>Ga0160505_101387_pt1 | contig 11522 bp, 9 predicted proteins | sample DIDeMG_FD_108225 | JGI IMG/M metagenome (GOLD analysis project Ga0160505, IMG submission 108225) | Enriched chicken feces microbial communities from UW Madison campus, WI, USA - DID2874_E49_Stillage MG | ecosystem: Host-associated > Birds > Digestive system > Large intestine > Fecal ...
CGACAGACCAGCCTCCGCAACTTACCCCCGCATTCCCGGCCGCGCTGTTCCCCTCTCCGTGCCGGGCCACGGGTACAGTAGCTCCGCTAGCTCAGGTTCGAAATGTCTCTGGGACCGCCTAGTCGGTTCCAGGAAAAGGCAAATATCGAGGCATGCCACGCAAAACCATCATGGGGTCTGGGTAGAGTGTAGCATGTGGTGCATTCAACCGCGACTGGGACCTTTAGCTTGGAATCGACGTACGTATGCCTCCAGTACGTAAATCGTTTACGATCTCCTAAGCAATCGGCATGGCCATGGACGCATTTCAGAACAGCAGTAGGTGCATTCTATGCGCCTAGCGACTCATGCGATGCGCACTAGAACTCGAGGTCCAGCTCTTCCCATGCTCATGAGTCAAAAGAAAGAAGTCGACTAGACGCCGCCGCCGCTAGAACGATACTGATGGAGGTCGTTTTGGGATCATTCTCGGGCCCGACATTGACCGCCCCCGCCCCGTTGATAATGGTGACTGCTTGAGCCACGTTCTCACAGATCCCACAATCTGATCAGTCGCGAAATACTCAAACAAGTAGTCGTCGTGCCGTCATGTTCCGGGACCCTCAAACCTTTTCTCTGCCTCCCTGGCCCTGTGCAATCTAGTTTTTCTCTCGGTTGTTGGCTGACCTTGCAGTATCAACCGTTGACACACAAACGATGCCCTGGTCACCCAATAACGTACACCTCTCGTACTCCCTCTGGCTGTGGAGCTCCCAACAGACAGCTGAACAGTTTGCATCTTACGTACCGGTTCATTTAGGATTCCAAACACGAGGGGGTTCGGATGGCCCGAGGCGGCTTCCAAGCCCATACGCCCTCCACTGTCTGACGTGATGGGTCTTGTGGATCTTCATGCTTGACATATGGCTGGCTTGCGCACGGCAGTTGCCCTTGCACGAGTGTCGATCAGAACGGCTGCTATCACGAGAAGGAATGCATAGGCACTTCTCGGGTATGAAAGGGCCACGGCATGGCACACGTCCGGCCGTTAGGGGTCCTTTTCTTTTTACCGGGTCGCAGCAAGGTCTTGGCGGGGGTGTGGCAAGTGGCACGTCTTCGATGTCACACGCGTCCCAGAACATGTCAACTTCGAGTCGGTTCTGGAGGGGGCGGGTGGCAGGAGGCACCGGATCGTATCTGGGCACGTCCCGTAAGCGTTCCGGTACCACCCCCGACGGACAATTGTGGGCTTTCCTGTGTGGAATACCCCTACGCTAACAACTGGGCCGCCAAGGACTCGTGGCGAAGTTCTCCGTAATGCGAGAACAAGTAGGGGTGGTTCCCGACTTGTGGCAGTGCATTCTGAGCGTTCCCGACCCAATGCCCCACCAAGTTAGGATGCACCGCTGTAGGGGGAGTAGAAGTCTTGTGGGCAACGTTCATGACAACGACCAGAGGACTAGAGGACTTTGTAGTTTTCACTGATGGTCACACGAATGTAGATGTCTCCTTGTGCCTTGTTGTTGCTGGGAATCGCGTCCTGAATGTCTAATTCACTGCCCTCGGGAAAGAGATCACAGCATCGAGCCTTGCTGAGACAAACGAGCGCATGAGATACATGGAAACTTTCCCCTACTCGTGATCCCACTGCATAAAATACGTCGTTGAGCGTTGGTGCATGTCCGTGCCCATATTAACATTAACATTGCACTGGACGGAGAGATGTTCAGACTGTTGACTTGGAGACGTGTGGGAACATCACCTTGCCACATGGAGACTTTCAACCGCCACTAGGCCCATTGCAGTGCATCGGATGCTAATGTCCACGTTGAACAATAGTAAAAAGCTTGCTATGTTAGTTGCAAAGACAACTACAATAAAAGTTAAGTGTCTGCATAGCCCTCCCTTCGGAGGTACTTTATGTGGACCGAGGGCTCGGCACCGCCACTCCGAACCTGACCACGACTCCATGCCACCGACAACACGAACATGAACACAAACACGTACGTTTCCCGGTGCCAGCTTTCGGTCCCGACCTTGTAATTCGGATGACCGACTTCGTTCCCATACATTTGGTGACTGCTACAAATGAACATTAATGCCATGCCATGTCCGACGTCCGTTGTGGACGCCGAAGAGAGTCGCATTCCAATATCCCGTCGTCCCCTTCTTCAAGCAACAACTACGCCCCCAAGGGGATTTTGCATTGTCAATGAAGTAGATGCACAGAGGTGCATTGACGGTTCTACGGTGGTAGTGTACAGCGTGCGTTGCTCGCTTCGCGTGGGACCGCTTGCTTGCACCATCGCTCGGACACTTTTCGGAGACAATGCACTTTTTCCCTGTACGTTTACGCCAGACGCGATATTGCAGTGCTCAAAGTCGTGATCCCGACTGTTTCGACAAAGTGTGCTGCGGATGCAGTGTTCGGATGTTGTCGAGGTGCAGCACCGCAAGGGAGGCGTTGTCGAGAGTGGCAGTTTGGTTGGATTTGGTGCAGTGCTCCAACCATTTTTGTGGGCCGTGTGGACGCACCATTCAATTTTTTTTCTTGCGCCATGACCAACGTCTCTACCCGAAAACGCTTTGACAATGACCACAGCTCCACGGCGGACAACCAAAGCGTAGCATGACGGAAGAGTGGGGATGAGACCCACTCCTCCAAGTCCCCACGCTGAGATTCCCGTACCCACTCGTGCCAGAACGGACGAGGATGTGACAATCAGCCGGTGCCGGCACCAAAGTCATCGATTGGGGTCGGCAGAGTCCAGGAATGGCTAATTGGGGTGCTGCATGGTGGGGTCGGGAGGAGTAGCTAGGGCACAGAAAAGGTACCCCGGAACAGAACCGGACCCAGTAAATGAGAAAAGCGTACTAAAGTCCCAGAAACGGTCCGACCAGGTTCCAAGTGACGAGATAACGGCCCCACGAGGTTAGGAACCTGGTTTCTGGAGTCACCAGCGCCCAATACCGTATTTTCAGTGAAGTTATCGAGATCCGGGGTCGAGAACGGCCGTCCGAACAACAGCCATCAAGGTTGTTCTTACGGTACATAGGGGTCTCGGAGCACTGCCAAACTCGGCCTCGACGACGGGAACCGGCCCCTTGGGATCAGCCGTCCAGGGTGAGACACACACCGGCCACGGGCTCCTAGCGCCGTGCCGACAAGCAGTGCCTTTCGCCAAAGTGGCGAGTTTTCGGTGGAAAACGTTGTGGTGAACAGTGTTCTGGTCCTGAGTCAGCTCCATCGGCTCCACAAGTAAGAAGGTTCTATACGGAACTGTAGCCCATTACTGTTCCCCGTAACTGGTGTTCGGTACCTGGGACCATCGGAGACAGCGTGACTGACTGCTGTCACTGATGTCGATAAGGTCCGAACGGTGCCGTTGACACGTAATGCCCGTTCGATTTCGAGAACTTACTCGGCTTGCGTGATGGTTGCCACACACCTGGTCCAGAGGTGCCGACTGTGTGTTCTCGGCGCGGCGATGATCATCTGCACCAGTTCACTTTGACGACAGCACTGGTATCGGTAACCCTATTCATTAAGGTCCCGTAGTGGCTGTAGACTGTGGCTCTAACGGTTGGAGGACCGTGGCTGGAGGTTAGTCGCCGAGGCTCCACAAAGCAGACAGCTACTGAAATGTGTTCGATCTGTGGGAGCGTTACTCATCGGCCTTTGCTCTCTCCGTGGCTGGACATGAGTCATTGAGGCTCCACAAGTTTGACAGTTACTGAACTGTATTTGGGCAGTGGGAGAGTTACATGTTGTCGGCCGTTGCAGGTGCCATTCCACAGCGACAAGGTGGCATGTGAGAGGTAGGTATGGGCTGGGCATTGCGGGGCAGACCGCTGCGGTGTCTTCCACAAGCTCATCACTCATTTTGTGTGCCTATACTAAGCTGTATGCATTAATGGTTATTGATAATAGTGGGACGTTATGACCAAAAGAGCCTCTTGAAAGTCTCCGCAATCACAGTAGAGAATGATGGCGTGATGGGTGGGCTCTTCGTGCCACTCGGAGACATTTATCATTATACATTAGCTGGAATGTCAGCTACCAATAGTGCTACGGCCGAGAAGGTAGCCGGTCAAGCGGACATAGATGTCTCTCACCGCCCAGGGTTGCCTTTTAACAAACCATAGTGGCAGTCTGCTTTCCCATGCGGTCTTAGCTGCCTCTTGATGCGTCCCAGAGAGCTGAGACTCAGTCGGTAGTTACAGGCAGTTGGTCTCGGCGTCCGCCTTAAGTGAGGAGGAGTCGTGTCTCTCCACCTAGACTCGTCTGCGGTGGGTTGCGGATCACGGGGTCGTTGACCCAAGGCGCGCATTCCCACACTTACACCGAATACGTCAACGAGATCGCAGTTTTGTGCTGTGTTTCAGAGAGATCAAAACTCGGCCGCTCGATACTGATCGTAGACTTAGCGCTGGACTTAGGCTATGACAATTAGTCGCTTTCCCACAGAGCTATCTGACGCGGGTTGAGAGTCACGGGGCTGTTGACAGAAGGCCCGAATTCTCACACTGCCACCAAGTACGTCAACGTCAACGAGCCTCGTGGTAAGAGCTGGTTTCTATTCACCGCATGGTAAAGTCGTGCGTTGCAGATCCGGTCACTGGTGATACCTGGGTAGCCGGTAGTGCCCATCTTTGCCATTTTCTTGAGCCTCCCACGTACACCAGAATGGTCTAATTGCCGAGGAGTTGAGGCAGCAGCTACCTAGCGTGAGCGGCTAACAACGGGCTGTGTATCGCGATGACGAATCCAATGGTGATACATGCAAGCAGACGTTGATCAACCGCAGTCTCCCATGTGAATATGCGTTCTATTAACAAGATGTTGGAGTGCAGGAGGGACAATCAGTTGATGTGGCATGAAAATGGCACTCCTTCTGGGACCTCGATCCTCACACCTTTGTTCTGCATCCACATTCATCGTGTCTGGAACGCGCAACACTTCATTCACATGGACAGGTCAACTGCTAATCACTGCAAAAGACCCAAATTAAAACAAGAACCGGAACGCAATCGTCGAAGGGGAGATAAGTGTTACTCGTCCTTCATGTCGTACGAGCTGCGAAAGTCAGCAAAATCGCTCTCTGGGCGACAACAGCGAGCAAACGTACTGGTCGATAGGGCCCAGGAGAAGCTTCATGAGCCACATTTCCGGCGTCAAGCTGCATTTGCGAGTTGCGGTAGTGCGTGAACGATATTGACGAAGGATAGATGAAGGAGAAGTGGATGGATGGATTAATGTAGAGGAGCGGAAGTATTTTTTGCGTGGTGGAAGTGGAGGTCGAAGTACAGGTGGAGGTTGGTTTCGCATCAGCACCAGCTATTTGACAAGAAAACCAAACGAGTCACTCACTTCTGGCCAGTCTTGGTCATCATCTGTTGCTGCTCGTACTCGAAGTCCATGGTCTGGTCGATGAGCTTGCCGATCGTCGGGTCGTCGTCGAGCGCCGAAAGGAACTTCTGGGCTATGGGTGTCAGTGACGTCACTTCGCGTTGAAGAACAGCTGGGCACTTACCGCCCTGGTCGTTGCCGACCTGCGAGAGCTGGTACGAAACGGCGTCGGGCCCGTCTGCAGACGTCAGCACTCGGATTGTTTTACAGATGACCAGACAACTTACACGGCGTGCGAGAGAGCTCGTTGCTGGCGTTGGTGATGACGGAGGCAACTATCAATGTCAGTGAATGGATTTTGTGGACGTCTGCGCACGCTTGTTCCTGTCCTCGCCAGCGGGGGCACCTGGGAATGTCAGCTCGTGGCCAGTTACTCATGGCAGTGTCTCTCAGTCGCTTACCGTCGGTGATGGCAATAACGAGGAGGGGCTTGCGGAGCTGCTGCGAGCGAGCGGGACCAAGAAGGAGGGGCTGGAGAATCTTCTGGTCGAGCGAGGTACCGAGAGGGGTAAGGCCTGGGCATGAGCATTTCTACTGAACCATGGGCTGCTCACCGCTGAACTGAACCTGCTGCACAAGCTGGACAGCAGCCTGCTCGGTCGTAATGTTGTTACCCTGGAGGTTCGAATTGAGGAAGCGAACCTGGATACCGTCGCTGTCGAACAGGGCGGTGGCAGCAGCGACCTTGCCGAGAATCATCTTGAGGTCGTCGATACGCTCGCCGTTCTGCTCAAAGGCCATGGATCCCGAGTCGTCGATAAGGACGACAACGTCGAAGAGCGCAATCTTGGTGAGGTCAATAGCGAGCTCCATGGGGAGCTTCCACATGGCCGCGAGCTTCTGAAGAGCGCCAGTCTGGACGATGCGCTGCGCAACCTGGTCAATCGACATCTGGTCACGGTAGAAGGCCTGGATGCGTTGCTTTGAATGTCAGCATGTGAGAACAGTCAGTCGAAGCTCACCTCCTGGACACAGCGCATAAGAACCTGGCCGATCATCTGCGCGTTGGGGCCACCAGCGGGGGGAGGAGCACCGTAGCCGCCGGGGCCGCCAGCGGGAGCGCCATACTGGCCAGGCTGCTGGCCGTAGGGAGCCTGCTGTCCGTACTGGCCCTGGGGCTGGCCGTACTGTCCAGGCTGCTGACCATACTGGCCGGGCTGCTGACCGTACTGTCCGGGCTGGCCGTACTGGCCGGGAGCACCGGGAGCACCGGGAGCGCCAGGAGCGCCAGGAGCACCAGGCTGGCCGGGACGCTGCTGGCCGTACTGCTGTCCAGGCTGCTGTCCGTACTGGCCCTGGGGCTGGCCGTACTGTCCGGGCTGCTGGCCATACTGCCCAGGCTGCTGGCCGTACTGTCCCTGCTGGGGCTGTCCATACTGTCCCGGCTGCTGTCCGTACTGTCCGGGGGCGGCGCCAGGGGCACCGAGAGCACCAGGGGCACCAGGCTGGCCGGGGCGCGCCTGCTGTCCGTACTGGCCCTGTTGGGGCTGACCGTACTGTCCAGGCTGCTGTCCGTATTGGCCGGGCTGCTGACCATACTGTCCGGGCTGCTGGCCAGCGGGGCCACCGTAAGCGCCGGGGGCGCCAGGAGCACCAGGGGCGCCGGGAGCAGCGCCATAAGCACCGGGGGCGGCTCCAGGAGCTCCGGGAGCTCCGGCGGCGTTGGCTTGAGCTGAAGGTGTCAGGTCTGTGCGCGGATGTGAATGATATAGGCTGGCATCGTTCGCCAGAAGCAAGACGCCGCTGAAGCCAAGATGTTACGTACCAAGCTTGCTAGCGAATCCCATGTCGACTTTGAGCGGATAGAGGGTGGATCGAGATGTGTGAGGATGGACGATGAGATGAAGAAGGTGGAAACGAAGACCAAGGCGAGATTGCTGTTCCTCGCGGATGTTGTGAAACGGACAGCCAGGCGTTGTGGGCGGTGACGTTGACGACGAGGCACGGAAGCAGATTCGGAAGATTGGCTGGGGTGCACCGCCTCATCTCGATCGATCAATGACGCTGTTTCACATACTCGCGTGGATCTCACGTGGTTGAGGCATTTATTGCCGTGGCAGGTACGGCACGTCTTCCTGTCGAAGTTGACCTTCGATCTTTCAGACTCTATATTGGCCAAACCAGTGATCCAAGAAGAGCTGCAACAGGACACACAAATAGCAATGATTTCTTATCTTATCCTTTCTCGTTCGATAGCAAGGTTTCCACTGAATCAGAACTGCGGGACCAATCATAGGGCCGCGATGACCTGAAATGACTCCGGCTCCGGAAGTTGCACCGCCTCAATGACGACGGTAATGTTTCTGGAAGGACAGGATAAACAGGACTTGATCCTCTGGATGTTGAACCGGTACAATCGCAGCAATTGTTTCTGGACCTTCAATCACACAGATAGCTCCTAAACTCCGTGGCGAGCCGTTCCACAGTTGCCCCTTAACGCCATGAAACAACGTCGAACCCACATCGAGCACACACATCCTCACATTACTAGAGATTCCGCCGCAACATGTTGTTTGGCCTCCTTAACGCAGACCAATCCCATATTGTCTCTTTATCAGTGTCAGAAAATTGACGCTCGCCTACATTCGCGACGTTACTGTCGCTGTTCTCCGTAAGGCACTTCTGTCGGCTAGAAGCGCAGGTTGGTGTCACAGGCAGCTGTACGGTCTCCGCCGGCGCCATAACCAATCCTACAATGGCATAGTCAAGTACTATGTCGCCGTACAGACTGTCTAGCGGTCATGTCTATGGCAGTTGGTGGATGGTGTGGATGGTTCAAGTTGGTAGGTCTTATAGACTACGTACAGTCGCTCGTAGCTAGCCACCTTGCATATCGTTCAAGTGACAGTCTAGGTGGTTCGGACATTGACATCCTGAGACTCACCGCTTCATGGCTGCGGTTGACATTGTGGATCTGTCTCTCACAACGTGGCTGAACCGGTAGAGTTCTGAGCCTCAATGGACATACTGTACGCCTCTTCAAAAATGAAGGCAAGCTGACTATCGTTGCCATGAGACTTGGGAACGACCTCTTAGACTTCAACAAAAGCAAGCGGGTACCGTGTTCCAAGACCAACCGGTACGACAAACGGGAGTCATCTGCGCGAGCCCGCCGACGCGGAAGCAGGCCTCCACATTCTACAACCTTGTGCCGGACATTTCAGCGCAGAAACTTGATGTAAACCTAGCTCATGAGGTGGAGTGCACCATCGTCGTTTACAACAGTTTCCTTCCGTGAAGCTTCATGATCGACAACGGGTTACTTTGTCGCTTTTACCGACACAGTCTGCGAGAGTATGCTCTTGCCAGCACATCTAACTCCAACGGAGGAACGCTTCCGCAATTTGTACCATTCCGCAGCATTTCCCTTTCTACCTGATACTGTATTCAGTCACAAAGGAACGGGAATCAAGTGTAAACGTTAAACTCACTCTGCACCATTCTTCAGCCGACCCACTGGCAACCCATGCTGGCTGTGATTTATCAGCAGCATTCCTGTGAAGATCATATGACCTGTCGCCGTCGACTAAGAGAACGCGGTCACGACCGCCTTGGACAAGAGCAGTCTCTTGTGAAGTTTGACCATTGACGGGCTCTTGGGAGTACAATAAGAATGTGGGGCTTGGAAGCCACACTGTCGCCCCGCTAAATGAGTGCTTACTGATACCCGACCGCGAACCTTATCCTTGACTGAGCTTTCGCAACATGGCTGAGGCATGCGTGAACTTGGGGCGAGACAGGCTGAGTGGCATCCACCCATCCAAACATCCATGCCCTGCACGAACAAGATAACGGACATTCCGCCCAGTCGTCCGAATCCGAACTCCACTACTCCACTCGACGCCACTCCACCGCATCTGCAATGCATTCTGCGAGAAGGGCAGAACCAAACCAGGTGGCGGCGCGTCTTTCGCCGGCCCCACGGGGTTCAGCAGCATGTCAGTGGTCACGAGGCATTGTGAAGCACGATGCGATTCAGGGGTTCGTTTGTATTTACCCTCGAAAGAACGGCGTGCATATGCTTACTGCGGAGATGCGTGGGGAAAGGAATGTTGTTGGGCCTGTGCGGAACAACCTCCCGGATGTCACAGACGCCTCGGCGGCCGGCGATGGGCCGTGCATAACTGACAATGTTAGTCAACGTGCGTCCCACTCTTCCCTGCACATCCGCCCTGATCCCCATGATGGATGAGTCGCCCGTGGGGCCCACAAGCGATGAAGACGGGGCGAAGCTTCTTGTGGACGTGAATGGACATGGATCCTTAACGCGGTGAATTAATTCAGCACAATCAAAAACCAAGATGCCGGCTGATGCCGCTCTTACCAGTTCCGTGGGTACTCATAAGTCCGACCCGCAGGATATTCGTTTCATCTTCTTGCTCGCACTCGTCCCAAGCGAGCATAGTGGTCACGGTTTAAGCGCTTGGAGCTTGCTCGGCCCGTGCTAGTGCATACGCTTACCGTATTCTCTTGTGTCATCGTCCGGTCAGTTCGCTTCGGACTCGGTGTTTTGTGCATCAAACAGGGGACTTCCCTGCCTGAGGGCGTATCTTATGGTTCCTTCGAAACCTTCCGCGAGATCCCGTTGTTTGTTTGATCCGTTCCAGCAACTCAATGGCCCAATGAACAGCAGTCCGGTCTTTTCGGAGAGCCTTATTTCATGGTCCGCTCCCGCTCAACTCTCCTCTCGTCCTAGGGCGTCGCGCTGTCGGCATCCGTCGTGCATGGGACCGTGGCGTAATTGACTCGTTCAAGGCACCGACGGACATGAAAAAGCAAACGCGCTAACGCTAACGCGTATCCGGCCCTGGAGATAACTCGTCCGTGGATCAACGCTGAGTGCACGATCCCATTCTGGCGAACACCGAGAGCACACGAGCATGGGTCGGTCCGAGCACAGACGATGGTCTTCTTGTTATACTCAAAGTAGTCAATTCAGCATCGGCCGAAGGGTCTTTGATGGCGACCACGGTTCTCCTCGAAGTGGAACCCGGTAACACACAGACTTTCATCCGGGGCCCATTGATGAGCGCTTCTGAAGGTGTAACGATTTGCTCCAGTGTGTGACACCTTGCATGCGAGTGGTGCATCAACAACTCCCGAGGATCTTGCATATAAAAATCGGCGTGCTGGATTCCTATTGCTTTTCTCCATCGAGCCCAACCGGCAGTCCTAGGACTCCTTACCTTCTTTAGATCCGCCACCGCCAAGTAACCTGGCCCGATATAGCTTACAACCCAAAGCTCCTCGACCAAGCAAGCATATCCTACATACTCTCATCGTTATATCATTCTCTTGGATCACCATGAAGGGCTTCACGACGCTCTTCCTCGCGTCCCTTGTGGGTCTGCAGTCGGTCTTCGCTGCCCCTGCTTCTGTCATCGTCGACAATGAGAAGCGTGCGACCCAGGTCTCCGTCACCGTTCCGGCCGGCAGCCTCATCGGCAGCTCCTACCTCGGCGTCGAGAGCTTCTCCGGCATTCCGTTCGCCCAGGCCCCTGTTGGCTCGCTCCGTCTCAAGCCCCCCGTCAGGCTCACCTCGTCTCTCAACAACTTTGACGGCACCAAGCCTGCTCCGGCGTGTCCCCAGTTCATCTCGGACACGGACTCGAACGGGTTCCTCGACCAGGTGATGAACACCATCAGCCCCCTCATCTCCACTGTCCTTGCGGTCTCTGAGGACTGCCTCAGTATCACCGTCGCCCGTCCCGCTGGCACCAAGGCTGGCGACAAGCTTCCCGTCCTGTTCTGGATCTTTGGTGGTGGTTTCGAGGTACGTGCAACATCCTGATATCCTGAGCGGTCGTCTGAGACACCCGAACCCGTGCCTGTTCCGCGATCTCGTCAAAGCATTGTTTTTGGTTTTCCTGGCGTCCCGTTGCTGACTTTTGAAAATAGCTCGGCTGGAGCTCCATGTACGATGGCACCTACCTCGTCAAGAACGCCATCGACTTTGGCAAGCCGTACGTCTTCGTGGCCGTCAACTACCGTGTCGGCGCCTTCGGCTTCATGCCCGGCAAGGAGATTCTCGCCGACGGCGCTGCCAACCTCGGTCTCCTTGACCAGCGCATGGGCCTGCAGTGGGTCGCCGACAACATTGCTGCCTTTGGTGGTGACCCCGACAAGGTCACTC
>Ga0160505_101388_pt1 | contig 11519 bp, 4 predicted proteins | sample DIDeMG_FD_108225 | JGI IMG/M metagenome (GOLD analysis project Ga0160505, IMG submission 108225) | Enriched chicken feces microbial communities from UW Madison campus, WI, USA - DID2874_E49_Stillage MG | ecosystem: Host-associated > Birds > Digestive system > Large intestine > Fecal ...
CCTTGCCACCTAGACGCAAGCAGTTACCAAGCGGAACAACAATGCAATTCATGACAACCTTTTGTTGATAAGTTGAGTAAGTTGATGACAGTGGCATATTTGTCGTTTTAATGTTTAAAAATCAGAGGTTCTGTGTTGAAACTCTGGGTATGTCAGAGAAAAAAGCAGCAGATCACCTTAACGGCATTCTTGGCAGCTCTTTCCTGCTAAGCGGAAACCCATTGTTGTCACTAGAGTAGTTGTAATAGCGGCCACAATGGAACATAGAATAATCAAAGCATAAAGAAATTCTTTGTAAGGATCAAATCCTTGCTTGCACATTCAATAATCAAGGATTCCGCTAATAGTTTGAGTAATACAGGTGAGACACTTTCTGCAAGAAGGACGGTTGATGCACTCTACTCGGAATAACGCAGTAATTTACCGACTCCTGGATGAGCAAAATTACTCCCAAAGTATCCATGATAGCACCTTTATGTGTTAGTTTCACTCCAGAGAAGCCAAAAGAAATCAAGACGAAGTTCACGTATGTCGCGCCCGATAGTGTTGCTGTTATTGATGTGACCACAATGACTAAGATCGAGTTTCAGAAGTAAACATCCCCATCTGCTCCAGCAACAAGGTTATATCATATCTACTTACTAGCATGTAAGAAGAAGCGGCCGTTACCAATCTCATTAAAAGCTTAATCTTGAAGCTATTCTCTGTGAATACAAGAAGCAGACACATCCATGGTAAATATCACTCGTCCATCCCTCAGAAAGAATATACAAAGACTTGGAGCGTCAAGTCTGTCATGCAACTTTGACTCAAAGAGATTTGAGTTCTTGGCATAACCAGTCACACACGGAGTCCTCGTTGAAATAATCGACGGTCACGATATTGGTGGCGGATGAATTACTGAATTTGGGTATCAAGTGGGCATTGATTTGTTTAGACTTTTCAAGAGTCAACCTTTGCAGAGACTACAAAAGAGGAGTATGGATGATTACTCGGCGGGGTACTGTGTAAGCAGAGTGTCACTGTCATATAGTTCAACAGATTTTACAGGTTAATGAAATTATCATCCCGGAAACTTAACCCGATTGGGTATCTTAGTCATCGTATCCGAAATTCTGTACTGTACCCCATACATCGGTGAATTGGAACGGTCTGTAACCAGTCAGTGTCATTAAGCATAGAATTTAGAAACCTGAGTCCTACTGGAGTTGGCAGTCTACATTCAAATCTGGTGTGCCTGCTTGGATCTCTTCCCTATTTTCATAGCCACCAGGAAAGACTAACGTTCATTTTTGATTTGATTGGAATGCAGTACCACTGAACGATATTCCGGAGGAAAATTATAATTTCCGACTTCTCCCCACTCCACCCCCACATTACCCCAGTAATCTTATCTGAAAGAAGGAATATCAAGCTGAAAATATTTCTTGTTCCTGTAACCATTGAGATCTTCGGCAGCACCATACTGAGTGCTGTCACACTCCACATTGTTGTTCCGGCGTAGGGATGATACTATCTGTCTTTGATAGTGACAATTGCAAGATTCACGGTTTACAAGTACTATTGTTTGTCGACAACAGAATGAAGTGCATGAAAGACATTACGAAATACAGGCCGAACAAGAAAGTCCCATCAATGTTATAAAAGTCCAGTCTCAATTTAGGCTCGTACTTACATGCAAAAATACCAAGAAGTTGAAATTCAATTTCTGCACCGGCATTTCGCCCCACTCATCCGCTTCCAATCAACTGTAAAGCTTGCACTTGCTGCTTGATGCTGAAGTGAATGAACGAGCGCACGGCATGTAGCGGGGTCGCCGTGTCGGTGCTTGAACTGATTTATATCTCGTCCATGGTAAATATAAATACACACAGTCTCCACTAGCATCTGGTAGATATCAAACAATACTAATTCATTTCTTATGACGGACCGTTCTGGATCAGAGTCTCCTGTCGAGAAGAGCCAAACTTATGACGAGAAAGTCGTTGAGGGACAGGAGTTATCTGTCCATGACTATATTGCCGAAACCAGACCGTGGTACAAGGTGCCTCACTTAAGAAATTTGTCATGGATCATCTTTTTAATCACCATCACTTCTACCAACAACGGATATGATGGTTCAATGTTGAACGGTTTGCAATCTTTGTCACATTGGCAATCGTCCATGGACCACCCAACTGGTCAAAAGCTTGGTGCTTTAAGCAATGGTACTTTATTTGGCTCCATTGCTGCTTTACCGTTCGCTCCATTCTTGGCTGACCGTTATGGACGTAGATTTGTTATTGTTGTCGGTCAGGCTCTTACTGTTTTGGGTGCTATTTTGCAAGGTGTTTCGAATAGTTACGGCTTCTTTTTGGGTTCAAGACTTATCATTGGATTCGGTTCCGCTATCGCAACAATTGGTTCCCCAACCTTGATCTCTGAGTTGGCATATCCTACTCACAGAGAGGTTTCGACTTTCGTTTACAATATTTGTTGGTACTTGGGTGCTGTCGTGGCTGCATGGGTCACATACGGAACTAGAAACATAGATGGGGATCTTTCCTGGAAAATTCCATCTTACTTGCAAGGAGCATTACCAGTTTTCCAGCTCGCTTTCTGTTGGATGCTTCCTGAGTCTCCAAGATTTAAAGTTGCCAAGGGTGACGTGGAGAATGCAAGACAAATCTTGTGCAAGCATCACTTAGGAAACTCTCAGGACCCCAGAGATATTGCCTTGGTTGATTTTGAGTTGAGAGAAATTGAGAGTGCATTGGAGCAGGAAAGGCTTAATGCCGGTACATCCTATCTTGACTTCTTTACTCGGAAGAACTTCCGAAAGAGAGCTTTCTTACTTGTTATGGTTGGTATTATGACGCAGCTTTCCGGTAACGGTTTGGTTTCCTACTACTTGGTAAAGGTCTTGATTTCTATTGGAATTACTGAGGAGAAAAAGCAGTTGCAGATTAACGGATGTTTAATGATCTATAACTTTGTTATTTGTCTCACATGTGCCTCCGTTGTTCGTTACTTTAAGAGAAGAACCATGTTCATTGCCTGTGTGGCTGGTATGTTGATGTCCTATGTGATTTGGACAATTTTGTCTGCAATCAACCAACAGAGAAATTTTGAAGACAAGTCTTTGGCTAATGGTGTGCTTACTATGATCTTCTTCTACTACTTGTTCTATGATATTGGTTTGAACGGCTTACCATACTTGTACATTACCGAGATCTTGCCTTATTCCCATAGAGCAAAGGGTCTTAACTTCATGCTGTTTGTTGTTATGACTGTGTTGATCTTTAATGGCTACGTCAACCCAATTGCCATGGATGCAATTGAATGGAAGTACTATATTGTGTTCTGTTGTGTTCTCGCCGTCGAGCTTGTTATTGTTTTTTTCACTTTCCCAGAGACGTCAGGTTACACTTTGGAGGAAGTGGCGCAAGTATTTGGTGACGAGGCACCTGAACTCTCTCACAGACACCTTGGTACTGTCGACTTGACCAAAGCTTCGATGGAGCATGTTGAAGAAGTATAATGTTTATTATTGTTTGCTGTAATATGAATTTTGTAACTATCACTTGTACTACAAAAAAACTCACTTGAGGTAGAAGCATACGAGAAACAAAACAGAATTTTTGTGGTTTTGATAGTATGCGTGTGCTCAGATGTTCTATGGCTTACGTCTAGATCTGCAAAAGTTTTATTTCATATTCTCTTGGGTCAAACATTCATATGCAAACATTCACAGCAATTGTTTTCTAGCTTATCGTGAAAGGAAATGCAGTTTGGATTCGAGTATCGATCATTTTTCAATTATTCAAGTATAGTCGCAATGTAAGAGTCTTTCAACACTACTTACAGAAAGACATAGAATTCTCTAAATTACGTTCGAAAAGGCGCTCAATTGAAATTCTTTTCTCTTCAATATTAAATTATTGTTGCTTAATGTGTCTCCTTTATTCTCTAAGCTCTTGGATATATGTATAACTCTTCACGGTATTTAAGGTGGTTACTTGCATATCGCCCGAATCGAGACTACAGAATGTTCACTTTTCGCGCACTTTTGCGAATAATTGACAAAAAGTAACAGGAAAAATGTACCAAAGATTCAATTACACTGAGATTGCCCTCACAAACACATTAACAATTTGAACACAAATCCGTCAGTCCATGATCCTGCTTTTTAATTTAGCTGGAGGTGACCATGATCTTCTCAAAATTGTAGTTGTGCGCCACGGGAAACTGAAATGTGGGGCAGGTTCATTCAAAGTACTCGATTAATTGGCAACGGTATTACCCTTAAAATTCGAATGGCCCACCTCTGCTCCGTACAACAAACCTTGCGAAGCTCGATGAGTGATAAATCAAATGTATTTCTACGGTTGCTGATTCGAAGTATGCTTCATTGAAAATCTTGTGTCTGCTAGGAGAGGTCCCGGATGCAGCTCAAGCCACTGTGCTGATAATTCAATTATTCATTGTATTCGGTTGAATTCTTTTACATTTTGGCATGGATGGGAGACAAAGAACTCAGGAAGAGAAAGGACATCATCTAAATTGAAAATATGTGAGAGAGATAACCAATCAGGAATGACGTCGCTACAATGGAGAGGATTGGCAATTAGAATACGATAGCATGATCCAGGATCGGAATATTGGGTGCATAATTGCGGCTTTCCCCCTAATGTAATCTCAATAACCTATAGTACCTCTCGAAAGGCACCTCCACGCATCATGACCGATAAGCTGCGTGCATGGCAATTCGAGCCATCTTGCATTTGAAATTGCATGACTGCTTCCGATTATGTTGTCTCTGCTATCTTAGCCATTGTACATGACTGTCAGCAAAGCTTTGAGGTCAGTGCTCACAAGCATTCAAGCCACAATCGGTTCTCTCACGGCCCCAGAATGCTCACTTTTAACGTTAAACCCCACCGACACCAGAGAAATTGAGGGCACGGGCTTACTCCAGACAACTGAATTGTGATGGATGGGCCATAATAATGATTTCGCATAAATTAGAAGATGATCGCCTATTGGCTATCCCTAGTTATGAGCGCTGTATAGCTTTAAGAGCCGCACAGAACTCACTCGCAACCCCATTTAAACATCGATATTTTCTCTTGTCAGTGTTTCAGCATGTTTTATGCATTTATTCTTCCCCTGGTGGTATATGCAATTATCACTTGCAACGCTCATTTGGAGACTGATGTGACAGGACTCAGTAAGAGAGATGTTGGAAGCATGACGTTCCTGTCTCGGTGGAAAGCAGATTTCCAAATCGGGTCCGAGAAGGACGACATCAGCTTTTACTTCGACTTCGATGATAGCTGGAACTATCTACCTGTGAACTTTGTTGGGTGTAATACCTCAGTGTCCGGGACCAACGAGTTTTCCAACTCTACCACCAACGCAACAAAAAACACTTGCGTGTTCTCCACTAATTTTGGTGACCTGACAAATTTGAAGTCCAGGTATAACAGCACCCTTCAAACAACCATATTGACCGACAAATTGATCATTGGCGATTACCAGGTGGACGGAGTTGACTTTGTCCCTCTTGAGTACAACGATACCATTGGATTTCTTGGACTTGGGCTGCCATACCAAAGCATCGATGACTACTACAACATCAGTGATGGTTCCCACAAAAACTTTGTTCAACAGCTTCATCAGACTGGAGTAATTGACTCTAGTATCCTCTCTCTCTGGCTCAACCCAGGAAACAAGTCGGAGGGTCAGTTTGCATTTGGTGGAATCGATGAGGCAAAATACAATGGAAGTCTTTTCCGGTTCCCAATGGTGAACTCTTTCGCCTATTTGGAACATTCAAAATTTTTGGAAATCAAGATGGACTCATTGCTGACTTCGACTATGTCATTTACTCAGCCAGTGGGTATGTCATTGAATCCAAGCGCCTTAAGTACTTGGTTTCCTCAGAGCTATTTCGAAGCTCTTGTAAATGCTCTCGGTGGGAAGTACGACGAGAAGCATGGTGGAACTTCCGTTCACAAAAAATACTTGACTCTGAACGAAGTTGTCACCTTCAAGTTCGGCAACTTTAACCTTTCTGTTCCCATCTCCTCCTTGGTGGAAGAGAGGCTGGGTAAGGTTTACACTACATTTGTTGCTGGTAATATTGCCACTTTAGGACTCGACATCCTTCAGCACGCCTACATTGCAATTGATTATGACAATAACGAGGTTGCTTTAGGACAGAGCAAAGCCAATGCCTTGGATTCGGAGAAGTTCGTTAATGCTACTTCGAACCTTAGCTCTATTCTGTTGGCATCTGGAGCTTCGGAGACTTCATTGGCAATTGAAATGCAGCTTGCTCTGCAATCTCCAGCTTTGATATTATTTGCATCCCAGAGGTCTTATGGATCACTTAGTGGCAATGCTGCATACACAGGGCCTTTGATGGGCCTTTTTGGTTTAATTGCTGGCGTCCTAATGGCCGTTTAAGAACTATATTGTTTTATAGAACGATGATAGCATTTAAAATTTATCACTGATAGTCTCACGTATTCACCACCACTGCCACAGCCACAGCCGTCGTTGCTGTCCTTTGCTTGATTAGTCTACCTTTGGAACCTAAGGTCAGAATCCTCAACACAGTTCAGCAAATTGATATCAAAATATTTGAAACCAGACAAACAATTAATAAAAGAGAAGTTGGATGATACAATTATGAATTAAGTGGAGTCTCCTATCCAGTCTGTATAGAATTTCCCAATTACTCTAACTCCTTTGGATTATTGAGTGTTCCTCTTCAAAATTGAATGAAACAATACGTGCCATTCCAAATTGATTTGGCACTTCCCAATACATGAATCGTTCAAAATGATAAACCCCCAAGCTAGAGAGAATTTGGATGATCCACTGGCTCTCAGTCACATGCTGTACCAAAACCTAACGTATCTATGGTTTGCAATTCGAGATAAAAGAGCCAGCTCAATCAAGTAAAGAATGTTGTACCTTTGAAATACCAACAGAAATCGACCCCCATGATAGTTGCGCCTAAGTTTTTATTATTGGTGTTGGAGCCACTACAACCTCAGATTGCAACTATTGCAACAGCATAAATTCTACTGCATCATCACTAGGAAACTACACGTCGACCTTAATAGACTCTCTTGTTATTCAAGTAATCGGTGAAGTGATACTCACAATAAGTACTGCTCCAAAGTCACTATAACTCAATCATATACTAGCAAACAGTGACAAAGGCTTTTAGCAGGGCAGAAAAAAAATGTGAGCCTAGTTTCCTGTTAATGCAGGATTTATTTGCAATCGTCGTACCTGGAACGGCTCAAATATATGCGACCTGTTATGGTTTTCATAAGACTTCACTACTTTTGTTCGTAACTTGAGAACTAGAAATTAAACATTTGATTTTCCAAGACATCAAACTAATCGACAAAGCAATCAAAACATTCATCGATTGGAGACTGTCCAGCAACTCCAAAGACGATGACTCTCCAATGGATTGACTTCCTATAAGCAATTTCAGGCAAGATATTAGAGCAAAATCCTTGGGACGTGGTTCATTTGCAAGAACGGCTATTAATACTAGTAATAACAAACGAGGAAATAGGTATAATAATCCATTGAATTCTTGAAAAAGGGCCCCACTTATCTGCCCATTCAGGTTTTAATCCCATAGATAAGAAGGATTGTTTGAAAACAAAGTCAAAAATGAAGGCATTTGTATAAGCACCTCGAGACCATTGAATATTACTCGCCTCATATTACATTCGTCAGAGCCTTTGGGATAAAATTTATTCTCAGCTCTCTGGTCAAGCTGAGTGATCCTTCTCTATATCCTTGTGAGCTCTGGACTTGTTTACTCTACTCCAATGTCCAATGACCTTGACTATTGTAGCCCCGCAAAAAATATCAATCCAGAACTTTGTGAAGCTCTTCCATATGAATATTTGCTTCATAGATTGACTTCATTACTCCAAAAACTCTAAAAGTTCCCGCTCGATCGGAAATCCATAACAAGAATGCTCTATAGTAAAAGATAACAACATATTGTGTAACGACCTGAATGAATCTTATCTGCCGAGAAGTGGTCAGCTACAAAAAGAAATAAAGAACGCGAAAAAGCTGCTACTTTGCTTATCGAATTGTTATGGTTTGTATGCTGTGAGTCAGTAGATGGTTTTTCGGTCGCGACCCCTAAGCCTTTTCTTAGGAGTTCGTATCTCGATGCGATCTTTTTTCGTCAACTTTTCGGTCGCAAGCTCTACGGCACTCCCCAAAGTCATGCAAGGATTCAGGACGCGGAGAAATGTGAATGCGAGACAACTTTCCATTGAAAGTCTAGGCTTTTCTTTTCCCTGTATTTCATTTAACAACGCTTGAGTATTCTCGAAACTTGTCACTTTGATTGGATCTGAATCACTTCTGATATCACTGGGAGCCAGTGTAAACAGAAGGAACAATTTTCAAGCGCAATATCAAGAATGAGAATAGCTGCAACGAAGTCATTAGCAGTCTATCTATCGACCAATTAAATTTTCGTTTGGCAGGAAACGAGAGGGGAACTTTGAGGGGGAATGTCTGGAATTGAAGCAATTCCAGTTTTGTCCTAAATTTCCCTAAATATGTCCAGTATTTAAAAAGGTTGCGTACACAGCAATCATTTACTATAGGAAAGTATGTCGGAATACCGGATTGGGTCATTCCTCAATACCTGAGAAAGATTTTGAGATCAATTTGACTCCTTTCTTCATTTATCTTCAACTTAAAATTGGAACATAAGCATCTTCGGTCACTGACATAAGCTTGTTTCTCTCAGCTGCTAAAAGACAGCTTACGTGATTTTTTTCCGTAGCAAGAGACCAACTTCATGAAATGGGGTTTTCTCGGAATAATTGTGGATGAAATGGCATTCGGGAGATAAATACATCGCTTCAATCAGAAGTTGACGCGGCACGGTTCCTCTGCGACAAACTATGATGACTTGACGAGTCACATGGCATCTCTGCAAACCCGTCTGCAAACGATTGAAGAAACTTAGGATGGCGGCGCCTTTTTCCTGCTTCGAGGCTTATTTATCTCTATTGGGTAACTACTCCTGAAGTCGTAAGTCGTTCTTTTTGTCAGTGAAGCTTTCGCTTCCATGCGCGGTCGCATCGCCAAGCCTCAGCATTGCGTTTTCAGACAATGGTCGCACTACTTCACCTCGTATGTAAAATTTACGAAGGCGGGCATGACCCAACCGGTCTACCCTCACAAGCCTCACGTTCTCGTAATTGTTATGTGCCACTGTCAACTTATGAATTAATCAATCGGATCATTTGTACAACCAAAACTGCCAACGGATAACACTAAGGCTACTTGGCAGATGCTTGTCGTCAAAGAAGGCATATACTCTTGTTGACCCTTGAAAAGTGACTAAAGAGTCAATTAAATGGTCAAAAGATGTCCAATGTCGAAAACAAGTTACTGGAAACGGTTCTTGGCAAATGTCCAAAATGTACGACATTCTTGTCTAAAACCCAGATGATAATGTTTAATATGACGTACGGCTGCAGTGGTGCTAAATTGTGTTGTTTGCAACTGTACGGTCGAATAATTGACATTGTTTATACAAAAAAAAAAGGTATAAAATGGAAGAACTTCCGTGATGATAGTCACTCATAGGCCAAAAAAATGATCTTTCCAACCTTCGTCGTCGGTTCTTTGATTAGTGCTACTGCCTTGGCACTCACTTACAATCCAGATTTGTTGACTAGAACCGTTTATGATTCTGAAAATGGTGGTTACACTTTAACTACTAGGACTCGTCTGGGATTCTCCCTGTTCTATGCTCTACCTTCTGTTCTGTCGGATAATAATGAGAACTTTAAAACTTTGAAGGACTTTAGTGCCTACACTGATTACATCGTCAGCTTCAACTCCAAGTATAGGACACAATTGAACTCGCTCTGGTCAGCTAATGGCTACACATCTTACGATGTTTTGGAGGCGGCTAGTAGTTTGGTAAGTCAATACGCATTGACCTCGTATAAGTTCACATTCGATGCAACCGAAACAGCACCTGTCACGGACTTTGGATCAGGATCTGGAATTGACGTTGGGACATATTCTGAATTGGACTTTGGCTCATATTCATATTCTGCTTTGGACTTTGGCTCATATTCATATTCTGCTTTGGACTTTGGCTCATATTCATATTCTGCGATGGACTTGGGATCGCTAACCGCGTTTAACTACAAATCACTTACTGCGTCAATGTTGCAGAGTTTGGGAACCGAAATTACTGAGTATGGTTTCACTCTCAATAGTGATGGGTCTATCGCTGCGCTTGATACTGCTAAAACTACTAGGGGGGGAGCTAAAACGGGTACAGATGTTTCTCAGTCGGCAGGAGAGACTGCTCCAAGCACAGGATCCCCCGGTAGTGATGGAGGAGCAAGTAGTCTCGCCTGTCCTTATCTTGTCTTGGCTTTTGTTTTTGGGGGAATTTCATTGTTGATGTTTTAGAGTTTTATGACTTTGAGTTTGTTTGCTCCTCAAGATTGGCTTTATTCTTTTCCAATGTCTTGAATGCTCTGACCTGTGATACCCACAACTACAGCACATACCATTTCTTGGGAACAATAAAATCAAGGCTCAGGATCTTGTCTTCTCTGTTTAAGGAAGCCGAAAAGGTGAAATGTTCCACGAAAGCAAAAATCATTTGCTGTTATCAAGTTCATATCATTATCTAATTTGTTTTATTTAAGATTATGTTGGTAGTGTTTCTCTTTTTTTTACCTATCCTTAGAGATTCGTAAGTTAATATGGTATCGTAATACTTAATAATTTTTGGTATATACCTTGACCAGGACATAGTCACTTTGGAGATCTTGTCGAATGATTCTAAACAAAACAAATCAAAGTTCATCAATGATTACCATACTTGCACGTCATAAAAGAATAAATAATCCCCAATACTCTTAAGAAGCAACAAATAACAATTATCATCATGTCTATTGTTGCCCATGCTACCTTTTTCGTTCAAAACTCAAATTTCTTGGTAGTTTGTAGTGAAACTTACTGAATGTCAATATATTTTGAATTCTGGACATGCGCCTAGCCTACTTCAACAAGTATCATATTGGTTAAATCGCACACAACAGAAGGAACATCTTTAACACAATTTTCAATACCGTAGTACCGATCTTAACGAAGGTTCCGAAATTTGGCAACATAGAAGGCTACATTCTCATTAGAATATTTTCGCATGAGCCGCATGAAACATTCAAGAATTGTCTTATGAATCGAAATCATTGTGGATGGTGGAGAAATCACGACCATATATTTCTGAAATCTTGATGTCATTTATAAAAAAGCTCAAGGATTTTTCGGATGCTGATATATCTGTACTTGCTCGTTAGGTCATAAAAGGCAGTTCCAAATGAACTCAATACTTCATTATTAGTCCAAAATCAAAATTTCAATTATACACTTTCATTTCAGTTCATAGTTCCATCAGCACACTCAGACGGGTAAAGAGTGCCTCGGAGCTAAAAAAAAAA
>Ga0160505_101390_pt1 | contig 11494 bp, 9 predicted proteins | sample DIDeMG_FD_108225 | JGI IMG/M metagenome (GOLD analysis project Ga0160505, IMG submission 108225) | Enriched chicken feces microbial communities from UW Madison campus, WI, USA - DID2874_E49_Stillage MG | ecosystem: Host-associated > Birds > Digestive system > Large intestine > Fecal ...
CGGAGATCCTAAAGTGAGCGGACATAGTGGACGGAACAGCGCCCCAACGCCCGTGTGCGCGCCAAAGTCATGACGTCGGCAATGATGTGATGGACGAGCATCAAGTGCCGGAGTAGTCTTCCATTCCCTTACATGCCCATGGGTGTTTTGCTATGAATATGAGTGAGGGTTACTCGATGGGGCTCACCATGACACTGAGGCGTCCACATCCATCGCGAGGCGCCGCTTGACGTCGTCGTTTTCCCAACGGATCGCTTGGGCTTGTGCCGTCAGTTAGTCCCCTTGCATTGAATGGAATAACTCGTGCATTCAGCATCAGTCTGTTGATATGTTTCTGTTGCTCAGTCGCGGGCTATAGCTCGAGGGATATACCACTTCCGATGACAGCAGTCTGATGACTTTTGCTGAGAGGCAAATCCGTCCTCGTTTGCCAAGCAAGGACTCAGCCACAACCTACCCCGTCTGTCGCTTCTGTTCCGAAAACACACACGGTGCTACACATCATGACGATGTGTGTCCTCAGACAACAGTAACAACACATGCCTCGCATACTAGGTACCGGTTGCAAATAGCAATCGAGGCCGACGGTCTTCACGACATTTGTCAGCGGCAACTCTTAACGTTTATACTGTGCATGCTGCATGCTGCGCTCGGTACCGAAGACAGAGTGGAGGACGGTGGAGTACAGTGGAGGGAATGTGGACGGCGTTGTGGAGGGCGCTGGGCAGCGCATATCTCACCGACAGCCAGAGGACAGACAACAATGAACACATGAAGGAGAGTGTGACCTAACAGACACTTTGTGGTTCTCGGACGGAGTTGTCGTCGCTGGTGAGGTATAACAGTGCCCGTCGAGAGGACGAGTTGACCATACCCACGCCCAATTCCTTCAGCCCCTCACTTTGTGCTCCTCTATCCAGCAACCATCCCACCAACGGAAGACACTAGCCTGATGTCGCCCCGCAAGATTGTCGTCTTTGGCGCCACCGGGAAGCAGGGCTCGTCCGTTGCCCGTTCTCTCGTTGCCGACAAGAACTACACTGTGCTCGGAATCACACGCAACCCCGATTCTGCTGCTGCCAATGGTATGTCGCACCAGATGGTTATTGGAGACTGAAACCTCGCCCAGCTGTCGCGGCTCTTGGTGTTACAATGGTCAAGGGCGACCTTGGCGACCCGGCTAGCTACATCCCCGCGCTCAAGGACGCGTACGGCGTCTTTCTCGTCACCGATTGTGAGTTGATTTCAAATCAAATTCCTGCCTCATCAATTGGAGAGTCCCAGACAGACTTTCTTACATCCAGACTGGTCCCTCTTCGACGGCACGAATGAGGCCGCCGCACAGCGGATTGAAACGAAGATGGCCAAGAATGCCGTCGACGCAGCCGCCGCAGCGGAAGTCAAGCATCTAGTGTTCTCGACCGCCGACAGCTTCCGCCCCCGCATGAGCCTCCCACACTTCGACGGGAAGGCGAATGGTAAGTCGTGGTTTACCTCGCCTTTGCTCTGTCGCTCATCCACAGTGACGGGCTACATCCGCACGAAGGAGCTCCCAGCCACCCAGCTGTACACGTGCTCGTACTACTCGAATGTACACGGCACATTTGAGGGCCTGTCGATCCAGAAGCAGGCGGACGGTTCATATGTCCTGCACAACCCACTCCCCGACGACGTCCCGATTGCGAGCTTTGCGGTCGAGCAGATGGGACTGTGGGTCAAGACCGCGTTTGATAACCCCGACAAGTGGATCGGTGAGTACATCTTCCGTCTGTGGCAAATTGACAGCAGGCGCGGACATGCAGGCCGCCGTGGAGAACCTGAGCGCTGCAGACATGGCGGAGCAGCTGGCGGCGGTCAGCGGCAAGAAGGTCGTCACTGTAGGCCACAAGCGCGAGGGGTTCCTCGCTCACCCACACTACGGCAATGCGGTCTGGCTCAGCTGGCTCGCGACGGTCAATGGCGAGTTTAAGCGCGATATCCATGCCAGCCACAAGGTCGTTCCCGAGGCCTGGACCTTTACTGAGTGGGCGAAGCAGTCGAAGCTCATTCGGGACACGCTCGAGTTCTGAAGGTGGTGTCGTCTCACTGGGGAGGAGAGCTGCACTCCCACGAAGCAAGAGTACGTTGTCTAGATAGTTTAGTAATGGCGATTCATGTATGTTCAGTTCCTTACGCCCTAAGGGCGACTGCAGCGCGCAGTCTTCGTCGGCCGCAGTACCCTGCAATAGATTGACATATCAGCCATGGCTCTCTTTGGTTGCTCACACGCATTCTGAGTCGACTCCGTGCTACGGCGAACTCGGAGCCGGAGTGAACAATATCGGGATACGAGTCTGGGCAGCCCAACAGGGCGGTTCCTGGGTTCGGCATCCATGTCGATCGGGTATCTAGGCCGACCAGCAACGCGTCGTTCCCACAGAAGGTTATTTTGAGCCGGCCCCGTGAGGAATACAGGACCCAAAAGAGTACCAATACTTGAGAACCTCGAGCCGATCGGACATCGGGGGGTGGAGCGAACACACAAGGTTTGCAGCGCAGATGTGGCCGTTGTACGGCCTTGCAATCTTGGTGGACGGGATGAAGTGGAAGTGGAGTCTTGGAATGTGTGAGCAACGGAGAGCCAACAATAACGTCTAGCCGCGGCGTTGTCTCTAACACCGGTATAGGTATTGTCGTTATCGCCGCCTCGGGGCGGTCGTGGCATTGTTTTGCTGCACTCGGGCAAGTCGCGGTTGAATTCGTGTACCGGAACTTCTGAGAATGACTTGATACTTCAAGGGACTCCGATGCCGATTCGGCGACCCCGGTTCGTCGCCGCCGCCAAGGAAACGCCACAGGCTGCGGGGCCGAACGCCGTCCCTCGACCTCGGAGGCCCAGACGCCACCTCGGTGGCGGTGTTACGCCGGCCCATGGCCACCGTTATTCCGCGTTCTTCCTTACGAGAGAAAACATCTCAACTGTTAAGCATCATCTCGTTCCGCTGTCCAGTCCTGCAGCCTGCATTCTAAGAACATGACGAGAACCGGAATATGCGGAAAGCAGCGTTTCTCTCCACTCGATTTCATTCCCATCTACCCCATGGCAATTTGAAGGTACACATTTAAGGTAGGGCTGACGGAGTTTAACGCCCGACCGGCGTTGGCGGTGGCGGCGGAACAATAATGTTGATGACTCAAACAAGACGCCACCCGTTGCTGGTCTCTGAATATCTGGGCAACATGTAACAATGGCGTCGGCTGCCACAGACCGTGATGAAGACGGCGGACAACATTTAAGGCCTCTTGCTCTTGGAGCTTCACACTCATTATGCCCTTCACCGCTCACCCGCGTTTACAATGATAAGCTCTCTCCTCCACCATCTTGACTTTGACAGCGATGTCTTCCAGGTCGCTGCCGAACATGCCGCCATCAAACTCGATGTTCGCCCACGGCGACTGCAAGACGTGGCAAAGGCCCTCAACACGACCCGTGCAATCGGTCAGAAAGGGTAAGTCCAGGATCACCTCAGATCGGTTGTGCGGACACTCCACGGGACATGGACCATGTGAACTGGGCACACGGCCCGCTCCAGTTCCAGTTTGCAAGACCTGGTCTGTGTGTTCATGTGGCTGTCCTCATGTCCCGATCATGTGAAGTGGTGATATTCGTCAGTGCCAGAGCTAAAAACTCAGATACGTCCGTGCGATTTTGGCCGTCTACGTTCAGGCCAAACTACAGAAGAGGTCGAAGTTCAAGGTTCACCTCAAACTTCAGGTGCTGGAGCACAGGGTGAGTATGATGCGATGGTGCCATGTTTGTAGTGTGAGGTTGTGGATGGGCTCCTGTGATGTGGGGGCGCGCGCGGGGCCAGTGATTGTTACGATCATGTGGAGTAGTGGAGGTGGTGGTCACGCCCATGATGACCGCCACAACAGTCATGACCGCTCGGACTGCAACAAGAGGTACATGTCGCCGCAACGCTAACAGTAGATGCCGCATTTTGCAAAGGACTTTCGTGCTGTGCGAGCAGAGTTTGGGCTGCAATCGTCGGAAGAGCTCCCGGCCCCCATAGACCCCGACACAGCTATGATCGCGGGCCTCATACCCAGTCCCCCACCCTATATCTCTGAAACAGGATCTGGAACCGGGACGTGCTCGTGCTCGTGTACGTGTGGCGTACGGCGAGACAGCGCGACTGAGGAGACCGAGTTACTTTCGTCGCCTGCTTCGTCGACTTCTGCTCCGCTTTCTGGATCCATCGCGAGCCCTCGAGGGACAGCTTCCAATTTGTAATCGAGTTTGATCCAATTCCCTCAGACAGCGATGGGGCTGGGAGTGTATGCTGAGCACGGCTGAGGGTGTCGATTCGGCGGCTCGACTCAACCTGTTGTTGTACTCCTTTTTCGCTTTTCTCCATCTCCTCCAATATTACGGTCTCAATTGGAGGGACATGTATGTTGTATGGTTATGGTTTCGTCGGAGCAAAAGAAACAATATGCCGCTCGTTCCCATGCCTCGATGCGGGGTTTGTAGGTCAACAATATCACATCGGTCTATATATCTCAACTACGTATTTACGTTCGAGTCGTTTCTTCCACCGGGAGCAGCTTGATAGGTGTCACTTCAGTTGGCGCTGACCGTAACAGGACGAGATGCCGCCAGGTTGTCCTGTCGAATGATCTTCTCCTGCTTATCGGTCTTATCCGCCTTGTCCTGGATGACCCACTCGGGCTTGCGGCGCGCAAAGTCCTCGGCGCCAAAGTAGTCCCACATGAAATTGCGGTACTGCATGTAATCGAATGGCTGGTCGAGATCGGGCACCTGCTCGCCGAGCTTGCTGCGGTACTTCTTGCGCATCTTCTCGCTGGGTGCGGAACCGCGGGACATTTCCTGGAACCAAGTCGCGCGGCGGTATCGGACGTTGAAGACCTTGCGGAGGGCGTCGGGGGCGGTGTCGCGTGTCGCGCCCTTCAGGAAAGCCCCGAGGGCCTCGGCATCCTCGAATGCCTGGGACGCGCCCTGACCGAGATACGGGAGCATAGCGTGCGCGGCATCGCCGACAACGATGGTGCGTCCCTTGACCCAGTTCTCGAGCGGGTCCTGGTCGCGCAGCTGCCACAGACCAATCTCGTCGATGATCCTGAGTATTAGACGGGGGCTCTAAGAAAGTGATGCCACACTTACGAGAGGAGATCCTGCCACCGCTTAGGGAACGACGCGTAGCTCTTGCGCATGGCGTCAGGGTTGCCCTGGGCGCTCCACTTCTCCTCGGAGATCTCGTTGAGGTCGTTGTCGGCTAGAGGTTAGCAAATACCATCTTAGCTTTCTCAACTCACGAAGAATGGCAGCCAGGTTGAGGAGGTTGCCGTGAGTGGTGGGGTACAGCACGAAACGGCGCTCGCGGTCGCCAGTGACCATAGTAAAGCGGCGGTCGCAGAGGCCCATGGCCTTGAGCTCAGGAATGGCTTCAACCTTTTCACGAGGAAGAAGGGCGCGGTAAGCAGAGTGTCCAGAGGGCGAGGTGCGGAACTTGTCGCCGACGACGAAGCGACGGCAGCACGACTTGATGCCGTCGGCTGCAATGACTACATCGGCAGTGAAGGTGTCACCCTTGAGGGTGGTGACTGTACCGGTCTCGGTGTCCTGAGGTTAGCGCAGTTCAGTTCTGCTGAAACCACAGTGGCGCCACTTTCAGTTGGGGCCCCATGTAGGGCGTACGCTCGGGCTACACCAACTTGGATGGTCTGGATGGCTGACACTCACACAATGGGCGACACTCTGGGAGAACAGGATCTTGCAAGGCGCGCAGTCGGGCTGCTCCTCCGTGGCAAGGCGGACGAGCTCGCACTGCAGGTCGTAGCGGTGGGCAAGGACAGTGGCAATACCGGCCTCAGCCACAGAGTCAATGTCACGGTTCACCCAGAGCGTGTCGGTCTCAGTGAGCCCTGTTGATTAGCCCTAAGGACTGAGAAGCTGGGCACTTACACTCTTGGTAGCTGTCCATGGGAACAGCTCCCGTACCGTGGAGGTCTGCACCCAGGTTCTTAAGAATTCGGTGAGAGTTGGAGCCAATGACGACACCAGCGCCGATGGTGCCGAGCTTGGACGCGCGTTCGAGGATCTGAGGTCAAGTTAGCACAACAAGCCCAAACAGCATGGCCGGATGGTAGTAATACTCACAGTAACATCCGCAAACTTGCGGAGGTGCGCGCCAACTGCCAGACCACAGAGGCCGGCACCGACAATGGTGACCTTGAGGCGGTCGTTGGTCATGTTGAAGAGTAGAGTGGAAGAAGTGGCGAGAGAGCAATCGTTAGAGTGGTGAAGTGTGCACACAAGAGTTCTTTGTGAGGTGCCGGATGTGGGTACAAGAGGCGGAGACATGGCTCTCTTTAATATCATTGAGAGGTCGTGAAAACGCCACCATCAGCGGGTAGGTGGGGGAGAAACCTCATCTAAGCTCCCGCCGCGGGTGACGAGGATGGACACCTTGTTGTCCGACAATGTTGAATAAGCAGCTGCTCGTCACCTCGGCGAGTAACTAATCATAAACTCAAGATGCCCGCATGGACATTGTATGGATTCCAACACTGTCAACCGTCGAGTCACTCCGCAATCAATTAAGACAACATGACTGGAATGTAACCTGTAGACTCGAAAGCGTGGAACCAACATTTAGGTTTAGCCTTTGGCAGATTCTAAAGCTTCTGACGACCACGTTTTGCGGACGCATAAACCGGTTTATCCCCGTCAGATACTGCGGAGCCCTTGCGGGGTTAGTCAAGCACACCCTCTCACATGTCGAGCACATGTTCGGCGGCGATACAGACGTTCCTTCCCGCAGTGTTCCCCACCATTTTATCGTCGCCGACAGGAACAGAACATTGGTTCAATTCTTTCGTGTCTTACTTGCCGAGATTACAGTTTCACAGTCGCCGATGTGTTTCACCGGTTTGCGACCCAGTGTTCTACGGGCCCTGAGCGTGTGTGCCTTGAAATGGAACCCGCCTCGATCGCATCCCTCGACGACGGCACCGAGACGGACATCTCTATTCAACCGCCGTCCCGTCCGCTCGTTATTGTGCGGTGCCCGCATGCTAGCTTGCGGCGTCTCCATGTTACTCCCTGAGTGTTGTGTGTGTGACTTGACGTAAGGTAACTTTGCTGGCCATGTGTTCGGCGATAAAGTTGGCACTCGCGCACACCATCTGCCCGTACCGTCGTTGACGACCATGGCAGAACGAGGATGAAAGTGGTGTCATCAGTCGATGTTGTTCAAGCTTACGGCGGGGGCCACCATTGAACGTGCTTGAGGGGCGATGAGGTTGAGATAGTGGGGCCGTCGTGTGGACGAACCGGCCCTGCATTCCTTTGAAGCGTGTCGGAGTTGGGGATCACATAGACAATGAGGTCTTCTCATGAGGTCATGAAGACGCTCGGCCGAGAGGGATTACGAGGTACCGCTCGGGTTTCAGTGTGTGCACAATCTGTACTGTCCGCGGCGAGCGTAGCACTTCAACAGTTCTTGTGCCTAGGACTAACGTCGATAAACACGATCTCTATCAAATTGCATACAAGGGGTGGCTGATGTTTTGTTGGAGTCGTACGTGCCATTCTCGATGCTTCTCAGCTCCCGGATCTTCTAGAAGTACCTTGGACAACTGCAACAACGATCTGCTTCACCTGGTTCCACATATGGACTCGGCATTTTCCGAACAATTACTCGCCTTAGAATGACAAAGGACATGGTAGCCTCAGAATGACAAAGCACATGGTGAGTTCGAGTCGCGAGCCCGCCCCCGGAGCTGTGCGGCGACAACTGTGGCCGAGTACTTCGCTACTCCCCGTTCCTCAAGTTGTTGTATTGTTCTCCGTCGTCCACTCAACGAGGGTGGTCCGGAATTGGTGACGGACAGCCTTGGAACCCACTTCGACGTTGACCCGTTCAATTGTCTCTAAGTTTAACGTTTGACTATCTCAGGAACGACCATCGTGGTCAATTAGCCACGTTGAGATCATCGTCCACGACAGCTTTTGTGAGTTTAGTATTCTTCCGGTGCTCTAGCGTCCGTTGTTAGCGCTTGGAATAGTGCCATTCTCCTGGCTGAGGAGAACAGACTAGTCTTAGGGAATCTAATGTTTGTGACTCCAAGTGAGTAGGTTCGGCGTTGAAAGCCTAGACGAGCAGTCTGAACCCACTATCCACACGGAACGTCAATGGGTTCTCATCCTCGCCGCACTACACCACTTCGACATCGCCGAACCCCCCTCCTTTTGTGGGGTTGGGCAGACCACAGACTCCATCGGAGTGTGTCGGCTGGGTGGGGTTGCGAATAGGCACTGCCTAGTGGTGGTAAGAGCTTGTGTCGCCAAACACACCTCAATACCCGACAAGGAATGACGGACTATACTTTTGCTCCCTCGCTCCATCTGACAGAAGCACCCACACATCCACACACACACAGACACGCCCGTCTCTTTTGTTCTGCAACACTTCATGTGATCACGTCCCAACAGCGCCCAACATAGTTTTGGGGGCCGTTATGGTCTAGAGGGTGAGTGCGATTTTCTGGGCTTGGGTGGAACATCGGTGGACAGAGTGTCGAACAGTTCGTATGGCGTCTGCACGAGCCCATCATCACTAGATGGCAGCAGCCAGAATGAGGAGTGTCGGCAACGTTTACCGAAGATGCAAGTACGCTGTCTGCATTACTGGTATGGTGACGCTCAACGCAATATGGCTGTTGGTAGGTCTTTATCACCCCTGTACTCCAAGCCTTAGCTCGTCTATCGATGCCGTCCTTGCGCAGAATTTGCATCGGCTCTGCTGGCCCTCTTCATTCGGCATACTCCCTTGCGTGGTGCTTTTCCAATGATGTCGGATATTGCAGGGTGGCGGGAAATAGCTAATCGCTCACCTGTTCGCCTGTGATTTGCTGTCCAGCTGTCGCGATGAGGCAACGCGTCAAAACCTGTCGGCCGTGATCAGCCGCAACAAGCCACTTCCGTTTCAGTTTCCAATACTTGCAGTTGACTGTAATCTGATTTCCAAGCACTCACTGCGACACATCTTGGCGACAGATACGCGGAAGGTTGCAGGCGTGATTGGGCGGTGATGGCCGCTCAGATGGTGTTTCCTCTGGATTTTATCGGCGAAAGGCGATCTCCGTACTATCGACGGTGAAGGTGGATGCCGACGACCTGTAGGTTTCATACCGTTGTTGACCCCGGCCCGGTTAAGTACTGCCCACAAGCGTTAAGGCAGGGATATCCCTCGTTGTGAACGCGGATGACGCCGCCGTTACTTGCACTCCACAGTGCTCAGCTTCTGAAATCTTGTACTTATCCTCACCCCATGCGAGGCACGAATCGGACACGTCCGTCGGTGGTCACCGCTGCCACGCCCGCTCAAGACACCGACTGTTATTCTCGGACCGATGGCTCTTTCCATCCAATCGCTGGCGAGGTGTGGCTTGCTCTTCAATTGCGTTCCAGCTTCCACCAATTATGCCTCACATCGGCCCCGATCTTGACGTACTTCCGGAGGGGAATAGCAGAGTGGGGAGTGCTCTGGACGTGCCAAGAGCCAGCTGGCTAATTTGGTGCAAAGTCGAGGCTGACAGGATCGGTAACTTACGTATCGGCGACTCTTCCGGAGTACGAAGCTCCCACATGTCAGCATGGGGACTCAGGTCGCGGTGCTTTCCCCTAGATTGCGGCTCTACTGATAGGTCCATTCGACGCCTCTGACGCCGGCTACCCCGGATAATTATCCTCCTCTGTCCACGGTCAAGCTTCACATTGGAATTTATTTATACATCTTTTCCAACAGGTACTTCTGGAATAACAGTTGAACAACGCCTGTGCAGCGGCGGTGATCTAATGGGGCCCGACAGGGGCCGGGGAGTCCCGCCTGGGGCACCGGTCGTCTCCGTCTCGGTAATGTTGTTTACTTTGCTGTTCTGTATGGAGTCCCGGAGAGACGTGCCCTGTGAGGCACAGAGGGAGGGTAAGGTATGGCTGGCAGTGTGCGCAACTGACGTTGGGGACTGTTGTTTGCCCATTTCGTGAGCTGTCAATCGTTAACCGGAATGGCTCAGCTACCGTCAGTATATAGACCGCAGTAAACCATGGGGAACACACTCTGCCCTCCACAACCAGCCCATTCACACCATCACCACAATGCCCTATGACGAACTAGACGACAACAAACTTGAAGTCTCTCACAAGGAACATGGCGGATCCACCACCCCGTCGTCCGCCGAGGCTGGAAGCCGCCCCCACCATCACGACATCGACGCCGGTTTCGACCCCGAGTTCGTGAAGCGCGTCACCCGCAAGGTAGACTGGCGCCTCATTCCGGTCTTGACGTGCATGTACGCCGTGTCTCTCATCGACCGCACGAACCTGTCCTACGCACGCCAGGCAAACGAAGCGCACATGGACAAAGAGCTCGGAACGGGCGGAAACAATATGCGCTACAGCATCATCACTGCCGTCTTCTTCGTTCCGTACATTATCCTCGAGATTCCCAGCCAGCTCGGACTGCGCCAATTTGGAGCCCGTTACTGGCTCGGTAGCGCTGTTATTCTCTGGGGCATCGCCGAACTTGCGATGGGATTCGTGACGAACTGGCAGCAGCTGGCCGCCCTCCGCGCCGTTCTTGGAGCGTTTGAGTCGGCCCTATTTCCCGGAGCGGCTTACCTTCTTGCATGCTGGTATCCGCGCAAGCTCATGGCGTCGCGCAACGTCGTTTTCTATAATGTGGCGGCGCTTCTTGGCAACTTGTCTTCCCCCCTCGGATACACGTATACGCTGCTTCATCGTAGGCGTAATCTCAGTGGCTGGGCGTGGATGTTCATTTTGTGAGACAAAAGTCACAGTGTACCTAAGTCAAAGCTGACTCGTCTATGTAGGTCTGGTGTCCTCACCATCCTGATTGGAATTGCCGCCTTCCTCCTCTTGGTAGACGTCCCCAACAAGGCCACCTTCCTCACGGAGGAGGAGCGGAACTTTATCAACACACGTATCGAGCGCGATCGCGCTGATGCTGAGGACGATCCTGTCACCTTGGCCAAAATCGGCACTTACCTCTGCGACTGGAAGCTGTGGCTTTGTGGAATCTTCTTCATGTCGAACAACATCGCTACCTGTGAGTAAACCAGCGCTGTGTTAGAGTCCAATCTAACAACCCAGACTCGCAGGCGTACTTTCTGCCTCAGATCCTCGGCTCCATGGGCTTCGACTACATTGGAACCATGCTTCTCGGCTCCCCGGCGTATGGATGGGCAATGATTCCAGCGCTCACCTGCGCCTACATCGCCGACCGACACCGGGGCATGCGCGCTTTTATGATCATGTTCAACTCACTCTGCGTTATTGCCGGCACCGCCATGTTTTCGAAACTGCCCGTCAGCCAGAAGGCGGCCCGTTACGCGGGCGTCTTCATCGCTGTCGGCGGCGCCAACGCCAATGTCGGCCTTCTCATCTCCTGGTTCCAGACATCGATCCGCA
>Ga0160505_101391_pt1 | contig 11488 bp, 8 predicted proteins | sample DIDeMG_FD_108225 | JGI IMG/M metagenome (GOLD analysis project Ga0160505, IMG submission 108225) | Enriched chicken feces microbial communities from UW Madison campus, WI, USA - DID2874_E49_Stillage MG | ecosystem: Host-associated > Birds > Digestive system > Large intestine > Fecal ...
ATATTTTGCTTCACCAAATTTTGGAAATTTTGTGCCTTGGCAAGTTTTTTTTTTTTTTTTTTTTTTATTTTAATCGTTTTTTTTTTTTTTTTTTTTTTTTTTTTTTGTTATTAGTTTTGCTCTGTTTTCTTTTTTTTTTTATCTATGGTTTCTACGTGCTAAATAAATGCAGCCCTAAGGTTCCCCTCCCCCTCACCCCTTTTCTTTTTCTTGCTTGTCTCAGCCGTCGGTCTACCCAAGAAGGAAACCATTTTGTTCAAATTTTGGTTAACGGGTTCAGTTTTAGTTCATCATCCAAGTCAAATCTTTTAGCCGGTTCTTTTTTTTTTCTTTCTCTTTTCTGCCGAACCTCCATCTATTTTTCTCTACTTTACAAATTGCCCTCTTTTATTTATTTGTTTTTTTTGGTTCGCTTGGCAAATACTGTCGCTCATATACCCCGGAATCAGTTCTCATTATGATTATCTAAACCCCGGCCCAAAAATATACGATGAAAGTTAGGAAGTGTTTAAAAACGGCTTGGAATTATAGCACGAAGAAGCTTCCTTGGTATGGGCTTACAAAAGTTCAGGCCCGGAGGATTATAAAAGGAGCTTTGGCCACGACGATATGTTTTATTTTGGTGCTCATCAATCCTGTCGACAAAAAGCTCGGCGCGGCATCTAGTGTTTCTGTAGTCTTGACCGCAAGCTTACACCCAGGACGCCGACTTGGTGCTCAGATCTATGCTCTAAGTCTGAGTGCCGTTGGTGTGGCTTTGGCTTTGGCATATACGGAGTTTACACATTTCACAGCATCAAAGTTATATGATAATACTGGGAGTCTTCAACGTGCTCTTGGATTGCTCGCATTTTATGAAGTAGTGATGCTGGCGATGGTAGCATATCTGCGCGCTGTAGCGCCTCGGCTGTTTGTCTCTGGGTTTATCTTTTTTCTCATTGTACATTTTAGCTATTTCTCGCAGTTCCCAGTTGAGCTTGGGACCGTTGCTTATACATACGGCATCCCGCCATTGGTGACATTCGCGGTAACTCTTGCAATCAACGTTCTTGTCTTTCCGGAGTTTGGATCAACGTATATTGGTTCTACTGTGACCTCTGCGCTACAAGAGATTCAAGTATGTCTCTACGAAACAACAATTTTTTTTGGAACGGCTGACAAAATGACGCCCAGTAAACTCAACACGGAACTTAGCAATCTGTTAAGCAAGAGAAAAAAGATCAGATCGGTACTCAATCAGTGTCAGGTGGTCATGTTAGAATGTACATTTGAAATGTCTATTGCTTTCATGTCTCCACGAGAGCTCAAGCCGATTGTTAAGTCCATCAAAGAACTCACCAGCACTGAAAGTGCTCTCATTGTTGCCTGTGAGTTGGAATACGCGGTTTTCGGTTCAAGAGTAGATGATGAAGAAAGCCAAGACACTTATTCAACGGCAGTATCCCCAAATACTGATAACGAAGTGAAATCAAGGAAGCCACGATCCGTTCTGGACATGGCCAAACCACAGAAGGAGGTCAGTTTTGCTGATAAAGATATTCTACTTAAATTCCTTCAGACTGTGGAGAACCCTGTACTTTTGCTTCTTAGTTCTATTCTCACGGGTATTGATACAGTTATGTTGACCCTGGCCAAATCTTACGATGTCCCAAGCAAATATATCAGCTTGGCCAATGTATCGCAAGATATTGATCTAGAAACTGTACCTTGCAGAATGAATGGCATTCAGGCTAGTGTTGACGACTTAAACATCACTGTTGAGGAACTATCAAAGCAATCTTCTGAATTGGTATATAACATTGGTTTGTTTGACGTTATTGTCAAAAACGCCCTGGGACAAATTTCTCGTGAAGAAACAGACACTACATACCTGATGCCTCGAGATGAATACTTCTTGCTCTCTTCCTTTTTGCTCAACTTCAGAGAAACCGCAATCGTTGTGTCAAACCTGCTAGAAGCTTCTAGACAGATTTTAGAGGTTAGAATCAAACGAGAACAGCGAGGGTGGTTGGGTAAGAAGATTTGGTTTTCGATTTATGACAACAAGAAACGTTTCTCAAAGTTCCTCCGATCAGGCTACTCAGAACCTCAAGAAGCCTATGCTGCCAGTATTATTGAGAAGGCGTCAGTTATAGACTCTAAAGATATCGACGATAAGGACGGTCCCTCTCCCGCATCTCAGTACACCACTCCAAAACAAGTCAACACCTCATTTACAAAAAGAGTTATTTTTAATTTTAGAAATTTCCTTGCTGATATATTAGACGCTTTGGGTAGACGGAAAGAGCCTTTAAAGAGTGTTTTTCAAACGGTCTTTCTGGTGATGTTATTATCGTTCCCCGTCTTTTCAAGTCATATGCGCAAGTGGTTCATCAATATTCGGGGGGCATGGATTGGCTTTATTGCTATGATAGCCTTCGAAACCTCTGTTGGTGCTACGGTATATACACTGATTGCTCGTGCTATTCTTTTGGTTGTTGGCTCTGCATGGGGGTACGCTCTGTATGTTGCTGGGTCCATGGGCACAAACCCTTATGTGATGACTGTCATGTTTGCAATCGCCATGATTCCATTCTATTATACCATGATTGTTTCGCCGTATGCCAAATCAGGTACATTCTCAATTGTTAGTTGCTCACTGGTACCTTTAAGCGCCCTTCGACCTAACGGCATTTCTGGAACTATTCTTGATAGCTTTCTCAAAAGAGTTGTTGCCCTGTTGATTGGAGGAACAGTGACTGTGATTGTACAAGCCACGCTTTTTCCAAAGAAGGCGAGGGTATTGATGAGAACGGAATTAATTGGTACTTTGAGACTGTTGCAACAAATGGAGATTCAGTTAGCATTGGGACTAGATGGTAAACCTGTTTCCAGCTCACTTGTAGTCAAATCCGATAAGACATTCAGGAAGTTTATGAAGAAGGCAAGAAACTCTTTAGCCATAGCCGAAGCATATTGTAAGTATTATTCTTGCGCCAGAGCATTTCTTTTTATCAGACAAGCTACTAACTTCTTTTTTCTCAATAGTGGACGTTACAAAGCAAGAACCAAGATTGAAGGGTTCGTTTAAAGAAATCCAAATCATTTATCGAGAGATGTTCTTTGTGCTGTACCAGATATTTGACCGGTTTGATTCAATCCGGTTTATGCGCCAGCAGTACGGTTCTGCAGTTCTCACTGAGCTTAGCCAACATGTCTATCTCTACCGGCGCGACGTCTATGCGGCCATGATTAACCTTATGAGGGCCATTGAAAATGCACTAGAAACCAAAAAGCCACTTCCACAATTTCTTCCCTCTGCGCGTATTTTGCATCTCCGACTCGTTAACAAGGTGCGGATGGTACTGATTGGAGATGACCGTCCTAGTGACGACTCCTCAGATGAAGAAGAGTTTACAGCACTAGAAAACAAAAAGAATTCTCTGACATCTTCTCGGCGGCACCGCATGCTCCTCAAAAAGTATATGGGCTGGAGTGCCACCAGTAGCGCCCTCGAAGAGGTGATTGAGTATCTCGAGGAGTTGGTGAACCTGACCAAATTACTAGTTGGTTATAACCAGTTCAAGTATGGGTTTCTAAGCAAGCCTATCCATGAAACATGGGCTGAGGCGGCACTCTCAATGGATTTGCCACGCTCTGATGAAGGTTTCCAGACCAGTAATGACAATTACCAGTACGATGACAAGACTACGCAATCGTTAATCACCACCCCTACTCGTATATTTGCGCTCACAAAGGAAGAGCAAGAGGCGATGGACGAACTACCCAAGCTCAAGAACCAAGCCACACTCGATCTATCACAAATGGATCACCACAAAAACATCAACAACAGGCTAATGCCACATCTCTCGCCCATTTCACCTATTGCTTCGCCCATCATGAGCGCGACTCACCAGCCAAAGGAATCTGGACATGGCCATTTCCACCTACCTCATCTCCACTTTAAATTATTTTCAAGGGATTCGGGGGAGGCATCTCACCCTAAATCACCTTCGGGCCCTCATTCTCGCCAGAGGGTACAAACCTCAGCTGCCCCCTCCGCCCAGCCGGGCACGGCCCAAGGAGTAGAAAAACCACAAAACCAAACTTGGGAGAAAAAGCACCAAGACAATGACGATGAGGGGGACCAGATCGATGACCTACCCGCTACCATGAAGCGTGTAATCTCAAGACGTTATTCCATCTCTAGTACTCACTCGCGCCAGTTCTCCAAAAAGAGGAAGTAGACTTTTATAGTTGTAATCGCTTCAGTAATTTTGAAACATTTGAGTTTCATATATAGATATATATATATACATAAGAACTCTCAATTATTATAGCCGTTATTCATGTAATAAATGAAACCCGATTAATTGTTGATTATAGACATGCTGGTAGTTGTTATGGTACACAAAAACCAGCTTGCTAGTTTTGCTTCCCCCATAACAACTACTTCCACCTTCATTTTTTAGCCCCGCTACTGCCAGCTCCCTGGTCCTTACGCTTAAGACTTTTGCGTAAAGTCTGGCCTGAGCCACCAAACATGGGTTCCGAGCCCCCAGTCTTTTCGGCATTCTCTCGCGCCTTTTCGTCTTCAACGTTTTTAAGCGGCACAATTGGGTACCCAAAGAAAAGCTGGCCAAATGGGAGGTTTAGTGCTGCAGCCGAGTTGGACGGCAGCTCAGTGTAGTTGGGAGTTCCGTCCAAAGCGGCTGTATCGCTGCTACCAGCAGTCTCGCTAGCCGCAAGCGACCCCGGGGTAGAGGGTTGTGACGATTTTTTGCTTTGTCGGTTCGAGATCTTCTTGCCGCCACCGGCAAATGGGTCAAACGACTGTTTATTCTTGAGATTGTCGTTCTGAAGCAGCTTGTTGTACTGGATTGACGATGCCATGCCGCCAAGAGGGTTGGGTGTTTCAGTGCGACTTACTGAAGCGCTCGGTTCGGGTGTAGGCTCAACATAACCCACCGGTGGCGCAAAATCGACATTAAGATCAGTCTCAATCACACATATACTTTCGGCATCATTCACCGGTTTGACCTCAAGCACCCTAATTGCGTACACCTTGTTATTGTACGAGATTTGAAATATGTCACCTTTAGTCATGGTCGAGTAGTTTCGTAGAGCGTTTTCAAGCACAGCTCTTGGGTCGGAGATATCGAGAAAATCGGTAGATTGGGGCTCGAATTTGACAAATCGGCCCTGCTCAAGATTGGTGTTTGTAATCTTGATGATAGCACCAGGTGCCACCCCGAGCGCCTCCATCATCCACTGCGGGAGGTATACCCGGCCCTCCTCTGCTGTAAACTCCAAAACACCTCCGTGGGTCTTCAACCCAGTGTCCTCGGAGCTTAACTCAAACAGCATTGGGTACGAGATATTAAGCATGGTAAGCTGATTAAGGGCGCTAGGCGGAAGAATCACTTTGCCACCGTAATTGAGGTCCTCACGAGAGTTTGTGGCCATCATTACAACAGGATAACAACGAAAGTACTTCTGGAACTGGGAAGATCCAAATCTTGGGCTGGCCCCCCAGCCGCTCTGAAAAAAGCCTTGCTGATGGTCATTGAAGCCAAACTTTAGCCTGGGTGTTAGTTACTGGTGACTGGGAAAGTGATGTCGGCTTTATTTTTCGCAAGGTCCTGCTAGGCAATTTGCAATATACATACCATGATTGTTATTGGAAACTAAGTTATATAAAAAAAATTAAAAGATGACGATATGGTCTTGCTGTGTCCAATTGATCTAATATATAGCAAGGTATTTAAACAGCAGAAAGGCGATTTGGTGATGTGTGTCTGGGAAGCACGTAGAAGAGAGTTGAAACTATTATAGTATATATCCCCTAACCCAGAATACATCTCAACCATAGTGAAGCATAAAAGATACAGTTGGATTCGACATCATTAAGCGTAATTTAAATATGTAAAAGATGAGAATAGTTAAATAAAGGTATTTTATAGAGACTTATAGAGACTTATAGAGACTTCTAAAGCACTGACATGGTGTTGTCATGCTCAATTCCTGGGGTAACGCTAGCAATGAACTTGAGGAAAACAACCAGGTACTGGTCTACTCTGATGCCCTGTTGCGAATCCGAGGCTTTGATCTCCTCCCAATCATCTCCATTTTCATTGTTTGCAGCTCCAGTCTCATCCTCTCGCGGAACCCTGTTCTCAGCCTTGGACAAAAACGTTTTCATGACGCTGGCGTGCCGACACGGATGAATAGAAACGAGTGTAAGGTCTTCCTCAAAGGGAGCCTTTTCAATAGTGGCGGTCTTGTTTCTGTAGTCAGCCATAATGTCTTCAAACATTTCCTCTGGCGTGAGAGGGCTGCCCTGGCCATTGAAGCCACTGAGATAGAACTTGGGTACTCTGTATGATGTGGAATACGAAATATAGAGATTATAGGTCCGCACCGGCGACGTAGTGTGGGCGGAAGTGGCGGAAGGGTTGAAAATATTGGCATCATCTTCATCCTCTAGGCTATCATCCATCAAATCAATGTCAATAATTTCTTCTGGTTCATTAGTAGCAATTGCAGTTTCCGAGGGATTGGCGGGTCCAGAAGCCGCCTTATCAGTGTTGGTTGTAAAGGCTGTAGAGGTCCAGCCATCATCTTCTTCAGTCTCCTGCATACGAGAATCTATCGCCTCAAAGTCAGCCGCTCGCGAGTGCGATGGGACATGTTTAGTGACGAGAAACTGTTTGTCCTCGGGCAAGAATGATTTCTGTTTTGACGGAGGCGCGGAGGACCTAATAAGAAAACAAGTTAGCGAGACATTGCAACAGAAAAATACACAAAAAAAATGAAAAATAAAAAATAAAAGATATTGACTTACCAACTCCAGGTAGGAAACTTGTATACCAAGTAGTCCCCAGCTTCGACAAACTCTTCTGGAGTTATCTCACCAGTTTTGGTAAAAGTAGAGACGTGGGAGACAGGAGTGATGTACTCGCGGAGGGATGAAAGAGTAGAACGAAACATGGTGATAGTAGAAAATAAGCAATTGCTATAGCGCAAGATAAATTAACATATAAAGGTAGTGTGTAACAATTAGAGATAGTTGATTAAAAAGAAGAGAAAGAGTGACCGATAAAGAAGAAAAGGAGATGATGATTGCAGATGCACTGGGAAGAGTTGAATACGATTGTAGTAAAGTGACTCCAATCACGTGTAGGGGCAACAAGGACGGCTGAGCAATCAATAGATGATACCAGATAAGTTTTACAACTTGTAATAGATATTATATATTATGTTTGAAGTTTTATGTCCTATCTTTTGTGTGTTTTTTTTTTTCTTTTTTAGGGTTGTTATCAGGGCTGGTATTTCTCATGTTATGCATGACATTTTCAGGAAACATACGGCGCTCATTTATTATTCCCAAGTGAAAACAAAACCCCCATTAAGTTACCCGTCGGTATCACGTGAACAACATAGAGTATTCCACCTGACATTGTGCGTCTTGCTGCTGCTAATAAACCCGTGTTATTAAAGCCAGAAGCACAGACTTTCTCAACTCTGCCTGTCATTGTTTGATCCTTTTAGGCAGCTGCACACGGCCAAGGGCTCAACAACAAAACAATCGTGATTAGCCCAATTGACCGTGATTGTTGTCTGGTGGTTAGTGTTAGTACAATGCTGAAGTCCGTGAGAAAATCATTAAATCGAAAATTCAAGGCATTGATGAGCAGCCTGCCGATAAGTAAAAAATAAATAAACAAAATATAAATAAAAAAACAAAAAACAGCCATTCAAAAGTCTGGATTTTCTCAAAACAGTGGGTTGCGTCTCTGAGATACATCACCACCACCACAATCACCATCATCATCGCTACCATTAATTTGATATCCTAGATGGCTAAATGACTACTTCTACAATGTGTTTACTAGTTTTCAGGAAATGTGGTCTTTGATTTATTTTCCCATCAAGGGCAAATCGCCGAGTTATTGCTCAGCTATCACCCAGTTGGTACTTATCCGATCGTCATGCGGCGTCTAAGCGACCAAAGACGAAAATTGTCCACTCGAGGTCCTCGAGATGAATCCGAGCAGCCCATGAGCATTGCCAGAAGTAGGCGTGGCTTATCAAACATGAGTAAGAGGGTGGTAATAAGACATTTCATGCATGACTGTAGCCAATTGGCAGTAATTGAGAGTCCAGAGCTTGATAGAAAACTTGTATTTATTTTTTTATTTTTATTTTTTATTTTTATTTTTTATTTTTTTTGGTTCCTTTTTAAGAGGATGCTGAAATTTCACTTTTATTTTCTCTATAATCTCATTAAGTCCCCCATCTTTAAATTTGTTTTATTTATTTATTTTTTTTCTATTTATTCATTTTTATTTATTTATTCAAACACGTTTCCTTTTCTCTTTTGTCTATTTCTTCTTCTCTTTTTCCTCTTTTTTTTTTTTTCTTCTTCTTTTCTTCCCTTCATCAGCAATAAATTTTTCAAAAACCATTCCAGATTTTTGACTAGTTCATTTATTGCCCTTCTCATCATGTCTGCTAAGATTGAATTCATCAAGACTCCGGCGGCTCCCAAACCCCCCGTCGCCTCGACGAAGACTGGTGTCCGTACTACTGATGTAAGTATACTGCTTTACTGGCCCTTGATTCTTGATTTCTTTATCAACCCATCTATTGGCCCAAAACTTGTCGTTTTATTTTGTTTTTTTTTCTTTTTTGTTCAATCGCACGATTGGTCTCAATGCATGTCGCTTATTGGTCGGAAAGACTATCACGATACTCATGCCGATCATCTTGTGATGGCTGGTTTCAATGCGATGCCACTGCTCGCTAAAGTAAAACTTTAAACGACGGTTATTTATTTTTTCCCCCTTGGATCAATTGCTAACTTTTCCAGTACCCTTCCATCAAAAATGCTACTTTGATTGTTGACGGTCCCTCTTCCCGTCACTTCTCTAATGCCCTGCTCTTGTCCCTCCTCCTCCTCGTTCCTTACTACTGCAAGTACAAGGTCGGTGGTGGCTTCTACACCTACATTTTCTTCGTCCTTCTTTGGTTTTTCCCCATTCTTCTTGCTTTCTGGACCATTGCTTCTGCTTATTCTCCTCGTATCAGCGACAAGACCCAGCTCCCTAACCTTGGTGTCGAGCATTACCTCAAGTTCAAGGACGCTGATCTCGCTGCCAAGTACAAGGGTGACAACAAGATCCCCATGGAGACCTTCCACGAGCTCTACTTTGATGGCAAGGTTGACTTCAAGGGCGATGCTCTGGACATTCTTGAGGAGAGACATGACTGGGCCAACTTTAGATTCACCGCCTCTCTCTTTAAGTACTTCCTTCTTGGTATGATCCCCGAGGTCATCATGCACTCTCGTTCTCAGGATGAGGAACAGGTCCGTGATCACTACGACCGCGGTGATGATTTCTACTCCTTTTTCCTTGGCCCCAGAATGATTTACACTTCCGGTGTTATCTCCGATATTCACAGAGAGGAGACTCTTGAGGAGCTCCAGGACAACAAGCTCCGTATTGTTTGCGAGAAGATTGGTCTTAAGAAGGGTGAGCGTATGCTTGATCTTGGTTGTGGTTGGGGTACTTTGGCTAGATTTGCTTCTTCTCAGTATGGTGCTCATGTTACTGGTATTACTCTTGGCCGCAACCAAACTGCCTGGGGTAACTCCAACTTTGCCAAGGACGGTATTCCCGAGACCCAGTCTAAGATTCTCTGCCTTGATTACCGTGATACCCCCGTCCCCGAGGGCAAGTACAACAAGATTACCTGTTTGGAGATGTCTGAGCACGTTGGTGTTCGCAAGTTTGGTGGTTTCTTGAGACAGGTTTACGATATGCTTGATGATGAGGGTTTATTCTTCCTCCAGTACGCTGGTCTCCGTAAGTCCTGGCAGTACGAGGATCTCATTTGGGGTCTTTTCATGAACAAGTACATCTTCCCTGGTGCTGATGCTTCTACTCCTCTTGGATTTGTCACTGATAAGCTTGAGGGTGCCGGTTTTGAGATTGTCTCTGTTGACAACATTGGTGTCCACTACTCTGCTACCATCTACTGCTGGTACAGAAACTGGATGGGCAACCGTGAGAAGGTCATTGCTGCCTACGGTGACAGATGGTTCAGAATCTGGGAGTACTTCCTTGCTTCTTCCGTCATTACCTCTCGTCAGGGTGGTGCTACTTGCTTCCAGATCTTGTTGCGCAAGAACCTGAACATTGTCCACAGCATTGAGCACGTTCCTATCCAGTTTGGTCTTCAAGTCCCCAAGCTTCCCAACCACTGGCTTTCCGAGGACTTTGCCAAGGTTGTTCCGGGCGAAAAGGAAGACTTGATCAGCGTCGAGGCCACTGATTAAACAATCTCTAGTCCCCTACACATACACAACAACAACACACACGACTACACATACCAACATACACGTTTACCAAAAAAAGAAAAAAAAAAGACCACATGAGAAATGATGATATTTAACTTATAAAATCAATACATGGGAATTCAATCGGTTCCTCTGATACAATTTTGTAAAACAGCTCATGGCTTGAAATGTATACGAATTATTCAGGATAAATTGGTGGTAAAATGCTGGGAGCGAGCTACCTTAAATTTAAAACCCTACAGAATCAGGTAAATGGGTTCACACCCGGCCTTTTTTGTAGTCACCTACACTTTTATGTATCTTAAAAATAAAATAAAAACAAAACAAACTTGAATCTCAAATGGCATGTGTGATTACGACAGCGCCAAGCCAAAATGATCAAGGAAGGTCCGTTTTGTCGAAAATTTTTTTTATTTTTTTGCAGTTGACGAAAAGCGAGTTGTAGCTTTCCCTAGTTCTTGTGTTTTGTTGTTGATCCTGGGCTTAGATGGAGAGACAGATAATCGATAGATAAACAGATAAACAGTTTATTGTCGCTACAAACAAAATTATAAAACAAAATGGCATGCAAAGAGGAATTTCCAAAAAAAAAAAAACCATTTGTTTTTTCCTCCTACAAATTCAAAACAGTGACCAAAAAAAAAAACCATAACATAATCATGTTACTCGCTATTCAAAAAAGATGCCTCGAGCCGGATTCGAACCGACGATCTCGTCATTACTAGTGACGCGCCTTACCAACTTGGCCATCAAGGCTTGTTATTGAAAAATAACAATTTGCAAAAGTTAATAAACAAAAACTACAAGAAAAATTTATCATTTATTATGTAATTCTATGTCCTATGTCTCAAGTATTTGGTTTTCACGGCATTCCGGGGAGTGTAAAGAATATGGCCTGGAGAAACAGTGCATTCGGAAAGCAAAACACAGTACTTTTTAGAGCAGGCATTGAGCTAGGGTATTACACAATAGCCGTGTCTCGGAAATATTCACGGAGAATTCGGCGCCATCTCTCTTAGCACAGAAGAACTAGCTTAATTATCGACGGCAAGGTAACAGAGCCGAGACGAGTGGATTCGGGAATTCCCCAAGGTTCGCCTATCTCTCCGCTTCTGTTTTTGATTTACACAAGTTCTCTGTATCGTA
>Ga0160505_101392_pt1 | contig 11482 bp, 5 predicted proteins | sample DIDeMG_FD_108225 | JGI IMG/M metagenome (GOLD analysis project Ga0160505, IMG submission 108225) | Enriched chicken feces microbial communities from UW Madison campus, WI, USA - DID2874_E49_Stillage MG | ecosystem: Host-associated > Birds > Digestive system > Large intestine > Fecal ...
AAAAAAGAGAAAGAAAAAAAAAAAAATTTGCCTGGGTGGAAGTGATGTAAGTGGTTATGTCAGCGTTCCATACTATCACATCACTGCCTGCGAGCGCCGGTTGGAAAATTCAGACGCGAGCTTTCTTTTCTTTTTCTGATCCCGGACCTCGAGTCGTCGGAAATTTTGTTGGTGCTGGGATGTTTGGCATGACACAATATACACACTTGGTGGATAATATCGCAGTCACGGAAGCTAAAACAAACTAATAATTAGAGTTTGCCTACCCTAACTCAATCAATAATTGCCCTAGTCACGTGTACATCAAGTGATCACATATTCTACGATGCGCTCTCCCCTTGTGGACCCAGCGAACTCAGCGAGCTCAGTGAGCCCAGCGAGCCCAGCGAACCTGTTAAGCAAACGACCAAAGCACGTTGATAAGCCAAAAGAAAACACGTTGATAATCCCAAACAACGCATACAAACATATAAATGTATATCACAATAAAATAACCCAAAGTTCTGTTGATGACCATGCTATGAATCCAGTGAACACGCGTAAAAACCGCGTGGGTATTTCGTGTCGCACCACGTAAAACAATGCTCAGATGGCAGCACCTGGTACGCGTGCGGGTTCATTTCACATGGCCCTGATTCAGTGCAGTGGCTGGCCACGGTGGTATCAGACGCCAAAACAAGAAAAGTAAACAACACAACAACAACACCAACAAAAAAAATAAAATAAAAAATAAACCAGGAAAAAAAACTTTCTTAGCCACCACCAACAATATCTACAACAACAGTAACCACAACAACAACAACGACATACAGGTATCCAACACTAGGTTTTTAACCGACGACATATATCGCATTTACCTCAATCACACAGCACAATGATTCAGGCACCTTCCCTACTTACGGATCGCCAGAGATCTGAGTTGTATGTACCCCTTCCCCATTGGTCGCGTCTTGCATGATCTAATCTCTCTTTCGCTCTTTCAGAAACCGGTCAATTCTAGCATATCTTAAACAAAACAATGTTCCCAGTCATATCGTCAAGCGGATCCAGGGCACTCTCTCTGGTCAAGACTCCACGGGCGACGATTATGGCGACTACAGTGATGATGGCGCGGGCTATAATGATGATGAAGAGGAGGAGCGGAGGCGACGCTACGAGGAGGATCAGCAAGAAATTAGAAAGCAGGCATCGATTTTGGAAAAGAAATGGACCAGTGTGGTGCGCCTGCAGCGACGGGTGCTTGATCTTGAAGGCCAGGTCAGCTCGCTGACAACCGAGCTCGAAAATATGCCCATTGGCATGTCTGCTAGCTCAAAGAAGATTGATCCAACATCGTGGCTGCCGCGTAATCCAGCTAAATACTCTCTTTCTGGACATAGACAGCCTATCACCTCAGTGGCGTTTCACAATGTGTTCTCCGTCGTGGCCTCGTCGTCCGAAGACGGTTCAATCAAGATCTGGGACTGGGAGCTTGGTGAGCTTGAGCGCACCCTCAAGGGCCACACCAAGGCCGTGCTCGACCTCGACTTTGGCGGTACGGGCTCCGAAATCCTACTTGCATCCTGCTCATCTGACCTCACCATCAAGCTATGGGATCCGCAAAACGACTACTCAAACATCCGCACCATGACTGGCCACGACCACACCATTAGCAGCATCCGTTTCACGCCCTCGGGTACGCATCTCGTGTCCGCATCGCGTGACAAGTGCATCCGTGTTTGGGAGGTCAAGACGGGCTACTCAGTGCGCACTATCCGCGGCCATTCCGAATGGGTCAAGACCGTCTCGCTTTCAACGGATTCGCAGTACATCCTCTCCGGTGGTATTGACCAAACTGCGCGCATCACGGGCTTCAACACGGGCGAGGGCAAGTTGGCTTTTATCGGCCACGACCACGTAATTGAGTGTGCTGCCTTTGCCCCTACCAGTGCCCACACCTACCTTGCTAGTATTGAGGGCCTCAAGCAGCCCGTGCCTTCGCCGTTTTCAGGCTCGTTTGAGTACGTCGCCACCGGCTCGCGTGACAAGACCATCAAACTCTGGAACACGCGCGGAGAAAACATCATGACGCTCAAGGGCCACGACAATTGGGTCCGGGGTCTGGCGTTCCACCCAGCGGGCAAGTACCTTTTGTCCGTTTCGGATGACCGCTCAATCCGATGCTGGGACCTTTCGCAGCGCGGCCGCTGTGTCAAGGTGGTGCAAGACGCGCATCATCACTTCATCTCGTGCATCCGCTGGGCGCCCTCGATCGCATCGTCAAACGACGCGACGCAACCCTTTGGCGAGGCCCGGTCACCAGCTGCTTCGATGGGCCCGGCTAGTGCCGCTGGCTCTGCCCTCGCGGGCCGCGGTCTCAAGGCCAACCGCCTCCTGTCGCTAAGTGCCGCCAACAACCCCGCCGCCAAAAAGAAGCTGCTGCGTTCACCAGAGAACTTCAGAAACATGCGTTGCGTCATTGCCACCGGCTCGGTCGATCTCGATGTCAAAATCTGGATGTAACAAAAAAGAGAAAAGTGGTTTGTTTTATTTTTTTTTTTTGCCAAATCTGTCTTTCTTTTTTGAATTTGTGTTTTCTGGTTGTTGTTTTTTTTGTTTTCTCTCTAATGAAAGGTTACGATTTTCTCTCTTTTTTTTTTTCTTTACTTATTTTAATTCTTTATATGAGTGTATGGCTTTTTTTTTCTGTTTGTACAAAAAAAAATATATTTTTTAAAATCCCCCCAAAAAATAACTACAGTTAAAACTAACTTGTTTGGCATGCTGTTCATGCCCAGTTTATTATTAATTTTTATTTTTATCACTGTCTAATATTCCAGATTTCTCTATATGGGCCGGGTGGTAGCCATGTGAGGCCACCACGACTTGTAAAACAAAACACAATGCGGGGGGTGTGCGGTCTCGCTGAGGACAGACCAAGGAGGTTGCAGAGAAGAAGCTTATAACAGGGGCTGGGTTTCAACCCGCACATTGACGCTCTCGTCGTCGTCGTCGTCGTCGTCATCTTCGTAGCCATTGTCACTGGTCGCGGTGCCCACACGCGTAATGCTGCTTGAGCTACTGTTCATGGATGGCGTCCGCCGCATATAGCTCAGGATGTTGTTGTGGTTGCTGCCACTGGAGCTGCGCCGGAGTTTAAATGAGTGACGGCCGCCGCCCCCGCCGCTGCCTTCGCTGGCAAGGGTGCCGTCAAACTCGACATCGCTTTCGCTATCCTCTTCAATAATTGTTTTTGACACCCCGTGCACGTTGACAACGGACTCGATGATGCCGTTCCGGTAGTACATGGATGATGGATAGTCGTAACTCTTTCTGGTGTTGCTGTGGTGGTGGTGGTTTTTTTTGCGCTCGCGCGATCCGTGTGGAGTGGTAACAATATTGGTTCCGGGCGCCCCAGAATCCGTGCTCTTACCGTCTCCGTCGTGCTTGATATACTTAACATTCAGCACGCTGCTGCTGCTATTGTTTTGACTGCTGGAGTAGTACTCGTCCTCCCGCAAATAATCGCCCGGGACGGGGATTTTGATGGTGACCTTTGAATTCGATGTCTGTTTGGGGTTGCACGCCATGTTAAGCGGGTTCAAGCGCGGGCCGTCGGCAGGATTGAGTAGCAGGGCCTCGGCCACTAGCGGCGCCCGCAAATTAGTCCCACTGGTCATGCCGCGCCCCAGGGGGGCCGGGTGGTGACCACCGCCCCCGCCAAAGTTATATATGCGATCGCGCTTGATGGCCCGGTGCACGTCAATATAGACGTCAGATTCATCAATAATCTCCTCACCAATAAGTTCTTCAATGACATCCTCAAGGGTTAGCACGCCGAGGGCGCCCTCGGGTGCGCCTGGATGGTTCGACACCACCATCATGTGCGATTTGCCCTCCTGAAAGTAGTTGAGAATGTTGAGGCAAGAGGTCTCGGGGCCAGTCTCAGGGAGAGTGGCCAGGGGGAACGACGAGATGGGAGATGCCGCTTCGGGGTCGTACGTAATAAGTGTGCGCACAAGCAGCATGCCGATAAAGTTGGTGGGCTCGCCCGGGGCATGCACAGGGATGCGGTTAAACCCCGAGTGCAAGATCTCCTCAATTGCCTTGTCGTCAAGCACGCGGTCCGACGGCATGGTAAAAACATCCTCGATGGGGGTCATGACTAGAGCCACTGGCTTATCCTTGAGGTCCAGGACCGCGGAGATGATGGTGACCTCGTCTTCGTTCAGTCGCTCAACACCCATGGTTTTGTGCAGGCCCACCAGCGTCTTGAGCCCCGCGCGCTTGTACACTGTGCCGTGGTTCTGACCAAGTAGCACATCAAGAAGCAGGGCCACGGGGTAGGCAAGTGGGTAGAGGGCGTACATGAGCGCAAGCACAAACGGCGCGAACGCCGCGCTGATCCCCAGTCCGTAGCGTACCGACAGGGACTGGGGGATGATTTCGCCAAAAATAACAATAGCAACTGTGCTGGATAGAATGGCGGGCCAGCCACCGCCGAGGCAGCGATCAAGCACAATGGGGAGCGACTCGTTGGTGATGACGTTAGATAGCAAAAGTGTAACCAGCACCCAGTGCTTGCCACGCTTAAGCAGCGCCAGAACGGTGCTGGCATTCTGGCGCTCCCGGGCGGTCTCGCCGGACTGCTGGATAACCTTTAAATAAACCTCGTCTTGGCCCATGAGGCCGAGTGTAAGACCCGCAAAAATACCACCAAGGATAACGAGAAAGGCCGAAAGCATGATATTAACTATCAGCATAGCAGTCGACATGCCGGCGCCTTCGCTGCCCGCGTGGATTGATGCTGTTGTAGGGTCATGCTGTGCTGGCCAGGGAACTGGAAACGCTGACACTCGCAAAGGTAATTGCGACAGCAGTAACAGCAGGGCCTTGGCGACCGAGTATGTAAAGTTTTTAGTACTACCACTACTAGCGGTGCTGCTGTGATTGTGTACGCATTTGGTGTTGTTGCACTTTTCGGTAGTTGCCGTAGACTTTGCATTCCGCTTCTGTTGCGACAAATCGAGTTTGTGCTGCTTGTTAGAGCGTTTGTAGTGTTGGGAGTTGGGAACATGGCGGCGAGAACACGCTGATATCAGCGGGTCATTATCCATGTCAGGGGGCAGAGATTTGCAGCCTGTACAACATGAAGCATCCTTGCTGGCGGTGCCATTGTTAGTTTTGTTGTTGGTATTACTTGAATGACTGGCGTTCATATAGTGGAGAATTACGTGTTTGTGCTAGCTACGTAAGCTAAGGATTTATATTCACGGGGCGGCAGCGGGCTCAACAGGGGGAAGGGGGGATGGAAGCAAACCAACAAGATCACAGTACACAGAACAGAGGCAGAAGTCGCTACCGATAATTGGTCTCAAGAATGAAGAGAATAGGAGTAAAAATGAAAATGAGAAAGAAAAAAAAATGAATAAAAAAAAATCTAGAGACCTTTAAAGATGTGCCAGGTATTTATATTTCTTGACCCACAAGAACAGCGAAAAACTGCTGGCCATGCCCTCGGAATCCTAAATAGAAATTATTACTTTTTTTTTTCCCGGTGTTCAAGGTTAGCTCGATTGTTGATTTATATTCAAATAGGGTGTCTAGTTACCCTTCTAAGGCGCTGCCCTTAATTCTCTTGGAAAATACTTTGTCATGATAAGAAACCCTTTTACCCATTGGAGTTTACTCTTTGGCAATCATACCCCTGGTAAGTGGTGATCGGTTAAAGACAGTCAGTTTACTTTATTGCTCAGTGAAAATGAAATGTTTTTTTTATTATTTATTTATTGTATTTTGTATTTCCAGCTCTTTTTTTTTTTCCAATTACGTAGTGTAGATGTTTTACTGATTGCGTAAATGGTATCATTGATAATAAGGTTAATATTAAGTTGCCGTGTCTTTCGATGCAACGTAATCGCAACTGAAAACTAAATAGACTTAGCACCAACAGCAACTTGCTAAATTAACTCTAATACACATTCAATTTAATCCAATCAATATATATATATATATATATATATATATATATATTAACTGTTTGTAATTATCCACTTTATCTTTGTTCCTAATGAATTGTCAACTGGCCGCTACTTTTTTTTGATTCTTTTTGTTGTCTAAAGCAGCAATGTGACCATTTACTTTGTTCTTACCTGTTGCTTACGCACGCTCAACCTGACAAGCAAAAAAAAAAAATTTAGCCAATAAAATAAAAATTGTGGGCCGCCAGTTAAAAACCTGATTATTACCTAAAATGGAATCTTACGATCTTTTAGATCTTTATCAATATGTCTTGCCTGTATACTGTAGTTGCCCGCAGGTTATCCATCTTTACCTGAATTATTATAAACTAGACATGTAAAAATAATTATTGAAATAAAAGAAAAAAGTCCTGGTTCTATAGCAAATTTGTCATAGTTACATAGCAAGTTGGTGGGTTCATTGAAAGAAATACTGGCCAACTCCTCGTGATTCTGTCTTTCTCTTTACCCTTTTTATATTTGTCAAGGCAGGACGTCCTGACAGTGTGAAATCAGTAATTGAATAAAAATATTTGGTTCCAACAAGTACTTTATTTTTCAAGCATTGACAATATATACTTATAATAGCAGCCTGTTTGTTTTTAAGCTATCAACTCATGCAATTTGGTCAAGATTTCCCGTGCATCATTTTAGTATTATATAATAGGTCCGATGATCTATGTTTTATGTATTCCCACTCTTCTCGCTTGTATTAACTGAGACGACAATATCATAGCCAGAATTCTATCTCTAAATATCAATCCCAGCTACTTGAGATTAGCTTAATCGTAATAAGCAATCTGCTATCTAAAATACTAGCTTCATTTCTGATTACAGGGTTTTCCGCACTTTTTGTAAAACAACTTCATACTTTTCTTATTTTGATTATTTTCCAGGGTTATAAACTGGCAGTTACCATCATCATACTTCATTATACATGCTATTTCTTTTAAAACTCGAGCGACTCTTCCAAAATGTTACTTAAGCTTTCTCTAAGTCGGCCTTCATCGTAGGAGTGCACATCCGGAGCAAGGTTGAGCACCCGGCGCTGGGGCACAGCGCCATCGACGAGGCTTCCAATATCATCTCTCGTGAATCCCAAAGCCTTGATACCATGGGGCTGGTCACCCAATTTGTTGTACAAAAAGTCCTTGAGTGCCTCCGAGAGGATCTCACCTGCAGACTCAGCCTTGGCGTTGGTTATGTCGGCACCAAAGATCTCAGCAGCCTGCAGATGGCGTTCTGGATTGGATGGTGCAGTGAACTTAAACACAGCCGGCGAAGTAACCGCAACAGAGACTCCGTGGGGAACAATGGGGTGGTCCACAACATATCCTGCGTGCTTGTATCCCTTGTTTTGACTGGAAATGGGGTACGAGAGGCCGTGACAGAGATGAACACCAGCATTACCAAAGCCGACACCGGCAAGCGTAGCAGCTAAAAGCATCTGTTCTTGTGCTTCAAAGTCTTCGGGATCGCGGAAAGCGCGAGGAAGGTACTTGGCCGTCATTCTCAATGCCTCTAGAGAAAAGATATCAGAGATGGGGTTAGCACCCTGGTAAGCTGGGCGCAGAATGGGATTAGTAGGGCGAGGCACGCGCTCCTGGTACGGGATTGCAGTGTATGATTCAAGCGAATGGCACAAGACATCAAGACCAGAACTGGCTTTCACAGATGCAGGCATGGACTTGGTGTTAAGGGGGTCGACAATTCCAAGCAATGGCTTGAGTGCGCGGTGAGCAATGCCTGTTTTAGACTTTTTCGAGGTGAGGTCAAAAATAGCTGTACCGGTTGTTTCGGAGCCAGTGCCAGCAGTTGTAGGGACAGCAATCAAGGGGAAAACCTTACGGTCGACGGGCTTGCCCTTACCAAGCGGCGCATTGACAAAGTCCATCATATCAGCCTCTGGGTAAGTATGCAGGAGGTTGGCAATCTTAGCAGTGTCAATGACGGAGCCACCACCGACTGCAAGGTAGGCCTGGGGGTTCTTTTCGCGTGCCCACTTGATGGCGTCGAGGACAGCGTAGTCCTTAGGTTCAATCTTTACGTCAGAGTAAATGTCGTACTTGATTCCTTGGGACTCAAGAGCCTCAACTGCAGTTTTAACCGGCAACATATTGAGAAGATTACTGTCAGTGAAGAGAGCGACGCGCTCAATTCCAAGGTTTTTGAAATCCATGCCAACCTCTTTAGTTACACCTGGTCCATAGCGAATGTTACTGGCGGCCATTTCAAAGGCATACTCTTTTTGCTGAGGCTCAGCACGGCTGGCGGAGAGGTTTCTGAGGGTGGTAGAATCCTTAAGAGCCTTAAAAGGCGCAGCCATAGAAGAGGTACAAATATGACAGGGACATGCTGAGGGGTGGGACTGAATATGGCGGAGCAGGGAAGATGCTTGTTGCTTGAGACTTTTGTTGGCTCTGATGGCTATGCCGGACATGGTGATTTAATTATAGAGAGAGAATAAGTAGCTGATGGTATTCCTGGATTCGGGGTGAGATTGGATAGAACAATTGAGGTAGTGAGAACAAGGATGGTGATATGTAAGAAGCCAAGAGATAATGGCCAGGTTTATATAGAAAAGCATGAAAATTCCGAGGTTTTCATGAACCGCACTCTCTCGGTTGTAATGACAGGTTTTCCCACTTTTTTTTCGTTTTGATTCACTGTAGATTGTGGGGGTCCTTGATAGTCTCGAGACCCATGATTTGTAACAAAGCCGCCAGTTGGAATATAAAACAAAATTAGTAGTAATAATAATAAAAGAAATAGGCGACAGTCGGTAAAGAAAGGGCATTGTTAAGGCAAATTAATAACGGCAACGACGTTTTGGCGGTTTCGGGATGAAATCTTTGCTTTGTTATTTGTTTGTTTTCTCGGCGGTTAAGTAAATTGAGGCCGAGAGGGAAAATCACGCGGAGACTTTTTTTACATAGATGGTGTCTATGTTTCAATATTTCTCCGCTAGAATGAGAGTGCCATATCATGATGATTCATTTGCAAACCCTGGTATACATTGTCTATGCAGACTTGTTGAATAGTCTCATACCAAAGAAGAAGGGGTGAGAGTTTAGTTTAAACCCGCTGGACTTGAGAGAACCCAGACAGGCACTTTTGAAGAAAGCTCACGCAGGTGCGCCTATTGGACCGATTGTGCTATTTTCTGTCAAGGTTAGCACCGCTTGCACATGCCGTGCTCCAGTTCAATTCTAGTGCGGTGGCTGCCGCCGGCGCCCCATTCAGTCGCGCGGCGAAACACTATGCCCCCACAAGCCGCGGAAAAAATAGACAGCAATAGGATTGTGGGGTAACAGTCATCATGACATAATCATTAGAAATTTGTACTCTACAGTGGATGTCAACTGGTGGTGGTGGTGGTGGTATTATAAGTGTTATATCATATGTCATAAGGTTCATGTGACTGGAAATGAGATAGCACATCTGACATTGACCTAAGCCCGTTCTTTGTTCACTGTTAAGAGAGGGAAGTCCAGGTTTCCTCGTGTGGCAACCACTTTGTTGTTTTCTGATTACAGCACCTCAGCCATTTGCTCAAAAAAATTTTCTCACTACCACAGCACCTCTGCATAAACAACTTAAGCAAACCTATCTCTTTCCACATACCCTTTAATTAATACAGATACAACAACATCATCTTCATCATCTTCGCCACCTTTACAAACTATATCTGCGTTGTTTGTTTTTTATTATTATTAATTTTTTTTTATACGTTGCACTACATCATTTCAGTCTAAACTATGAGCGAACCCATCAGACATCAACAGATAAACAAGCTTGCTGAAGCTCCCACTCCCCAGAACACTCCCGCCGGCGCCTCGTCGTTCATCTCTCGGGCCAAGCCCAACATTGGCGCCACCATTAGTGAGGAGCCGTCATCCACCAACGATAAGCTTCTGTCGCTTATTTCCGATAAGCTAGGCGGTATTTCGCTTGCCCCACCTGAGCGCAAGCTCACTAAGAAGCAACGCAACGTGGTGAGAGCGCTGCGTGTGCTGCAAAGACAATGTGATTTGTGGGAAATGGAGCTGGAAGCTGGTGTCATGGAATTGGAGAAGAAGTGCCACATCAAGTCTGGCCCCCTGTATGAGCGGAGAAGAAAGATTGTTCAGGGTATTGAGGAGCCCACTCCCGAGGAGGTTGAGAAGGGCCTAGAGATTGAGAAGGAAGAGGAAGAAGATGAGGAGGAGGATGATACGCCTCGCTTAGAGGAGATCCCTGAAGAGGGTGATGAGGAAGCCAAAGAGACTGACGATGAAAAGAAGGAATCTGACGAGGAGGCTGATATTAAGGGTATCCCCAACTTTTGGGCCACTGCTTTGAGCAATGTGCCCGAAATCTCCCCAATCATCAATGAGGATGATCAAGAAGCTCTTCAATATCTTACTGATATTCGTCTTGAGTATCTTGAGAAGGAAAAGGGTGAGGAGCTTGGCTTTAAACTCATTTTCGACTTTGCTGAGAATGAATTCTTCTCCAACCCTTCGCTTGTCAAGACCTACTACTACTACGGACCTAATCTGGGTGACGAATATGCCATCCATATCAAGGATTCCAAGGGTGATAGTATTAGCTGGAAGAGTCCCAAGAGCAACCTTACCGTTGAGATTACCAGCAAAAAGCAGCGCAACAAGCGCACTGGTGCCTTCCGCACTGTCGAGAAAGAGGAGCCTAAAGATTCGTTCTTCAACTTTTTTAGTCCGCCACCTTCTGATGAGTTTGGGGAACTGGACTCTGAGGAAAATGAAGACTTCCAAGTTGACAGTGAACGGGGAGTCGCCATCAAAGACATGCTCCCGCGTGCCGTTGACTGGTTTACTGGTAAGGCGCTCGAATACAACGATGAGTTTGATGAGGATGATTTTGACGATGAAGACGACTCCGACTATAGCGACGACCAAGATGACGACGATGACGAATCTGAGGAGAGCGACGGCGACGAAACTTCCAAGAAGCCTGTCGCCGCCAACCAGGACTGCAAGCAGCAATAATTCTTTATTGACCTATTCTAAATGGCCTGTATCAAATGGTTACACAGCAGAGTCTTTGATTTATTGTTCTTTTTTTTTTCTTTTTTTTTCTCTTTTTTTCATATGTATACATATAAGATTTGCTATATATTTTTACTCTTATATGGCTTTTTCCATTCTCCCCGTAACTATACTTTCACTCAATGAATCAGGGGTCAAGATTGGGTAACAATACGTGTTTACGGCTTGCCAACAATGACTAACTTGAAGCTGTGCAGGTTCAGACAAAAAAAAAATTTTTAATAATAAATAAATGAAATTTTTGTATATATATTTATTTCACCTTTGTGTTTTCCTTGGCTGCAAAAACTGTGACACCAATGAGAACTTCCTTGTGATTCCCGTGTGGGTGTAAAAAGCCTTGGGAACGCCAGTGTCCTTTTTTTTTTTTTTGGGGGTTGGCAAAAAAAAAAAAAAAAAAAAAAAAAATTTTTT
>Ga0160505_101393_pt1 | contig 11476 bp, 9 predicted proteins | sample DIDeMG_FD_108225 | JGI IMG/M metagenome (GOLD analysis project Ga0160505, IMG submission 108225) | Enriched chicken feces microbial communities from UW Madison campus, WI, USA - DID2874_E49_Stillage MG | ecosystem: Host-associated > Birds > Digestive system > Large intestine > Fecal ...
AATAAGGAAAAATAAAAAAAAAAATAAAAAAAAAAAAAAATAATAAAAAATTTAAAAACAACAAAATATATGTGTCCCACAATAAAAAAAAGAAAAAAAAAAAAAAAAAAAAAAAAAAAAGCTTGAACTCTAGAAATACACAAACTTGATTAAACTATCTGCCCAAATATATGGACATATATTAATTAAATCTCAGTCTACTTCTTCTGGAAGATAATTATATTACAGCGAAAAGATGTTTTTGCAATCAGGATTCGGTGTGCAAGATATCCCGTTGGATTGGGTTAACATGAAACTGCAATTTTAGGAACACAGAAACTTCAGGGACACGTTTTTCTACCTTTATCAACTTCCAGATCTCAAACTTGGCATTTTAAACTTACAATCATTCTTTTACCCATTACAAATCCTTCAAATCAAACCAATAATCTCTCTTATCAATGATTTTAATTGTTTTAGATCATCTATAAACCCTTTTCTTTTGTAGCGAGCTGTAATTATCACTCCACATTCGTACATCTACCGGTTACACAAAATCCTATCTGGGATAACTTTGCCCACGACTTATTTTTTTGTAGGTTGTTACTAACCCAAGTATTCATTAACTACAAACGAATTGCTTTTCTATAGCTTGGCCGCGCCCTCGTTGTAGAAAGGATAGTCAACGTAACCCTCTGGGCCCTCGGTGTAAAAGGTAGAACGGTCGTACTCGTTGAGTGGGAGGTCACGCTTCCAGCGCTCAACAATGTCGGGGTTGGCAATAAAGTAGCGGCCAAGACCAATGAGCAGACGGGGATCTTCTGAGGTCTCCTTGAGCGCATTCTGGCGCGTGTAGCCACCAGCACGCACGAGCACACCCGACCAGAGGCGAGCAAACAGGTCGTTAGTCTCAACCGCGTTGTACTTGGCAAGAGGATGGGCACCAGCCGCACCGCGCGGCTCAATGAGATGGAGGTAGGCTAACCGTTTGCCCGCAAGACCTCGGCGCTCAAGCTCGGAAATAAGGTAGCCCCATTGGGCAACGGGTGTACGTCCGTCCTTGCCCAAAAAGTTGACCCAGGGACTAAGTCTCAGCGCAGTGCGCTCAGCGCCAATTGCCGCAACAACGGCGTCAACAATGGCCAGCATGAATCGCGCGCGATTCTCAATCGAGCCACCCCACTTGTCTGTGCGTTGATTGCTGCCTTCAAAAAGAAACTGCTCGGGCAAGTAAAAGTTGGTGCCATGAATCTCAACGCCATCGGCGCCGGCAGCAACGGCGTTTTTGGCAGCTTGCGCGTAATCAGCAATAAACTGCAGAATCTCAGATTCAGTGAGCTCACGGGGAGGCTCTTGTTTAGTAGGACGTGGCAACCGCTTGGGGCTGTCAGGATGACGTTTGTTGTAGCCCATAACACGCGAGGTCTCACGCACATACTCAACTGTGGTGGAATACGTTGGGATGGGGCTTGGCGCGATGTAATCGTAGCCCGTTTTTCTAATGTATGTGGGGTCAGCGGAGCGACCTAGGGCCCAGAGCTGAATAAAAATAAAGGAGCCTTTGGCATGAACAGCGTTGATAACGGGCTTCCAGGCATCGATCTGATCTTGGGTATAAAGACCGGGAACGTGTTCATAACCGCCGGCGGCCGGCGAAACAAAAGCTGCCTCAGAGATAAGCAAGGTGCCGGGGGAGGAGGCGCGTTGCGCATAGTAGTCAACGTTAAGACCATTAGAAACGTGGCCAGGCGAGCGGAAGCGGGTCAGAGGGGCCATGACGAGGCGATTCTGAAGAGTGATATTGCCAACCTTGATGGGCTTGAAAAGATTAGGCGTGTCGGACATGGCAATGGTGGTGGCTAATATGTTTTCTTAATATTTGAAGGGGTAGTAATAAGAGATATGACAATGCCAAAAGTAAACAAGAACAAAAAAGAAGAGGAAACTAGGAATAAATGTAAAAAGTTAGATCTTTGAATGCCAAATCTACGAAACTCTACAAAAACAATTAATAAGAGGATCTTGCTTGGTTTAAATACCCATCCAAAGCTTGTACAAGGGTACGATTAGGGCATGTAGCTGCCATTGTAGTTTGTTACTAGTTGGAAAAACCGGAAAAAATATATATCTATATAAAAAGCAACCAGTAAGTGACATAAGGGGCCTATCAGTCAGTTCAAAAGCATTTCGGCTGTTCAGTCAGAACCAAATATAAAGTTGATTTCAATAGAAGAATCAAGTACATTTTTCTTTGAAATTCATGTAATTAGGTTTTTACTTTTTTTTTAAAAATTTTTAATTTAATGTTTTGGGCAAATTTAAGCTTTTTTCAACCTCGGCACGTTTGTTTTGTTTCGTTGGTATTACATTCAGTAAAACTGATATGGATTACTATGGTAAATCATATAGTTTCACTGTAGTATACTTGTGCTACCCCACAAAAGCAAAGAACTTTAAAAAAAAAAAGGCAGTGGCACTACGATGCCATTGCCCGGACGATGATTTATCCGAGGCCATTAACGGACTTAAAGATGCATATAATGTAGAGTTATATAGTATATATATGTATATGTTTTTAATACAGATGTACTCTATATCAGTTTCTATTTGGACCTCTAGGATTACCGCCGCTTTTGATTACCACTGGTATAACTCTCAAATAACAAAATGTATCTTGGTGATAACAACCGTTACTCGCCTCTGACTTTGCAATATATTAACCCATTGATATCTGTCTTAAAAGCAACCCTTCTCACAGTTATAATAGCTTGAGAGTAGACGATGCCGTAAAGAGATCAGTAAGTATGAGATAGGTAGTGAGACCACAGCACTGGGGAGTATAATTTCAAAACTTCAATTCTACTTGGCAGGTGGCTTTACGAGCACATCATCATTTGATATCATTCATCTTCTGTATCATGATCACTAATTCGTATTTTGATTTTAATTATTTGTTTTTTAATTAATTTATTTTTATTTATTTTCTTATTTTATTTACTCGCTTTTAATTTTTTTTTGTCTTGTTCGCGAAATACCATTGGCCATAAACCCACTCACCAAGCACCGTCTCTGTCCCCGTGACTAATCTCTTTTACCACCTCTTCTCCGCTTTGTCTTTTGCCCGTTCACCTCAAACACCTCGAACCCACCATCACCAACCACTCATCCCTTTAGAATAGATGTCTGCTGCTACGAAACGTCTGTTAAAAGAGCTCTCTTCTCAATATGCGGATCCCAACCCGGCTCTTGATCGACTTGAACCAATCTCCGAAGACGATATCTTTACCTGGAAAGCAGTGCTTAATGGCGTCCATGACAGCCCATACGAAGGTAAGATCGGCTTATTGTTGTTCCCCTGTTTAACTACCATTGCATATCTAACAAATGGCTTTATCTAGGCGGCAAATGGGAAATAACTATCACAATCCCCCCAACATACCCTCTGCGCCCGCCAGAAATGAAGTTCGACACCAAGATCTGCCACCCAAACATTCACTTTGATGTAAGAATCGCTTCCTAATGTTTTTATTGCCACTATTATTTACTGACAGTCTCTAGACCGGCGAGGTGTGCTTAGATGTGCTCAAATCACAGTGGACCCCAGCGTGGACCATCTCGTCCGCGTGCACGGCGGTACAGGTCATGCTCAGCGATCCCGAGCCCGACAGCCCTCTAAACATTGACGCAGCTAATTTAGCCCGGTCCGGTGACAAGATGGCATATGAGGACCTTATCCGCTATTATACCGCCATTTATGCGAAAAACTAAGCGTCGCTAATCCCTCTTCTTTGATAAGCCTTCAGGTTTTTGCTGTGTAGTTTTCCTGGACCAGATCGCCAACCCCAACCCACCGAGGTAGTTTCCCAAAAAAAATTTCACTAGAAATGCTTCCTTTTTTTTTCCATCATCTCGACATCCCTGATTTCTACGCTCCTTACCATTGGAAACAAACCCGCTCCTGTGCTGCTGCTTCCGCCTCGTAAGCTCTCGTACCGTCTCTTTTTTTGTCTTTCTAATTAAAAAGAGCCTGTTGCGTGACTATTTCGTTACGCCCTTTATATAAAACCCTGTGTAGCTTCTGAACATTAAGGCAGTAATCGTTACATAGAAGCGTTCCGTGTCATATTATTATACAGTCTCATTCACATGGAAGATCAGTTAGAACAGGCCGTTACTATCGCCATTCAAGGTACTGGAGATGACGCACTGAAACAGCAGGTTCGTACACTCACTTACTATGATCTCCATGTTCCGTATTCTAACCTCTCTAGGCTATTGACTTCTGCAACAATCTGAAGAGCTCCGACAACGGCTGGCAGATCTGCTTGGGTCTTTACACCGGCGCCACCAAACGCAGCGCCGAGTCCCGTTTCTTTGCGCTCCAGGTCATCGATGCAGCACTCTCCAAGCTGACCTCCGACCAGATCCAGCTCGTGCGCTCAACGTTGTTTAATTATCTTTGCACCGCAGTTACCAGTGCCAACCCCGCCGACTCGTTGGGTGCCAGCTACCTTCGTAACAAACTTGCGCAAACACTCGGCTTTGTTTTTATTCTTTCATATGAATCCATCTGGCCGACTTTCTTTTCCGATTTCATCACCCTGCTCGGTCCCTCTTTTGAGACTGCACCTGCTGTCGACATGTATTTGCGCGTGCTGCAAGTTGTGCACGAGGAGATTGGCGATAACTTGATTATGCGTGATCAACACATCACCAAACGCAACAACGGGCTAAAGGACTTGGTTAGAGAAAGAGACGTAGCTACGCTCGCTGATTCGTGGATGAAAATCTTGCAAGTCTATAATGCGCGTGAGCACCACGAAATTGTCGAAGGCGCCCTTAAAGTCATTGGCGGCTGGATCTCATGGATTGACATTACGCTGATTGTTAATCCTTCGTACCTGACACTCATTTTTAACGGGCTCCAAACTGAGTCACTCCGACTCACAGCCTGTGATACACTTGTCGAGATTATTGCCAAAAAGATGAAGCCTGGTGACAAGATGGAACTGATCCGCCTGCTTGATCTCAAGAATGTCATCAACCAGATTGCATCTTCTTCGGATGAGGAGTTTGACGAGCGTGTGGCCAAGCTGTCGAACTTTGTTGCGCTTGAGCTCGTCCACATTCTCGACGGCACCACGGCACAGGCTTCCAACACAGAGCTACAGCCTGGCCAGGCTGAACAGGCCGAGGAGATGCTTAATGATTTTATTCCTACTATCTTGCATTTTCTTTCGAACGAATATGATGACACTTCTTCGCAGGTGTTCCCAGCACTTTCCGACTATCTGTCGTTTGTCAGAAGGGAATCGAAGGCGGCCAAGGCAACAGTCGACACATCAAAGCTGGAACGCAACGCCGCGCGTCAGATCATTAATTTCCCACCCGACTCCAATTTCATTTCAGCCCAACGTCGTGAGATCCTTGCCAACATTCTTCCCAAGATTATACTCAAGATGAAGTACGATGAAGATACAACTTGGTCTGGTGGCGACGACGAGAGTGAGACCGAATTCATGGATATCAGACAAAGACTTAAGGTTCTGCAGGATCTTATTGCCGGTATTGATATGGATCTGTACATTGATGGCATTGTTTCAGTTGTAACCAGCTCATTTGACCCTGCCAAGGTCACCTCCTGGCGCGATGTTGAACTCGGTTTATTTGAGCTCTCCGCGTTTAGTGAGAGTCTCAAGAATGGTGCGATTGCTGTTGTCAAGGGCCTCGAGACCCGCGCCTCGCGTACCCTCTACGAGCTTTTCTTCAAGATGATTGAAAGCAACGTTGTTTCTATGAACCACCCATCGATTCAACTCCACTACATTGAGCTTGTGAATAGACATAGTGCGTTTTTCAACAGCTCGAATCAGGCCGCACTTGCAAAGGTACTTGATATCTTTGTTTCACCGCTTGGTGTTAACAATCCTAATAAACGTGTGCGTATTCGATCTTGGTACCTATTCTTCCGGTTTCTCAAGTCTGTGCGCAACATGGTTGGCGACATTGCTGAGAACGTGTTCAACTCAATCCGCAATCTTCTAGAGATTAAGGCAGAGCTTCCTCCCGATGACAACTCAAGCGAGATCACAGCAAATGCTGCCACCGAGGCGGGTGCATTCGACAGCCAGCTGTATCTGTTTGAGTTGTGTGGCTTACTTTTTGCCTCGAGTGCTAATAAAGTCTCGTTGGTGCAAGGGCTGCTCCAGCCTTTGTTTTCCAGCGTCGAGCGCGGACTGCAAGGCAATACTGCTGACCCGCTGGTGCCCTTGCAGGTGCATCATGATGTGATGGCCATTGGCACATTTGCGCGTGGGTTTAATGACACTGGGTTTGGTGCTGCGTCAAATAGCGACGAGCTCAGCTCAGTCCCCCTTGATCCCGCCGTGTTTCAGGTATTTAAGACTGCCACTGAGGTGGTAATCACGTCGCTTGAGCGCCTAGCTAAGTTTGAGGTCATTCGCGATGCAGCGCGATTCTCGATTGCACGGCTGATTCCTGTTCTCGGTATGGATATTCTTCCCGAGGTGACGCGACTTATTCGTTGCTTTTTGGAAAACTGCAAGATTGATGAACTGATGGATTTCCTTGGATTTTTGGGCCATCTTGTTCACAAGTTCCGCAAGGAAGCCGGAGTTTACAATATGTTTGACTCTCTGATGACGCCATTGTTTGGGCACATTATGCGGGCGCTCAGTGAGGGTGATGCGGTTGCTGCTGAAGGCTCAACTGATGCTGTGATCCTTAAGCGTAGCCTGCGCCGATCGTACTTGCAGTTCACGTTCAATATTCTTAACAATGGCATGGGAGCACTTTTTTTCTCCAAGAATAATTCTAGCATTTACGAAAACTTGTTACAGTCGATTCTTACATTTGCTACGAATATTGAGACTGGCGACGAGCAGACGTCCAAACTAGCTATTCAGACTCTTAACAAAATGCTACAGGTATGGAGTCAGGGCACGGTCAAGACCGGCGACTTTGAGGCTGGTTTAGCGGTGCCCGGATTTGAACAATTCACATTTGAGCACATGTCACGCATTTGCTGGGAGATTCCGGCCAAGCCCTCGTTCAACCCCAAAGACGCGCAATTGCGGTTACTACTTGGTGATCTGGCCACACTACAACATAGCATTTATGAGGTCTATGGCGAGAATTACCTGCGGTTTTTGGCTGAGAACTACTTCCCCAGTATTGGTCTCCCGCAAAACTATTGTGTTGAATACGTTCAGCAACTAGGTGGCGGCACTCCTGATGCTCGTGCCTTTAAAAAGTTTTTCATTCAGTTCATCTCGACCATCTCGAGTAAATGAGTTCCGCCTTTCATCTTCAAAAAAAAATATCACTACCTACCCCCACCTTTCGACATGACTTATGATCACTACTACTTCTACCCTCCACTTTAGATATATATAAAAATGTCCGTTTCTTCCTCTTTCAAAAAAAATAAAAAAAAAATAAAAAAAAATCTTGTAATTAATTATGTATAAAAATAAAAGTTTTTTTTTTTGTTCCGTATGCGCCAGCTCAGATCTCTACGTGGAAAAGGGATGCTGACCCCATCCACAAGCACAATCCCCTTTATCAAATTCTGGCCGTTTGAACACGCTGCTGACAAGAATTATCTTAAACGTCTTGGCCACACATATGCTGCTGCATTGCCCATGCCCGCCGTTAACGTGAAGTACCTGCAACAGAAACTAAAAGTCGAGGCCTGGAACCAGCAACATCCCAAGAATCCCAAGCTGGCACCAGGAGAGTCCATTAAATCTGTATCACATGCCTTCACCAAAGAGGAAATTTTAGATTTCATCGACAACTTTGTCTAAGCTGGTAAGGCCGTTGTTGCCGCAGGGACTGATGGCATCTAGATCCAGAGCAGTAATACCTTCCCTGAACAATTCCTCTCGGAAAGCACCAACCAACGAACTGGTAAATAGAGGCGGTTCCATTAAAAAACATGCCCGCTCCATATTAGACATTTTTGTTGTTGCTGGCGTTGCCGTTGAATCCCTGGGCATTCGGCTTACCTTCGGGCGTTGGTACGGACCGATGAGTTCTCGTCGCCGCTGGAACAGTGACCGTGTGTTTTCAACAAACGTAAGCTCCGCAGCTCCAAGGTAAATTATATCTTAATGTCCACTTGGTTGAGCCCCGTGGTGACTTTGCACCAAACCCCAATGCACTTTACAGTCAACCCGGCGGCCATGCGGCCTTTACCAACCTTTGGCCGTATGCCTCGAGTCTGCCCTGGGTGGCTACTGATGCAGATAAGATACTGCTCATTCTTATGGGTAGCTACTACATTATGGCGTCGTATCTTGTTGCGCGTAAACCCCGAGCCTACCCCGGAAAACCAGCGTTTTATTCCCCTTGCACCGAGAGTTGCACGAGATATCTATTTGCAGAGGGGCTGGAGGTCACGGCGTAGATTTGAACACTGATAAAGATAAAAACTTATTATACTACAGATACAGTTACTTATAAATCAATATTTCGTTTGACTCTCATCTGAAATAAATATTGCAGGTTTCATGTAGAAATATATATAAAAAGGAAACCGATACATGCCTCGGAACTTTTGCGGGTTTTAAGGTTTGCTGGGCTGCCAAATGACAAAGCAGTGATTAGAAAAATAGGAAATCATTACGTCCATGTTTACCCCAAGTTCTTTCTACTTATATATTTCTAGATCTTCCCTTTATTTTTTTTTCTTTAATTTAAACCTCCCCTTTGGATTTTCATTAAAACATGGTCGCGCCAATTGAGACTCAACTCCGACTGGAAAAATTTGAGGAAAACCTCTACCGCAGCACCGAGAAGCTCTGGAAACCGCCAAATGCCCGCGGTGTGTTTGGCGGCGTTGTTATTGCGCAGAGTCTGATGGCAGCTGCACATACGGTGCCGGAAGATTTTCACGTTCACAGCATGCACTGTTACTTTATCATGGCGGTAAGAGAGATCAGCCCTGAAAGAAATAGTGTCTATAAGTCATATACTAATTGAAAATTAGGGCGATGCGTCGATCCCGATCGTGTATCACGTTGAGCGGGTGCGCGACGGCAAGGTAAGATCTTCCTGGATCTATCTTGATCCTTTTCAAGCTACTATGTACTAATACTAACGCTGGTCCTTCTAGAGCTTTATTACCCGCACAGTGCAAGCGATCCAGAATGGTCGCTGCATCTTTACAACATCGCTTTCATTTCAGCACCAGCTGAAGTTCGGCGTGCCTGTCATCCATCATCAATCCAAGTACCCTGGACAGCCTATGCCGCGTGAGGTCGGCGCTGAATCCTTCCCTAATTCACCATTTTCGCCTAAAAGTCAAGATGAGCAAGAGGTGGCCAACGGCATCAAGGTCAAGATCATCCTGCCTGAAAAGGGTAAGCATTAACTTTTTTTTATTGAATTATGTGGATAACTAACAAAGCTGTGCAGACGAGTGGAAGAGCCAGGATGCTTCAGAGCGTCGGCTGCGCTACTGGATGAAGTGTGATGGCACTATTTCAGACCCTAAGGCCCATGTAATGGGACTGGCATATCTGAGCGATTCGCACTTGCTCGGCACCTCGGTCATTGCTTCGGGGCACCGCTTTTCTGATGTCTCCATGATGGTATCTCTTGATCATTCAATTTATTTCCATCACCCGGTCAAGGCTGATGAATGGCTCATGCACTGCATCGAGTCTCCCTGGTCCGGCCAGGAGCGCGGGCTTGTGGTAGGCCGCTTTTACAACCAGGACAAGGTTCACATTGCAACGGTTGTACAGGAGGGATTGCTGCGGCTCAGTGATAAGGCAAAGAGTAAGAAGCTCGCGCAAGCAGCAAAGCTGTGAGCGTGGATCCGGAAACCCCGAATGATAACAGCATGCTTTAGTTATTTGGTACAAACTGCTTGCGCGTAGTAGGAACAATGGCGTTTGTCGTACGGGGCCAGACCCCTACGCTGGCTAGTTTCAATTAAATCCAATGGGCAAAAAAAGACTATATATAAAGATATAAATATCTACTCAAGCTAACCAAGACTACTTAAATCTATTCAAATTCTGTGTATACAATGTAATATACAATAGGGTTTATGCATATCAGTTAGCTTTTTGCGTCTTCCTCGAGTCTTTGGGTTTGGGGCACGGCAGTCACATGATTGACGCTCTACTGAGGTGAATTTGTAATGCCTGGGGCTGTAAGCATATAAGCATTTCAACGACAGGAAAAAAAAACAAACTGAGATCCAAAGAAGTGCACTCATATCAACGACAAGTAACAAAGTACTTGGAGCAAAGTATGCTAATGAAGTTTGAGGAATAAAATTAAATGTTTATGATATTACGGATGAAAAGAAATTAGAAATACATACAGTAAAAGTTGAGAGGACATAACATAAAAATAACAGACTAGCACATTAATAAAAGGAATTGATGGTAATAGCAGAAGGAATACAATACTACCCAACTAGGGTCATCATTTTAACTTATTTGCATTAAATAACATGTTGCCAATAAATTATCATAATGGATTCTACTAAAAAGTCAAAGAACAGAATGCAAGAGGTACGATTGTTTTAAGAAAGAAATGTCAAAAATATAAAGGCTCCAGATATTGAGTGCTTTATAAAAGGCTGTTCAAACGCTTATTTAATTCAAAATTTTTTTTTCATCTTCAATTGATGTCTTTAGCATTGTCCAGTAGTATAAAATGCAACAGCACAAAAGAAGTATGATACTCAGACTGCTAGAACGAATTCAAACGGCACGGTATTTACATAGCCGCAATAAAAACAAAAAGATCAAAATTAGTTTCAATTTGCCTCAAAAATTGTTGTTGATTCATTTGCCATCGGATATTCTTTCAAAAATCATCTTGGAGCTTCTGACTGAATGGAGCATCATGCGAACGTTGTTTACAACCTACCCTAGAGGCCTGTTGGATCTTTATGACAATATGCCAGAACTTCCAACTAATCGCATGATTCCACTTAGTCGAGTGAATAAATTCTTTTATGAGCTTGTTTGGACCACAACATTTGAATATTCATATTGGGACCAAATGTCTGGTATACGTCTTGAATATTCTCAGGGGAAGAGTTTCATAAAGACAGTGCCTTTTGTGTTTGATAAAACTATGTTGAAATCTCAAGGCATTGAGCCTGTGGATCGGTTTTTGATAACAGGGCCTCTTTGTCAAAAGCAGCACAAGTTTGTCAAAAACTTGATGTTGGATAATTTTGAGTTTCTACTTTCATCAGTCGGAACAGGGTTACAAAGATCATTCACATTTCCTAATTTGCAGTTTTTGACCACATTGGCCATATCTTTGGAGTTTGTCAAATGTTCAGCAAGAAATCATTTGAAGATAGAGCAGAAATTTCCCAAATATTGGATGAGCCAACATTGCAGTTTTAATGATACAGGCATAGAGCTGCCACTATTTGTTGAAGTTGAATTGAACCAGAAAACTACCGACCAAACCGTCATTAATTAAAAGATCTTTATTC
>Ga0160505_101394_pt1 | contig 11474 bp, 6 predicted proteins | sample DIDeMG_FD_108225 | JGI IMG/M metagenome (GOLD analysis project Ga0160505, IMG submission 108225) | Enriched chicken feces microbial communities from UW Madison campus, WI, USA - DID2874_E49_Stillage MG | ecosystem: Host-associated > Birds > Digestive system > Large intestine > Fecal ...
AACATTAAATAAAGAGCAAAAAACAAAAAAAAAAAAAAAAGAAAAACACAACAGCCTACCAAATCTTTTTATGATCAAGCCAGACGTGAGATTTATAGTTGTCACCCCCCTCTTAAACGATTTTAATCCCTGAAACAAAAAAAAAAACAAAGCAAATACCAAAACAAAAATGAACAAAATAAGCCTACTATAAATATAGTAACAAACATTAAAAAAAAACCGATTCAGGGGTAAGTAATGAATAAAAAAATTTGGGTAATATTATGTACTTAAAGAAATGGACTAAAATAAATAAAATAGTATAAAAATTGTAATATGTATATATGAAATTAAAAAACACTTACTAGAAATAACAGGTATCACAGATACCTAAATGTAAGTGCAAATGCAGGTGAAAAGATTACCTTAAAAAAGGTAAGCGGCTCCAGCCATGATAGCACCAATAAAAGGAATGGCAGCGGCATTACCACCGTTGGTCTGTTCAATGGTAGTAGCAGAGTCAGAAGGAGCGGTGGCAACAGGAGCAAGAGAAGAGCCAGTGGACTGAGCGGAACCACCAGTGGCAACAACTGAGGTAGAAATACCAGCAGAAGAAGCGTGGGAGTGAGAAAGAGGAGCGGAAGGAGCAGCGGAAGAGGCAGCAGCAGAGGACTCAGCAGCAGAAGAGGCAGCAGCGGAAGACTCAGCAGCAGAAGAGGCAGCAGCAGAAGAGGCAGCAGCAGAAGAGGCAGCAGCAGAAGAGGCAGCAGCGGAAGACTCAGCATCAGAGGAAGCAGCGGCAGAAGACTTGGCAGCAGAAGACTCAGCATCAGAGGAAGCAGCGGCAGAAGAAGCCTTGGTGGTGGAAGCAGCAGCAGAGGAAGAGGCAGCAGCAGTAGAGGTGGAAGTCTTAGCAGAAGAAGTCTTAGTGGAGGAAGCAGCCTTGATGCTGTGACCCTGCTCACCGCACTGAGCCTTGAAAGCAGACACGGCAGTGTCGGCATCGCCGTTAGGGCAGATAGAGTTCAAGGTAGAAATAACAGTGGAACCATTGGATTCACAGATACAAGAAAAGTCGTGAAGACCGCTCTTGCATTCAGCTTCCTTAGAAACCTGGGCAACGGCAGCCAGGAGACAAGCCTAAAAAATAACAGTCAGTACAGAATTCCATGTTTTTCAACACTGGTAGGCGTCTAAAAATAGACAGCCCAAACCAGTGCAAATCATGAGTAGGATAATAAAACAATCAAACATACAGGAGGAGTTGCAATAACAACGTTAGCAAGGGCCAGAGACATGGCGATGGAAGAGACAGTAGAGAACTTCATTTTTGTGTTTAAAAATCTAGTAATGAGGTCGAAAGAGTGAGAAAATGTGGTTGAGAGAACGAGCGAAAAGCGTGGAAATCAATCCGAGAGCAAATAGAATTAATGAATGAAATGAAAAGCCGAAATCTTTCGCGTTGAATGCTGGAATTTAGCAAGGAAAGTCGATGGTTTCTAGATAACTATTCAGGTGAAGAAGGGAGGAGAAAGAAAAAAAGGAAGGAAAAGGAGAGAAAGGAGATCTGGAAGGTTTTGAAAAAAAAGCGAAAATGTAAATACGCAGGGCCAAAAAAAGAACCTTATGGGCCTGATTAAGACTTTCTATACTAAAACAGCACACATAGGGTTAGGCCTTGTTTTTAAGGATCGTACTGGGCTAGGGTATTGTGCTTTAGTAGCTCTATAGACACATTTTAATTGTCTCTTTTTTGTAGATAATCAATATAATATAATGGGTTTATATGTATTGTTTTTGTTTGTTTTGTTTCCATGGAAACACATGAAAGAAAAAATGTAGCAGTTACCATTGTGTAGACTAGAATAAATTATTAGGCAAGCTTATGTAATTTGATTACTAAATATTATAAAATAATAATTGTCGTTCCTAAGTATTTTGTCTCGCTTAGCTTTTAATACATCTTAAGCTGTAGTTGAAACTTGTGACAAAGCACCTCAGATTTATACTTTATTACAGCGTAACGTTCATGTATTTTTATTTTATCACGTGCCACACAACACACCAATCCTTGACGTTCAATTTTTGATTTTTTCACGTTTTGTTTTTTGTTTTGTTTTGCCTTGCCTAAACAGCATAAGTGTTGCCTGTTTTTACCAGACTGGTACAACAAAGCGTGAAAAAAATGACTGATTTTTCGCTTTGGGATTTCGGTTACTTTTAATCTACTTCAAAAAAAATTTTCTTTCTTTTCTTAATCTTTTTTTCTTTCAATCTTTCAGTGCTTGCAACTAATCAAGGTTATCTAGATAAACGTGTATGTAGTTGATTGAAAACAATTTTTTTTCATTTCGTTTGTCTTCCTTTTTCTAACATCTAGCTTCTGTTAATAGCTCTTTAGAATGTCTCCTCCTTCCTCTACTGATAAGAAGCAATCTGGTATTGCCAGAGTCCTCGGCTCTGCTACCGCTGGTATCTGCGAATTGGCTGTTTTCCACCCTGTCGATACTACCGCTAAGCGTCTCATGAGTAACTCGACCAAGATTACTTCTGCTGCTCAGCTCAACCAGGTTGTCTTCAGAGATCAGGCCAATCAGGGTCTGGGTAAGAGATTGATTTCTCTTTTCCCTGGTCTCGGTTACGCCGCTGGTTACAAGATTCTTCAGAGAGTTTACAAGTACGGTGGCCAGCCCTTTGCCAACGAGTTTCTTACTAATAACTTCCGTGACTGCTTTGAGCAGAACTTTGGCAAGAAAAATGGCAAGGCTCTCATGTCTGCTACCGCTGGTTCCTTGATTGGTATCGGTGAGATTGTTCTTCTGCCTCTTGATGTTTTGAAGATCAAGCGTCAGACTAACCCCGAGGCTTTCCGTGGCCGTGGCTTTATCAAGATTTTGAAGGATGAGGGCTTCTCTCTTTACAGAGGTTGGGGTTGGACTGCTGCCAGAAACGCCCCTGGTTCTTTTGCCCTGTTCGGTGGTTCTGCCTTCGCTAAGGAGTACATTTACAAGCTCCAGGACTACTCCAGCGCTACCTGGACTCAGAACTTTGTCTCTTCTATCTTTGGTGCTTCTGCCTCTTTGATTGTTTCTGCTCCTCTTGATGTCATCAAGACCAGAATCCAAAACAAGAACTTTGAGGCAAAGGAGTCTGGTGTTACCATTCTTAAGAACATGGCCAAGAACGAGGGATTTTCTGCCTTTTTCAAGGGTCTTGTTCCTAAGCTTTTGACTACTGGTCCCAAGCTTGTCTTCTCTTTTGCCCTCGCCCAGACCTTGATCCCTGCTTTCGATAAGGCCCTTGGTGGTGAGAAAAAATAATGGTGATACTACTCTAAGACAGTGAATTGCCAATTATGTGTTTATGATCTGCCAGTTTTCTATCGTTTTATGTTTTTTCCGTTTATTGTTTGTGAATTTGTCTTGTAATTGTATATAGCTAGAAAGTTGCAGTTTTTGTTTTCTTTTATTATTTCTAAATTAAATTGTAAAAACGCATCACTGTAACTATAGTGATCTATGAACCTATTCTACAAGACTTGAGATGTAAATTCACTCTCAAGCCTGGTGTTGACATTACTAAAGTTTTTACAAGTGACAAGAGAGATGTTGGGTCAACTCCGAGAGACAGATATAGTATATTGCAATACAGTCCGATTAAAGTATAAAAAACAACACCATCAATTTTGTGATGTCAACCTCCAGTAGTGATTACATTACGACCATACAGATGCTTTCAATAACCAAGTGAGCATAATTTTTAGAAATATAGGGCTTTCAGTCTTTTTCAAACTTTTTTCTTTTTTTTCTTTTACTCTTTTTTCTTTCTCCTTTTCTCTAAGTAATCTGTCGTTATTGCTCTTTCACATCTGGGGGATTCAGAGATCGCTATTTACTGCAAAACTTTAAAGAACTAAAACTTATCGTGAGTTAGCGACGGGAGACATAGTTCTACTTTCATTGCTAATTGTTCATCTCTATAAAAGTTGTGGACCATTATTGCCATATGAACAAAACAGTTCCAGAAGAATCGTGCAAAAGTCCTAGACTGGGCTATGACGATGACGGCAGCGACAACATTCTCAACGAGATTGGCAACTTGCGTCTTTCGACTGAAAGATTTAGTAAAACAATTGGATCTTTTCCTTCAATGACTTCTGATCCCCAACCCAATAATCCATTTGTTACACTTAGGCCCAGTCGACAGGTTCATATCTCTCAAGATCCTTTCTTGCGATCTCCATCCAAGACTTCCAGATGGTACGCATCAGATCTTTCAGAAGATTACTTAAGACAAGCAGTTTGGAGAACTACACCATTGCCTGGAACCAAACGAAACAGAAACAGCTTTCCTGTCCGATCTGATACTTATGTAGATAGCTTGTTATTGCAAAACAACAATAGGAATAGGAACTCCACTGTGAAACATGGCTCTTTTACAGAAGGTTTTTCCAAATCGTTGGATGTGCCCTACCAAACAACGCCTACCCCCACATCACAGTCTTTTTCATTACATCATCCGCTCCCCGTTAGCCCACAAGAAGAGATCGTAATCCTAAAGCAACAATTGGAAATGGCAAACGAGAAGATCAATTTGATTCAAAGTCAATTTTCAGCTGCGACTGAAAGACAATCAGACCTTGGGCAATCTAAAGTATTTAGAGACGACGGCTCTATTTGGAATGACAATCTTTCTTATGAAACATACGAGAGATGTGACCCTGTCAACCCTAACAACAGTGACAAGTCAAAGACATACAAGCCTGGATCATATAATACGTCCCCTGGTATCTGGAAAGATACAATTAGAACCCAGAGCCGACATGACAAATGGTATCACAGCGTGGGTTCAGACGCTGCATTAGTCACCAAGCCTACAAAGCCAGAGAGGTTTCAAGATTCTCTTGCTTGGTCTCTTGCGCCCTCCAACAGTGGAATGTATGAGCCTGGCATCCATGCAACTCGAGGATTTACACCCAAACCTCAATCGGATTGTGACCCTTACGAAGTGGTATTTTCACAAGAAGTATGCCTTTATAAGATTTCATGGCACTGTATCAAGGTGAACTAAACTAACATCTCATTAGATGTACTATAACATCAAGTACTATAATGAGCCTCTTAACTACCGAAAGCTTTTGGAGAAGTCTGCCAGTTGCAATTGGAGAGTATTTTTTTAGAACCTCATATATCATTGACTCAAGTTCTAACTGTTTTTAGATGATTGTTGACAGAATCGTGTTAGACAATGACCAACAAGCGTCTATCTTCTTACAGCAAAAGCTCAAGCTTTCTAACACCGATCAAAGAGCTTCCATTATCAGCGGAATTGTTGAAAAGTCATATGAGCTAATGATCAACAGATTTGGAAACTTCTTAATGCAGAGGTGCTTGGAGTATAGTAATGCTTCACAAATTGCTAGCTTGACAGCCTGCATTATTGGGAACGTTTGCAAACTCTCGCAGGACCCATTCGGGTGCCATGTAATCCAGAAAGCGTTGGACTGTGTCAATGAAAACATGAAAAAAATAGTAGTCGAGGAAATGCTTGAGACAGTGACTGAAACCATCGTTCACAGATATGCCTGTCATGTTTGGCAAAAGCTGTTCGAGCTTAGATGGCAAGGGACACCTCCCAAGTTTATGGATAAAGTGAATGAGAACCTTAAAGGTATGTGGGCCCAGGTTGCTATCGGAGAGACAGGGAGTTTAGTTGTACAAAATATCTTTGAGAATTGTACATTGGATGATAAGGATCCCTGCATTAAAGAAGTCATAGAAAACATTGACATCATAATAAAGGGACAATGGGGTAACTGGGTGATTCAACACATGGTCGAGTATGCAAAACCGCCTTACCGAAATCAAGTTGTGGCCTTGGTTATCGATAACTCTCCATTCTATAGTGTGGACCAATTTGCTTCAAAAGCAGTTGAAAAGCTCCTGAAAATGGGAGAGACTGATGTGATTCAAAGCTTTATAGACAAAGTCACGGAGCCCTCAAACAGACCACGGATTCCTCTTATCGATAGTAAGTTGTCAAAATTCTTGACCAGAACTGAATAGCTAACTTTTTTATTTTATTTATTTTTATTTTATTTATTTTTTTTTTTTTTGCTATTCAGTTGCTTCCGATGCCCACGGCAACTATTTAATTCAGTACATCCTTCAATGCGGCACAAAATCTCAGCAAGAGCAAATCGCAAGTCAGATTAAAAAACATATGGTTTCATTACGAGGATCAAAATGGGGAAGCAAGTGCGCATGGTTAATTGACAGATCGAGGGCAAGCACCAGTGTTGCGGCGCTTTCCAAAGCGATGAAGGAAAGCAAAGAGAAGGAGATCAAGGAAAAGGAGAAGAAAAGGGAGCATTAGAGCCGCCTTGTCTTCAACCGAGTAGTATTAAATGCTGATGGCACACAGCTTAGGAGCCTCCAAGGATCTTTGAGTATCCCTTTTATTTATTATCATTTTACGAGAAACGAATTTGAATTACTTTGATTGTTAAAAAATTATAAACTTGGTTCGCTACAAGTTTTTTAATCCCTCTCATAGAAAACATTTTTTTTTTTTTCATTGTGATGTCAATAAAGTCATGTGCTCAAATCCCATTTCAAGATGAAACTTTTTTTATTATTATTTATTTTATATTTTTTGGCTCTTATGTCTAAGATCACCTCTCTTTCTTTCTGAATTCTGAATCACGAATCACATTTTTGGCCTTAATTAAAGCTAGACACGAGAACTGCCTCATGACATTCTTATAAATGTTATCAAGTGGTTTTAGAAACAGGCTATTATCACTTTCTAAGCCTGGTCTTGTCGACAATTGCCTCCCTCGAAGGAAACAATGCTGGCGTCGGTCCAACTCAACGAAAGCTACCAATGACATTGATTCCCATCGATCAATAGACCTGAAAGATGTCACGAAAGACATACTCGAGTTAAAATGGGATAATGAAAATAGAATATTTGTTAAATCCCCCGAGGATGGGATGTTGGATCAAGCTTCTCTTGAATACGAATCCACGCCTTTGAGCAAGAAAACGGCAACGGACAAGGGTGAGAAGTTACGGAAACGATCCCCGCCAATCGAGCTCATATCACGGAAAGCAAATAATTTAATAGATGGCTTGGACAGTGACGGGAATGGCGAAATCTACATGTTGCTGGCATCCCTCCGGGAAGGATTTGTAGACCGGGCCAAACATCTTTTATGGAAGCTAATGAGAGCTGATCCACCGCCAGAAGACGACGTACTAGAGACATGTCTCTCTGGGATCTTAGCTCGATGGGATGAAAACGACCTTAATGGGTTCTTGGAAATATTGGACACATATATGGAAAACTTGCAGTCGGACCTGAAGGTGGCCCCTTCTAGGTGCCTTGCTTATATTTTGCATTGTTCCTGTATTAGCAAGGATTTGAAGACTGCAGATAAAGTCATTGCAGAGATCAGCAACTACTGGATCCCTAATTATAATCAGAAGATGAGAAACGTCCTCCAACACCAGGATATTTTAACCCAGTATGATATTCAAAGGATAAAAAACGTGAGTATAGAAATTCACCGGCATTAACGACAGATATATTAACAAAATTAACTAGATTACAAAAGATGACAATGATCCCGAAAACTGGTTGACACATATTCCATTCAGCCCAATTACTCCTTCAATAAACCGTGATATTCTTGGCAACATCAACAAGTCTCTTGGTAGCGTAGCTAGCTCAGTGCTAGACGTTGAGCTAGTTTTTGGTCCTGAACTTTCAAAGGCTTGTGTAGACAAGCACGGCAACACAAACTACATGATGCTTTATGACGAACTCTTACGGCGAGCTAAAGGCGACCCTAACGACTCAAAATTGTTAAAATTTGAACGCGTTTTTGATTCTTTCAATAGATATAGACAATACACTATCGAAAACGAGAGTGTAAAAATTGCACAAGAGGAACTAAAACGACGTGCCAATGACATTACGCTCATTGGAGAGAAATTCAAACATTCCAAAGGCAAATCAGATCTAAAAATTTCCGCCATTATGTGGAGCTGGCAGGCATCACTTGAGAATGCCCTTACAAAGTTATTTGAAGAAATTAAGCAAGTGGATATACGGAAACGAAAATCACGGAAAAAAGCGACAGCCGATAAGAATAGCTCACTTGCTGAAAAATTACATGAATACTCAGAAGTTTTACTTACCTTAGGACCGCATTCACTTTCGATGATTCTTTCTTTGGAAATGGCTGTTTTTAGTCTAAAGGAAAGTAGGAGAAACGGAGCTGACAGTAATCTCGCGCAGTCGTTAGGAACGTTTTATTATGCAGCTTCCATTGTACAAGGCATCGGAAAGGCAGTTGAAGATGCTTTTGCTACCACGGTAGCTACTAATTTAAACAACGACAAAAAGGTTCCATTTGTATCAGATTTGACTAAGCAGACATTCAAGAATGAAGATCAAGCTGAAATTGCTGATAAACTCAATACCATCAGCAAGCAATCACTCGCATCAAATTCAGCATACAAGTACTGGATTAGTTCTAAGATCCCTAGGATGACGGCTCACGACCGTGTACAACTTGGAAGTAGATTGTTATTGATAATTCTTGAAAATTGCAAAGTTATGTCCAAAGGTGCTGACCCAAAACTGGTTCCTGCCTTTTGGCACACTTATGAGTTCAGAAATTCAAAGTATGTGGGTGTCATTAAAATCAACGACAGTCTTAAACTTCGCATATCCAGCTCTGAACTAGACGTCTCAACTGTTATTTTGACACAGACTCCACCGATGCTGGTGAAACCAAGACCTTGGGTTAGCAATACTGAAGGTGGTTACTGGTACGCGAAGCAATCTCTTATTACCACCAAACCTAACAACGCTCCCGAGCAGCATGCGTATCTCAACGCTGCTATAAAGGGAAACTACATGAATGATTTTCTAATGTGTTTGGACGACATAAGCCAATGTGCATGGGCTGTGAATCGCCAGATGCTTGACGTTATTCTTGAGATTTGGAAATCGGGCAAGGAATGTCTAGGGATCCCGCCACTAGTTGGTGGCATGCTACCACAGGAAATGTTTAAACACATTAGTCAAAATAACATCAAAGTTTCCAAAGAAGAGTACAACCAAATGTCTGCACGTATCAGTTTTGGCTATATTCTACGAACTGCAGAGGTTTATGCTGCTCATGGTGAGCGATTCTACTTTCCTTATAAGATTGACTTTCGTGGCCGAGTTTACCCACTAACCAACTCTGGCTTTTGGCATTTGGGAGCTGACTATACCCGTTGCTTTTTCCAGTTTTGGTATGGTAAGCCACTTGGACCTAATGGATTGGACTGGGTCAAAATCGATCTTGCCAATATGTTTGGTGAAGACAAAGTCCCCAACGCTGATAGAGTCAAGTTTGTTGACAACCACTGGGATGAAATTGTTGATTCTGCTGACCACCCTTTAGATGGAAACAAATGGTGGGCCAAAGGCGACAAACCTTTTCAGACCCTGGCTGCCTGCTTTGATGTGGTTGCTGCGGTCCGTAGCGGCAATCCAGCTACCTACATTTCTAGACTACCAATTGCTCAGGACGGTTCTTGTAACGGTTTACAGCACTATGCAGGTCTTGGTAGAGATATAGAAGGTGCTAAGCAAGTCAGTCTTATAAGTCAGGAGAAACCGAGCGACGTATACAGCAAAGTTCAACAGCTGGTTGTGCAACAAATAGAGAAGGATGCAAATATGAAACCTGGAAGTCAGGGCTACAATAAACTGACATCTTTGATGGCTCAAGAACTTGAAGGCAAAATCAGCCGCAAAGTTGTCAAACAGCCCGTCATGACCAGTGTGTATGGAGTCACTCAGTTTGGTATCGTGGATCAAGTACTGGATAAATTGAAAGACAATCCTGGATTGAATAGAGTCCCTCGCGTTTATTATGGTTTATACATTGCCCGACACATTAAAAGGGCCATCCGCGAACTATTTATTAAAGCACATGAAATTCAGGATTGGTTGGACGAGTGCGCCGAGCGCATCTGCGAGTCCGTCAGGTGGGATGTCTATGGTGATGAGTCTGTCGTTAAAAACAAGGATTTTTTAAAGAAATTCGTGACAGTAATGACCTGGACAACGCCTCTTGGTCTACCTATCGTGCAACCCTACCGCAAACGGCCTCTTATGCTGATCCGAACTCCGCTACAGACGATCGCGCTTCAAAACCCCTATGAGTACAGTTGGACTAATAAAGCCAAGCAGCGGAGCGGGATTGCACCAAACTACATTCATGGTCTTGACTCCACTCACATGCTCATGACGGCTCATGAGTGTGTTGAACGTGGAATAACATTTGCCGCTGTTCATGACTCATTTTGGACACACGCAAGCTCTGTTCCATTGATGAACCGTCTATTGCGCGAACAATTTGTGAAACTCCATGAAAACGATCTAGTTGGGGCCTTGCGAGAAGAGTTTCTTGCAAGATATGCAGGTTACTTGCAATGTGTTTATGTCAACAGTGAGAGCGAAGCAGGAAAGGCCATCACAAGACTGCGGTCTAGTTACTTTTATAGCCAAGAAATTTCTGAAGATGGAGAAACTGAATCAAGAGTTAAGAATGGCGAAGATGTTTATGACGAGAGAGGGTCTCTTGAAGCCCAGAAAGATTTCATCAACTCCTGTCTGTCATCAGGCACACTTAAAGAGCTCAAGCTAACCAAGAGTGATGAGCTTTTTGCTTTACGCCATGAACTCGGCGAGGAGTACAATAGATACAGACTTCTCAGCAGCAAGGATGCGGCTAAACAACAAAGAGGAAAACGGATCCTTACACCGTCTGTCATCATTGAGGAATACCAAGAACCCGTATTTTGGAAGTTTAATCCAAACAACAAATCTGAGTTCAAGCCCTACGATGAGACACTTGCTAAACGAGATTTTCAACAAGAAGACATTAGTGATATCGCCGAACAAGCGGTTTTGCGAGAGAAAGGCCGCAAATCCGAATTTGAGGTAGAAGATGAAAGCGAGCCTGGCTTTGAAGAAGACGAAGGAACAACAGAAGATACTACTACAACTAAACGAAAAGTAAGTCGGGCGGCTTCCCGCACAAAATGGATGAAGGTGCTGGTGCCGTTAAAGCTTCCTAAGGTTCCCTCTCGTGGTGATTTTGATATCAAACAGGTGCTTGATAGTCAATATTTTTTTAGTTGAGTTCAAAAAAGAAACAACATGCATTTCGCTAGTACAGCTATATATGTACACATAGATTATAGGAAAGGTTGATCTAGCCGGCGCTTGAAACGCATACACAATGTTGACATATATACATCATGTATACTTAAAATATAAAGCTCCTATGTCCCAAGGCCCAGGGACCCTTTAAAAGATTAAATTAGCTGGGCTATTATATTATTTCTTGGTCCCAAATTTTCTATTTGAGCTCGAATGTCTGAAAAAAAAAAAAAAAAAAAAAAAAAAACAAAAAAAAAAGATAT
>Ga0160505_101395_pt1 | contig 11464 bp, 11 predicted proteins | sample DIDeMG_FD_108225 | JGI IMG/M metagenome (GOLD analysis project Ga0160505, IMG submission 108225) | Enriched chicken feces microbial communities from UW Madison campus, WI, USA - DID2874_E49_Stillage MG | ecosystem: Host-associated > Birds > Digestive system > Large intestine > Fecal ...
AGGAATGCAGCAATGATAATGTAGTCCAGTTGCCAAGGGTAGGCGTGAGCAGGCGTAAGTATGTACTGGGTGGAAAATACGAGGAGCTCGCCAGGAAAGTCTGTAAGTTTGTCAGTCTGTGAGTTTCACAACATATTGTAAGTTCATCTGACGGTCACTCATGCGTGCTACAGCCACCAGCCAATGCAAGCCCACTGTCAATAGCTCTCCTTGCTACCACACTGAGAATGAATCGTAGGTGATGCCAGGGTTTCTTGTGATGTAACTGCCTACCTCCCAATAGCCGAGACTCTGTATCACTCCCGTACACTACAAGGCATCAAGCCTATCGAGCCTGTCCAGGCGCGCGATCCCGTCCTCCTGCCCCCTCGACCCCCCGAGTCCCTCGATCCCGTCCAGCCCATCAACGCCTTCGAGGGGGTCGTCCCAGTCCGCGCCGCCAAAGCCAAGGCTGGCCATGACGCGCGTGACCTCCTCGGCCGCGCGGCGGCGACGCTCGTCCTCGTCCTCGAGCGTCGACAGGTCGGCACGCACCTGCTGGAGGTGCAGGAGTAGCGGCGTAGGATCGAGCGGGAGGACGGGCTCGTCGCCGCGCATGCCTGGCATCGGGCCAAAGTCGTCATCGAAGCCAGGCAGCTCGTCCTCGTCCACGAACTGGTAGAACCCGTGTCCGTTCCCATTTCCGTTCGCGGCAGCTGGCGGGATATGCCTCCTCGCTTCCTCATCCTTATCCGCGTCTCCCCCTTCCTCCGCTTCATCTTGCCCGTCGTCGTCAAGCCACGCGTCGAGGCGCGCGTACTCGCTCGCCGAATGCCCGCTTGCGAATTCCCCAAACTCGTCCGCATCAGCCGGCACGCGCGAGTACCCTGCAGGCGGGGAGGCGGGCGTGCTCTCTGCCTCGGGTGTTGGGAAGTCGCTCGCTGGGCCAGGTGTGCCAAGGGTAGGATTCACCGCGCGCGAGAAGCTCACGGGGAACTGGGCGGCGCTCTCGTCTCCGCTCTCCTCCTCAGCGTCAACCGCGAGATCGGGGCGCGGGATATCACGCTGCGGCGCGGCTTTGCGCTTCATGTTGGGCCACATGTGCGTCATGAGCGTCTGGCGCACCATTTCGAGCGGATCCAGTGCTGCGAGGTTAGAGCTTTGAGAATGCAAGGTTACTCACGCCGCTCGTCGTCGTCGTCCGCGTCGCCAAGCTCGTCCACGACCTCCATGCCAATCTCGTCAAAGCGTTCATCGACGCCGTCGCCCAGGGGACCATAGTTGTCGTTGGACTTTATGCGGATCGCGAGCGCGATGTCTGGCGGGGGGTCGAGGACGGAGAGGCGCGTAAGCGAGGCGGGGAGGGGGTTGGAAGGCTACAGTCAGTGGGGATCGAGGAGAAGAACCATGTGCTAGCTGCAACCGTACACTGTGGAGTTGCATGACTCACCTGCCCGGAGAAGAGATAAATGATGACGGGATGCGCTGCAGTCGGCTCGTTAAGCAGATGTGGGCGGAACACGACGTCGGCGGTATAGTACTTGTTATCGATCGTCCATGGCACAGAGTCGCGGAGGGGGTCCTCCGACTCGGGCGTGTTCGTCAGGCCTGCCATTAGCTGTCATGGAACCCACTAGAGCGCTTCGAGTCGCTCGTTGCTTGGTAAACTTACGCGCAAGGAAAGGGTACGGGTCCACGCCGGACCCGTGCAGCACGAGGATGGATGCCGACGTATCGGTTTCTTGCTCCGACATTGTTTATTTGACGATGGAGAATGCAGCAACGTCAACAATAACAGACGCGGCGAGCTTGGCATGACCGACGTCAGCGTGCACGTGTGAGCGCGTGTGACCTCCACCTTGCTGACAACTCTTTCACTCCAGCAAATAATCCCGTGAGTACCACTTGGGGGTGCCACTAACACGCATTGATGAAGCCCCGTCGCCATCGACAAGATTCCTCATTCTCTTTATCTCTCCCAGATGGTCAAATGCGCTTGTTTGCGCTGAAGGTCCCGAGTACGGTTTCCGAGGATGTGAGATATGTCTACAATGGTTCTACTTACCTCTCTGACACTCAGGTGTTTGATCGGTTACTGCGCCAGCTACCAGAACCTGAGCACGAGGGGGTGAGGAAGTTCCGGCATGAAGGGGATGCTATACGTGAGTGGCAGCTCGGCATGTGATATCTATGACTTACACTCAGGATGTGGAAAGCTCCTGCCGATATACTACCTCCGAACGGCCAGCTACGTCCAACCCTCCCAGCATCCCCGTTTCGAACGTGGACAGCGGGGCAAGCCTTTCCTCGCTGACCCTGTTATCCCCGGATTCGACTTCAACATATCACATGAGGGAGACTATGTCCTGCTCGCCGTCGCCCATGGCGCCGAAGGGCGGACCGATATCGGCGTGAACGTCATGGACCGCACGAATTCGGGCGACCTGGCGGAGGCGATCGACTTCCAGGTGAGCTGTTTTGTCTCCAACGAGTAACGTCAGCTGTCGGACTCGGAACGGATTCAGGTCGCCGCACTCTTGGGCGAGAAGAAATCCGACCTCCTCTCGACGCTGTGGACCATCAAGGAGGCGTACGTCAAGGCTACGGGGGACGGTATCTCCTTTGGCCTGGAGCGCATCGAGGCGGTCCTCGAAGATGAGTCGATGGCGGTGTGGCGCGTCACCGTCGACGGAAAGGATATTCGAGAGAGAGGATGGACATGGACGATGGGGAGTATCGAGAGCTACCAGTACGCAGTGGTCTGGCGAGGAGAGGATGGCTCTCATGAGACCGAGGTGGAGAGGGTTGCGTGGGTGGACTTTGTTGAGGTGTTCATTGGATCAAGGACATGAGGATATTTAGTTGCGGGGTTCTGATATCTGCGAGGGACTCTGGAATAATGACGTGACTTAGAGCCTTGCTCTGAGGGCCGTCTTCTGTCCTTGTCATCACCCGGAGCGCGGTATCGGATCCGAGTTCATGGAGAGAACTGCACCTGGAGTTGTGTCGTGTTTGAGCAGCTCTTGATAATGTACTGTATCACTCTCGACTCCCCCGATTAACTACTACTCAAACTAGGGCCATGTACCCACACGCTCTGCAGGCCATCATTGTCCTGTACGCACCTGTGAACGTAGAGAGTCAAGGATCATGTGGTTCCTCGGGTGCGTTAGTATCCGTCCACAAATGTCAAGAGGCCATTGACCTCTAGACCGTGTATGTATAACCTGATTAACATTTTGTCATGTCCAGTCATTCCAATGGTTGCACCACTGATCATTATATGCTTTGTGTCGCTCAGTCCACATGGACAACGCAGAGCAACTGCCATGAGGTATCATATAGGGCGTGTCATGTCGTGGAGTGTCCACTGGTCTCCCCAATTGTTGCCGACCTAACCACAGGGAGATTTCCGGAGAGAGCTTGAACGCCCCCACATTACTCAGTGGTGGAACTATCCTTCTCAATAGAGCCTTGATTCCGTGTCGTCGTCAGATTATAGAAGCCGAAGGAGCAAGACGAAACAAGGTAGCCAAAAGCGAGCCAGTCCTTGGCAGACATGTCGGTATGGGGGTATGGCTGCACTGTACGATCCTCCTTTCTTTGAGCATCGCCCTTAGAGGTGGTTTGGAAGAACAACAGTATTCCATAGAGTCCGAATACGTCAAGGTCTTGAAGGGAGGGAGGCAGGTAACCAAATGTTCGTTTGATGGTGCCACAGAACGCACCAATGGCTCGATGGCTGCCACCTGGGGGGCTTTTCGGTTCGAACCTCGCCGACGCCAACGTCAACAAAAGTCGACTTTGCAGGATCGAATTTGCTAATTCTTGAGCATTCACAACAACAACACTTCTTTACATCGGCTCGGTACTTGTCCTCCCGACGAGCGAGCAACTCTATCTCTACCTCTGATCCGACGTCCTACACCGCCACTTCTCGACACCGCCTGGCGACTCACTAATCTTCACAATGTCGGTGGACATCGACTGGTCGCTCCTCTCGTCGGAAGCGGCAAACTCGCTCTCGGACAAGCTGATCAGTGCGGTAAACACGCAGCTCAACCAGGCGTCGCGGCCCTCGTTCCTGGGTCCGATAACCATCACGTCGTTTGATTTTGGGACGGTCGGGCCGGAGGTGGAGATCAAGGACATCCGGGATGTCTGGCGGACATTTGACGAGGGGGACGACGAGGGCGATGCGATACTGGAAGCGATGGAGAACGAGCGATTACAGGAAGAGCAGCTGTCTCAGCAGCACTCGACGCCGCCGCCGCCGGCATCGGCGTACTCGCACGCACACTCGCATTCGGCGTCGTCGTTCCGGCGCCCAGCCGTCCGCCAGCGCCATTCCTCCACCCCGCCCGTGCCTGTTGCTGGGCGCCTGCTGTCCACGACCCCGTCGGCCGTCTCGCTCAATGCGCAGAGTTTGCTCGACGATCCGCTCGAGATGATGGACGACACAAACTCGGTGCACTCTGGCTTCCACTCTGGGCGCAACTCTGTCGCGTCCGTCGGGCTCGGCGTGCACGTCCTCCGCCGACCGCGATACCCCCTCGGCGTACCGAGTACACCGCCGCGCTTTTCTCCGGTACCTGCCGGCGGCGGCGGGGTGATGGACAGCGCGCGGACGGGCCCAACACCCCTGCCTGATTCAGCGGCACCGCTCTCTCCGCCCCCGTCCCCGCCAGCCCGGCCAGCAGGTATACAGGACACACGACCTAACCCTCTCCCGTCGGCGCAGCTCCACCTCCGGCTAGACCACGCGTCCAACATGTCCCTCACGCTCCTCACCTCCCTGCAGGTCAACTACCCCTCTCCGCTCTTCATGGCCCTCCCGCTCAAACTCGTCATTACGGGCCTGACTCTCGCGGCCGACCTCGTGTTTGCGTACTCTGGCCACAAGCACCGGTTGCACATTACTATTGTTGACAACGGTGACGACCAGCCCCCCACACCTGGGCAAGGGCATGGGCTCGCCACGGGGCCGTACGCTATCGGGCAGCGTATCCTGCCGAATCTACACATCGAGAGCGAGATCGGCAGCGCGGACGCGCACGTGCTCCGGAATGTCGGCAAGGTCGAGCGCTTCATCGTCGACGTTGTGCGGAAAACGCTCGTCGACGAGCTTGTTTTCCCGAACTTCCAGACCATTGCTCTCTGAGCAGGACCCACGAACAATGAAGGCGAAGAAAGGAAGACTGCAATTTGGCCACATTTGGTGCGAATACCACCGTCACGGCCCTCTACATATCACCCACTTTGGCTTCACGCCACTCCTGTTACAGCAACAACACGCAGAACCGGAATAGCAGACCACTCCGCACTGCTCATACAGTATTACACTTGCTCATAGGCTCATAGCCATAGATCTGGCACACATAGTATGCATGATACAACACTGGTTGGTACATTATACCGAATAAATCTAGTGCTGGCCCATGTGCTCGACGGCACCGCCAATGACGAGACAAACGAATCAAAGTGGAGGAACGAAGGGGGAAAAGAGTCCACAAGAGAAGGAAGCTATTACTTTTTGCTGCGACGCATGTGGTTGCCGGGCTTGGAGCCGGGCTTGCGGTCGAGCTTCTCCCGTGCGTCGGGGTTCTTGGGCGCCTTGCGGTCCCTGTTGCGGTTCTTGACGTTGGCGGTCGTGTAGTAGTTGGTCGCCTTCTTCTTGTTGGTCGTCATACGCTTCTGCTTCTTGGACTTGGGGGCGTCGTCCTCGGAGACAGGCTCGTCCTCCTCGAGTGCGGCGGCGACCTCGCCCGCGTCGGCGGGGAAAACGTCCTCCCAGGCCAGCTCGGCGGGGGCGGCGTCCTCGTCCTCGTCGTCCTCATCCTCGTCGTCGTCCTCATCCTCGTCGTCGTCCTCGTCGTCCTCATCCTCCTCGTCCTCATCCTCGTCCATCTCGTCGCTGCCAGCCTCGTCGGCGACCTCCTCGTCCTCCTCGAACTCGCCGTCCCTGCGCGCGTCGTCCTTGAGGAACTTGGGCATGGTGATAATGCTCTTGAGTGCCTGGTCGACGCCCTTGATCTTCTTCTCACCAAGGAGCTTGCCAAGCGCGCGCTCCTGGTCCTCGAGAACGGCGCGGGCGTCCTCGGTCGGCTCCGACACGGGCTCCTCGGCAGCGACGGGGCCCTCCTTCTCGGGACGCGAGGGAGGAGCCACAAAGAAGGGAATCTTGCCACGAATCCAGTCGTTGAGGACCATCTTGGCGGCCGACTCCTGGTCGGGCTCACCGCCCTTAAGGAGCTTGCCTGCCTTCTTGGCGATCGTGCTCAGAAGAACAGTGGCGCCCTCCTCACCGTGCCAGCCGCCCTCGCGGTGCTCGAGGCCGTACGTCCGCTCAATGTACTCCTGGCGCACACGCTCAAGGAGGTACGGGATGTGCTCGGCGGGGGTCTGGAGGTTCTCGACACGGACGACGCCCTTGAGGACAGTGTCGGCCTCCGAGTCCTTGGCGGAAATGGGAACGACACCAGGGCAGTCGATGAGGTAGATGCGGCGCATGAGAGTAATGTACTGCCACACCTTGGTCTCTCCGGGAATCGGGGCGACGGTGCACACCTTCTTCTTCTTCAGGGTGTTGATGATCGACGACTTGCCTACGTTGGGGTAGCCGATGAAACCGACCGAGATCTGCTTCTTGTCCGAGTGGAGGACCGAGAACTGGCGGAGGAGCTGGATGAGCGAACCCTTGCCGAACGAGTTGTTGATCGAGGCGTGGAACGCGATGGTAGGCGCCGACAGCGACAGGTGCTTGACCCAGCGAGCCTGATTGTCAGCAATTGAAAATTGAATACTGATGTGATTGGAATGTTTGGCCAATAACCAAGGGGTCCGGACTGAAATGGCGCCACAGTGGCGGTCCGGAACCCAACTCATTGCGGCCTCTACGCTCTCTCCTGGGACCCTCGCCGATGACCAAAACGGCCACCAACTTTTTGGTCCCCGGACACCCAAGACGGGGCCGGGGGTGGGACACTGGCGGAGAGGCGCTTGTTCTCCCACTCTCGTAACGGTCTAGCTGCGTGTATGTGCCGAAGCGTGCGTCTAGTCCTGACTGGAGTGTGGGGTTCGATGGGGGAAGGTGGGGGATGATTCTACAGAAGCTGATACTCACGGTAACCCAGGTGGGGACGAGGTCAACCTTGTTGAGGACGTAGACAAGGTGCTTGTGCGCCTTCTCCTTGCGGAGGTACTCCACAACAGGCTTGCAGCGGGTGCCGAGGGGGTCACGAGCGTCGAGGACGTGGATGACGACATCGGACGAGTCGAGCACCTTGTACAGCTCACCCCAAATACGACGCGAGGTACCCTTGGCGTAGACGGGCTCGGAAACAAGAGAGCGGGTGGGATGGAAGGCGTCCGGCGCCTCCTCCTCAGGCTTGGCGGCAGCCTCCGCCGCTGCCGACGACTCGCCGAGCTCGGAGAGCGAGCCGACATCGAGACGAGGGCGCTTGCGCTGCGCCTTGGGGCCAAAGGTGTTGGAGAAGGGCTCAGTGTCGACGATGTGCACGCGCTTGTTGGCCGTCTTGTCTTCGTCCTGGAGCAGACCCATCGGAAGCTTGTTCCGCTTAAGGAGGACCGAGTACGGGTCCGCCTTGTGTTCCGCGAGCGCCGTGCGGAAGTGATCAAGCGCCGTTTGCGAGATTACGCGCGTATTTCCGAACCACCTTCTGTCGCTCTCACACTAGTTAGCATACTGGACAACATAGAGGAAGGAGGGACACTCGAGCTCTTCGTCAGGTGGGGTTGTGGGTGCCACATTATGAGTGTGGCACCGGGGTTCGATGTCACGTGACTATACCGGCGTCCACCAGATGGTGAGATGTACGATATCGATCACGCTGGGAAGAATGGTAGTCGCCCAGAGGCGTGTGAGTGCCAGGGGGGTGGCGACATGGGACCACGAGGGCGATATGGGGGCGCCACCTCCAAAGCCGATACACCCAGCCAGCACCAACCCCACGGTTAGGATGGCGGCGTCCACGCAAAGCAAGACGTGTTCGCCGTCCACGGCTCCGATAGAGGCGCGTAGATGTCCGCAGGTGGGCCACACTGGGCACCAGCCAAGCTGCAGAGATACATCATTACGAGGTAATGAAGTGGCTGACAGCCTAGAAGCCGGACGACCGCCCAAGTCCAAATCCTGCAGTCCAACAAAAGCAGAGACTCCCAGCGAGAGGCGTATGTGCCTATAGGAAAGCCATATAAGGCATCGCGCAAGGGCAAGGAAACCGGAGTCCCCGGCAGGGACACCAAAGTCCACCACGAAGTGGAGGTGTGGCACCCGGTGGGCAGCCAGAGCCAGGCCGCCACAATCTCAAGGCAAGATACCTTCATCCACCGAGGCGGAGACGCTTGGGATCAATCCTTTCCGAGAGAGAGGTGTAGCTGCTCATAGGCAAGGCGGACAAGGTGTCACTCACGAGAGGCTGAGACTCCGGCCCACCATTGAGGGGACATGTGGCAGCCACTCGCTACACGACGACACCCTGCACCCATTCGCAAGGTAGACACACCGATATCCACCCAGAGCTAGAGACATTCGGTGTACACCACCCTGGAACGCCATCGTAGTGTTCGTCCATAGGCAGACACCTTCACCAACCATCACACCGACGAGAGACGCTCGTGTCCGCCCGGAAGCTCAACTCACCTGGATCCTTCCCGGCAAAGCCTCCTTCGACTGAAAAGCAGCTTCTTTTACGATCTTGCCATCACGATCGCGAACAGCTTTGCCTCCGTTTAACATCTTCAGTCGAGAGGCGGCTTTCGCATCTCTATAAAAGCTCTACTTTGTTAGTGTGCAAACTGGCGGAGAGAGGCGGATGGTGGGAAGACCAAGGGAGGCATCACAGAAGCCATTAAGACGTTCCACAACTGCCGCAGCCTGTCCTTTGATCTCGGATGGGTCTCGGACGACCCTCCGCTGTCTCCCACATCCTTCAGATCGGACTCACTTCTCCTTTAACCCTCTTGAGGGTGAACTCGCCCTTGGGAGCAGAGCCCTTCAGCTTCTGCTTCCCGAAGCCGGGGTTGGCCTTCTTGTCGTGGTTCTTCCCCTTGCCCATGATGCGAAAATGCGATGGGGTCGGTGAGTAGAGAGATGTAGAGGAAGAAAGAGGTTGATATAACTCGACTTCGAAGTCGAGAGAGTGAGTGACAGGCGGAATGAAGAATTTTGGTTCAGTGCATTCTTGGGTGCGAGCCAGACTGCAGATTTTTTGCGTTTCAGGAACAGGCACGCAAGCCATCTGGCATGCCTAATTTATCGAAGCTTTCAATTTAGGCTGACGCAAGTTCCAATTTGCTTCCGCTCCACATTCACGACCGGCGACCACACACAATACACACTAACCCCCAACTGGCGTTGTCGAGAGTTCGAATCCTCATCACGGCCTTGTGTATTTCCCCTTCTGGTCGAACTGCGCCACATTGTGGCGGGGTCTTAAATCTACAACTGCATCTCCGATGTGCGTGGTGGGGCCTGTGCCACTTTATCAACTACGACTGCTGCCTTCCCTTTCTACCTCTAGCCATCCGCTCAATCCGCGTCATACATACAGGTCCGCATGACTATTTTATCGCGAGCAGTAACATAGAGGAACCACGGAGAGGACTCTGGTCCCCCTCAAGGGGCGACACGCACCGACATACCGTTGAGCTGTCTCCAGTGGCGCTCCCAAAGATTTCTCCATCCTCCATTTATCCAACTCCCCTCTCTTGATTAAGCTCAGATAGCTTCACGTCGACCACTTGTTCCCTTCGCTACAAGCATACGATAACCGTACGCTGACGGCTGCTGTGACGAGTAGAGTAACACAGAGAAAGAGAAATACGGAGGCTATGGACCCTTTAAGGGAGCGTCGCGCCGTCGCGCGCACCAGTGGCACGTCCAACAACAAGCAGAGTTTTAAACGCCCAAGCCCACAAGACTACTCCCAGCCTATTGCCTTTCGGATTCCCAAAGAAGAAAGGTGCCTGCACCTCATGGGGCAGCGGGGCTGGATCTGCTCCCAGCCTTGTGGATTCTTCATCCACGCCCACTACCAACTGGTGGTCGTGTGACGAGGTTACCGTCGTCTACGATTCCGACGACGAGGTCTCTGCCTCGCACACTCTGGTGCAACGCGCCACCACGTCCTCGCGCTACGAGACCATCGTCATCGATGATTCGGAGAAGGAGGTCTCCGCGCCGCCCGCTATGGCGCACCCAGCGGCACCCGCTCTGGCGCACCCGGCGCAGTCGGCTTTGGCGCTCCTCGCGCTGCACGCACTAGCACACCCTCCGACGCCGGCTTTGGCGCTCCCTGCGCGGCCCACGTCCCGAGCCCTCCGTTTGGGGACGTCATGCGCGGGGCGCGCCCGTGCCTCAAACTCCGAGTCGCCGGTAATTACCTTGATCGACGACTCGGATGACGAAGACGAAGGGTTCCTCGCCCTGCCGCCGCCACCCGCCAATGTCACACCTTCAGCCAACATTGACGTCCTAGGTCCGGCAAGCCTGCAGGCCGTGGTGCGAACGGTACGCGCTGTCATTAGCGGTATGCCTCGTAGCAACGCTGTGCCGCAGCTCATGGACGTCCTCAATGCGTGCTCGGATGTCAAGATCGCAAAACTGCACATGGACCACCTCTACTTAAAGGCCTTCCAAGTCGCCACCCTCTTGACCGGCCGCCCGACGCGCCACGACCGGGATGGCGCCGGCCATCTCGTCATCCCTCAATCTGGGAAGTCCAAGCTGTTCTTGCTTGGCACTTATATTGACGCTGACGAGGTTACACGACCCAAAGGACTGTACGAGGGCAAAGGGGCTGGCGTCGCCAAGGGCAACAAGGGCATCGTTCGGCGAGCCGTGGAGCACAACGGCGCTTCCCATCGCCAGAACAACCCTTGCTTTTATCACGATAAGGGATACAAGTCTGGCCGAGAGCACCTGTTCCTGAAGAACTGGGCGCTGGACAAGGTCGCGTACGACCAGGTCCTCGCGACACTCCGTCAATGGGGCGTCCCGGGCAATGACGACGACCTTCGAGGGCATCATCTCCCTCATGGAGGCCCTCGGCATTTGTCTGAAGGGTCTGGTTCCCACGACGTACGCCAAGGCCGTAGCCGAAAAAGGCGCCTTCGTCGCCGACCTGAAGATCGTCAGCTGGAACACCGCGGCCGGAGTGGAACGTCACGCCGGCCAGAACATCGGTCGCACTCCGGAGGAGCGAGCTGTTATTCACCAAGCTGCTTCAGTGAGTCCACCATAAGCAGGAGTCGGTGCTGATGCAAGCTGGGATGCCCGTAACAAGGGTACACTCAAGCTGTCGATCAACGCCGGGTGGTCTGCGTTTATGGTCGGCAAGGTCGACGGAGTCAACTATCGTTTCCCTCTGTCGAGTCCGATCCCTCAAGGCAGCGGCGTCTACACGCTTCGCCTTGACAAATACGATGCCAAGTTCTCGCCGTCTTCGGTCCGCCTCACCCTCCT
>Ga0160505_101396_pt1 | contig 11462 bp, 4 predicted proteins | sample DIDeMG_FD_108225 | JGI IMG/M metagenome (GOLD analysis project Ga0160505, IMG submission 108225) | Enriched chicken feces microbial communities from UW Madison campus, WI, USA - DID2874_E49_Stillage MG | ecosystem: Host-associated > Birds > Digestive system > Large intestine > Fecal ...
TTTTTTCTTTTACAAGGCTGATTTAGAAATTTTATCAAAATGGCAGTTTGAACCAAAGCTCACAGATTTAGACCTTGTGTCAGCTAACAGAAACCCGCATCAGCTAATCTTCTGTTATCTGTTTTGCACTAAAATAAACAACTGGTCCCGATTACAAGGGGAATCTTAATGTCAGTGAAAAATCCCCATTTCCCCAAAAGTGCTTACGAGTACCATTGCGCTACAATAACCCCAGTATCAACTGAGCTCGGACTCTTCAAACAACCGACAAAAAACAAACAAAATAGCATGCTTTTCAAGTAGAGATGTCAAGCTGAGTATCATTTTATAACTAATCAAAAAAAAAAAATTGCCATCAAGATGACATCACTTGCGTGTACTCCCAACTTTTTTGTAGGGGTCGACTTACACGCCCTTTAAGTTTGGTATAGTCAAGAACTCATCGCGGGTAATCCTTAAAGGGTTACTTTAAACCCCGACTACTCGGTTCAAGGGAGCACCCTTAAATTCACCCTGGTTTTTAAAACAATTTAATCATCATAAACAATTAAAGCATAGCCTCATTTAAGTTTTTATCAACATTGAAATATTTTTTATAGGTACCATTGAATGTCTCCTGAAATATTCTCGGCGGTGTCAATGATATGATCTGTCATCTTTATTTTCGGTTTGGTTTGTCTATAAATCTCCCAAATTTCTCTCTTTTCTACTTCCTTTTCCCCTTTACCTCCAACTTTTTTTTGTTTAGTTTTTTAGGGTTCTGAACCAAAGACATACAATTGACAATTATCTAACTTCGAAAAATGCCAGCTGGTTATTTACAGGTGGACAAAACTGGAGCCATTAAGGATGAAAACAACCGAGAGATCATTTTAAGGGGCATTAACCTTGATGGTGGTAGTAAACTGCCAGTTCAACAGACCAGTTTTTTTGAGAAAGTAGACGACTCCTACTGGGATGGTGACAATATTTCATTTGTGAATAGACCTTTCTTGCTAGAGGACGCCCCTACACACTTTGCAAAACTAAAGTCTTATGGGTTTAATACTATTCGCTACGTCTTTACCTGGGAAGCATTGGAGCACAAAGGCCCCGGCATTTATGATGATGAATTTATCGACTTCACGATCAAAGTATTGAAAATCCTTGATGAGTTTGGCTTTTATGTCTTTATGGACCCCCATCAGGATAACGTACGTATCCCCGATACCATTTTTCCAAATCAATTTCTAACAGTCTTTTATCGTAATAGTGGTCGAGATACAGTGGAGGAAGCGGAGCCCCATTATGGACCTATTACGCAATGGGCTTGGATCCGAGAGCATTTGAAACTACACAAGCCTGTCTGGTTCAGAGTCATCACGAAGATCCTGAAAATTATCCAAAGATGTTTTGGCCAACAAATTACGCCAGACTGGCCTGTCAGACAGCTTTCACTTTGTTTAACGCAGGCCTCGATTTTGCCCCCAATGCCATTATCGACGGCAAGAATATCGAGCTTTATCTACAAGATCATTTACTTGATGCGTTGTCTTATTTCTATCGTCGGATCATGAACGAAACTGACTTGATGAATCGTACAATCATTGGAGTAGAAACTCTCAACGAGCTTAATAGAGGTTTAGTCGGCCATGAAGATATTTCAAAACACTCTATTCATATGCACTTGAAGCTTGGTGTTACCCCGACTGCTCTGGAGGGCATGATACTTGGTATGGGCAAGCCCTGCGAAGTTGAGGTTTACAAGTTTGGAAGGCTCCGGCCCAAACTTGTCGGGAAAAAGCTCATTGATCCCAAGGGTGTCACTGCTTGGCTTTCTAAGGACTACGACGATACCAGATATGGCTGGAAGCGTGATCCCAAATGGAAATTAGGTGAATGCATCTGGGCCCAGCATGGTGTCTGGGATATCGAAACCAATAAGCCTCTCAAGCTTGACTACTTCAAATACGCCCCAGATGGACGGTTTGCCGACGATACTACGTTCAACACAATTTATTTCACTCGATACTGGGAGAGATTTTACACTGCTATGAGAAAGATTGATAAAGAAATGTTTTTGTTTTGCCAACCACCGACAATGTCAGTTCCTCCTAAACTCAAAGACTCTCCATACATGGACTCTCGGATCATTTATGCGCCACATTACTATGATGGACTTACTATGGTTCAGAAGCATTGGAGTACGCTTTGGAATGTTGATGTCTTGGGTATTTTACGTGGAAGATATCTGGCACCTCCGTTTGCCATTAAACTTGGCGAAAATGCGATTAGAGAATGCATTTCAAGTCAAGTCACAGCTATGAGAGAAGAAGGTCGAGAAAATATTGGTATCACGCCATGCTTCATGTCCGAAACCGGCATGCCCTTTGATCTTGACGACAAATCAGCATACAAAACTGGAAACTACTCTTCTCAAATTAAGGCCTGGGATACACTTGGTCATGCTTTAGAAAAATCTAAGATTCATCACACGCTTTGGGTGTATTCGGCTCAGAACTCACATCGATTTGGTGATTATTGGAACGGCGAAGATTTCAGTATCTACAGTCATGGTCACGATCATGCATTAGAACACGGTGATGATGACGATGTTGACCATCACATTAAAGTGTCTAAAGCCCATGCAACTAGAGCTGATCGTGCTATTGCGCGACCATTCCCATTGACTGTTTCAGGTGCGCTAAAGACATACAAGTTCCACATGGAAAAAGGTGTGTTCCATTTGCATATTGATGGCTTAGATTGTTTGGAATCGAAAAAGGGTACTGAGATCGCGCTCCCTGCGTTTAGTTTCCCTAAAAACAATTTTAATATCAAGGTTACATCAGGTAGATATGAATTTAACAGCGAGGAGCGTGTGGTGGTCTGGTGGCATGGAGCTGGCGACCAGGAACTAGAAATCGAATCTACCTTATTGCCACCACCCATCAAAGCCCCCACCTTGAGGGAGAAACTAAAACAGAACGAAGACCAAGTCAACTACTTTGTGGTGATGTTGACCTTGGCACTTTTACTACTTTCACTTGTTATTGTTTAATCGCATAATCATATTTCTCTCTTTATTAATTCCTTTGATAAGATTTTTGCTATTTGTAGTTTTTAGAAGTCAAGATTGGCCTGCTCTCTAGTTCTCTTTTCTCTCAATTGTTCCTTAACAAGTTGATTCGAAAAATGCTTAAAGTACCTAATGTAAGGGGCCAAAGACGTCTTTTCATAATCTGCCAGGTTGCCTCCCTCAGTAGTAGCCTTGTCGTCGTCTCTTGTCAGCTCGTAGTCATCAATTTCCTGTAAAAGATGCGAAACAGTAGGTACCGCCAATGGATTGAACTCGTCAACTTTGGCAACATTAATAGGAACACACACACGGCCAGTCGCTGGGTGAACACAGAACGGCGATTTCAGCAAATGGTTTAAATGCTTGGAAACCTCAATATCGAGGCGAGGGTACATTGTGGCCAAAATAATGTCTTGTTTAGCTTCTTTCAAAAGCTTGGAATCAAGCGTCTGGGAAACACCGATTTGTGCGGCTTGGTCAATGTCCTGCCATTTGAGCTTACTAGATCTTGTAGCATACTCGCTCCAGCTCTTCTTGAGTGCACTTGCTAGTTTCTTGTCGCTCAAGGCATCTAAAAGGCTATCACAATCCTCGATATCTTCCCAAGGATTCTGGCTCTCAAGGATATCTTGGGCAAAGGAAGGCTTCAGAATTTCTAGACTCCGCTCAACGTGAGGATGTAGTGGCCGTCTAAGTTGGAGTCGTTTGCCTTTACTAACTAGTTGAAGGTATGAGGCTATAGCCCGGCGCTTGGTGTCGTCAAGTACCTGGGCTCTGGGGTCGCACACCCAAGCGTGGGCACCACGACGACCAGAATACACCCAAAGAATATGATTAAAGCCAAAGTCTTCTCGTAGGGCTACGTCCATGATCTTGATAGCCACTGTAATAAACTGCCAACATTTGGTACAGATCTGTTTGTCCTGGCAACATTTTCTGATGTCATCGTAATCAGTCAAATCAATATCAAACACAAGTTCTTTTCTAAGCGGTTTGAACTGAGTCTTTTTGACTAGCTTGCGATCGCGTGGGTTTGATGAGTATACTGGACCAATTTCAAAACGAGACGGATTGAGTCTGAGGATCTCCTTTCTAAAAGCTTCCACATTTGGAAAGGATTGATAACGAAGATACGCGTCGTTGCTTAGCGTGAAGGCAATCTCACGATGTGTGAAGTTGGTGCTGGGGTTCGGAGAATGATTTAGCCATTGAAAAAAGTATCGGTAGGGGAAAAGCCGAGAGTAAAACTGTAACATTATGTTTTCATCTGTCTTAGAGTTGGGAATTCTACAGACAAGTCGTTAGCATTTCATGCGACGCAAAGATCATGTTAAATAAACAGTAATACTCACTCAACCGTAAGAACCTCATCATTTTCCGAAGTATATGAATCAGACTCGTCTTTACTGCTGCTTTGGTATGCCGGCATTATGGTTGTAGTTGTGGATATCGATGGGGTTAAGCTTTAGAGTAAGATCAAAAAAGGAAGAAAAGGAATATGAATGAAAGCGGATTTGCAAAAAAAAATTATAAAAAAAATAAAAATCAAAATTACGCGTTTGGCGTTTCCATTAATTATCTCAATACAGAAAAACCGACGTGGTTGGCACAATTATCCCAACGTTGGCACATTTGTGTAGAACTCATTTCAATTCTCTTCCACCTCACATACAGAACAACAACCACACTTCTCAATCACCAAAAAGTTGGGACTTAACTACCGTCATTTCTCCTCCATATTCACACATCACACATCTCAACCTCGAACTATACAACTCCATTGTCTCTTGTTTTAGAATAGACATCACTTTTCTTTTTATTTATTGTTCAATTACTGTTAGTTTCATTTATTAGCCAACATGGATGTTTTATTAGGGATCACGACCGGCGACCATGTCATTATCGCCACCTCGAAGGCTGCCATGAGAGGTATCTCAGTGCTGAAGAACGACGATGACAAGACAAGAAAGCTCAACAAACATTCGCTCATTGCGTTTTCCGGTGAAGCTGGTGACACAGGTAAATTATCACTGTACTTGCTGGCTCTTTGACCTTGTTCTCTAACTAATTGTCTATAGTTCAATTTGCCGAGTACTTACAGGCAAACATTCAGTTATATGGCATGAGAAACGGTAGAGATATGTCGACCACGGCGGTGGCTAGCTTTACCAGAACTGAGCTTGCTACTGCTTTAAGAACAAGAGTATGTGATTGACGAGTTGATTGACTTTTTTTCTTTTCTTAAGACCCTTCTAACATCAGAATAGAAACCCTACCAAGTGAATGTTCTCATCGGCGGTTACGACAAGAAGACCAACAAGCCTGTGTTGAATTGGATTGACTACCTGGCCGCCAATGTCACTCTTCCTTATGCTGCCCATGGCCATGCTTCTTACTACGTTCTTTCTTTGCTCGATCGCCACCACAAGCCCGGTTTAACGTTAGAAGAGGGCTTGAATCTTCTTCAACTCTGCGTGGACGAAATCAAAAGACGTATCCCCATTGACTTCAAGGGCATCCAAGTAAGTTCAATTGAGCCTTATAGATCCTTCTGATTTGTTTACTAACTGAATTTTTCTTTTCACCAGGTCAGAATCGTTGATAAGGACGGCATTCACGATCATCCCGACTTTTAATGTAACTTATAATATATATTGAGATCATGTGACCAGCCTTTTTTTGCCATACAAATTTTTTTGGGTGTTTTAAATTTCGAAACACCATTCATTGTAGTCTCTCTTCTTTCTTTCCGTAATATATCGGACTTAGGTTTAGCTCTTACTCAATCACGGTGGATCCAAATACCTGTATTTCATAAACATGGATGCTCTAGAAAAGCTAGAAGTTCTTAACTTGGTTTCAAGATTAACAGAAGAGATCTCCAACTACATCGGTGTTAGTGACAAAACATTGGCCGAGTTTGTTCTGGAGCTTCACGAGCAATCAAAAGATGTCGCTGAATTAAAGGAAAAGCTTTCACAAGTGGGCGCCGATTTTCCCGAGAATTTTGTCGATAATATCGATCGAGTTATTAGGCAGCTTCATCCAAAGTATAAACGGAACAGCAGTAATGCCAGCAAAGAGAAAGTTTTCAAGGGCCTTTCCCTGCCAGATACAGCGCCTGTTCAGCATGAGTCTGATGACAACAATGGCAACAACGTGGTCGATAATGCCCTCAGTGAGTTGAAATCTCTTGGTCAGCGGAGTACTGCTAAAAGCACAACACGAAAGCGGGATCGAGAGAGCAGATCGCCCCCGCCACTATCGTCTCGCTCAAGAAGCCGACGAGACCAAAGCCCAGATTATGGCAGAGACAGAAGACGCTACAGAAGTCCAGATGACCGCGAATCTCGACGCAGCCGGAATCCACGAAATGATGTAGACAGACGACGCAGCCGAAGCCCAAGAGACAGCACAGATCGGAGGCACCGTGAATATAGCAACGAGCACAAAGATAGCAAAGACCAGTATGGCAGAGAACAACGTCAGGTCAATTTAGATGAAAAACCAATTATTGGCAAAGTCTATGATGGTCGAGTAATGAGCGTGAAACCTTATGGAGCGTTTGTGACTCTTGAAGGAGTCAAAGGAAAGGTCGATGGTAAGAGCATTTTTATTCTTTTTTTACTCAAAATTGACAAGAATGGAACTAACAATTTACTAGGATTGGTGCATGTATCTGCTATTAGAGAGGGTCAAAGAGTAGATCACCCTGGGGACATCTTGGAAAGAAATCAGCCTGTTAAGGTAAAAATTGTCAAGATTGAGAATGGCAAGATCAGTTTATCCATGAAGGTTGTTGACCAACAGACAGGCGAGGATCTCGAATATCAGCGCTTCGCGACTGGTGCCAACAGCACGTTAATATACGGAAATGATGAGACACCACAAACCATGCAAACCCGAACAAGAAAACGACTAACATCTCCTGAACGATGGGAGATTCGACAGCTCATTGCCTCGGGTGCCATTCCTAAGTCAGCATACCCTGAACTCGATGAAGACATTGACGCTGCACGACACAACGATCTCGAAACTTTGGAGCCAGAAGAAAATATTGACATTGAGGTTCGTGAAGAAGAACCACCCTTTTTGGCTGGTCAGACAAAACAAAGTCTGGAGCTTAGTCCTATTAGAGTGGTAAGAGCTCCAGAAGGCTCTCTCAACAAGGCTGCTATGTCAGGTGCGTCTCTGGCTCGTGAGCGCAGAGAGCAGCGCCAACAGCAAGCCAAGGAGAAAGCTCAGGAGGAAAGAGGTAAGGCCGATCTCAGTACGCAGTGGCACGATCCAATGGCTAGTACTGACGATCAATCCTCTAGCATTTCAAAGGTTTTTGCGGACGACTTTAGACATAAGATTACCCAAGAGGTTCCTGAATGGAAACGGGTTTCTAGTAAAGACAGTGCTAAGCCTGTTTCTTATGGTAAGCGTACCGACATGAGCATTATGGATCAGCGACGAAGTCTTCCTGTCTATCAACTACGGGAACAACTTCTACAAGCCGTTAACGAGAACCAAATTTTAATTGTGGTCGGAGATACCGGCTCAGGAAAAACAACTCAGATAACCCAATTTCTTTATGAAGAAGGATATGCAGATGGTGGTAAAATTGTTGGATGTACGCAACCTCGTCGTGTCGCCGCTGTGTCAGTTGCCAAAAGAGTCTCTGATGAGGTTGGCTGCAAAGTCGGTACAACTGTTGGTTACAATATCAGATTTGAGGATGTGACTTCGTCTGAAACCAGAATAAAATATATGACTGATGGTATGCTCCAACGTGAAGCGTTGATGGATCCAGATATGTCACAATACTCAGTCATCATGTTAGACGAAGCACATGAACGTACTATTGCGACTGATGTCCTTTTTGCACTTCTCAAAAAAGCGGCTCAAAAACGCCCAGATCTAAGACTTATCATCACTTCAGCAACCCTCGATGCGGAAAAGTTTTCCAAGTACTTTCTGGACTGTCCTATTTTATATATTCCTGGTAGAACATTTCCAGTCGAGATTCTTTACACTAAGGAGCCTGAATTTGACTATCTGGATGCTGCGCTAATGACAGTTATGCAGATCCATTTGTCAGAACCTCCAGGCGATATTCTTGTGTTTTTAACTGGTCAAGAAGAAATTGACACAAGTTGCGAGGTGCTTTTTGAAAGAATGAAGGCACTGGGTCCTGATGTACCGGAGCTCATCGTTCTCCCCGTCTACTCTGCTTTGCCTAGCGAAATGCAAAGCAAAATTTTCGAGCCGGCCCCTGCGGGCAGCCGCAAGGTTGTCATTGCTACAAACATTGCAGAGACTTCAATTACTATTGATGGAATCTACTATGTTGTTGACCCAGGCTTTGTCAAAATTAACGCGTACGATCCGAAATTGGGAATGGACTCGCTGGTTATTTCTCCTATTTCACAGGCGCAGGCTAACCAAAGATCAGGCCGTGCAGGAAGAACGGGACCTGGCAAGTGTTACCGCTTGTACACTGAGCAAGCGTTCCAGACGGAAATGTTGCCTAACACAATCCCTGAAATTCAGCGCCAGAATTTGTCTAACACGATTCTGATGCTCAAAGCCATGGGAATCAATGATCTTCTTCATTTTGACTTTATGGATCCTCCTCCAGCAAATACATTGCTAACAGCATTGGAAGAGTTGTATGCGCTAAGTGCATTGGATGGAGAAGGGCTCTTAACTCGACTGGGAAGAAAGATGGCAGATTTCCCTATGGAACCTGGTTTGGCCAAGGTTTTGATTACATCGACAGAGGCTAAGTGCTCTGAGGAAATGCTCACAATTGTCGCTATGCTGAGTGTTCAGAACGTGTTTTACAGACCGAAAGAAAAACAGCAACAGGCGGACCAGAAAAAGGCTAAATTCCATGACCCCAACGGCGACCATCTGATGTTGCTGAACGTGTATAATGGCTGGATCAGATCTGGTAAGTCGCGGGTGTGGTGTGTAGATAATTTCATTCAGGAACGAAGTTTGAAGCGTGCACTTGACGTGCGGCAGCAGCTGGTTTCTATCATGGACCGATATCGGCACCCGATCATCTCATGTCTCAAGTCTAGCGGAGGTGGTCTCCTTTCCGGCAATACAGATGTTGTCCGCAAGGCACTCTGCGCAGGATTCTTCCGTAACTCAGCACGCAAGGACCCCCAGGAGGGTTACAAGACGCTCATTGAGAGCACCCCAGTGTACATGCACCCGTCGAGTTCTCTCTTTGGAAAGCCCGCGGAGTATGTCGTGTATCACACATTGCTGCTGACTTCAAAGGAGTACATGCACACGGTGACGACTATTGATCCAAAGTGGCTGGCAGAAGTCGCGCCGACATTTTTCAAGGTTGCAGACCCGAGCAATTTGTCACGCCGCAAGCGCCAGGAACGTATCCAGCCGCTACACGATCGTTTTGCGCCCGACGCGAACTCCTGGCGTCTCAGCGCACAGCGCCGAACAGCCAAGGGCGGATCTTCCACTTTTGGCTAGACCCTCCTCAGTTAATAACAATTTTGATTCAAACCCCTTGTACATAAGTTTTTTTTATTTTGTGCTTGCAGAATCTTTATTGGTATTGAAAGCGGTTCAATACAGAAGAAGGCATAATTATTCAGTATTAGCGTAATAACAATACATTCTATCATGCATTTTGCTTAATTTTTACAAAAGAAATTGTATAATTCACCTAATTATCCTATAACTGAGAATCATCAATAATTGCTAATATTAAAGGATTGTACATTTAATTAAAAATATTAAAGTTCATAAATAGCCATGCATAAAGCGCCTATACCAACCAAGTCACGAAGTAGACGTTAAAATCAACAGTTGATAAACCCCAGACACACCCCAGATGGTGATCTAATAAAGCACAAAGACACTATTTTTATCACAGGGCTTTGTTAACATAAGAAATACGCCTCCTGCAAAAGTACGGCAAGGACGTTTGAGAGAGATATCTAAGACGTTTAAAACACAAGCTATTCACGTTTTACTTTTTTTTTTTAATTATTATCATTTTTAACTGAAACACAGACGCTCAATGGTGGTGGGCACCTATAAAGCCAAGTTTATGATTTAAAAGACCTACATGTTGTGACGTTGAAGGGTTACTCTATCAATGCTGCCGTCCGTTGATAAGAAATAGGCCAAATGAGTTTTCTTACCAATTGCAGAAAACCATTAAAGCATATGTGCAATCTATATAGAATTAAATCAGGAGGGTTGTCACCAGTGTGCTAAGCAAGGGGGTTTCTTGCCAGCCAAGAGCCTTGTGTATCAGTTGCTGGTGTTGGGCCAAGCAGTTGAAATAAGCTAAATATACATATCTCAAGTAGCTGGTTAGTATTATTAGTATATTGGACAATTGGCCAAGGACCTTAGAGTTCGCTTTCTGTCGTGGATATCAACTGCAGGTGTCTGGGTACCTAGATAAGAGGTGTACATACGGTGATACTTGCAAATCATTATCAAAAAAAAAAAAAAACTTTGCCAGGATTTTAATTTTCTTTGAAGTTCCTTATTTCATCAGCATGAGCAAGAAAATATTTACAGGGTGAAAGCCAAGTAGTTGCAGTTTAGCTACCTCTGTCTTTTGACTTCTTTTTTTTTTCAAGAGTTTTGTTGTTATTGAAACCTTTTTTTTTTGTACAGGTGATTTTTCTGATGTCAATGACACTGGCCATGACTAGAAATGGTTGAACAAGACATGGGTCCGCTCTGAATTCAAAATACCTATGTAGCTACAGAACTGAACTAAGCAATCGCCCGTGAACATTTTAGATAGGCTCTGAAGATCTAACAGGGGGGGCTAAGAAGGACGGGTCGCAACCAGCGGCGATATAGAAACCTGCCAGCAACTAACATGTACACTATGCGCAAATTTGGAAAATCCTGGTAGGTGCATAGTTGTACCCGAGCGCTGACTGCGAGATTGACAAATAGACTGACAGGATTGAGTTGACACAAGCCAAGTCCGCGAACAGACCAGCGGCACAAGGTTCAAAATCCAAGCGAAGGTTTATCATCTGGCATTGGCACTTGGTAGACATAGATGGAAAAGCAGCCCCATATCTTTCTCTTTTGACTCATGAACGCTCAAAATGAGGGAAAAGAGCCCTCTGGCTGGTCATCGGCTGAGATTAGCTGCTAGCGCGGTCTATCTGTCAAACTGTCCATTTGACAATCACGCCTTGCTCTTCTTAGAATGAAGGGAGAAAAAAAAAAAACTTTGGACTTTATATGGAAATAAAAAAAAAGGATTTAAATTGGTTATGGTAAAGCGCAACCTTAGACTACAAACTGGATAGTGGTTAACGGCTGAATCCGAATAAATGTTTATCAGGCATCACAATCATGACTGGTGATATCACCAACTACCAAAAAAAAAAAAAAAAAAAAA
>Ga0160505_101397_pt1 | contig 11451 bp, 14 predicted proteins | sample DIDeMG_FD_108225 | JGI IMG/M metagenome (GOLD analysis project Ga0160505, IMG submission 108225) | Enriched chicken feces microbial communities from UW Madison campus, WI, USA - DID2874_E49_Stillage MG | ecosystem: Host-associated > Birds > Digestive system > Large intestine > Fecal ...
GAGAATGCAAGACACGCAGGTTGCTGCCCCTCACGCTTGCTCGTCGTAATCTCGGACCCGCTCAGCAAGCTTACCACCAATCGCTAACGCCAGGCTGGACGCCAAGCGCCGCGTCGAGGCCCACCTCAAGGCCACCGCCCTCACATACACCATCCTCCGCCCGACCGACTTCATGGACAACTGGCTCCCGACCGAAGGCTTCGTGATGAAATGCTACCGCACCATTCTGCTCCGGCACACATTCAAGCGCGACCCGTCGACAAAGCTGTACATGGTGTCGACGCGCGACGTGGGCCGCGCGGGCGCGAGGGCGGTGCATGAGCCCGAGGCGTACGGCAACAAAGTGCTCATGCTCGCCGGCGACCACAGGAACATGCGCGAGGTGCAGGAGATCTACCAGAGCGTGATGGTCGAGAAGGTCAACGAGACATTTGGGCTCGTAGCCGCGCTCGGGAAGTGGGCGGACCCGACGGCCCGCAAGCTCACGGACGTGAGTAGAGCAGAAGAGTTTGGAGTGCTGACAGTAGTACTATAACTCGGAGGCGTACGCTGCCCTCGCTGACCCCGGAAACACGCGCGAGGTGCTCCCCGACGCCGACGACTTCAAGGCCTTCCTGGAGCGGTTCAAGCGCGAGCAGCAGCAGGTGGCCGAGTGAGTACGCTGTCGGATCGCTTGGGATCTTTTGGTTCGACGTGGTTTCGCCTTCGCCTTCACCTCAATCTGTTTCTCTCTCGCCTCGCCTCGTCTTGTCGGTTCTCGTTCTCGTTCTTTATCGCGTTGCCCGACATGAATTCCCAGATGCAAGCCTCTCTGCACTAGTCCACTCTGCTCGCGCTTTCGTCGATCTCCCCCGTTGCGTTCTGTTCCCCCAGTCGTAGTTGCCCTGTACATTGAGTCCATGTACCCGACCTCATCGTGAGCGTCGTTGTGCTCCTCGCTCATTGGCGCGTCGCCGAACCCGTTCAATCTCATCTCGTCGTCTTCAGTCTGGCCGTATTTCACCGGTCGTCTGCTCGCAATCCACCCTCGTAACCTGATCCAAGCATCCATGTATATAATGAAACCATTCCACAGACACAGAGAGTATTCAGTGTGGTATCAACATGCATGTTTATGACACAACCCCGTCTCCGGCCCCATCCTCCGCGGGACCTCTTGTATTCTCGGGGATCATCCCCTATGCAATTAGAAGGAAGAAAAAGAGTAGTATATACCTGCGCGGTGTGTGTATCGCCTGTCCGTGCGCGCAGCTGCGTCCGTAGCCTGCCTAGTCCTTGCCCCACTTCATCTTGAACAGCTTCTTCTTCTCGCCGCCCTCCTTCTTGCCAAAGCTAAAGTTGGAGCTCTTGGACGTCTGGCTGCTCAAGCTGAGGTTTTCAAAGTTGTGCGAGAGGTGCGACCCCGTCGAGTGATTCGACCTGTTGTTGGACGGGCGCACCGGCTGCTGGTTGGGCGGCGGGGCGAGCGGGGGCGGGCCGACCGGCGGCTCCCAGTAGCGCTGGTCGATGATCCTGTCAGTTAGTAAAGTGTACGCCGGGTAACTAGATGAGCTCTCGGCCCCGGCGCGCGGGCCTCGTGCATTCTCACCTCTGGTACGGCATCGGGCCACCGGGCTGACGGCCATTCGGACGACCAGGCGCCTGCGGGTGCATCGGGAATCCACAGGGCGGGTTACCACCAATTCCGCCGCGACCGAGGCTCTTGAGGTCCTTGAGGAACGACTCGGGCGTGATAATGTGCGTCGAGCCAATGTAAATGTCCTTGCCGAGCTGCTGCGAGAGCGTGTACGCCTGGCGGATCTCAGAGTACGTGACACCGCCAGCGACAAAGATAATGTACCGCTGGCGACCCTCGTTGTTGGTACGCTGCGACGAGGCCTTGTGCCATGTCGGGCGGGCGGAGCGGAGCGAGGTGCCAGTGGCCGGAGTGGGGGCTGCAGCGTGTCCGCCGCGCATGCTCGCGTTGAGCTCGGCAGGCACGTCGCGGAAGAAGGGGAACGACGTCTGGTCCAGGCGTCCTGAGGTATGGTCCTCAATCACCATCTGCACGACCGGCTTGTACCGCGAGAGGTCGTACGACTCGTCGCTGTGCGAGTACTTTTGCTTGATGCGCGTACCCCGGAATCGGTCCTTGCCGTCACCCTGAAGAATCAGTACTGACTGACATGATATTCTCTACTCACCTTGATGACCTTGACGCCGAGGTGGACGAGGTTGTTGATCATGTCCTGTTCCGTAATGCTGAGCCGGGCGTGCTGGTATAGACGCCTGCGGTCCTCGTCTGCGACACCATCGCGGAAGAGAATGTACAGCGCAATGATGCGCACCTTGTCGAGGGACGAGACGGCGCGCTCGTCCAGCAAGGGCACCATCTCCTCGACAATCGTCTTTGGCGTCTTGCCGTCAGGCGTGTATCCCGTCGCGCAGCACTGCTCGACGTTGGCAGCGAGGTTGAGCTTGTGTTTCTCGAACAAACCCATGCACTCCTGCGCCATATCGATGTGGAGCGAGAACTGCTCGCGCTGCGTCTGGAACTGGGGCAGAGACGCGAGCATGTCCTTGAGGTCGTTGATCTGGATGTTGGCCGCGTTGCCCCTGAACCCGGCGTGCTCCTGCGCAAACTTGCCAAAGTCGGTCATGAGACGGTCAATCGCGTCCTTCATGTGCAGATGGCGGACCGACACCCAGACCTCGTCCTCCTCCGACAGGATCGCCTCCTTCTGCTCCTTGGCACCAACAGTGTTCTCGTACGTGTATTTGTAGCGCCCGTCATCGATCTTGAGCAGGTCGTTCACCATCGCCTGGTACCAGAACTCGTGGAGGAACGGCGCTGCCGGGTCCATTGATCGGTCGACGATGAACAGCGTACCGCGCGGACGGCCCTCAGTGTTGGACGGGAACTCGGGGTTGGTAGCCATGTACTGGTCCAGCTCGGCCTGGACTGTCGCCGCAATCTTCTTACACAAGTACTCTCCGACAATCTCATGCGACTTGGCGCCGCCAATACCGCCCATGGCCGCACGCCAGCGTAGACTCGAACCACCCTGCTGCTGTTGCGGCTGCGGGGGCTGTCCCGGCGCGGGCGGCTTGTTCATCGTCTCGATAAGCGGGCCGAGGGGCGCGTGGTGCGTCGGCTGGTAGTACCGAATGTAAGGGTTCTCATTGATGGTCGTAAGCACATCAAGGATCTGCGAGTTAGTTACCAGTCATGCGAGACGCGACAAGCTCCACACACTCACAGTTCGTCCCGTGACCGCAAGGTCGTCGTGGAACGCCTCCATCGCGAGATCGCGGCTCACGCTGCCGCCCAGCGTACCGTAAAAGCTGAAGAAGGCCGACGGCGTCTTGGCGCTGAACACGCGATCCTCGATCGCCCAGAAGTTGCAGTAGAGCTCCACAAACGCTTTGAGCACGCCTAACGGCCCCAGGGCATCCGTGATACGGTTCGCGAGGCGGTCGTCAATGGCTGCGGGTCAGAGCCATAATCCTAGACCTAGAACCCACCATCGATAAAGTAGAGGTGCGCAGAGTTGTACGTCTTGCGTCCGCCCGTAAAATCGGCAATGAGGCGGTCGACATTGAGCGCTGTCGGAGTGAGAATGTACAGCGCCTCGACCTGCATCGGCTGGCGGGGCGAGTGCAGGGGCTCGACGGCTGCGGTGTAAGTTATAGGACCCGGGGTCGTGCGCGGGCGTGGGCCGGACAGGCGTGCGCCATGTGCGGTGCTGCTCGGGCACGTGCTATGCAGGTGCTCGCGCCAGTGCCGAGTCTCCACGGCATCAACAGTCTCTGCCGCAGAATCCCGCTCCGTGGTGGCAAACGACCCGAAACAGGTATCGCGGCAAGCGACTAGCGGCCCCAAGCATGAAACAGCGCACTGTCGTGCCAGCCGAGAGGTGTGCGTCGTCAGATCAACGTCAAGCGGCGCGCTCGCCACTGCGACGGAGGTCCAGAAGACATCTGGACCAGTGGCAGGTACACCACTGGACGAGCAATCACAGCCACCAGGACATGGCTCCGCACCTCGGAGTATTTGGGCCACTCACAAGTAACGTTCATGCGCAGGATATGCTCGTTCTTGTACACGGTATCCAGGAGCGCCTGGCTATGCTTGTCGGTGATGAGCGCCTTCCACGTTCCGGCGGGAATCGACTGGATCGCGCTCGCGAAGCCTGCCGTCAGTGGACTGCCAGGGGGTGTCTCGTCGTCGTGGACGTCGCGCGGGTGGGTAACAAGGTTGGGCGGGTCGGCGAAGCAGGTAGCAGACCTCTCCTCCGCATACGCTGACCTCGCCTTCCGCCATCATTGCTCAGCCTGACCGCGACTTGCCAGCCGGCACTGGCATCCGCGCATCGGCACGGGTCGGAGGTCGCACGACAGACTAGGCTGGATACTCACGCGCCCTCAGATTGTCCTTGAGCGGCATGGCGCGCGACTAGGTTGGTGTGGTCCCGGTGGTTGAGCGATTCGGGGGGGGGTTGGGTAGGTGGTGGAGAGTGTGATGCTAGAAGTTGCGAGTTGTGTGTAGGTGTCAGAAAGTGGGATGGAATGGATGGATGTGAAAGTCGAAGGAAGTACGATCAAAGATACACTGCATGGCTCTGGGCTGGGGCTTGGCTGGCGCGGTGCCAGGTTGTCATGACGCTGGCTGTCGGGCATCGGCGACTGCCCGTAGGCGCGTAGGCTCTATGTAAGCTGGCCAGAGGGGGCTGGCCAGGCTGAGACGTTTCCCCAGTCAGCCCAGTCAGGCCACTCAGGGACACACTGCCTCGTGCCTTGTCGGACCCAAGAACAGTCCACTTCTAGGACTATTACTCCCGAGTGCACCGCTCATCTCATTGATCCGATTGATCATTGCACGTTATGCACAAAGGTCCATATTCTGCACACTGCATACGGTCCCGCTTCTCGCCCTCTTGGCACGTCCTGCAGGAAAGGTCTATTATACAATAGAGACCTCATTGGCATCCTCCGACTATGGCTCCCTCAACGCCTCGTTCTGACTGAAATCTACCAATGACGAGTCAATGACGTCGTCCCAGCCTCCTCATCCCGGCCTGCGCTGGAAATAACCCTCTACTTATCTACAACTTGGCAGCATGTGCCCTCGTTGAATGGTGGCCGCTACTTGAAACGAGCGAGGCGTGCAGCGCGAACCTCTTCTGTGGAGAGTTAGGGTGCGATCGAGACAAGAAACTCACCAGGCGAGAGCACCTTTGCAGGCTCATCGTCGTCGTCTTCATCCAGCTCCTCATCATCGTTATCCGGTTTGGGCTGGGCCGGCTCCGGCTGCGGGGCGACGGGTGCAACGGGCGGGGGTGTGGGCTTGAGAATCGAAGGAGGCTCGATGGGCTTGAGTTCAGGCATGACAAAGCCCTCGGGGAGGCCCTCCATGCTGGCCTTGAGTGCGCGTTGGAGCGCCTCGTCCTCGTCGTCGTAAGAGCGGCTCTGGAACGTAAAGTCTGTTGGTCCGCCGTAGGCGCCCATGGCGGCGTGGTGCGCAGCCGTGTAGGGCTCGTCGTCGAGCTCCTCATCGTCATCGTCCTGTCCGAGGCCATCGTGATCCAGCTCGTTGAGCATGGCAGCATCGCCGTCGAACACGTCGCGGTCGTGGTGACGGCCCGAGCCGCGAGGGCGTGGCGTGCGGGCACGACTTGACGGGTGGCTCCCGATCATGTCCTGCTCCTCGACATGGTCGGACGTAAGGTCCTCCTGCCGACGACGCCGGCGTCCTGAGCCTGCAGAGTATGTGTCGGCCTGCGAGCCAGACGTTCCGGACGCTGCATGTTAGCGGGTGCAATTCACGGAGCTCGAAGTACCCACGTCCGGAAGCACTACTTGAGCGGTCAACGTCAGCCGCCTGATGAAGTCCTGATCCGCGACGGTCCTCGACATCGCCAAGTTCCAGGGCCATGAGGTCAGCCCCGCTCTCTGGGAGCCGGGCGACTCCGCCGTCTCCCCATCCTGCGCCCTCATCGTCACCAAGAGCCGCAGCCTTGCGAACAGCGAAGACCGAGTATCCCTCCGCCTCGGCCTGTGCGAGGACCATCTGGAGATACGTCGGCGAGATCCATTCCGCGCTGGGGAGGAACGAGTTGAGGTTGTACCAGCGGGACTTGGTCCCAAAGCGGCGGAGAGCAAACCAGTGGTTGGCGAGGTTGAGGATGAACGCGGCTTGTTCCCTTGTTGTCAGTGTGGGAGTGGCGTGGGAGAGGCACAGAGGGAAGGCAGGGAAGGGAAGGAAACAAAAGCAAGTGTGCGAGGGAAGGTGCTTCGGAGGTGACTCACTCTGGGCGGTCGACATACGGCTTCATGGCCTCGCCGCGCCAGCGGACAAGCGTGAGGTCCCAGACCTGAAGGGCCTGCATGTCAGCGAGCACGATGGCCGCGCCGTACCTTCTCAAGCACCGAGATGGAGAAGTATCCCGTGTCATCGTAGTTGTACGACTTTGTCGGAGGCTGAGCGTAGGTGTTTGCCGCCTCGGCCTCGTCGAGTCTGAGGGATTGTCAGTTATCATCCCAAAATGTACCAAGCTCACTTGCGCGCCAGATCGGCGAGATCTACCTCGGTGTACACGGGCTGCTGGAGGAGGTTGTTCAGACAGTGCTGAGCGCCTGTTGGATGTCAGATACGTCGCTGGCAGGTGGAGAGGGAAGGCGACGTACACAGCTGCGAACCCGCCTCCTGCCGCTCATGGAAGATATCTGTCGGTGTCAGCGGCGAGCTCAAGATGAGCGGGATTCAGCTCACACGGCGTGAGGTCCATCGTTCTGTCGTTATCTCCGTTGTCGCCAATGATGCAAAAGCAAATATAAGGCCGTGATGAGAGATGATGATGATGAGAGAAGCAAATGTAGACGACGACGAATGTGGAAAGCAGAGCGAGTCAGACACCAAACGTGCGTCGTCAGTGTCGGTGACCTCAGTGACCTTAGTTGGCCTTCCTCCACCGCGCTTCTGGTGGCTTGCCACTCGGGACCGGAATCAAATGCAGGTCCCTTTGGCATTAGTGGCCACGTGGCGGAGTTGCTTTTTCCAGAAAGGGATCTTCGAAATTTTCGACTCTGGAGACATAGCTCAGCTGGGAGAGCGAGCGACTGAAGTTCAGTTACAACGATCTTCATTGATCATCGCTAGGTCGGGTGTTCGATCCACCCTGGCTCCATTCCTTTTTCTTTTACGTGTCCCACACCTGCTATTGACCGACTGCGAGCGGTGTCCTCAGGTTAGAACTGCAATGCATCTATCTCTATGATGATTCATCATGCAGCAGACTCGTTTAGTCCAGTATTTGAACAACGGATACTTGGAGTAGTTGGTAGAAGCTCTGCTGGAAGCGACCTCCACTTCGACATTTGCAGCTTGCTCTCGTCTGGTTGTCATGCTATCATGCTTCCTCCTGGCAGAACCCATGTATGAACCCATGTATGCAGAGGGGGGGCATACCATCCTCAACGGCGTATCATATGTACCATGGTGATAGTGTTGCCAATGGAGTGGTTTGGGAGAGAGAAGGAAGACAGAGGAACTGGCACTAATTTCCGTCAACCTTCCAATGTGGCGGTCGCGTTAGTCGAGTTCGAGCATTCTTCGTTCGTCACGGTCTATCGCTCTTCTGGCCGTGTTCTCATCTCCACCGTACCATGCAAGACATCCCCTATCAGTATGCTGCTAAATAATACATCCCACAACCTTTTCTAAGTTTTATTTAGTCCAATTAGGGAAGGACGACATAGTGGCGGAGGTCCTCCGGGATGGCACCGAGGAGACCCTTCGACTCGAGCCAGACACGCGAGAAGAGACGGTTCTGATAGCGATAAGCGCCGTCAGCAAGTACTGTAACGACAGTAGAGCCAGGTCCCTTCTTCTTAGCGATCTGGGTAGCCGCGAAGACGTTAAGGGCGGACGAAGCGCCGACGTAGAGACCCTCCTCGTCGAGGAGACGGTAGATCATCTTGATAGACTCCGAGTCGGGGACATGGATGGCGCCCGAGAGGAGCTCAAGGTCGGGCTTGAGGTTCTCGGTGACACGGCCCTGTCCGATGCCCTCGGTGATCGAGCCGTTACCCTCACGAGCGAGCTTTCCGTTCTCGACAAGGTTAAAGAGAACCGATCCAGGGGGATCGGCGAGGTACGACTCGACGCGGCCCTCGGACTTCTCAACGAGGTAGCGCGTGATACCGGCGAGCGTTCCCCCAGTACCAGTTGAGCAGATGAAGGCGTCGAGCTTTCCGCCGGTCTGCTCCCAGATCTCGGGGCCGGTAGTGACGATGTGGGCGTTGCGGTTGGCAATGTTGTCGAACTGGTTGGTCCAGACGGCGTTGTCGAGCGACTCGGCGTACCTGCGCGCCTGGTGGTTGTAGTTCATCTCATTGTCGAACGCGACGGCAGGGACGGGGCGGACGTCGGCACCGAGCATGCGGAGCAGGTCGATCTTCTCCTGCGACTGCGTGTCGGGCATGTAGATGACGCACTTGTAGCCGCGCGCACGGCACACGTGAGCGAGACCGATGCCCGTGTTGCCTGCCGTGCCCTCGACGACAGTTCCGCCGGGACGCAGCTGGCCCTTCTCCTCGGCGTCCTTGACGAGGTAGAGCGCGGCACGGTCCTTGATCGAGCCGCCGGGCGACATGAACTCGGCCTTGGCGAGGATGTTGGCGCCAGTCTCCTCGGAGAGCTTGTTGAGGCGGATCTGGGCATGTCAGCGTCGGATTCGTGGCGGAAATAGGGGACGGCTATGGGGGCGTGTGATGCGGCATTTTGCCTGGCTTGTAACCATCAAAGGGCCAAAGGTCACCGTCCAAAGGGCCAGTAAGACACTCTGGGTAATGCAATCACTCCTTCCTGCGACCCCACACACGACATGTACTGACCAGGGGAGTGTTGCCAACAGCACCAACAAAGCCGTCAACGACGCGCGAACGCGCCTCGGTAGCGAAGCCGCGGCCCAGAGTCTGGCGCTGGAGGGGGCGGAGGACGGAGCGGAGCACCGACATGTCTAACGATTTTGTGACGAGATGCGAGATGAAGAGTAAAACGAAAGAAGAGAAAAAAAAAGTCAACGCCCGTCGGCTGATATGGCCCATGCAAGCCGTAGTGGTAAGCAGAGACTGACGACGGTGTGCTAGGATTGGGAAGTTCCAGATAATCTCCTTTGCATGGTCTTGTAGCACATCGCACACCACTGGTCATGTCTTGCTCGAGTTCGGAATCCGTCCATGTTTTGGAAAATCGCTGGCGTGATCAATCGGCCACTGCAGCCAGCCAGCTAGCCAGCCAGGGAAAAAAACAGGCCGAGCCCGTCGGGGGCACACTCTGGCACTTGTCATAACGTCATCCACAATGAAGATCCGAAACTCGCTGCCACGTGCACCACGTGAGGGACCTGCAGGAACACAATGTCAATCACCGAACAGTCCACCCCCTCGGATAAAGATCTCATTACAAGACCACTTTTTGATGGATTTCTAATTGAGGAGGTGCTTATTAGAAGACGGAGGTTAACAGCTCTCCGCTCCTCGGTTCTTGACATTTCGGACTGCTCGACCAACAGGGACTCACGATCGTTCAAAAGTCACTTTCTGCCATCACTTGCTCTCCGCACACCACCATGAGGCAGATCCGGGCCATATCCCGGCTCGTGCCTGCGCGAGCGACGTCGAGCGGGGTCCTCTCTGCGCGGCTGTCATTCTTGGCAACAACATCCAGAGCCCAAAATCGACTTTACTCGTCGCCTGCCCGTTCCACCCTTCCGATCGCTTCTTCCTCCATCGCTTCCTTGCCCGTCCGCGGCTTCGCGTCGTCCTCTCGCTCCAATGCTGCTGATCCCGCCAAGAACCGGACGCGGACTGTCGACATGGAGGAGTTCCCTCCTGAGCGCATTAGGAACTTGTCTATCATTGCGCATATCGACCACGGAAAGTCGACGCTGGCGGACCGCCTTCTGCAGGTGGGTTTGGCCGGTGTTCTTGGCTAACCCAACAGATGACCAACACTGTTCCCCCCGAGTCGTCGCCCCAGTTTCTCGATAAGCTCAAGGTCGAGCGTGAGCGCGGTATTACCGTCAAGGCGCAGACTGTCTCGATTATCCACACCCACACCGACGGCAAGAAGTACTTGATCAACCTCATCGACACGCCTGGCCACGTTGACTTCAGCTACGAGGTTTCGCGCTCGCTCGGCGCGTGTGAGGGCGGTCTTCTTCTTGTGGATTGCACGCAGGGCATCCAGGCGCAGACGCTCTCAGTGTTCCACCACGCGCTCGAGGCCGACCTCAAGCTCCTCCCAGTTATCAACAAGGTCGACCTCCCGCACGCGTACCCCGAGGAAACGTCGGAGGAGATCGCGAGCTCCCTTGGTCTCCCGACCGAGGACCACATGATGATCTCGGCCAAGAGCGGCCTTGGTGTCGACGAGGTCCTTCGCCAGATCGTCGATGGTCTTCCTCCGCCTCACTGGGAGGGCGACAACAAGCTTCGTGCTCTTGTCTTTGACACATTGTAGGTTGGCTCCCCGGGATGGATTCTCACAACCTACAGCTACGACCGTTTCCGTGGTGTCGTTTCTCTCATCCGCATCCTCTCGGGTTCGATCAAGAAGGGCGACAAGGTCCGCTTTATCCAGGCTGGCAAGAAGTACGAGGTGCTCGACATCGGTATCTACAACCCCGAGGAGGTCCAGGTCGACATCCTCAAGGAGGGCCAGGTCGGATACCTTGTCTCCAACATGAAGAACTCTGACGAGGGTGGGTCGCCTGTACTCATCGTTAACTGACCCATAAGCCCACATCGGTGACACTGTCTGTCTCGTGGATAAGCCCGTCGAACCTCTTCCTGGATTCAAGCCCATGAAGGCCATGGTGTACGCGGGTGTCTTCCCCATGGACGCGGGAGAGTTCCCCCAGCTCGAGGAGTCCATCAACCGCCTGACGCTCAACGACCGCAGTGTCTCAGTCGAGCGCGAGTCCTCCACCGCCCTGGGACAGGGCTTCCGTCTCGGCTTCCTCGGCACGCTCCACATGGACGTCTTCCGCCAGCGCCTCGAGGACGAGTACGAGTCCCAGGTCATCGTCACTGCCCCGACTGTACCGTACAAGGTCATCTACCAGGGCGGCAAGGAGGAGTTTATCTCCAACCCCTCCGAGTTCCCCGATGTCACCGACACCAGGGCCCGCGTCGTCCGTGTCGAGGAGCCTATGGGTGAGCTTCCGAATACTGTGGCCAAGCTGACACTTAGTCAACGCGACCATCTTTGTGCCTAATGACTATATTGGCGAGATGATGAACCTTTGTGCCAAGTACCGCGGTGTTCAGACCGAGTACAAGGTCCTCGAGGGAACCGACCGCGCCATTCTGAGATACAAGCTTCCTCTCTCAGGTGAGCTAGCCGGAGGTGAGGCGATTAGAGCTCACTGGCAGAAATTGTTACCGACTTCTTCTCCGACCTCAAGA
>Ga0160505_101398_pt1 | contig 11450 bp, 14 predicted proteins | sample DIDeMG_FD_108225 | JGI IMG/M metagenome (GOLD analysis project Ga0160505, IMG submission 108225) | Enriched chicken feces microbial communities from UW Madison campus, WI, USA - DID2874_E49_Stillage MG | ecosystem: Host-associated > Birds > Digestive system > Large intestine > Fecal ...
CTCAAGCTCTGAACCCAGGGTCTCGTCCGTCTTTCCCTTTTCCTTCGTATTCTTCTGGCTCCAAGATTACAGTCCCATTTACCGCGGATCGGGCTCGCCTATGGGTTGTACGGGTCTCAAGTTTCGTGCGTCTGTACCTCAACTCTGTCCCCAACCGCTTCGTCTTCCCGACGGCCAGAGGAGACACGGAGGAGGCGGAGCCAAGGCACAGGACAGCAAGGCCCATCAGGGGAAACAAGGGATCGCGGGCGGGGATGAGGGGCGGCGGACGAAAGCAAACTCCAAGGGAAACAGCATTGCGGCATGGCTTGCCCTCGTGGGCCCATTCCACCTTGGCGGTCGCGGTTGCAGGGTAGCAAAAGTCAATCTGGGGCAACAAACTGCACAGTTGTCTTTCCAACGCTCGGCCCTGAGAGCCAAAGACAAACATCACCGGCACCACCACCACACTCATCATCACTTGGCCCACGACCGCGTCTACTGACTGCTGGACTCGAATGACCATCTCAATTGATTGCATGAACGAACAAAGTTTTCTCTGAAAGGAAGAAGACCGAGAGTCGACCGTCCCGGGCCGTGGGCCACGCAAGGCCCATTCAGTTGCAGGAACCAGGATATCAGGAGACCTACGACGGCAAGCGGACCGCGCTCATATTGCACAAGGTCGGTGCCCACAAGTTCGGATCGTTTAATAACTTTTCTCAGCCGTTACTTCAAAACGCACGTATCTCGCGCTGCACCGCGACTCCTCTTCCCAGCCCCTGACGCTGAACGCCACAAGAAAGACACTTTCACACTTCTTCGATGCGACGCCGCTATGCTGGACTAAATAAAAGCAATCACATCATATTCCCTTGGTGGACCAGGTTACTAATGCAACTCTGAACAAGCGTCAGTGGCGGCCTTCGGTTCAGACAGTCCATTCAGGTTTGCCCGAATGGAGGAGAACCGACGAGGCGTTCTCTTTACACTTTTGTTGTTCCACTTCTGGCTCACCCTTCCCCCCCTCCACTCTGAGCGACCCTTATGGAGAAGAAAACCCTTCAGCTGCTCCACGGCCCCAAGATCTCCTTTGACACAGGCTCAAGTTTGCTGTCCGTGTTCTTTGGATTGGCACCCTTGATCTGGATATCCAGGACACTCCTCGGCATGCAACTTTGTGTCCAAGGCAGTGTGCGTAATCCGCATGACAGCGTCGCAAGCTTACGGATGTCACTCTCCTTAGTCAACTTGACGTGCCTGTTTGTGTCCGTAATCCATTAACCACCTCGTACACCTGTTGGTCAAACCATGACGTTATTTGATCGCTCTTAAAGTATCGTGAACAGTACCTCAAAAGCCCCTGGTCCTAATCAGTTAACCTTGGCCGAATGTTGCGTTGGAGGGGCTGCACATCTTCGCCGCGTTGTCCCCGCCGGAGGGTCATCGGATGTCGTGTTGCCTGCGTCGCCGTTATTCTGATAATTTTTTGTTTTTATTTTTATTGCCTTTTCTTTGCCGTCGTCCAGAAACTCAACTGAACCCCCAAACGCAGGCTGGCGCGGGATGGACTGCAGGAACTAAACAATTGCCACCACCACACCAACGGGGTAGCATTCACGTTACAGTGCAAGGGATCGTGTTCTAGCCTATCGGAATAAGGGGTAAAGCTTCCTTGCACAATGACCAGCCCATGTTGGCGGGCTCGGACCCTTTGCGCGCACATGAATCAAACCGTCCTTTGAATTAAGAATAGTGACCAAAGGATCGAGATCGCAAGGACGGACCTTGAGACCAATGCGTTTGGTTTGCCCTATGGGTTCGATCTAACCTACAAGGCCGAGTTCGAGGGTTGTTGGGTCAGGTCAGGCCGGGGCAGTGGTGCGAAAAGCCGTCCTTCGGGTTGCATCATGGTAGGGAGAGCGTTAGGGCACGAGTAAATTACCGAAAGGGCTCCATTTCCTTTGGTGGTATGTATTTGCATGGCGTAGGAGGGACCCCCCATATCGACCGCTGGCACGCACACGTTGGGCACCTGTTTCCCATCTTAGGGAAAGGGTAACTCGGGGGACACTACTTTGGACGCCACTCGGATCGACAAGGCACCCGCTGGTGGATTAAGAAATTTATCAACCTCGCCCGCAGCCGGTGCGCAGCTGGTGCACTGGTGTGGCGTGGTGCAACTGCGTCAATAGCGAGACATGCACAGGGAGTCGTAAATGACTGAACGTGCAGGGGATGGGGCTGGTGGTGCGTCGCGGGCCGTCGTGACCAGCTGCGGCGCGTGGCTTAGTCTGCGCGACAGGAAGGGCCAGGAGGCGCGGTGCAGGATGGACGTGAGCATGCGTTGCTCAGTGCGGGTATGGGTGCGAAGACCGAACCGACGATGCAGCCGAAGGTCCGCCATCCCCATCATCTCCGGCAGCCGTACGCAAAGGATAACGTTTCGGTGGCTCAGGTTCCACCGCAAACGCCTTTCAGTCCGCCATTCGCAGCCGCCTTACGTTGAAATGGAAACCCCAAAGGACCATCCTATGCATGCACGCGTTATTCGTCCAGCTCCTGTCTGCATCGGCGTTCCGGCAATCATATTACTGGCTCGCTCCACAGGCGTTTGGGCAATCGCCGGCCTGGCAGGAACGCTTGAATCGCCCAGCCACAAAGGGCAACTTCGGTCTGCTTCTGAGCCGGACTGCGATCTGGGCTCGGCAACAATTGTCTTTCTTTTGCTTTCCGCTGTGCAGTGCATGCTCCCGTTGGGACAGTTCGGACTTGTCTCGCAGTCCCAACGCGCAGCTCCAGGCTGTACCCGCCACCCCCTCCCTTACGGTGGCCATGTGCCCGTTCTGTCACACTAGTTGCCCGAGGCAGTCTAACGCCGAGCCTACGGAAGACACCTCAAAATCAACGTGCAGTTGGACAGCAGCCGAGGCACCGATTAGTGGGAGACCAGTTGTGTAACACATCTACAGCACTTCATCGCTATCCGTAGCAGCTTTCCGTAGGACCTTTCACAGATGAAAGGTTCCAGGAAGCATGGGCACTAACGGCCGGAGGACATTGATTAAGATCCCTGGCTGGAAGCGCTATTCAGAATCTCGACCAGTGCAAATTTTATGCCTTCAGTGGCTCCTCGTGAACACGATCGATGCCGTACTATCTATGATCTGTCGGTTATGAACATGTATTAGTCGCTCCAATGGCTTGCTAGCTGGAGACCCTCATAGTTCGGTCTTTAGTGCTCGGAGTCGTGGAGACATGATGGACTGCGTTGTCGGTGACCAGGGATGACTTCTTGATCCCAGAAGTGGACAGACCAACGGCATGCACAGGTTCCCGCTGTTTCAACAATCGGCCAGACCAGCAATGCCGTCAACCTTCTGTTCCGTCGGTACAGTTTGACACCACTTGGAAGTGAAAAATAGAAAAAAAGCAACAGTTCTATTGTGGCATCTTCGGCACCCATGAGGGCATGGGTAAGGGCACCGGTTAGGAGGCCGGTCGCCGAAGACAACACCAGACACCATATGGGGACTGGCCAAGACCTGGTTACGGAACATTGCCACTGTCAGTGGCAAACGGGATGGCTCGTCTCTGACTTGTGAGGCGAGACCACTTGGTGTGACGACAGCTGAAGTGACAAGTTGGTCTTGTGAGGCGAGACCAAAGGGTCTGACAGTCCGTTCCTCACCTCTCGGAGTAAAGAAAGTGGACCAGTTTCAGCTCTCATTCCCATTGAGCAAGTCGCCGCCTGCAGCGCAACCAGGGCCGATACAGAACAGGGACATTCTTTTAATCTGGTTGAGGCGTGTCTGCACCTGGTGAGAGCGGCAGGTCCGAAGTGAGGGCGTCGGCCCAAGCAATGGTTGGACCAGCCCGCGGCCCGTTCACAACTGTTGCACGTCAACACAACAAGACGATGACATGACCTTCTTACTTTGTGTTGGTGGACATCACGCGGTGCGATCATGTTCGACCCGCCGTTGCCCTGTTTGATGTGAAGAGGGTAAATTAGTGAGCATAAAGGGTCAGACTGTCATGGAACTGAGGTCAAAGAATCCTTCCGTGCCCTGTCTTTTGTCGCGCCTCCCGGCCTGATACGGGGCGTCCGTACGTCAGTACGACACGGTGACATGACATCAACCAGGGGATGCAAGGAATCAAAGAAGTCGAGCTGGTGGATTCAGTGTGCAGGGAGAGCAGGGAGGTTGTACCTGTCAGATTCAGAGGAATTGACAGGTAAAACCATCCGTCGCCGCCACACACGCCCTGTGTATTAATAAATTCTTCGCCCCATCGCTCAGAAGCGCCGGACATGGTCACAGTGGCGGCGTGTCCGATGCGAAACGTCTTGTTGCATCAGCGGAGGCGTCATCTGGGTTCCTTCAAGTGGGCAAGCGCCGCTGTGCCCTCCGGTCCGAAAATGTTCCGTTGACGCGCGCTGAGGCACACGGTGAGGTGCGGACCTGTGACCATAGATGGCAACTCGAATGAATACAGTGACAGACGCACGAACCTGCGGCACTGCCTGGAGTCTGGCGTCTGGCGTCGTCACGGGTCATTGGCGTTCTCGGCGCCATGTGTGCATAATGTGTCTTGCGCTTCGTGGGCCCTGCTCGTGTCCGGTGTGTCTGGTGTGTGTCGTGCGATCATTGTTTTCGGTGCTTGGACAGTCTCGGCCGTCTGTCCGTCATGGCACGATTGGGAATCAGATCTGGAACTGAATCTCAGCGCGCTGGTTCGTGAACTGATTGTCCTTGCAACAGGGTCACTGCAGCTGTGTTTCTCGCATGTGGCGCTGCGACTCGGAGTGGCAAACCCCACAGACCGAATGTGCTGTCTTCTTTCCGAAATTCTGTTTTGTTCTCTTCTCGTGTTATCGCTCGTGCGTTCGCTCAGGTGCCAGTGACACGGTCATGCGCGCCGAATCCGTAGCCGCACGTCTGTTCCCAGCCAACGGGAAGGGCAGCCTGGGCCAAGGGACCCAGCCACCGAACCGTGGATGCGAAGAACGGTGCCGAGCGTGAGGATTGTGTCTCAGCAACATTCAGTGACCTGAACCAAGCCCGAGCCTGACATTGAGTGAACCTTGTTTGTGCTCTTCTGTGCTCCGAACGCACAGACCCGTGTCACCGTCGACCTGACATGCTCGGCGGCAAACAAAGAAAACAATCGAGGATCGAGGATCGAGACGTGGAAGCGAGGATGACAACCCCACGGCGCCGCCGGTGTATCCGGCTCCACTGTGTCCCTCTTGCCCTTCTGACAGGGAAAGCAGGGTATGCCCCGGTATTGATTTGCCCAAAAGCCTGTTTTCTCCGCAGGGGCTGTGTGTGTCAAACCATTCAGTTCTCTTTGACAGCGCCACCGCCACACGCGCCAACTCTGCCGCCAGATTGCATTCCTGAAGGCTCACGCGGGGCGGCGGGGCGCGGGGGCGCATGGGCACCAGCGAAGGACACACAGGGAACCACGAAGGAATGCACAGAGTTCTTTCTTTTGAGTTAACGGATCTCCATCCACATCTCCGGGCCTCGGAACCACAGGGCAAGGGACAGTGGTCTTACCGACGCCACCGCCCGTATCGGACCCTGTTACGCGCCACCTGCGCCACAGATACATGGGCATTTGATATGTCTTGAGAGACGCTTCCAGTGTCGCGGACCCCGGACCCGTTCAATCCACACGGCGTCAGTGGCGTCGAGGGCCGCCCGGTTCCAAAGGCCCATATCGCCTTGGCATGAATAGGATTAGGAATAGGGTGGACGAGGGGATCGGTGCGCAGTGCAGTTTCGGTGGCGAGCTGGGAACAACCCCCCGCCAGCCCGATGAGAACGACACTTGATTCCGACCCGACGACAGAAGGGATAGCAGTTGGGGCACACAGGATTGAGCCTCGTGCAAGTTGATGAGATCAGAAGCCTGACTGAGTCTAGGCTTTTGGTCCCCTTGTCCGACTGCGCTTGCGCGCGCCGGCGGTTCGCGGTCGCGCAGCTCCTTGCTCTCGCTCTCCCTCGCTTCGTGGCTCCCTGTTATTGTCGACGTGGATGCATTCATATCTTCATTCACAGTTGGGTTCAACTCAAAGTTGATCGTCAATGGCGTGGCCTCAATCGTGACTGAAACTGCAGGAAGTGAGGCTGTACAGTATCTTCAATTTCAAGGTAGGCGGGTGTGTGTGTGTGTGTGAAGTGAATGCCCCAGCAGGTAATTTCGTGTAACAAAAATTTTTGGCCACTTGAACTTGAATCGTGTCCTTTCTTGCGTGCTCCAGCAGCCGATGACACGCAGGATCAGGGGCCAGGTGAGTCAGATGGGTCAGCAGACCGGACCGCAGGTCCGAGGGCTGCGGTGTGCGAGGGTCAAGAAGGAGAAGTGACGAGACAGGGGAGGGCCGTGGCGGAGGTCTGAGAAGATGTGGGGTAAATTCCACCTGAGACATAACCATTGTCAGATTAGGGATCGGGGGGATGAGGCGCACGACCATGTCCTGAGGGCAGTGGACGGTGTGGACGCTGGAGACATCCCGTAAGACACACGAGATGACTGACATGGAGGCATATGAAGAGAACCCTGACTGGCAAGACCTTCCCGTCGGACAGATACGATGCATAGGGCTGCTGAGATGCTCGATGACCGCGCCAAACGGCGGAATGTCACTTCTTTTCGATATGCGAACCCGTCTTAGTGTCATCGTCCCTCCTGCGCATCTGCTGCGGCCCGTCGTTCGATTACGAGGTGGATCGATCCGCGCCGCTCCGCGAAGCACGGGGACGGACGGACCGCAAAGCGAAGACCAAAGGGGAATGAGTCCCTGCGCCACTGAGAACTGCAATCCCCGAGTAGGATCGGGGTTCGTAAAGGAGATATGAAGAGTGCCACCTGAGGTAAAAGTAAACACCTCTCGCCACCATGCTTGTCATGAACTTGGCGCGACCTGGGCTGCGAAATAACGGCTGAGTGACGGCTGACGGACGGGTGGACTTTCGACGTGCAGAACGTCGAAGAGTGCCACGGACCCTCGTGCAATGCAATCAGCGCTTTGGCTCTGAACCCAAAGACCATCTCACGCCCAACATCTTTCAACTTGAATATTCCTCTGCCCACTTATTAATGTCAGGAGCATCATGGGGATACGTCCTCTTCGCCTTTCTGGGATAACAGCTTCTGCATGCCTTAATTTGGGCAGTGTGTGGCAAGCATGCTGGCATACTGGGGGTTTCGGGTCCTCTTTCGGGAGCAAATAGAGCCGAGATCTCGTCCCCCGTTCCAGACATTTGTCACATTATGAGATGCCACACGAAAGGCACCGTGCTAAAAGGGGATCAGAACGCGGATAGATCGACCACAGCTGCAGCATGAGACCAAAGGAGACATGACATAAAGAGGCAAGAGACCAGTTGTCACCGGCCCCTCTTGTCCCCGGTCTTGTTCGTCAACAAATTGGTGTTTCCCGCGCTTGATCCGTCATTTTATCCTTCGGAGACGACTTAAAACATCCCATGCCGACATGTTGCTCTTAATCGACCCCTGGCTGATCTTCCCGGCTGACAAATGTGGTAAGGAGGGAGCCATGGGATAGCGTCCCATTGATCCAGACAGATTCGATCTCATGTTGCCAACAATTGATCTTGGAAGCAGAGCCCTTGAGTCAGTACGACGCTCCAGCTTTCTGGGGCGCATGTCGTAGTCTCCAGATGGTTTGGGTCGACGTCAGTTCACCCTTCTCCTCGCCCTGTCACACAAAAATAATCGAGCTGCTGCCTTTGTTGACGGGAACATTGATGGGGTTGTGTTATTGTTCGGACATGGCATGGGAGACGCTCCGTGAGGAACACGAGGGGAAACAGAGGCACATTGACAAACTTTGAAACTATGAAAACGATGGGGAGGCCGCACGAGCAACGTAATTGTGAGGCTGGCGAGTACGACGCACCAGCGCCGTGTTCCTTGTCAGAGCATTGCGACACCCGTGTTTCATATCAAGAGCACAAGGACTCAAAGGCACAGTGCAGCTGACAGACCTCTGGGGGTGTTGTCGTCGGATCTGGGACCTCATCTCACACTTGGACATTCGGAGCTTACGAAGAGATCCCGTCCGTCCATCATCTGGCCTCTCATCGCACGCACAAACTTGTTTGTCGGTTCGGCCCCACAAACCTTGCTCTTAACTCAAAATGCGGCTGGTATCGAGAGACATGCAGAGATTTAGGCCCAAACCTTGGGACCTTGACTCTGGGACCTTGGGAGCCAGAACGACATGTAACCAGGAAGGCGGAAACAAGGAACATCGCAAAACAAGATGTCCTCGGCGAGTCACCATTCCTCATCCATCTGCTGTTCTCGTGCACACTGCTACTCGTTCCTTGAGCCTCGTCGATCTCGTGACTGAACCTACCCGCACAAACGCAGGACACTACCGTTCAGAGTTGTTCGTTTCATGGTTTCTGTTCTGCACTAACCTCCTTTGTCAGTTCGGTTGTTTCCGAGCCAAGGCCCCGAGACCGATCCGCTCTTGGAGTATCAGGGGTGTTGCCGAGAGAGTTGGATGCACCGTTTGGGAATGAGCCCCGTCCAGCTAGCAGGTTGGTTATCAGGTACGTACCGTACGTAAGGAACGTTGTGCAGCCGCAGCGGCAACTAACTGATGACGATGGTGTCGGTGATCGGTCGTTTCTCGTCCCCGCATGGCACTGTTACAGATCGTGGCTTTCCGACATTCCAGGATAGAAGTCGAGGGTAAGGCGGTCGAGACTCGGATCTCGAGTGAACACGAACGACGGAGCCGACCAAGCTTTGCCCAATGACTGCGGAGCAGACTTCAAACTTCCTACGTGTGACGTTATGAGTCGCTTGTCTCGTGGGAGCCATCCGACAAAGATCCTGAAGAACGCGGCACGTACCAGGCCCCCCCTCGCCCCCGAGATCCGTAGCGTGTCCCGATGATGGTTCGGGGGTCGTCGAGGACCACGAGGACCGCGAAGACCATGATGATCACGAGGAGGCTGATCGAGTCCAGTCGAGCAAACAAACCGAGGCTCGGGTGTGGCTTGGTAACGTGTCCCGAATCGGCATTCGGGCCACGACGGAGAACCGGAAGTGACCGATCCCACACAAAAACTGCCTCATCTCCTGAACAATAGGGCGTACTAACGTAAGAGCCTCTCACGCCCGGGAGGCGATATCCGACTGGGATTGAGGCCCTGGTGCCGTAACAAGATGTGTCGTGTGTTCAGCTATCTCTCCCGAACCCCCTGTACCGTCGTACGGGTATCGTCCAGTATGTTGGAGGAGGCACCGTCAGTCTGAGGCGACGGTGGCAGTGGTTACGACGGTATGGGCGTCAGACTTGAAAGGTCTTTCGTCGACACCACACGACCACACAACCACGACATCCCGGCGCACTTCCCAGGATCCCGTAATACTTGTCACGCTAGTGAGATCATACATGAGCAACGGAGGCCGGACCTGGCCTGATAACTGGCCCTGTGTCGCCTCACGACCGTCCACCTCGTGGCTTTAACTAACGGCTACCCACTCACTTACCCTTGCCAACTCTGCCACCCTGTGAAAGTCTAGAGCATGCTTGCAGGGGGCAGGTCCGGGGCCTGGTGACTTGTCAATGAAGTGACTTCAACCAACCAAATCAACTCCAGAGTCGAAAGAGACGAGATGGCGAGGGTAGAGTGGCGAGAATCGGTGTGGCAGACGTAAACAAAGACACCGACGTACTAACTGATTGTAGAAACGTGCCCATCAGGTCATCGAGGCACGGCGCGGATCATATCTTCTGGCACGAGTGCATCACGCAACCCTATGAGCTCCGAGTAGAACGCCATGGAACAACACCGTATCTTTGCCATGCACAAGCCACGCCACGCCGACCAAGACAACTCTCCGACACAGACGCTGAATGATATTGCGCGAGAAGGGACGGTGACCCTTTTGAGGACGTTTAATGATTGCTGATCTTGATCGAACTGGGCGAAACTACTGACCTTGATGGGGAGGGGGCTGACGCGACCTGGTCGACTGACGATGTGCACGACCGGTTGGATGATGTGGAGGGTGATGTAGCCTACTCCTTGCCCTCAGCGGAAGCGCCAGCCTGGCCGCGCTCGTGGAGGCACTTCTTGAGGTAGGGCAGGATCGAGTTACGCCAAGTCATGGCGCACTGCGAAGCGGTGCGGCCAGGGATGGCGTCGTTGAACGCGCTCTGGGGCGGACCGCCCTGAAGCGCGCGGAGGAGCAGCTGCTCGAGTTCGGGTCCCGTCCAGCGCTTGCCGGGGCCGCCGGTACGCGGCGCACGAGTCTGAGGCTTGGCGCGCTTGAGGGGTTTCTCGTCCGTTCCGTTGTCGTTGTCGCTGGCGGCGCGCTTGCGGCCGCGCCTGGCCTTCGGCTTGATATCGGCTTCGGCTTCAATGTCGGGCTTGACGTCCAGCTCGTCCGCCTCAACGACATTGCCGTCGTCGTCGACTTCGTACTTAACAGTGGGCTCGCGGGCCATGATGTGTCTTGACTAGGAGTAGGCCGGTGCTTTAGTAGTGTGGGGAGCCCCGAGGACGGCTGTTGCGAGTGGCAAGGGGTGCGAGGGGTCCTTGGGTTACTTTGGAAACGCTGTCGACTGGGTGCGGGGTGGACGCGTCTCGGGAGAAGGTTAGTCTGCCTGCGGCAACTGCGGCGAAAGCTCGTAAAGTGGGAAGAAAGAGCAGATGATGAGGAGGTTTGACGATACCAGGTTAGTGGGGACAGGTAGGAGGAGTTATGAGAAGATGTAGGGATAGCATGATGGGACGATAGAGTACGCTATGCTGATGTGCATGAAAGGTGTGGAGAGAACCGGGAGGGGGCATGGGCGGCGCGAGACCGATTAGTATATGGGTCTGAGCACATGGGCGTGTGTAAATGGTGTGGATAACACACACGGGGCGAGAAAGATTCGCCGACGGCCGTGTGTGTAGCGCCCCATGGTCTTGGTTCCCACCGATCTGTGGTCGTAAAGCCGACACAGTGGAGGGCAACTCGAGGCCAAATGCGTCTCGGACTGGCGACAGTCGAGTATTGCTATCAGCTAACATTCCATACATGAGTTGCTGCACCTGGGACGGCACCCTACAAGTGGCGGCGGCGAAACCCACTGTGGCGATCGGCAGCTGTCGATCCGCCACACTCGACAGTCATCGTTATCATCCACTTTGTCTTTGCGGTTACCTGTCCTCCATTCTGGTCGGAAAAGTACGCAGATTGGGCAAAACAAAGACAATAAGCTTGTCCTGAGAGCTGACTCCTTCCTCAGAAAGGGCTGTAAGTGTCTAATACAACGAGAGCGCAAATCAATCCAGCAAGCCAAGGGCCATCCGACTATGTGCCATTGTAAGACGACATCGAAATCGCTATGGCCTAGTGGAACGGCGCCAGGCTCATATTATGACACCTGGAGATCGCAGGATCGAAACCTGCTGGCGATAGGA
>Ga0160505_101399_pt1 | contig 11449 bp, 10 predicted proteins | sample DIDeMG_FD_108225 | JGI IMG/M metagenome (GOLD analysis project Ga0160505, IMG submission 108225) | Enriched chicken feces microbial communities from UW Madison campus, WI, USA - DID2874_E49_Stillage MG | ecosystem: Host-associated > Birds > Digestive system > Large intestine > Fecal ...
AGAAACCCGGAGACAGCAGGCAAAGACAAGGCTAAACCGGCACCAAGGGAAAGTAGCAGAGCAGAGCAGGGAGAGGGCGTTGTAAACATCCACACAGCCAGCAGAGCTAAAAGCACCGTCACGGGACCCCTTCGCTACGTGCCTCCACCCCACCACCCGCAGTTTGACCCCCCCTCTCAAATGCCTGCTTGCCCCGCGCGCACACTTTGCTCGCTGCACTCTCCACCCCGGCCACCCCAGACTATGACAACAACGCATAACGTCATACCAAGTGCAAGTGCGAACCTTTACACGTTTCTGGACACTAAAAGCGTGCCGAGCGCTCCTCGTTCATGTTGGTCGACACTTTACTCGAGCACACATTCTGGATGCACAATAATAGCAGCTCGCAGACCAATAACAGTCCACGTTTGTCCAACGCCGCCGATAAGCCGCGACAGCCGGGGGTTTCACATGCGCTCATGCGCCCACCAGGCCACCATTTCACGTTTACTTTCGCGACCGAGACCGCCAGCCGGTGGCGTCCAGTCTAGCCTGTTGCAGGCCAAGCAGTCGAGCAGGGCCTTGCCAAGGCGTTGGCTTGGCTTGCAGATCACCCTCCCTCAGCTGAGCTTGCGCCGCAACATGCCAGCAGTGCCACCGCGCGTGCCTGGCGCTCAGGGACCAAAGGTGGGGAGGTGCGCGGGGAAAGCAAAGCGCAGAGGAAGAGAGGTCCCGGGTCGGGTTGGGCATCAGGCACCGTCGCCTCCCAGGTCGCCTCCCAGGTTGCATCCAAGCCAAGCACCCAGAGTAGCCAGGACAATGTGCCCAGATGCGAGTCTCGAATCGGGTTGGCGCTGCGCGTGACTGTTGCCAACCTTTGCTCCCTGGGCGCTGAGCGTTCCCACAACCACACACCCACACATTCCATCGCAACAAGCAAGGCAGGAACGCAGGAACTGCAAGATCCAAGCTATCCAACAAGACCCAGTGCCTCGCGCCTCGGTGTATCCATGTATCCGCCAGCGCGGGATTTCCGGCATCGGGGTGTCCATTTGCGGTTCAAAAAATCAAAAAAGATCGTGACCTCTGGCGGGGTCGAACCGCCGACCTTATGCGTGACACTTCAAGTGTTAAGCATACGCTCTAACCAACTGAGCTAAGTGGCCGCTTGCACACAGATTCCCGGGATCGCCGTGGCCGATCCCTGAAATCCCGATCGAGCCACGCGTCGTTCACCACCAGCATCAACATCAACGTTCGCGACGATCCGGATCATCCCTATTTAGGCTCATTGCTGGAGATATGGCCTAGCGATAAACAGGCTACATGCTACACTATCCACTCTACTCGACCTTCTTGTCAAAGCTGATAGGAGGCAGCCCCCACTCTGTCGAGTCCCACTCCTCGAGGTGCTCGAGCACCTGCTTGGCACCACACGTCGCTGTGGGGTCGAGCGCGAGGAGCTCGGCGTCGGGCACCCAGATAACTTGCATTAGCGCCCAGCCTCAACTTTCACTCTCGTAACTCACCATTCATGCCGGCCGCAACGCCGGCCGCACATCCAAGCTTGGCGTCCTCAAACACGAGGCCGCGCGCGCGCACAGCCGCCTGCTCAGGCGTGCAGCTGTCGGGGGTACCGACGTCCATACCGAGCTTGCGTGCCGCGGCCAAAAAGATGTCGGGGTGCGGCTTGCCGCGTCCGGGAGGGATCTCGGGCGAGTCGCCAGTCAGAATACACGTGGGGTGGAAGCGCTCGAACAGCTCCGGAAGGTGAGAGGACTTGAGGCCAAAGTTGTGTCGCGTCGAGCCTGTCGCGAGCGCGATGGGGATGCCAGCGTCGTGCTGCTGTCAGTATGGTGAAGTGCAAACGGGAGAGATGCCATGTGTCGACAGAGGTGGTTATTTTGAAGCACGTGCCTCAACTCGAGGACGCCACGGCCGTTACTCACCAGGCCCTGCACGAGCGCGACGGCACCGCGCATAGGCGGGACCTTGCGGAACATTGCATCCTGCATCTCGACGCGCTCGGCGAGGTACTCTTCGACAGTGATCTTGTCCAGGAGGCCCGGGAACTGCGAGAGGAGGTAGCGGGCTGCTTCGTGCTGCACTGGGAGTGTTAGCTGTCTGACAGTCGTCGGCTGGCGCGCGAGCGAGCGATACTACGTCGCCTGGAGCTCTGTGCCGTCCACGCCCGCACTCACCCTTGCCCATGATGGCCGCCTTCATCTCCCACGTCATCTTGAGGCCGTATCGTCCGAGAATGGTGTCTGGAGCATTAGAGTCCACTGGAAGCGGTGTTACATACTCGTCACCTCGGTGTAGATGCGCTACGGTGTCAGCTGAGGTGAGGAAGGCGGACGTACCTCGGAATCACTACAAGAAGCCGTGGTCAGTATCCCATCCAGACATTATCCGTCGACCGCCGACAGGTTAGTGCTCACACTGCCGTCAGCTAGAAGTCGTTCAGCCAGCTCACTAAGCAGGCCGTCCATGTCGAAAATGACATAGTCGATCTGGCCGCGGAGGGGCTTGCCCGCCGCGGTGTTTGTGTTGGTCGTGGTCGTGTCTGCGCCGCTCATTGCTGTTGATATCTGCTTGTTTGTGTGTTTGAGATGGAATAAATGTCGGGCGGTGGAGCAATGGGCAACGCCAACACGCTAACTATCGAGTCGTCGCGATCTTTTGGCGCCGCGACGGACATCCGCGAAAATGGCCCGGCCTGGATGACGTATCAGAGTAGACTTCCACCCCACTTTCGGCCACCATTGCGCGATGCGATTCGGAACATGGCACATGGGATCGGTCAAATCCATCAATCACCCTTCCAAGCTTCCAACAAGTGGGCAGCTCGACGGATACGACCGCATCGGCCTAACGATATATAACCCTGGGCACAGAGCTTAGGTTGTTTGCCCACATCACACTACCACCATGGCGAAGAACGACTATCTCCCCCTCCCGACGACGGACGCGCCCGCCGCGGGCCCGGCCAAGCGCGACCTCGGCTGGAAGGTCAAGGTCGGCCTCCCCCTTGTTGTGCTGTTCGTGCTCCTCTCGGCGCTGGGTACCGGGATGGTCGCGTGCGGCAAGGACAAGGGTATGATGGACGGCATGGGCATGGGGATGCACGGCGACGCCAAGGGTATGGGCATGGGCATTGGCATGCACGGTGAAGGTCACATGGGCATGAGCAAGGGCATGACGGACATGATGTCGGGCATGATGACCCCGTCGTCTCTCGCCGCGCATGCCAAGAAGGCCGCGTGCCCCGCGCAGCCGGCGCCGCGTGTCGTCGGTGATGACTGGGAGCCGGCAAAGGACGAAGAGTACGCCAAGCTCGCGGCGTCGCGCCTCTCGGCCGCCGTAAAGCTGCACACGGTGTCGTACGACGACCTGCCCGCCGACGCCAAGGATCCCCGCTTCGACGACCACTACGCGTTCGCGGACTGGATGGAGAAGACGTACCCCTCGGTATACGCTGGTCTCGAGCACGAGATGGTCAACACCCACGCGCACCTTTTCACCTGGAAGGGATCCAAGAGCGACCAGACGCCGATTATGCTCATGGCGCACGAGGACACGGTGCCCGTTAACCCGTCGACCGAGGACCAGTGGACTTACCCTCCCTGGAGCGGCGAGATCACCCACGACGCGTCCCCCGACACGCCTGGCACGTGGATCTGGGGCCGCGGTAGCTCCGACTGCAAGAACTCGCTCACGGGTATCCTTGGCGCCGTCGAGAAGCTCCTCAGCGAGGGATACACGCCCGAGAGGGATGTGCTGATTGCGTACGGCTTTGACGAGGAGGTGAGTAGCAGCATGCCATGGTGGTTGAGCTTGAGCAGGGAGATGGGATGCGAAGAGTGGTGATCCGCCTGGTTAGAGACCGTGCGCGCTGCCATACCTCTCTGCAGTCTTCTAAAACTATAGGGAGCTCGACTGCAGAGAGACATTTCCACCCTTGACCTAGATGCCATCGACGGCAGTACTAATTTGTCCAGATTGGCGGCAGCCGCGGTGCGCTCCCGATCGCCACGGTCGTCGAGTCGCGGTACGGCAAGGACGGCGTTGCGTTTATTGTCGACGAGGGATTCAGCGGCATCGAGGACGTGTACGGCACGCGCCTCGCGTCGCTCGGAATGGCCGAGAAGGGCTCTGTGACCGTCAAGATCAAGCTCGACACGCCCGGTGGACACTCTAGTGTTCCTCCCGTGCACACCGGCAGTAAGCACATACTAGCAGTTTTGCTCGCTCACACTCTAGTCGGCCTCATGTCGCGCCTGCTCACCGCGCTCGAGGACCACCCCTTCAAGCCGTCCATGACCGCCGACTCGCCGTACCTCAAGTACCTGTCGTGTCTGGCCGAGTACGCGCCTGAGTTCCCGCGCAAGCTCGCCAAGAAGGTCAAGAACCCCAAGGCGTGGCCCAAGCTTGCTGTCGAGCTCGCGGCCGAGGACAGGGTCAAGAACTCGTTCCTCGCTACCTCGACCGCTATTGACCTCATCCACGGCGGCGTCAAAGTAAACGCGCTGCCCGAGACGGTCGAGGCGACCGTCAACCACCGTATCGACTTTACGTCGAGCGTCAACGCCACGCTGCAGCGCTACGTCGACCTGCTCCTGCCTATCACCAAGAAGCTCGACCTGACGTCCACGTTCTTCGAGGAGGAGCACGGCAAGTCGGAGCGCCACGTCACGTTCAGCGTCGTCGAGCACCGTGCCGGCCTCGAGCCCGCGCCGATCACGCCCTCGGACAGCTCGGCGTTCGCGTTCATTGGCGGCGCTATCAGGGCCGTGTTTGGTGCCGAGACGGTTATTACGCCTACTGGCATGTTTGGTAAGTCTAGCCCCCTCAAGGACGACGTTGGCTGACAGGTAGCCAACACGGACACGGCGCGCACCTGGCCGCTCACAAAGCACATCTACCGCTTCACGCCCGCGCACATGTCCGAGACGGTCAACCCGCACACGGTCGACGAGCGCATCTCGCTCAAGGCGCACCTTACCACCACGCAGTTTTACTACCGCCTCATTCGCAACCTCGAGGGCTGGGAGGACGAGGACAAGTAGGCCGCAAACCCATATTAATAGCCATAGAAGGATATGGATGATATCTTGCAGCTCCGCTGTCCCGCAGACGTAGTGAGCAGATGGAGTTGCACTGGTTGGTCGCTTCTGCCTGAGCACTTGATAGCTCGCTCGCCTCGTCGGATGTATCGTATAGTGCACAGATGTATCGTCCGGGTCAGCAAGTGTCTCGCGTCTCGGTCCCTCCGCTCCGTCCACCCTCCGCTCCGTCCACCAAATTGGCAAGGGTATGTCAGCTCAACCCCGCGCGACCGACTTTCTTTTTCTGCCTGCTCTTCTCAGCACCACCACACTCATACACTCACAGACACTAAGTCTTACCTCGCCGCGATCTCAGCTCACGGCGGCGGCGTCTCGCCGCCATTTAGCCAACAGCCTGTCAGCTCAAGTCCGTGAGCTCCCGCCCAAGATACCAGTTCACCAAGCATGGCCTCCGAGCCTTCTCCATGCCCAAACACAGACGGTCCACCAGCAGCCTTATTAAGATCATCAACCTTCACCGACCCCATCGAGACCTCTTCATCTCCCTGGCCCAGAGCCCATGCTCCGTCTCCTACAAGTACCTAGCTCATCAGTAAAGAATCGTTGATAGATATTCACATATGCACGATACAACAAAACAAATGCTGGAGTAGAGCTACTACTCGCCCGCAGTCGCTTCATGAAGCGAGGCGAGCCATGGCCGCCAGATGCCCACCCGTCATCTCCTACGACGTCTCCCACACGTATTCGCGCAGGTTGAACCCGCCCTCGTGGAACGGGCGGCGCTTGAGCTGTTCCGCGATCCGCCAGTGCTACAGAGTCAGCTCTTGCACGCTAGATGCGACTTACGCCCGCGCCCTTTGCGTCGCCGGTCCACGACGGTGCGGTGGGGATGCCGTGCTCATGGAGCGTTGCGTAGATTGCGTGAGTCCGGCGCACGATCTGCTCCAGGTGCGACTGGACGGGTCGGCCCTCGGATTCTGGGGTGTCAGTCAGGGCTGCTGATAACGATGATAATGGAATGGGCACGGCAGGGTCATGTGAAGCGATGGGGGAACAGTGGGCTTGGAGCTGCGCCGTAGTCACGCGCAAGCGCTCGCAACTAAGACAACAAAGAACCACCTTTGCGATAGGCCGCGTCGTTGTTGACGGGTTCCGAGAAGCGTGCCCGGCGCCCCAGGCCCGATTGTCCTTCGACCCCCAGACACTGCAATAACTAAACTTGCCACCCGTTCCCACGTCTAAGCACTCACTGAGGATCGCCGCATTGATCTGCTGCGCGAGCGCAATCCTGCGCTGCTGGTCGAGGAAGCCGCTGACGACACTGGTCTCGGGCTCAATGTACGCGAGGAGGCCGCCGACGTCCTTGATTTCCTGGAGGTAGACGGCACGGTCGTCAGGGCGGAGGCGGTTCGCTTCAGTGTGCAGATTGTGTAATGCCGAGAGGGTGGACGTGAGCTGTGCGCTCCCGTTCATGCTGCCTGCGAGCGAGCCCATGCTGCTGCTCGGGGATGGCGGCGCACTGGGCGACAAGTTGCGGTATAGCTCGATGAAACCCTGGATCTGGAGGTTGAGGCGGACATGGTCGGGGTCGGCGCTGCGCGCGAACACGGGCGTGCGGTGGTCCAGAGCGGTCGGCGTGCCTGTCCCCGTTGCATCGCCGGTGGATGCGCCGGTCCGGGGCCGATCGGACGGCCGTGGCTGCCCTGCATTCAACACGTACGATCCTGAAGACGAAGCAGAAGCACCGTTCGACTCTGACCCCGCGCCGTTGGACGAGGCTCCTCGCGATGCGCCGTTGGATGTCCCGGCCGGCGCGGGCGTGAGGACAGAAGGGAAGTGGGTCTGCAGGGCATCGACAGCGCGCTGGATCGCGCCGTTCAGGATGTAGTCGAGAATTGCTGAGGTTAGTGAAGTCCTCGTCTGCAGGGACGCTCAGGTGACGTTGACGTGTGCACTGTCGCGAACATGGCAGACTCACCTCTGCGCTGATCGATGGAAGCGAGCACGGCGTCGTCGAGTGCAGGCGACGGTGCAGGCGATGCGCTCTTGGCATTCGACACTTGTGCGGGCACGGTCAAAGTGGATGTATCCGCGCCGTTCTCCGCCTCGCCGTCGCCGTCAACCTCGATACGTTCCTCCGGTGACGGTGTAGCCGACACCGACGACGTTGTCGACGGGAGCCGCGCGGGCCCCGCAGCGAGCACCTTGGCCGTTCCTGCATACCCGCTATTCACGACATAGTCGACGACAATGTCATGCTGTGGCTATGTCAGCATATGCATCGGACACCTCGTTTGTGTTGGTGTGGTCTGGCGCCGTCGGCCGCGGCGTGTCCGTGGGACCGCACACCCGCGGCACTGGCACCCGCACCCGCGCCTGTGTGATTCTAGTAACGCGGGCGGGTGGAGTGCATACAGCTGGTAATGGTTCGTCGACTCACTAGCGTCATGGGTGGAGGTCGTATGGACGCCTTGGATGTCTCCATTGCTGCTCAGGAATCGAGGGTTGCGGGTTGGGGGAAGGAGATGGGTGGGGGGCGAGAAGGGAGGATTCGTGGTCAAGATGTCGGTGTCGAGAAGGGAGTGTGGATGTAAGAAAGCGGAGAATTTGTACAGTTAGATAGACAAGAAAGGGGGCGGACGGGAGGTGAGGATGGTGATGGTGGCGATGATGATATGAAAGCGGGGGAGAGAATAGGAGCGATGGATGAAAAGACGGAGCGGATGGAGATGCAATGGTCGAATGCTCACGTCTGAATGTGACGACTGACGCAAAAGGCGTCACCAAAGACCAAAGGGACCCACACTGCCCAGGGACTCGCAACGACGACGGATTCAAACTTGGGAATGCAGACAGACACTGTATACTGTGTACGCTCTCCTCCGAGGCCGTTCAAAGTCACCCGACCCAGCCCGCTTAACTGCCCACTCGCTCTGCCTAAACAAATGCAAGACAGGTCTACGCTCGTCGAGAGATGGCACCATTTCGCGTGCATTCACATCAAAGGTCGAACGGGTTGCAGATTGAAGAAACACAAACAAAACAAACAACAATGCAACCCACGCTCAATACACCCGCCACAATAATTATGCATCGACACTGTCCGTCTGCGCGCGCCGAGCTCTCTGATAGAAATACGGAGACCACAGCCAGCCCCTCTAAACGGGGGCCAAAGAGGAGAAAGGGGAGGAGGGTAGAACAAGGGAGAGAGAGAGAGGTAGGAGGGAGATGAGGGGTCAGGCTGCGGCTGAAAAGGAGGGACGTGGGCGTCCAAACACACAAGCCACAATTGCAAGCAAAGTGGGGTCGTGCTCGGCGGGCCTGTCAATGTCCTAGAACAGGCCGCCAGCTACACGCCACCACGAGTCCAGTTGCGAGCATTAGATCGGTAGATTGTGCGTCTCTCGCTTAGAGGACGAAGTACGAGAGGGCACCGGCGACGGCGACACCGACGACGGGGGCGACAGCAGCGGCGCCAGCACCCGACGACTTGGAGGTGGCAGGGGCCGAAGCAGTCGAGTTGCCAGCAGTTCCGGTGGCGTTGCCGGTGGCCGACGCCGACGCACCAGTGCCAGTAGCCGAAGGAACGTCGTCAGTGACGTTGGTGGGGTAAGCCGAGCCCTTGGGCTTGATCTCGAACTTCTCCGAAACGGCGTAAACGTCTACGAGATTGTGTCAGCTCGGGAGCGGCAAGTAGGAGACACAAGGGGAGGACGCACTGGTGGAGTTGACGCCGTCGGACAGCTCGACCTGGTAACCGGTACCGGGGTTGACGCCGGGCATGCTAACATGGTCAGTTCATGGACTTCCTAGAGGCCAAAGCCCATTTATCGCTGCCTCTAGCTCCGACTTACAGGTCAAAGAGACGACCCAGGTTGTACGAGGCCTCTGCAACAGGTCAGCAGAGTGGCTACAAGAAAGAGTTGGAGGGAGACATACCCATTCCACTGATCTGAATGCTAGTGGAGAGGAGGTTCTGGTCGGGGTTGGTGAGCCAGACGACGAACTGGGGGAGGGTGCCAGTCCACGCGAGCTCGACCTGGGACTGTGCGACCCCTGCACATTGTCAGCAACGCACTGTGGGATGGTGAAGGAAGGGTTAGCCATCATCAACGCGCTGACAGAGCACGCTGGTATCCCTTTGCCTCGAGGACAGTCGCGCTCCGTTGTGCAGCCGCGTCGCGTCGTTATCCAGAACAACATTGGCAGAGATGTGGACGCTTGAGACGGACAAGACACGAGAAGCGAGAACAGGAGAACAGGACTACGCACACCACTTCTTAGCGGTAGGGTTGGTGATGGTAACGCCGTCAATGAGGGCGAAGACCGAGAGGGGCGCGGCAAAGGCGGCGACGATGGTGGAGAGCTTCATTGTAGCTGGGTGAAGATAGAGGAAAAGAGAGAGAGAGTGAAGAGTTGTTGTTATAAGGAGAGTGAGAGTTATGTCAAGAGGATAAGGATGAAAGAAAAAGAGGGAGGGCAGGTGGGGGGTGTGGTAAAGTGTATGGCAACGGGAAGTGGGAGAGGGGGAGGGGGAGGGGGGTAAAGCAGGGATGCGGCTGCGCAGCAGAGTGGGCTGAGGGAGTGCTTGTGTGCTTGTCGGGTTTGTGGGTCAGGAAGCAGGAGCGCACGGCGAGGATACCGCGGGATGGCTGGGAACGAGCAATTGGGACCTCGCTCTGTGCGATGTGGGATGGACGGGCTATTCTCTCCCTGCCCCGACCTCTCATCTCTCTCTCGCCAAATGGTGATAGACTATTCTCGTTTGTTGTCTCAGGGTACAGGAACCATTTTCTTTCTCTGCACTGCATGGCCGCTACTGGGGCCAGCCTTACCAGGCCTTACCTGGCCTCTGGCTGGGTGTTTTGGACTCGGCTGCAGGCTGCAGGGTGTTTCATACGGCTCAACCTTGGAAACGGGATCCATCTCCGGGCTGGTCCGTGTCGTCTATTTCATCCCAACAAGAAACATTTAACCCCTGGGGTATGCATCCCGTTTTCATCTCGTGCATGCCATCAGGACGTGGTTGCTCATCGCTGCTCCATGTCTCTCCGTAGTGAGCAGCATATACAGATGGGCAAGAAGCGTGTTTACTTTGTCAGCAGCCAGGACCCGGGGGCACTGGTGCGCGAGATTGGGTCTAATAACGCGCAAATTACGCAAGCCTTTCTCATGGCCTATGGACCAGCCAGGAAACACGGCCAGGATCAAAGGATCGCTCACCCTACAAGCAAGGCACGACCGGCTCGCCTATCGACTGCCTGGATGCAGAATGGCTGGCTAATCAGTTCCAGCCAACACTGGTCGTGGAGCTATCCACTGCGTCCCACAATAGCTCTGCTGTGCTGCATATTATACGTTGGCAAACAGATTGATATGCGTGTTTATAGATAGATTGCAGCTTGCAGACGGTGGATTTGGACAAACAGAGGAGACAGAGACAGCAGGTTGCTCTTACCCCTCACATCTCCCTGTTTGTTCCTTGTGCGTGAGGCTGCAGGTTCAGACGGGACAAGGGGCCATACGACGTGACATGGCGGTCTCCACATTGAGCCCGCTCTGACCGTTTGGCGGTCAGACGCCACTGTTACCACTTTGACCCCTCGACCCCTCGCTCCTCCGTCCCTCCGCCCCTCTGTTTCTTACTCTCGGCGCCCGTCGTGCCATGCGATACCTGTTGGTCTTAAATACAATGCATGCATGGTTGCCAAGTCTGGGCTCGAGCCTGAGGCACCGCGACCCTACATTACAAGCACAAACTGCAACCTGTGATCGCGTGAACTTGAACTTGTGAAACTCAACTGCATGAAACAGCAGCGCTTGATATCACCGTCCGCGTTTCTGCACTATGATTCGACTGGCATGATGACATCCGCAGGCGAGGAATGCCGCGGATGCGGAGGGCAGGAATGATGATTGCGACGGAGGGATCGACAGTGAACCAGCTACGCTGCGGGCTGCGGTTGAGCGATCCGGAGTCTGGAGTCTGGAGTCTGGAGCCACTAGCGCCGCAGTCCGCAGTGTGGCCGCGCTGGCCGCGCTCGCCGGCACGGTAGGCACGTGAGAAGTCGGTGCGCGCAGACTGGGGGCCCGCGATTCTGGCGCCGCTGCGTCGCCTTGAATGGCCTGGCGTGGGCTTGGACTTGGATAAGGCTTGACTTTGCTGTGACCTGCAGAATGGAATTGAGCGGGCAGACAGAAACGGGCCGTGCGGCCATTGTGCCGTGTCCACCCTGTAAGCCGCAAACCGCACGGTGTCCGCTCCTGTACGATTGATCGGTGTCGGTATCGGAAGAATGCCGGCCCGAGTGTAGCCCAGTGTCCTCCAGTCGGCAGTCGATAATCTTGTCCCCGTCCCAGCGAAGTGGCGGTCTCCCTCACTTCTTTTGTTGTCA
>Ga0160505_101400_pt1 | contig 11440 bp, 8 predicted proteins | sample DIDeMG_FD_108225 | JGI IMG/M metagenome (GOLD analysis project Ga0160505, IMG submission 108225) | Enriched chicken feces microbial communities from UW Madison campus, WI, USA - DID2874_E49_Stillage MG | ecosystem: Host-associated > Birds > Digestive system > Large intestine > Fecal ...
AACGCGGGGAAGGGGGCGAGAACGGTGCGAGAGCGTGTCATGATCACGTCAAGCGTGGAATGAGCACGCCACCAACACGGGCTGTCTGCAGGTTCCGGGGCTGTCGCCGGCACGATAACGCCCCCCGGCCCTAGGTTATGCCGTCTACAGCCTGCAAACTCGAGGGGCGGGAAACGGTGTGGTCTTGGCGCCGCCGTCCAATCGAGTAGCGAACAAGAACAAGGAAGCCAAATCACTACTCACGAGCTTGTCCCATTCCGTGTCGTTGCATGGGCTCTGTCCATAGACGAAGAAGGTGCCAGCGCCTGGGGGTCCCACTTCGTCCCGCGGCGAGGGGGCCATTATTCCATCTGCGGGCTTGCGATGGAAGTCGATGTGTGGTTGTCGGTGTGGGAAAGTGTGCGATGGGCCTGCGGTGTGGGTGTGTTGAATGTGATAGCGGTGTATATTAGAATACGATGCGGGGTCGTCCAGAAGCCTGACCGTGTGTTCTAGGCTGTTCCTGCTAGCTGTCCGTCGTCGATGATGATGGCGATTATTGTAGTGATATAAATGTGGGAGAGAGAAGAAATGTGGGAACAGTCAAAACAGAGTGGAACAGAAGAGACAGGTGTTAAACCCTTCTTGGCACTCTGTGGGTGGGGTGATACAGGGCAGAGGGCGAAAGGGGAAATCAGATGGCCGTGATAGCGCGTAGTGATGTGCGTTGAGCGGCGACGAAGATGATTCACAGACGCGTGCGGGTATCGGTATCAGAGTATCGATGCAATAAAGAGATGCAAGGATACGGGAGAGGTGGTGGGAGGGATTAGAGAGACGAGCGGGAAGCCGAGTCGATGATCGAGAAGTAATGAGCCGCGGTCGAGGTGAGATTAGCGATTACAAAAGGCGCCAAGAGGCAGAGGTGGAGTGGAGTTAACCGAACAAAGCGAGAGCGACAAGCAAGCAGCAGCAGCAGCGGTGGGTAGAGGAGTAGACGAGTACAAGGCAAAATGGATGGAATCGGCGACGAAAGAGTCAACAAACCTTCTCGTATCGAGCCGGGTGATCCGTCCCTCTCCGGAGACCGGACAATGCAATGGGTAATTAGACCTCCTATTAATAGGCTGGATGGGAATTAGAAAGGTTTTGTATTGTAATGCATACTTTGTAATGAAATCCCTTATCTCGTGTTTCGCTATCTCATGCATTGGTGTTCTCCAGACAGCCGGTCCGGGTTCCCAGAAAACTTGATTTGAGAGAGCGGCAAAAGGCGGGCGCGGGGCCGCGGCACTAGTCCAGTAGCGCGATCAGTTCCGTGGACCCAGTAGTGAGATCTCACGGACCTTGATATCGACGACCCCACGAGCGGATGTCTCGATGTCACCCGTTCTGGTGGAATTGTGCATTCCTCAATTGTGACAATTCCTCGTCTTGAACGCCCCCCGCGCCCCAACCACGCGCCTTGCCAACCCTGCAAATCCTACAATCGCATTCCTGCAGCCGCGGTGCCGAGGCGTGAGGCGTCATGTGCCCACCGGCACCGGCAGCGTTCCTGCCCACCCCCCAGAACCCAACAGATTCAAGATTGACAGGAATGTGGTGGCGCGATCGGTAGATCCGGCTGTTTCCGGACGGAACCGAACCAGCTGCCGTCTCAACTACGGAGTTCATTCGCTGCATGCGTGGTGACACTGTGTGGAATGCGTAGGTGCGACACCGAGTGGTCTCTGATAGCTATCGAGTTTCTCTGCTTTTCAATGACACTGGACAACACTAGCCTCGACCGATACTGACCTTTAAACGACCTCCGTTTGGCCCTTTTTCAGCTGAGCGGGGTAAGCCAATCACAGGGAACTCTCACATCACACATGTCCTGAGCCCCGCATGCGGGGTGCGATAGCTGATAGAATGCGCAGTGCCATGTGTCCTAGGGGCCGCTTTGCGGTTTGGTCCGATAGCGCGATCTGTTCATCTGGAGATGGGTGTGGTTGAGTACGGTAGTGGCTATCGGGGTTGTCAGAATCGATCGCCACGAAAACGGCGACAACCGTTGGACAGAACCCCTCCAGTCTATGAACGTGTACTCGACCGGTCAACCGTCGCCCAATACAAGACCGGCGGGTACCACCAACACCCGCCGCGGCCCCTTACGCCGTCCAGCATCTCGCTCGCAACGATCTCACAACCATGGGATAAACTCAGCATCGGCCTTCCGTGCGGGCGATATTTTGGAATGTGGGAGGCTAGGACTTTCTAACTGGTCTGCATTATCGTCAAATGAGGACACCCACGCCCCCGGCAGTTTGAGATAAGGCCTTATCTTTGATTCTGGGTCCCGGTCTGGACTTTTGATTCGGGGCCCGGGCGAGGCGGAAAACGTTACTGGACAGCGAGCTGTGGCGTTCTGCTTGCCATCTATTTGGAGAACTGGAGTACCGCTGCGCTCATATTTGGGTGCTTCATCACAGCCGGCCCGGAGGCGACGGGCTTGGTTGGCTGTAGATACTGCTCCACTGACAAGCCAGCAGACACTTCCGAAACTACCTACTTCCGACGTCTACTGTACTAGTCACACGTCTTTGGCCAGAACCGTAACTTGGTCGTGTATCTCCAACGCCATCTGACCTCCACCAACATCTCGCCATTTTAACGACCCATGATACTCTCCGTGCTACTCACCTCGTCGCCAGCCTCAGTTCGCAGCAGAGGTTGCTTCTCCCTCGTCAAGTCGTGATTCGGACGCAAGCCGGGACGCAGTTCTGTCGAACATCGATAGTCCGGACTCGAGGTTGAGAGTTGTGTGGCATCTCGTTTTACCCTGTACCCTGGCTCCACTGGTGGTCAGCGAACAGCGCCGAAGGGACTTGCTGACTGTCATGGGCCGGACATCCATGCAAACAGATAGCTTTCCATATCCCAGGTAGACATGCGAAGGTGCAATGTGGGGGTCGTGAGAAATCCACGTGGTAACACAGGCCGGATCTTGGGGGTTTCAAATCGCCCCATAAGACCCAACTTGTGAGTTAGTGGCATCCTTCACACCGCACTTTCGTTGTTTATTATACGTGAACCACCAGAGTTGAGGACCCGAAAGTAAGGACTGTGAGAACTACGAGTGTTATCTATTGCCTAAAAATCTGCAGTGGACACGTCGAAGTCTACACTTCGCTGACGTGTCGGGGAAAGGCTAGCGAGGTTCTATCGTCCTCCTGTTTCCCACCCAAGTACGGTTCTCAGCGCTGCCCATTTGTACCCACACATCACCCAGAACAAAGAGCAGCGCCTCTGTGATGAGAACTTTTACGTCTAGGTATCACTGGTCCGTTCAGCCACCATGGAAGCACCCCATGGACCCCGGACCAGAAAAGACTGCCACATGGCAGTGGCGCCGCTGTTCAGTCCGCCCCTTGTTCGACGCGTGAACCCCGAGCCCTCACTGCACCGAATCCCGTAGTTTGCAAATTGGAAAGCCTCTAGACGAGAGATCTCTGTAGGTTTTACAGTGGCATACTCCCCAGTTCGCGGAGGACGTTTGAAGCATGTTTTGGGATGGCGAAACAGTCCAATCTCGCATGTGTGCAGTATGCATACTTTGCCACCATCCATTGCTAGCGTTCTGTGAATGCGTGATTTTGTCATTGGATGAGAAAAGAGGAACGGTGATGAACACAGGCGGTGCAGGTGCTAGAACAAGCGTAGTGCTAGATCGGGATCTCGCAAAGTCTGATGCTAATGGACGTTAGGAGGCCGCTGGTTTTGTTTATCGAGCGGTGGACGCTCCACCATGATAAAAATGACTCATAATCTGGGCCAAACGTACCACAGGCGTGCCGTAAGTGTGATGAAAGCTCATACCACTTGCTACGAACGGCGTGATTGCGCAGAAAGACAGATGATGCGTTGGGGCCGACTAGCGTTGACGCCAAACACGCTTAACCTGTAGAATATGAAAACCTCCGGCATTCCTGTGCACACTTGGCAGTGGGGACGGAATGAGGACATGGCAGTCACAAAAGTAGTGGCGTGACGATGTGGGAACGGTATATCATGAACGCCCAACTGCCACGACCACCACATTTCGCCACTCCACTGCCCCTTCTTCTACGACACATCCACCATGAGTATCACTTCCGCCCTCCACAAGACCCTCTTCGCGCTCGCTTTCCTGGTATCCATTGTCCATTTCGCAATGGTGACCCAGACGACATGGCAGGGGCTCGCGGTCATCGATAACCTCCAGACCTGGCTCAAACTGCATTCAGACGTGTTCCCGCCCCAGTTCAACATCAGGAGCAACAGCCTGTTGACCCTCTCAGACGGGGACTATAGATTTACCCAGCAGGCTCTCGACCGTAAGTGTTCACATTCACTATCCTCTGACTCTGTACCCAGATGCCAAATCCGTCCACGTCGCGTGGTGCAGCTACTGGGCCGCCGTGTCGGGCCTAACGCTGCTGTACTACCTCGTCCAGTGAGCCTGCGCCTAAAATTCCACCTAACCTCTCAGCCTCATCGTTCGCATAGTCAGGCCGAGCGCGTCGTTCATCTACACTGGCGTCGATATCGGCGCCAACGTGTTCCTCCTGGTCGCCACGATCATCGCCATCGCAGCCGGCCGCATCGTCGACTCTGGGTAAGTGTTGTACTTACTCTGGCAGCAAGCAGCATCGGCTAACAATCCAGCCAGTCGCCCTTCGTTGCCCTGGTCTTTGGAATTATCCAACTTGTCCTGGTAAGTATAACCCTTCTCTCCGCTAACTTCAGTTTGGCATCATCCTTGTCTTCGAGGGCATCTACGTCTTTCTCAAGCGGCAGCGTGGCGGCGTGCTCCGGGCCAGCTTCGATACGCTCGCGAATGAGCAGGTCGAAGAGCACGGTCTCGAGGGCGGCAAGGCCGATAACTCCTCTGTCTAATGTCCAGCGGGTCCACTCAGGTACCTTGCCCAGAAGACGGGATCGGACCTCTCCATTGCTTGAACGTCATTCTCCGTGAAAAGAAACACAGTAACGTAATATTCTGAGTGAATCCATAGTATATGACAAAAGATAATATACACCTAGCATGAAGTATCCAGACCGCAGATGTCTCGGTTCAGAGCCAGGGATGGTCCGCCACATCTGCGTCCTGAGATGATAGATATGTCGGGTCACCCCCGAGCAACATAGATTGAAGCCGGAGATGGAGTCAGAGCATACATTCGCCCCAAGCGCTGGTCTCACTGTCGTGTTGTTGGTGCTAAGGTACTTTGAACGGGAGACCGTCAACACTCACGTCCCAGGTGGCGGGCGCCCACCGCACCGCCACTTCCACCCGCTAAATTTAGACTGTTGCGGAGCTCCACTTTGCAAAACAGCCCGCTCATATTCCCCATAACCCCACCAACTAACTGTTCTTGCCAGCAGCGTTCACCCTTCATGTAATCCTGCCTTCTCCCACATCCATCACCGTTCCTCTGAACACAGAATGACTCCAGTAGACTCTCCAGCGGGCAGAAAACGCGGCAAACTAGGCTTTGCGTATGTTGGCCCGGTACCGTCCACCCGTGGAAGCGCGCTAATGGATTCGCAGCTGCCAGAATTGTCGCGCGCTCAAAGTGGGTGTCGCCCTCGGTTGCGCCTGGTCCTGACATTCGCGCCAGACACGCTGCTTTCACGATGGAACGGGCAGGACGCCATGCGGGCGGTGCGGTGCGTGTAGCATGGCGCGGCGCGCCCCAGCTTACATTTGCAGCGGAGCAGAACATTTCCTGCGACTTTGGACGGCAGAGACGCGGCCGCAAACCCGCAAACGAGCAGGCTGGGTAAGTTAATATGTCGTCGCCGCGCTGACTGAAGCCGTCCCACGACGCGCACATCCCGTCGCTCCCTCGCGCGCAATGCGTCGAGCACGACGTCTCCACCGCGCGAAATGCAGCTAGAGATGCTGAGGCGGGAACACGAGGCCGAGGGCGCAGCGGCACCGCGTAGAGGTGGTGACGACGGTGATGACGGTGCTGCTCCCCTCGCGCTGGGGCTCACAGCCCCGGAGGTCGCCCTCTCTCGCTCGCAACACCCGCAAGGTCAGTCGGCGTGCCGGTACGACTCGTTCCCGTCGCCCGCCAACCCTTCTGCAACGTCACACTCGACGGCCCCGTACGAGGGCCGGCGCAACACGCAGGCGCGCAACATGGACGTTGCGGACCGCCTCAACCCGCGCGACTTTCTCATGGAGGATGAGCACACGCACGAGCGTGAGCGCCGCGACTCTCGGCCTGAGCAAGCAGGCCCGTCGAACACCCGGTCAGTTGGGGCTGGTACGCGTCGCCGCCGGCTCCCCATCGCGGCAAGGGTGAGCTCACTTGACAGCCCTGGTGAGTCGCAGTGTTGGGTGCGCGCTGATGACAGTGACCCTCGGGATTGTGAGCGAGCTTCAAGCGACGCGCATGGTACAGTTGTTTTACGACGAGCTTAACCCGCAGATTGCGCTTGTGGACCCGGCCTGTGAGGAGGTCTCGCGGTGCCATGCGCTGACACATAGACCAGACGTTTGACCACATCTCGCAGACGTCACCCACGCTGCTAACTTCCATGCTTGCTGCTGTTGCCAAGTTCTTTGCTTTTGACTTGTACCAGCGTCTACTCGACCACGCACAGACACTTCTGAACCAGAAAAACATGAGCAGTAACGGCACTTACGATATCTACGATGTGCAGGCCATCCTCGTACAGGTTTACTACAAGCACCCCTCAGACCGGACCGTGTGGATCCGCCTTGGCCTCGCCCTGCGCATCGCACACCAGCTGCGTCTTCACGAGGGTCTGGTGCGCCCCCTCCCCACGGACGAGCTCGCCCTGCGGGATCGACTCGTGAGTGCAGAGAGCAAACCCAGCTGACGCTAGACCCACGAGAGGACGTGGTTATGTGAGCAGCAGGTAGGGCGACACACTGACGGAAGTACTCGTCTGCTTTGACAGGACGTATTCGTACAACTTTGACCTTCCTCTGACTGTCAAAGTTGCGGAGATCTTTGACGTAGGGCCACGCTGCGACGCTGCGCTGACCACAGGCTGAAGCTTGGGCGCTCGAGCATGCATCGCTTGGTATCACCGTCGACTGGCATCTCGCTTGCAGCCACCAGTACGTTTCTTCCCGCTCCGCGCTGACCCTAGCCACGGCCCGTTCGACGACATGTTCGAAATGTATAAGAAGACGCGGGGGATGGGGGAGCCGTGGGCGCGGCAGATGCTAGGGCAAATAGCTAACGGATATCAGAAGCACCTGTGGCGGTGGTTTGACGCACCAGACTGTATGTACTTACGTCCCTCGTTTACTTTCCGCTAATGGCAGACGCGGCCGCCACCCTGAGTCTGCGTGAGCAGCGTATCCTACGGCTCGACCCGCTCAACCAGCTGCTCCTCGTCAAGGAAGCGGAGCTCGACCTGTCGGAATGGAGCAACCAGCGCGATCTCGCTGAGTGGATGCGGCTGGCCGGCCGCGTCGTGGAGCAGATCGAGGTTGCGACCGAGGATCGCGGCTTCCTATACCTTCAAGACACGACAAGTCTCATGATGTCGGGCCTCGCCCTCAACCTCTACCGCGTGTATGAGCGGCAGCCCGAAAGTGGAGTGTTGAGTGAGTCGGTGCGCGACCTCCTCCGCCGCCTGCACACGGTCAGCGTCACCCTCAGCCACGGGCACTACGAGGAAGCGCCTGCGTACGTCGCGCGCTTTGTCCAGCGCATCCTGCGCGCCATGACGATCACGCTATCGCGCCCTCAGTCACCTCTTGCGTCACCCCGCAACAGGGACGGCGACGGTGGCGACGTGCCCGCCCTCGCCGGGCCCGAGTTCGACTTGGTGAGTGCGCCGCAGACACGGAAACTGACGCGCCAGATCGAGTTCTTGGGCGGCGCCAACGCCCTCGTGCCCGAGAACCTTGAGTCGGAGAATGAGTACTGGTGAGGTGCCTGAGAGGAGGACGGCAGCTGATCTCAGGTCGTCCATGTTCGCGTCTGGCTTCGATTACTCGGCGATTATCTCGCAGTTGGAGCCCCTCCAGCCGTGACTGAGCCTGCACTCATACATGACGAGATTTGTCATGGCGCGTCCTTTGATTTGCAACCTCTCGGCTTCCAGAAGTTGCTTCCCCATCTTTGATCTGTACAGGAGTGCTCGGTTACTCTGCATTGCTTCTATCGTGTTTCTCGTTGCCCTTGGCGCCACACCCGCTGACGACGCGCAATCTGTTTACGCTAATTTGATACATGCGAGTTTCACGCCGTCTTCGCATGCGCTATAGATCGGGCACTGGTCCTGGCAAACTCGTGGCCCGAAGTTTCTACTTCTCCGTTTTGTTTGTGGTTTGTTATCTTTCCGGCCAGCGCATCGAGTCCTAGGCCGCCGCCGCCGCCGCGGCGCCGTCTCTGTCGATCACCTTCTTCCCGTCGTGGTAGACCTCGTCCTTGCCATTGTCCTCGCTCACCTCAGCCGCAGGGAGAAACTGGTTGAGCGAAGTGCCGTCAAACTTGACCGCAACTTCTTCAAGAGTGAGTCCGCGCGTCTCGGGGAAAACAAAGTAGATGATGAGCGTGAGGTAGACGAGCACTGCGATAAAGACGAGGTAGAACCAGTACTTGATGCGGTCGAGGGCCACTGGGTTGACATAGTTGTTGATGACAACGACGACACCCTGGAGGAGCTGCCAGACACCCATGCCCTTGGAGCGGATCGCGTACGGGAGGATCTCGACGTTGTACGCAATGTTGAGAGGCGTCATGGCAATGTCGTAGCTGACGTCAGTATTGGGTGAGGGGGTATGGCAGGACCTACAAGCCGTAAAAGATGAACAAGAAGGCACAGCCAGTGCCGCCAGCAACGGTGCTCGCTGTCCTGGCAAACGTCGCCGAGCACGCCATGACGACGCTGAGGCTTAGGCACATGCCCACTGTCGACGTGAGGAAGAGCTTGCGCCGTCCGAGGCGCTCGACGTTGAGCGCGGCACCTGTCGCGAGGAAAAAGTTCCAGACCTTGAGTCAGTTTTGGGTGCTGGCGTTGGACTCACGTTGATCCCACTGTTGAAAAGCAGCTGCTGACGTGACGACGTGATGCCGACGCTGTTGAGGATGGGTACAAAGTAGAACCCGACGACACCGTTTCCAGAAAACTGGGCGCCGAGCACGACGTGAAGGACGATGAACATGCGCTTGCGGTTACCGGGTGTCGAGAAGAGTGAGAACCACGAGCCGGCGTTGCGGTTGACCGTCTTCTCATCCTCGATAGCCTGCTGGATCTCGTCCATTTCAAACATGACGAGTGGGTCGTCCTCGTCACCGTTCGCATGGTTGCGAGCGAGGACGCGGCGCGCCTCATCCACCTTGCCGTTGGCGATCAGCCAGCGCGGGCTCTCGGGCACAAACATGAAGCCGACGAGGACGATGGAGGGCATGAGAAACTGGAGCATGCACGGCAGCCGCCAGCACCAGTGCGATTCCGGAAAGTTGACAAATGTGCCGTACGACGCCCACGCACCGATGATGGCGCCGATATAGTAGCAGCACAGGTTGAGCGCTGAAGCAACGGCGCGGTAGCGCGGGTGAGCAATCTCAACAAGCAGCGCGGGGGCGGTGGGTGACGAGAAAGCGTTGAACACGCTAATCATGACGCGCGCCGCGGCGAATACGGCCAATGTATTGCTCAGGCCTTGAGTGATGGCAAAGGCGACAATACCAATCGCTGCCACGATGTTGGGCACACGGCGACCAAACTTGTCTCCGGACCAGGCGCCAATGAGGGGCATGATCAGGCCCGGGAAAGCCGCCGACGACGACACGAGGCCGAGCGTGTTGGGGTCGCGGAGCGCAGGAAACTTTTCAAACCACTGGATATGTCAGTGATCAAACCCACCAGTAGGTCTCAGTCTCACCTTGGGCATGGCCTGCAGGCCGCCATATAGCGAGCCGTCGAAACCCGTATAGACGGTGCACAAGGCACAGACCCCCATCCAAATAACGTTTTTACGGAGGCACGGGTCGCGCCACCATCTGCCCCACGTCAGTAGACGTTGAAGTTGTTGCTTTGCCCTTTCCTGCTGGGCCACTCACTGAGAGTGGGTGTTGTTGTGGATACCCTTGTACTCGGACGGCATGCTGGTAGGTAAGTGTCAAGCAGTGGAGAGATGTCGAGCGAATTCAAAGTTGTGCGGGGCCTGGAGTGACCCCGGACCGCCTCCTTCTTAAGCATTTGGAGGTGCTCTGGGAAATGACCGTGCGTATCGGAGGCGAGGCTGTCGAATGCCTTTGTTGCTGTGGTCGTCGCGAGATGGGCAGGTGTAAACTGCACGAAGCAGAATAATATATTGCCGCGCTGAATTAAACAACAATTCAGCGCGGGGCGAGCTGAAAAGAAATACAGCGCGGTGCGCGCTGCATATCCTAGAAGCCTTGATGTTCCTGCAATGGCCGTTCGTTGCATGACATGCACACGGCGAACGCATAACACACCACCCACTTACTATATAAGAGGACTAAACATGGCATTGCATCACCAACCTGCACACTGATACTGATTCGCGATTCGGAACACCATCGCCACAATGTCCCCGACTGCCATCTGCACCGAGCCCCATGTCGACAAGTCGTTTCTCACTGCGTCAATCCCGGAACTTGTCTCCAAGCTCTCGCCAGACGAGAAGGCAGAGCTCCTGTCTGGCAAGGATGCATGGAGTACCCGTGACGTTCCTCGCTTGGGTATCCCATCGTGAGTGTCTGAGATCGACTCATACTAACATCCAGCATCAAGGTAACCGATGGTGGCAACGGCGCCCGTGGCGAGAGCTTCTTCAAGCGTACTCCGGGAGTAGCCCTCCCATGTGCGACAGCCCTCGCCTCAACCTTTAGCCGCTCCACCGCCGCGGCTGCGGGTTCACTCCTTGCCGAGGAGGCCAAGGCGCGCGGCGCGACCTGTCTCCTCGCGCCCAACATCAATACCCAGCGGAGCGGGCTCGGCGGCCGCTCGTTCGAGTATTACTCCGAGGACACGACCCTCTCCGGCCACATGGCTGCGGCAATGGTCAAGGCGCTGCAAGCCGGCGGCGTTAGCGCCACGATGAAGCACTTTGTCGCCAATGACCAGGAGGATGGGCGGCAGGGTGTCGACGCCGTGATCGACCCTCGCACGCTGCGTGAGGTCTATCTCCGTCCATTCCAGATCGTGCAGCGCCTAGCCCAACCCTGGGCATACATGACGGCGTACAACCGCCTACACGGCATCCACTGCTCCGAGGACCCGGGGCTGCTGCGGGATCTGCTCCGCGGCGAGTGGGGCTTTGACGGCTTGGTTATGAGCGACTGGGGGGGAACGTACTCGACCGTCGAGGCTCTGAACGCCGGACTCGACCTTGAGATGGGCGGTCCGGGAACGTGGCGGGCCAAGCACCTCATCGGCCTCAGTGTCTCATGCTTTAAGCTTGACCCGAGGACCA
>Ga0160505_101403_pt1 | contig 11420 bp, 10 predicted proteins | sample DIDeMG_FD_108225 | JGI IMG/M metagenome (GOLD analysis project Ga0160505, IMG submission 108225) | Enriched chicken feces microbial communities from UW Madison campus, WI, USA - DID2874_E49_Stillage MG | ecosystem: Host-associated > Birds > Digestive system > Large intestine > Fecal ...
AGGGCGTTCAGGCAGCTGGGCCTCCGAGTCGTCGGCGCCGAGCTCAAACGTTCGATGCATCGGGCGACGGGGGTGGTGGAATGCAGCGCGCACGTGGGGGTACTTTGACAAGTACGCAAGAAGCTGGAGCGCGACGAGAATATTGTCCTCCGAGTAGTTTGTGCCCTCGGGGTTGAGCAGCATTGAGACGCCGACGTACGACGCCAAGTCCTGGAAACCGCGGGGCGCTCCGTTTGCGATAATGATCTGCGCAGGCGGGCCGGCGGGGGCCTGCGCCAGGTCCGCTGGAGGCTGGAGGGGAACCTCGGTCGTGGTCACCTGCGGGGTCTGAGCGGCACCAGGCTGGCCTGGAGGCGCGCCGGCCTCCATGTCAAAGCGAGCCTGCTCAGCAGCGAGGATCTCGGGGTCAGGCTCCTCGGGCACCATGCCTGCAGCGTTTCCTTCCACTATAGCCGGCTGGGGTCCGTTGCGGGGCGCGTTGGGCACGTTGGCGGCGGCTTCCATCGCTGCGTTGGCCGCCGCAGCCGCAATGCCCGCAGTGATCGTGGCCTGCGCAAGGTCCGTCTCAGGCGCGCCATCGCTCGCCTCGCTCTCGTCCTGTCGCCGAGTGTCGCGTGGAGCGAGCAGCAAAGGACGACCAACGACAGTCCCACGACGTCCACGCGTTCCTTCAATGTGCTCGACCGTGTGCACGGGCGATCCGACAGGGCTCGACTGGGTGCTTGCTGCGTCAGGCGCAGCTGCGACGTGCGGGACACGCGCAGCAAAGCCGGAGCGCGGTCGACCAGGGGCGATCGTCGCCTGGTTGTTGAGGTTGAGGCTGACATCGGAGCGGGCGCGGGGGATAGGGTTTGGCTCATCGCCCGACGTCTCGGCAGCGCTGGATGCGCCGGTGCTGGGCTGCTCGGAAGCAGGGTCCGGGGAACGTCGGGGGATCTGGAGAGGCTGGAGAGGAAGCAGAGGTAAGCGTGCGCGGGGGGTCGTTGTCTGTCCAGGACCAGCATCGCCGTTGACGTCGCCGAGGTACTCGACATCCATGCTGCCTTCGCCGCCGTTGTCCGTGTCATTTGCGTCCGTCTCACCGCCCTCAGTCTCCGCGTCCGCCATCTCCACATCCGTGTCCATGCCGCTGCTAGGGGTCGGGACAGGGCGTGTGTCCATGGCAGGCGGAGCTGCAGCAGCCGCGGGTTGTGCGCCGTTGCCGTTGCGGTTCTGGAGACGGTTGGTGAACGTAGAGACAAAGTGGCCGAGACCACGGGTGGTGGCTTGGGGAATAGGGACGGGGGTGCGGGGTGCGGGGACGGTGGTAGGAGCAGCCGGTGTGACGGCCGAGGGAACAGCCGGCGCCGACAGCGGCGTTCGGACGTCCGCCTGTCCAGCACCCTGCGTCACCGTGTCCTCGCCTTGCAGCGCGTGTGATCGTGGCTGCTGCACCGGGGTCGCATTCACGGGCTGCGCCTCGACAACGGGCGCGGGCTGCTGTGGAGCCGTAGCCGGGGCTGCTGGCGCTGTTGGCTGCTGCTGCTGCTCAGTACGGCTGTGGTGGTGGCGCGACTGGCCTTGCCTCCTGCTCCGCGCGACGCCGGGAAGCGGTATTCCCGCGGCTGCAGCGTCAACTGCGGCCTGGGATCCGAGGGCGGACGAGAATATTGAGATGCCGTTCTTCTTGAGCCACGACTCGAGAATCTGCGCCACGATATCCAGTGCGCCTGCTTGCACAACACGGGTGCGAATGTTCTCGTTGCCCCTCACGCCAATGTTCACGACGCACTGGAACGCGAGCGAGTGGCGGAGAGACACGGCGCGGTCGACGTTGATCGTGCGCGCGGTGCTCGGCCCGTTCAGTCCCCACAGGTCTGCTAGTGTCTGCTCGCGGGGAAGGGAAGACTCGCGGAGAATGTCGAGCATGCGCTCCAGGCCGCCGTCCATGGTTAACACCTCGCGGATGCGCGGGGACGTTGATGTCAGGTATGTCAGCTGGCATAAGTTGTTGAGGAGTGCGAGGGTCGAGTTTGTGTCGAGTGCTATGATGTTAGTTTTAGGCTACACGCCAAGGGCACACAGGCCTGCTTCTCATCGGCGGCGGCGACCGCATATGAAATGAGAACCACACAGGACGAGGAGCGTCATACGCAGGGCCCATCGTCGGTGGCTTGACTTTGGACAGCAAAAGGGTGACAGATGAAGGGGGCGGGTCAAGTCAAGCAAGGGCATGCGAGGTGATCCTGCAACCTCGGGTGCTTGCTTCTTTCGAAGACGAGGATAAGGATCCTCTCCGCTTTGCTCGCTCCTTCTCTGCGATCCCAGCTTGCACTCACCTCTTCTGTCGTATAGCATCTGGTTGATGCTAATGACCGCTCGATTCGAGGGCGGGAATGTGTAGTTTGACTCGCGCATGCTGGGCAGTAAATGTGCGAGTGGTTGTCGACGGTCGGGCGTTCAGGCGTGTCGGAGGGCGTCGCTGCGGAACGCTGTCCGATGCCGAGCGCGGCGGAGAGCAGGGTGCGACGCGCGTTGGAAGGGGTAGGTGTAGCTTATCGGGGGCTTTGCTGTACTCGCGCACTCGTGCGATGGGCGGGCGAGGTGTGCTTGCGACGGCGGGTAGTTGAGACTGATGGCCGGGCACGGATACCAAGCAGTGGCAAAGCGCGGCGAGGTCGTTAGGTCGTTGGTGGTTATGCGAAGATGAAAGTGAAAGTGCTCGTGTGAGTGGTCGTCACTTTCTAGAGTTGATGACGATGCGGTAGCTGTTGAATGAGACTGTGGATAGCTGAGTGGTGGAATGGTTGATGATGACGATTGGACTGGATTGGAATGAAATGGGAGTGCAAGTGGAAGTAGGAATGGTGGAATGCAAAGTGATGACTGATGGTTTGGGACTCTGGGCTGTGTAATAGCGCGCGGCGGGGGGAAGGCAAGCAAGAAGTCCAAGTGTGCGTGCGCCGTGCGAAAGGGGGAGAGCGGCCCGGTGCAGTGGTGCAATCGTCACAATTGTCGCAATTGTCGCAGCCTTGTCTGCAGATTCCTCTTTGCTCTGTCGTTCGCAAAGGATCCCGAAGCTGGGGCGTAGGCTTAGACTGAGGGCGGTGTCGAGTAGTACAGTAAAGTCGTGGGAGTGTCCCGTCGCGACCTTGTGCGCTTTTCCTTTTTCCTTTCCTTTCGTTGCGTTTCGTTTCCGGTGTGTACTGTTGTGTGTCGCGATGCGCTGTCCGCCGTCCTATCCTGCGCTTCGCTCGATCGCGATCTTGGTAGATGGTAGGTGCGATGTATCCCACAAAGAGCAAGTGTGCGGTCCAACAAGCACCTGGGCGAGACGGGGTGTATGTATTTTCGAGTTATGGGGATTCTAGTGTTCGGGCAATGGAGGCGATGGAGACGCCCCTTGTTGGCGAGAGAGGAGAATCAAAAGGAGGAGGAGGGAAGAAGAAGAGAGACGGATAAGAGATGAGGAGGGGGAGGGGGTTGAGTGACGCTGACGACGATGATGCTGATGCTGATGACGAGCACCTGCTAGCCGCCTTGGCCGTATGGAGCAATCCTCACTGCAGCACTGTAGCACTGTAGACTCCACAGCCAGGCTGCTCAGCCAGGGACAGTCTCAAATGCCCAGCCAGGACACCCAGCGGGGTCATTGTGGCTTGTCAACTTGGAACGGAATCAAATCCAGCGGGGGTCTGGGTCTGCAATTCATCCCGTCTCGCCCAACACCCAACACTGGTCTCGGTCAATTGCATGGTGCCGTGCCTGGAATGATGCAACGACGAGCCAGAATGGCACTCTACTCGGCCACTGACACTAAAACCTCCACTCTGCACTTCCACTCGTATTTGCAGCGACAGTAGTATACCATCGCATAAAAGGAACATCTACGACATGCTATGAATATGAAAAACGCGTCTTGTTGTATAAACTGTGAGAGGAGGGGGGTGGGGAAATGGGGAGAACGGTGGTGATGATTGTGGAAAATGAGTGTGGGTGTGTATGTGTGGTGGGTTTTGTCAAGTGGGTAATGTATCGTACAGGTTACTGGTGAATGGAGTTTCTCCTCTATTGCGTCTACTCGTCGACGCCGCGGACCTCGTCGTGCTGTCCTCATCACTCCTATCGCCTACATCTCGCCGTGCTCGTCTGCTACGCCTCGACTTCTTCTCACTTCTGTCAACGTCGTCCTATTCACCTCAACCGCCACCGTTGTGGCCAGCGCACTCCCCGCTCCTCCACCGCCAGTCTAGCCGCCAAAAGAGGCGGCCCTCAGGGCTCTGTGCTCCAGCTCAGATGTTAGCTGCCAAGCGGGCCCCGGCCCAGGTGGGCAGGTTAGGGAGGCTTGTCGGGCGGCTTGGGCTCGTCCTTGAGCGCCCTGCCGCAGCTGCACCTCCCGTGTCCTGATCCGCACGGCTCGTCGTCTTCCTCGTCCTCGTAGTCGTCCTCGTCCTCGTCTTCGTCGCCCTCGCCCTCGCCCTCGCCGTCGTTACCGGCGTCCGACGAGTGGCGGCGCGACCGGTTCCCGTGCGTCACGTCGTACACCCTCGCGCGCAGCTTGTCGCGGCGCGCAATCTCGGCACGGCGCTGCTTGATGGCGTACTTGCGCTGCGGCTCCGATCCGTAGAACAGACCATACTGGCACGAAAAGCAAATGTACTCGTCCTCGCCGGGACGCACGTCCTTGCCGCCAGGTCGGGCGGCGAGGACGCGCATGGGAGGTGGAAAAAGGAGCGTCATGTGGTGCGGCCAGGGCTCGTACGGGTCCGAGACGGGGACTGGGCGCGATGGGCGGTCTGAGCATGGTCAGCGTGAGGAACAGAGACGTCTGTGGATACATACACTTGTCGACGTGGTGCGGGTTGCCCTCGTTTGCAAGCGTCGTCCGCTTTTTCTTCTTTTTCTTCTTGCTCGCCTTCTTGGAAACGACTGGTGCAGGCTCCGGCGCAGGCGGCGGTGGGCTCGGTGGCGGAGCAGAAACGGGTTCGGGCTGCGATGGAAGCTTGTTCGTCGCGAGCACCAAGGCGCGGAGCTGTTCCGCCAGGCGCGCGAGAGCCACACGCTCACGAGCACGGGAACGCGTGCGTGTCGATGCTGCGAGTCAGATTAGAGTTCTCAGGAGGCAACACATCTTGCATGCTAGTCCATGGGTGTCTCAGCCGCCTGGCAATATCGCCTGGACGACTCCACGACGTTCCACACATTCCACGCATCATATCTGCGATGTGATGACGGAGCGAGGCGGACGCCCGATGCATCCGACCTAGGATCAGATCAAAGCGGCAAGGGGGCGCGCGGATCCTCCTAGATCAGATCCGACCGATTTGCGCCATGCGCACGGAGCGCACAAGGGCCAGTGTGGGGCACTGCGGGCGCATTGTCGCTAGCTGGGCCCGGCATCGGCACTGACGACAGCGTCGCCGCCGCGAGCCGCGCTGTGCCGTCATGCGACCAATGAGACACCCGATTCCCCCACATCCCATGCCAAGACAACACGGCGCACTCACCAGCAGTAGGAATATCGAGCTCGAAGCTGCCCTCTGGCGCCCAGCCACCACGGACGACAGGCACACGCTCGGAACGCATGCGTTTGCGGCGGGCGAAGCCTGTCCGCCAGCGCTCGAGTGTGCGGCGGGGCACGGGGCGGGCGGCGTCGTCGCCGTCACGCCAGCCGGGGGCGTCGGGTGGCCAGGTGTCAATGTCCTCGAGGACAGGGAGGAGGCGCTCGAATGCGCTCACGTCCGGAAGGGGCATGGGGCGGGTCGAGGGCGATCCAGAGTCGGAAGAATCCTTTGACGCAGACGCCGAGTCCTTTTTCGCACCCGCCGAATCCTTGCCGCTATCCCCCTTGTCCTTGTCGCTCTTATCCCCTTTGTCCTTGTCCTTGTCGGCGCGCTTGGCCTCCACGGCCCCCTGCGCATCAAGGTACAGCGCGACCATGCCTGCCTTGCGTTTCTGAAACAGTGCGCGGCGCTGGGCAAGGAGTTTCGCGGACGCCGAGCGCGGCAGGCGCCGGATGATGGGGAACGCGGCCTGCTGCGCCGCCATGGTCGTATCCTCGCGCGCCGAGCGGGGCGGGTTGCGGTCCGCGCCGTCGCGGCCGCTTTCGACGTCGGCCTCCGAGCCAGGAACTAGAGGGATAGGCACTTTGCGCTTCTTGCCGCCTGGCGGGTCGTCTTCTTCGACGGTGCAGATCGAGCCGACTTCATCGACACCTGTGCCCGTGCTCGTGAGTCCGCGGTCGCCGCCGTTGAGATCGACTTCGACCTCGCCGTGAGTGTGCTGTCCGTGCCCGAGCCCAAGCTCAGGCCCATTGGCTGCCGGTGACGCCTGCGTGTCGACCGAAGCGACGGACCCGATCGACGCCGGCGGCGGACAGATGGGCGGCGGCACACGGTTGCGCCGGCTCCGCGGCAGCGCCGAGATCGGCAGGGGCATGACCAGGTTGTGCGGTATAGGTACGCCGAGGCCGACGCCGCCGGCGCCGGGCGGGGGGCTCATGGCGCGGCGGCGGGAGGTGGGGTTGGTGGTGTGCGCTTGAGTAGAGCTACGCTGGAGTCGGGCGCGGTGCTGAGTGAGCTAGGCTGTGAGGAATTTGAATTGGGATACAGGCTACAGCAGAGGTAGCTGGAGAACGGTGCAATTCGTTCTACTGCACAGGAGGGTATGGGTAGCAGGCAGCGGGTTGCCAGTAACGAGCAAGAGCAGTGCAGTGAAAAGAAAGAAAGAAAGGGGATATGGGTAAAAGGTGAATATGAGTGTCAAAGAGAAAGAGGAAGAGGCGAAGACGACGTGGAAAGGGAGGTAGGGATGGAGGAGAATGAGAGAGCGAGCAGGTTGGTCGACAGGGATGAGAGAATGGTCGGATGAATACCAGTCGGCCAGTCGTCGACTGAACGCCAGCCAGCCAAAAAATCAAAATCGCTGGGACAGCGGTGCAAATGTAATCCCCTCGACCTAACGAGAGCAGTCATTTCATTTTGCCTTTTACTGCACCATGCATTACCACATGCTTGCTCGGAGCGCTCGTCGAGCGTGAGAGCTTGAGACTGCAAGTGCAAGTGCACACAATGACATGCGTGTCACGGCCAGCTCGACAGACGGCCAGCGGCCAGCGGCCAGACGGCTCGAGCGCAGCTGACAAAGGAGGGACAGGGGGCGCCCGACTGGCGCGTCAGGTCCGGTCTCCAGCATCCTTTGACACTAGAACATGCGACGACACTTTGTTTTGGGACTACAACCTGCATCGATGTATCGGGAACGGGCTACGCAACGAACCTGGGAACCAGCACAAATAGAGCTACATGTACCTTGGTGCATTGCGGAGCTGGGATTCTGGGCGCCGAGCACACCTGCTTCGCACCGCCCATGGCCTCATCGTCTGGTCAAACGGTCGGGCGGGTCCTCGCTCCCATCCTCTACGTACAGCTGCAGCTCCCCACTCGCGTCGCCGGTAAACCGCCGCCGAACCATCGGATACGCTGACTGGATCTGCTCCCTCCATAACTTCCAGCTCACACGCTCACAGGCTAGGGTGGAACCCGATACAGGGCAAACGACGCCTCGCGGACATGGTGTGCGATTCCCACTCGTCACTTGTCGCCACCCAGTGTCGAATCGTCAGGAACACTAGAGTTTGGGACGGTGTGTGCCCGAAGCCGTCCTCGGTGGCAAGTGGCAGGTCACCACATGCTCCGGGCATGCCCACCACGGCTGCGTGCTCAAAAGTGCTGCTGTACTTCTGCATCTGATACGCGACAACCAAGAATGTAACCGTTGTAAATACTGTCCTGTACGCCGCGTCTCAGGCCTTGTATCTGTTCTAACGGTCGGCTACAACCACTCTACACTACCGGCACCTTCTTCCCGTGCTTCTTAGAGCCTGGCCTCGCGGGAAGGGGTGATGGTGACCTTGGACTGGAGGTCGCCAATGACCTTCTCGGCATCGGCGACAATCTTGTCCGTGAGCTCCTGGCACGTGGGGATGTCCTTGATGAGACCGATGGAAACACCAGCGCTGCGTGTGTGTCAGTTACATACGTTAATGGGACAGAGCGGAGGTGGCCGAAATGGTTACCCCATCTGCCTCCATCCACAATCTCCATGCCACACCTGCAACTCACGACCAGATTCCGTAGTCGGGGTCACCGTTCTCGTAGACGACCTTGCCGCGGGCACCAGCGACGAGGTCCTTGAGGTCGTCGAACTTGGCGCCCTCGGGGCGGCGCTCGAGGCGGACGACCTCGGTCGAGACCTTGTTCTTGAAGACACGCGCAGTGTTCTTCAGGGTGCTGCCATGTCAGCAACTAGTCATTCAAGTGTCGCTCCTACCGGAAAATGTGGACAGTGTCGCGCTCGGAAGCAGCAACAATCTGCTCCTTGATGTTGTGGTGGATGGGCGACTCGGCAGTGCACATGAAGCGCGTGCCCATGTTGGCGCCCTGCGCGCCAAGGGCGAGGACGGCAGCGACGCCGCGGCCGTCGGCGATACCGCCCGAGGCGATGTACGGGATCTTGAGCTCCTGCGCCGCGCGCGCGAGCTGACTGTCAGCAACTAGACGCATGCTGTTTTACTCACAAGAACGAGGTTTCCGATATCGTCCTCGCCGGGGTGGCCGGCGCACTCGAAGCCGTCAATGGAGAGGAAGTCGACGCCCATCTTCTGCGCAGAGATGGCGTGGCGGACCGCCGTGCACTTGTGGATCACAAAGCGCTTGGGGACCGAGGTCTGGCCGGGGGCCTTGTACGTCTGGATGAGCTTGATGATGGGGCCGGCTGCGGGTGTTAGTCATGTCTGCATCGTACGCGGGATGGTGGTGGGCCCGGTGTGGCTGCGCCATCGCAGTTGTGTGGAATCCGGATTGTGCAGTTAGGCACTGTAGGACATGTCCGACTGCAATTTACAAAGTCGCAGAGCATGCTCATTGCCTTGCTGCGATGGCTTCCAGCACCTCGAAAACAGCCTTGAAGGTTTCCGAGACCACCAGAGCCCCCGTTCTCGCACTCACGGTTGTTACCGGCCGTCTCGAAAATGTCCACACCCTCGTCCATCGCGGCACGCACGTAGCCGGCGTAGTCCGGGGGGTTGATCGACGGGAGGAGCGTGATGTTGACGCCCTGACAATTATCAGCAAAGCACCGCTGAACTCGTACGCACAAACTTGCCAGGGCGGCCGTTCATGAGGCGCCGTGTCTCCTTGATCGCCTCGCGGAGGGCGTCGGGCGACGGCTGCGAGAGCGCAGTAAGGAGACCGAGGGCGCCGGCGGAAGCGGCAGCAGCGGCCATGGGCGGGGTCGAGACCCACTGCATCGCCGCGCAGACGATGGGCGTGCGGAGGCCGAGGGCGCGGGTGAACTCTGTCTGGATAGGCATGGTGGTGATTAGATGTTCAAGATGGGGAGAATGAAGAAGAGATGCATCTCATCCTTGTTATTATTTACGGGTCGCCGGCTTGCAAAGTTGTGTGTCCCCACAGCCGGCGGTCGGTAACTGATCTTTTGCTCGGCCGCCATGTGCAGCAACGAGATGACACGCACGTCTGCCCATTGTTACCCGGTTAACCCACATCCCCCACCAGGCGGGCTGGCTGGCGGATAAGACCGCCCCGGAGAGCCATGGCCGTAGACAAAGGTCTCGATCTCTCGGCTTGGGACACCTCCAGCTAACCGGACTTCGGCCTTCCAGGGCAGACCCTTTACAAGCAGGAGGGAAATAGGCATGCGATCACGTGTGTATCACGCGAGCTCAATCCTAAATTTCTAGGCCCGCCAAGCCTCTAAATGCTTCCGCTCGACCTCATGTTCCAGCTTGTTGATCCACTGTCGATTTCCATCAATTGCCACCAACAAACGACACTTCAACTCATCCACACCCACATCCACGATGCTCTTGGGCGAATACGACTCGTCAGACGATGAGGCGCCCGTCCCCGGCCCCTCTGTCCCGCGCGCAGCGAGCCCCGAGTCGGACAACGAGGACGACGCCGCGATCGCCGAGCAGGCTAAGAAGGACGCGTTTGGACTCACGGCTGCTGAGCCCGTCAAGACGGCTGCTGTATCCACAAAAGTGGCCGTCTCGGCCGCGCCGGATGTGTTGAAGGAGGACCCGAACATTATGTCTAACGCGATCATCACGCGGCCTACGGACCAGGTGAGTTAGGGACTTATGATCCACTGCTAATTCGCAGGTCGTCAATGTCAACATCACATACGAGGACATGATGCGGCCGGTGCAGGGCCCCGAGGACCCGTTCAACCAGCGCAAGAACAAGGGGATGAACGCGCTTGCAGGTGAGTATACTTCCCACTTACTGCTCTGACACCATAGGACACGTCGAGGAGCAGGCGATGGACGACTACGAGTTTACGCGCCAGCACCGCACGTTCAATGTCCACGGGTACGCGCTGAACCCGTCGATGAACGGCGGGGACGCTATCGTTGGCTCGGCGGAGGCGGCGGCGGCAAATCAGTTCCAGATGGACGACACGGTGCGCCCGACAAAGGCGCAGCGCAAGGCGGAGAAGCGCAAGCGGCAAGGCAAGGGCGACGCGTCGATTGTGGACGGGACGGGATCGTACAAGGGCCCGTGGGCCGAGTACGAGGGCGACAAGGTGCCAGAGGACGAGGAGGAGAATGAGGAGGACGACGAGGAGTGGCGCGCAGAAAAGCGGAGGCGCGAAGAGGCCAAGGCGGCCGCGCAGGAGAAGAACAAGATTGCGCGCGAGGAAAAGTCCATCTTCCACGGCAAGGAGCTCACGGACTATGCCGGGCGGACATATATGCACATCCCGACCGACGTCGACGTCAAGCTCAACCCCGCCGAGGGCGCGCCGCCGCCAACATCGTTCATCCCAGAACGGTGTATCCATACCTGGACAGGACACAACAAGGGCATCTCGGCCATCCGGCTGTTCCCCAAGAGCGGCCACTTGTTGCTCTCTGGAAGTATGGACACGAAGATCAAGGTGAGTTGGCTTCACGGCATGGGTAACTGACACACAGCTCTGGGACGTCTACCACGAGGGCAACTGCTTGCGCACGTTCATGGGCCACTCGCAGGCCGTCAAGGACGTTGCGTTCAACCGCAACGGATCAAAGTTCCTCTCGGCGTCGTACGACCGCACCATCAAGCTCTGGGACACGGAGACGGGCAAGTGTCTGCAGGCGTTCTCGAACGGCAAAGTTCCCAACGTCGTCAAGTTCCACCCCGACGCAGACAAGCAGCACATCTTTTTGGCCGGTATGCAGGACAAGAAGATTATCCAGGTAAGCAGCTATGAGTCTTTCTGTGCTCACTTTTAGTACGACCTCCGCTCGCATGAGATCGTCCAGACATACGACCAGCACCTCGGCCCCGTCAACACCATCACTTTTGTCGACGGCAACCGCCGGTTCCTCTCCACGTCGGACGACAAGACGATCCGCGGTTGGGACTTTGACA
>Ga0160505_101404_pt1 | contig 11419 bp, 9 predicted proteins | sample DIDeMG_FD_108225 | JGI IMG/M metagenome (GOLD analysis project Ga0160505, IMG submission 108225) | Enriched chicken feces microbial communities from UW Madison campus, WI, USA - DID2874_E49_Stillage MG | ecosystem: Host-associated > Birds > Digestive system > Large intestine > Fecal ...
TTTTTGTTTTTTTTTTTTTTTTTTTTTTTTTTTTTTTTTTTTTTGTTTTTTTTTGTTTTTTTTTTTTTTTTTTTTTTTTTTTTTTTTTTTTTTTTTTTTTTTTTTTTCAAAATCGTGTAAGCTGGGTATCTAACACTGTGCAGCCGCCACTGATTTTCAATAATTATAAATATTCTAGTTTATTATTAATTTTTCTCACACAAGTGTAGTTGTCCCTTACTTGGACGATTAAAGGGTTAGTAAAAACTTGTGTATGGATACACTCAAGCTATAGTACTAACAAGACTTTAGCACTACAACTACAGCGTTTGACTCTATCATCAAAAATTAAAACAAAAATCACAAAATTAATTAACTATCACTATTTACACACAAAAAAGTATCAGCAAAAAACAAATAACCTTTTTGTACAACTGGCAGACTGTAACATTTCCTGAACCCTGCCCAACAGAAACAAACTTCGTCCTGGTATATTTATACCACCACCTTCACATTGGTGCATTAAAAACTGCTGCACTTTCTAACACTACCATTTAGTTGAAAGGTACATGTTTCTCCATAACACCATTGGTTTTGAACTCAATAAAGTTCTTTTTCAGCAGTTTATCAAAGTATTCCTGTTTGCTTGAGTACCGGGGGTTGTTGTGAAGAGACTGCTTCATCTCGTAAATGACCTTTTGGGTAAGCTGGCCACGGTTCAACAGATCCTCAAATATCGACGTGAAAAGCAGCTCTCGCTCCGGGCGGTAGCAGGCACGCAGCAGCGCCAAGAGGTCCAGCTGTTGAATGACCGGCTGGTTGTTATTGTTGCGGCTGTTTTTCTGGGCGTCCACCAGCTTATTCCAGCGAGAAATAATGTAATCCTGCTCCACATCAATGTTTTCCAAGGAGTTGAGGATGATGCGACACGAGACAAAATCTTCAGGCAGATGGTAAATCTGGAATGCAGAAATAATGGTAAACACAATGTCTCTATCAGCCCAAGGCTGCACTGCAGAAAGAACAGTGTTAAGGAAAATAGGGGAGATGTTGACTCTGGTCTTGATGTAAAACTGGATAACCTCCTTCAATCTACTAACAGCCTCAGGGGTGGGCTCAGGGTAGTGCTCCATAAATGCTTTCAGGTAGAAATTGACAGTAGAGTTGAACATCCACTCACCCATGCTAGGGGACGTACTGGCAATGTAGCTCTTCCAGACATTTTCCAGCAAATCAAAGTCAGGCTCATTCTCAGTAGCCCAAATACGCTGCATGAGACGCACCACGGTCGATGGATGTGTGGTTGCTTGGTAAGGAGTCTTCTTCTGGATTCCCTCGTAAAAAAATCTCAACGCAGTGGGGATGTCATCACAGTCACCCACAAATCTATCGTGAATTCTAACCAACGAGTAAGTCTCATCAGGATAAACTTTCAGCATAGTGGTGAAAAGCTGGAGAGCGTCGCCAATCATGTTATTTTTAATAAGGGCACCAATCATAGCCTGCTCAATATTACTGGCCTCGCCACCGGTAGCTTTCGAGGTCTCGTAGACCTGCTTGATGTTCTCAAAGGGAGCATCAACAGCGGTCATCAGATCAATAACAGAACCGATAATAACGGGTGACCACATGAGCTTAGAGCACTTGGAGTTTTTGGAGTCGCTGAGAGCACTCCAAAGATTCAAACCCTCTTGGGGAATCTCCATAGTCGCAAATGCCGTGTAGAGATGGATCACACCCCAGAAACTGGCCTGGACAACACCATTACGCATGTCTTCGGCAATGATCAAAAAGTACTCCTTGATCTTTTCAATAGCGTCGCTATTGTCTTTCTTCTGTGATTTGTACTTGTTAGCGTCACGTCTGGCGATTCTGACACTAGTGTGAAGCGTTTGTAAGAGGCGGGCAATATCGCCGGGGTAGAAGGGGTTCACAGAGCGCAGTTTAGTGTAGATGTTCATCGACTGTTCAAGATCTGTGAGCATGTTCGTATTTCTAATCTGATTCACTCTGGAGTAAGAGTTAAGTTTGTCGTTAAACAATCGAAGCTACAGACACTGTTAGTACGATCAATAAACGGAGCAGCAGCATGATTTTATAAATATCTTACATCTTCGTCGTAGACAGAGTACTTCAACTTCTGATGCTTGTCGACCTGCTCAGTGTGGGCTCTGTTGAAGGAGTGTCCAGTCTGGAAGTGGCGAGAAGGTGTGGGGGTCTGGTTCATTGAAGAGACACTGGTAGCCTGGGGCACCGCTCTAAGAGCCCTAAGCGAAACCTGGCGCGTAGCGAGTTTCGAAAACAACATTTTCTATAAAGAGATTTGTGCTGAGAAAAGGTTGTAAAGAGAGGAAATAGACCTTTGGTTGGCTAGCTGTGTTGGGTGAAAGAAGACTTTTGTTCTACTGATTATTTTTTTAATGGACGACGGTAAGAAGAAAAAAGGGAAGCGAAAAATAAAAAAAATTTGTTTTCACCAGCTCAGACGGTGTACCCTAACCCCATAAGACTTTGTGTTTTCACTTCAGTCCTCCCTCCAAACAACTTGATTCATCGCGTCGATATTTTTATTTATTTGATACAGAGCATCTCTTTGTAACGCGCAATTATGGCTACTCCAAACGCTTCACTCTCCATCAAGTATTCACACACTCTTTGGTCTCCCTCAGACACAGTCAAGGATGTTGCAGAAGTGCTGGGTATTAGCAACCTGCCGGACGACGTTGCAAAGTCGCTGGCGATGGAGGTCGAGTACCGTATTCACGAGGTGGTCGAGCAGGCCATGAAATCAATGAGACACAGCCGGAGAACTACCCTCACAACCAATGACATTAGCCATGCGCTACGTGTTTTGAATGTTGAGGTAAGTAAAGTCCTACATTTTCACGCGTTTTTTTTTCTTTCTTGTAGTTAACCCGCTATTTTAGCCATTATATGGATATCAAACGAACAGAACCCTCACATACAAAGAGGCAAAAGTCGGACCCGGACAGACGCTGTATTATATTGATGACGACGAGGTCGACTTTGAAAAGATTATCAATCAACCACTACCGAAGGTTCCTAGAGCTGTTAACTTTACTGCGCATTGGCTTGCCATTGAAGGTGTGCAACCCTCAATTCCACAGAACCCTCTTCCTTCAGAAGTTAGAGCCTTACCACCTCAAGTCAGAGGATCGCAAAAGAGTCATTCTGTATCTACTCTTGCGACAGATGTTGAAGTCAAGCCGCTTGTCAAGCATGTCATTTCTAAGGAGCTGCAGTTGTACTTTGATCGTGTGGTGGAGGCATTGATAACTACGCCCGACGACTCAGCCGAAGCGAATACAGCATCCCTGCGAAATATTGCACTCAACAGTTTAAGAAATGATCCGGGATTACATCAACTTGTGCCTTATATTGTTCAATTTGTTCAAGAGCAACTTTCAGAAAACCTCAAAAGTAACGTTGACATTGTTCACACAATGCTTGAGGTCATTCATGCCATTATTTCTAACGACACTATTCACATCGAACCCTATATCCATCAAATTATGCCATGTCTTCTTACGCCGCTGCTTTCCAAGAAAGTGGGATCGAGTTCAAGTACATCTGATCCTAAGCAGAGCTTTGCGATCAGAGACTTTGCTGCTTCGCTGCTGAACAAAATCTGTGACACCTACAGCGACACTTACTATTCTCTTAAGCCTAGAGTAACGCGTACATTACTCAAGGGCTTTATGGATCCTAACCGATCTGTCCCGTCGTGGTATGGTGCCATTATTGGTATTAAAGGCCTGGGACCTGATGTTATCAGAGTTGTCATTCTGGGAAATGTCAAAGCCTGGTTTGAGGGAATCATGCCTAGAATCCAGTCTCAAGAAGACAAGGATACTTTATCCAAGGCTATAATCAGCGCTTTGAAAGTGTTGAAGAAACAGTCCCCGGCGCTACTGAGTAAAGAGAATTCACCTGAACCTGTGCCACTGACAGATGAAGAGACTGAAAAGCTTAAGAAACAGGTTGGTGATGAGGTTTACGAGCTTCTCAAGAAGGAGTCTGATTTCACCGATATTGCTAGAGGTATCATTGCCTGAAAAAGTTAATATGATGTAAAATTATTTAATTAAATAAAAATCTAATAAAAAAGGAAAAAAAAAGAAAGAAAGAAAAAAAAAACATTAATGATAATAAAATGCAAGTCACCTGGTGGTGATAATTATTGAAGTCGTGATTGTGTTGTTGGAAATTCGTTATCAAACCACTGCTGCGACTTTCTAGTCTTTGTAGCGGGTTTGGATGGAGACGCCTCTGGTATCCTTCTTGTGGTAGGCGAGGGAAATAAAAGAGGACTTTGTGCATTACTCCGATCGCGTCCAGGAAACATAAAATTTGGCGAGTTTTCATCATAAATATCAGGTTTGAGGGTACGGATGCTTGGGGTTGGCGCATTGCTACGAGGAATAACAATGCTGCGAGTTTCATTATGGCGAGGAGTTTTCATAATGGGGGATGATGAAATTACTTCCTCTTCTTCATCATAAGGAGCAGTTAGATTTGGCACATTTAAATTGGGAATCGGGTCAAACACAAGCTTGTTTGCCGACAGTGACCCCGTTGATGGCTTGGGTTTTTTCTTCATGGGGGTTTCAAAAATCACATCTTCGTTATCATTGAAGCCGTCTTCTCCATCAGAATATATGTGGCCATCAACTAGAACCAGCTGTGATCGCCGCTTCTCAGGAGATTCCGAGGGCCGACTGCTGGGCCGCAATTGACGCTTGCGTTTAACTGGCGTACCTGCGACCTCGACAACCTTGCGCGACTCAAGGGTATCGATAACTAAACTTTGTGAGCCTCTAAAAGCACCAACAGGTTTCACAGGGTTACTGACTCTTACTAGTCCAGACTTGCGCCTTCCCGTAGGAAGACTACCCCCAAGTGTCACCGACCTGTTGTCTAGTTTATTACTAGGCAGGAGATTGGTGCGTTTTTGCAAAGCAGCAAAACTAGAGTGCCGAGATGTCTCGCGGACAGACCCCCGATGATCAGCTTCAAAAGTAGAGGATTCTTGTGAAAAGCTGGAAGCAGTGCTAAATGTCATCTCAACCTGTCTACGGTCTTCCTTTGGTAAGACTGCAGAGTTAAAGCCACCCCGGAAACTTGACAGCCTTGAAGCCTTTAAAGTAGCTGGAACCTGAGATTCTCTGAACGAAGCCAATGAAGATGTCGACAATGACGAGCTGGAACGACCGGCTTTGTGTAAGCTTTGAGACGACTTAAACTGGCCATTTGCCGTGCTGGGTTGCTTTCTCCGTGACATTACTGTGCTGTTTCCACGACAAGACTGGACAAACTTTTTACAAAGATCTGGAAGTTTGGAACTATAAAAGGGCATTACTGCTTCTCGACAAAACTCTTGCGTTCTGTCAGCAGCAGCAGTTTCTTGCGCTAGAGTTTCAAATTGCGATTTGCTGCCCAGTGTTGACGAGATGCTGCTACTGTCTAAGTTAGACAAGTTTCTGATGCAAAGGATATCAAACATGGCCGTTGCAAGGACCTCTGTATCCGGTTTTGGTGTCTCAGGTTTTTTTTGCTCTTGCTTTTCCCTTCGCAGTTTTGCTTTTTTACTCAATCTAACCAGGCTTTTTCCGTTGCTTCTTGCCAAAAATGATTTATTAGTGGTATCTCTGGTGCTGGTTTTAGATTTTCCGAGTTTTGCATCTCTGTGAGACTCAAGCGCAAGGATCTCAAGTAAAAGAATGATTTGCATTTGTACTTCCCGAGTTTTGAGATTTTCAATTCCGTTTGTAAACTCTGGTGACTTAAAGGAAAGGTTTGAAACAGTCTCTTCTAATGATGCAAACCAAAGCCTCATATATTGATGCTCCTCTATGCTGTATGCCACATTACTAGACTCGCTGGAGACCGCATGGTAAAAGTTTTTCGGGTCATATTTTGAGTCGAGATCCAGAATATCAAGCACCATTTCTTGAAGATATGGCAACAGTTTTTCGATATACAGAACTCGTTGCTGCGGTGAGTCGTCAATGCCAGGGTGTTTTTCCTTGCTCATAGCCCTCGCGCGTGAAAGAGTTGACTTGGCAAAATAATAAACTGGAGTTTGCCCTTTGTACAGATTTTCATAGTACTTTGAGATGAGCATTGATGGGATGGTGTGAGGTTTTTTGCTTGGGCGAAGATTAAACCCATCGAGTGAATCATTATGTGAATCATGCTTTTTTGATGCTTTTTCTGTCAATAACGTAGTATTTGAACTGCTTTCTTTTGCTGGTATTTTTTCGTCACTCAATTTGACAGGAGGTTCCATTTCTTGTTGTCCTGGATTGGAGGTTCCTGTGACGCGTTGAGGCTCAGTTGGTTGAGCTTTGCACGATTCAATCAACTTGTCTAAAGAAAAGCTGGTTGAAACGGGTAACTCCGCTGCGGAGTTTAGGGATGCCGATGCAAGATCCTTGATATCTTTAGCCTTTATAGAAGGATCGAGTCGTGATAGTACCCAAACATCGTTCACACAATACTCGGCTAGTGCAAAAAATGATTTGTTGTTTCTAGTGTTGGTGAGCCTAACCGCCACGACAGTGTCGTATACAGGACGAAAATATTTGCTGATACCGTTTTCACGAGTTGTATTTTTGCTGATCCGAGGCAATGAAAAATGTCTGATCGGCTTGATAATGTCTTGATCTTGCTGACGCGGGAAAAAGGTGACTGGTAGCGACGATCGAAGTACTCGCTTCAGAGGCAAAAGAGTAAATGGCAGGCCTCCATTTTCAGAAAAATTTCTGGGCTTGATACTGATTGCTGATGTTGACATTCCATGAAGTATTATATAATCGTGGAATAAATGTTATTAAAATGCCAATACGATGGTATATAAAAAAAAAAATGAAGAGAAGGAATTATATTGATACAAGAAAATGAATCAGGAAGAAAATAAAAACAAAGACGCGTGTTGGTTTTGCTTGTTTTGGACAGAAGTGACCTTTAAGAGAAAGTAGAAAGAAAAAAAAAAACGCGATATTTTATACGTTCAATTTCGTGAAAAAAAAAAAAAATTGGTGTTTTCTTCGCGTTGTAGTTATTCCTGGGCTGCTTTGCTTGCATTAACTTGTTCAAACCGGTGGGCCAAGAGAACGTAATGCTTACGGGCTCTGGACACAACGGCAACAGTAGTAGGTGTGAAATGAGTTTCATATTTACACAGTCGTAGTAAATATCAGAACGCAATTAAAAACATTATTTCCGAATACAGCAATACAATAAAACAGATTGAGGCACCTACAGAGAGAGCAGTTTTGTGAGTGGGAATAAGGTTAATGTGGCATTAAAGGGAAAACGAAACAGTGGAGAGCCATATTTTGGTATTTATCACTATATATCTTTATATACGAGTTTTTAACTGCCATTTGAGGGTTATTATAGTCTCGATCTCCTCAAACCACTCCTTGCAAAACATATGATGGTTTTATAGTTACACATTTGCTCACCAATCAATTTACAGGGTTGGGGAGGTTCATTCAATGTGATGAAAAATACATTACTATGGCCATGTTGCGCCATGAAACAGACATTATAAAACGCTGGCTCTGTTCGCATTTCATATTTTTTATTCTTTAATTTTTATTATCAATGAAGTTATTCATTCCATAGGACTTCAGTAATATCTACGGTGATCTCGGTAGTAACTACGCCTGTTTGTAGTAGTGCTTCCAGTTATGTTTGAAATGAAACCATCTCCGAGTTTCTTTTTATTTTATTTTTTAGCATTATTTAATTATTTTTAACTTTTGGCTTATTTTTCAGCTTTAATTTGCAGATGCTCAGCTATATGGCATCGCAACTACATGGGCTATTGTCTTTTAATTCTACTTAAAATTGAGCCTTGAAATGAGCCTTGAAATCTGCTATACTTTTCGAAATTTGACCGTTTCCAGAACTTTACGGCAATTTCAACGGTTCGTGGCCGACCTTACAAACTATACATTGGGTGCCTGTTTGTGTTGTATTCTTGTTGTACAATCTATACTCAAGTTCTCGTGCAAATTCGGTGGAGGACGCTTAAGCTTTAAAAATTTTTCAAAACGCTACAAGCCAAAAAAAAAAAAAAATGAAAAAAATTTTTCTGAAAGAAAATTTTTTCTTCTTTTTCTGACTGGTTATTTTATCTATCTCTCTTTTCTCTCTTCTCTTTTCTCTTTTCTCTCTCTTTACTCGTCAGCTTCGCCAGAAAAGTCAACCCTTTCTTGTTTGATTCTCAAGACCTTGTAGCGTCATCATTCGATCTCTCAGTCCCTTCAAAAGCATTCGTGGATTAAGTTTTACGTGAAAAATTTTCAGCACTCACATTCTACTCCATCCCTATTATTTCGCTCCGTCTGTTTGTTTATATTATTTTTTTTTACTTCAACGATATCACTTCATTAAATCATCATGTCTGCACCAGTCTCATACGCCTCTGCTGCCAGATCTGCTACTAGCAGCGACGAGAAGGATTCTCAATTAAAAGAGCAGACCGTCATCAGCACAACACCCGTGGAGGAATCCAACACTACTGAATCTAATACCACCGAAGCCGTTGAGAGCTCCGGTGACGACAAGCCCGAATCGAAAGAAGCCAGCATAGCCAAGGAGAAGGCCAGCCTAACGCCTGCTCCTCTCCCTAAGGTCAACCCTTGGAAGGTTGCCAGCGCCAGTGCTTCCGAATCATCATCCAAGCAGGGCAGCCCGAACACTTCAGATGCTGTTCTGGCTATCTCTGATTCTGCTAAGGCAATTTTGGACCCTGTTCATTGGCCCACTCCGGACGAGGGCGACAAGAAGGAGTCTTCTAACTCTACATCTAACGGCTCTATCAAGGCTCGTCCCGGCAAGGAGAAGTGGATTCCTTTGAATTACACTCCCGTTACTTCTAAGCCTAGAGGCAACAAGCCTCGTTCTGGCAACTCTGGCAAGACCGGCCATAGCCACAGCGGTTCTACTTCTAGCCCCAGCAACGGTTCTGCTGCTTCTAAGTCCCGTGGTGCCAAGAACTTTTCCAAGACCGGTGGATCGCAAAAGAAGAATGACAAGGCCCCTGTTAAGGCCCAGGCTCCCAGAGGTGTTTCTGGCTCTGCCCCTGTTAACGGCACTGCTGCTCCTGCTACTTCTGATGAATCTGCTCCCAAGGAGAATGCTAAGCCTAAGGGTACTTCCCCTGTTCCCAGCACAGCCGGCCCCAAGTCTGCCGGAATCAAGAAGGGTCGTTTCAACGGCGAAGAATCAGCATCTACCAACGGCTTCCATCACCACAGCCACCACCACAACCACCACAACCATCATCACCATCATCCTCGTGGTGGCAACTTTAACAACCAGCAGTACTCATACAACGGCCGCAAGAACTACAACAAGTTCTACGTTAACGACTACAACATGTACGGTGTACAGTCTCAACTCGATAGCATCATTCCTGCCATTATCTACCAGCTTGACTACTACTTTTCTTTCGAGAACTTGAAGAAGGATCTGTTCCTGCGTAAACAAATGAACAGCAACGGTTGGGTTCCGTTAAGCATTCTTTCTTCTTTCAACAGAGTCAAGGCTCTTACTGGTGGTGACTACAAGCTGTTCATGGAGGCTTGCAAGTGGCTGCAGGCTGTTGAGGTTGTTGGTGACAAGGCCAGAGCTAGAAACAACTGGGAGCAGTGGGTTTTCCCTCTTGCTGAGCGCCTGCCGGCCGGCAAGGACGAGACCAGCCCTTCTGTTACTCCTAAACTTGTGTTCAACCCTGCTAAGGCTGCTCCTTTTGTCCCCAAGTCTGATGCTGTTGTGCCCCAGACTCCTGTTGCCCAGGCTTCTAACTAAGGATTAGAACCTTATGTGAATGATAATGATGTTTGAAGGATCACGATGGTGGATCAAGGATCTGGCTATGATGACGTTTAAAGGATCACGATGATGGATCGAAGATCAGGTAATGATGATGTTTTGGAACAATGATGGAAAAAAAATTGAAAAAAAAGATTTTTAAAAAAAGTTTAGATGTTTAGTTTTTTTATTTTTTTTTTTACTTTTTTTTTTTTTTTTTTTTTTTTTTTTTTTTTATTTTTTTTTTTTTGTATTTTTTTATACCTTGTAATTATTGTATTTTTTGTTTTTATATTGTCTTGGAAAAAAAAAAGTTTTGTTATAAATAAATTTTTGTTGTACATGTCTAATATTTTAAAAGGATATTGAAATTGTTCAGTTTTTCCATTAAAGTCGTCATTATCAATACCAGGTGTGAAATGCCCAGCTGTAGACCAAGCTCAATATGATTTGTTCATACCCGAGGCCCGTCATGATATATAGCTACTACTTCTCAAACACCCGCAAAAATATATACCCACGTAGATGCTTTTCCTATAAGGTGAATTTTTTTTTCTTCCTTTTTTAAAAATCCAGGATTGATGTCCAAAACTCCGAATCTACGTATAGATACTTCATTGAATGCACCATTGAATTCTGCAGCAAAGTCGAATCAATTCTAAACAGACACATGACACAGGCCCACGATAAGGATGCAAATATGGCCCAGGTCGAGTTTGAAATGAAACGAGGGTTGAGATAGTCACCCTGGGCACTACTGTTAGCCACCTTTTTACTGGCCAGAAAATGGCGGAGGGCAAGGTTGGCAAAGCCCAGGACCACCCGGGAGAAAACATAGAGAACCATTTGTTGGTTGATTGAATTTAACCCCGCGGATTTGGTCGGGCGACCAAAGACAACATATCCTGCGACCAAACCAGCAATAAAGGCATCAACCGGGTTTTTATTACCAGTGACATCGTTCTTTACCGAGGATGCTGATCGTGCTGTGGAGCCGCTGGTCAGTTTGGCTGCATGTTTTAGCAACACCAGAAGTGATTTGTAAATAAACACAAACAATCCTAATGATTTGGCATGCTGTTTAGTTGATCTCAAGATATGAGGCCAGCGGGATCCCTTTTTATTATTGTGGAAAAGAAAAGACATGACAAGAGCATGGCTAAAGCGAAGCTTGGCTCCGTAAACAATGCCATTTTTAGTGCCCTTGAGAATGGCAAGGATATCCTGATATCGCGGGTCGCAGAGAATGTTGTTGAGTATCACGTCCATTATTAATAGCTTGTAGGGGGAGGTATGTTATGAGTAACAGAGAAGGTAAGAATGAAGCAAATCCAGCGAGTCCGATTGTTGAATGGTTTAGATGAGTAGACTGGTGCACTCAAAAATAAAGGCGGGAACAGAAACAGGCTTTTGATACGGTGAAAAGATAAAGTGGGTAAAAGCACGCACACCGATAGATTCACAAAGGGGCGAGACGAATAATAATAAATCCCTGATGACTTCTTTTTTTTTTTTTTTAATTTCCCCAAAAAAAATAAAAAAAACAAAAAAAAAAGAAAATGAAAAAAATAAAAAAAGAAAAAAAAAAAAA
>Ga0160505_101405_pt1 | contig 11419 bp, 15 predicted proteins | sample DIDeMG_FD_108225 | JGI IMG/M metagenome (GOLD analysis project Ga0160505, IMG submission 108225) | Enriched chicken feces microbial communities from UW Madison campus, WI, USA - DID2874_E49_Stillage MG | ecosystem: Host-associated > Birds > Digestive system > Large intestine > Fecal ...
AGAAACAAGTGAGACTGGGCAGAAACAAGTGAGACTGGGCAGAAACAAGTGAGACTGGGCAGATAGCACTACTCCAAAGCTCGCCACACTACAGGGCGACCCGAAGTCGCAGCCGAGATCTACCATCACTGGCAAGCTCGACAGGTCATGGGAGGTGGGGCGAACCGCTACCACCGATTTAGTGGTAGCTCCACCGCTGTTCCAAATGGCTCCGACGACGGGACCTGGGCGGTGCGCCTCAAACTTTCGACTCGCTCCTGCTCAACACTGCCCCTTTGAGGACATACCCACCCCTCGTGTTCTTCATTGCTGTCAGGTTATGTCAGTGGACTCTGATGTGTGGTGCTGATCCACACCCCGAGCTGTGCGTGGTCCGCCATCGTTCCGGTGAGCTCTGTCGGAGTCACCGTCCGCGCAGACTTCCGTATTCAGCCGGTCCGTCTTTGGCGGTCGTGGCCAAAAGCGAGACTGCCGTAAACAGAGAACACGAAGGATAAGGAGACAGCCGAGTGAGAAGAACTCTGCAGAGCACGCTTCCCGTCATGACGGTTAGTCCCGAAGGTCAGTAATTCTCACCGGTGACTACTTGACCCACCAGCCACGACCATCAAATCTAGTCGGACGAATACATGTCTACGAGTATTCCTACCTCCTACCTCCACGCCCGCGCTTGGGCGTTCCCCGCGCCGGCGTCGACCCCCTCGGTGAGCTTCCTTCCTCCTTGCCCGCGGTGCCGGCAGCCAGCATACCGCTCAGCCTAACGTCAGCCTAGCTCCACACTCGTACTCACGATCCAGACCAGTCCATAGCCGAGTTCTGCATCTTGTTGATCGTCTGCTGCTGGTCCTTGAACTCCTTCGCGAGCTCGGGATCAAGGTTGTCGAGGTTGGCGGTGAGCTTCGGGAGGACGAGGGCCATGGCGCCCGAGAAGAGCATCATGAGCACCATGGGCGACTTGAACATCTGCACGACGTTCATGCCCGGCGGCGGGGTGTAGTACTCGTACGTCGCGACCGCGGCAATCTCGAGCGGGTACGGCAGCGACGGGCTCGAGGTCGGCAGCGCGAGGCGGTCCTCGTGGTAGTGCTGGACGTGGGGTTTCTTCTCCGCCTTGTCCTCCTTTGCGTCCTCCGAGCCCTCCGCGGCCGACTCAGACTCCGGCTCGGGAATCGACAAAATGTACTGAGAGGTTAGATCACGGCTATCTAAGGACTTAGACGCACCGAGTGGACAGCAAAACCGGGAATCAGCGGGCGCACAATGTGTCGACCGGGCGAGACGCCAGACCTGCCATCAGATAAAGTCAAAGGGTTAACGCACAGCTCAAAGGACCCGTCAGAGCGGAACAGCGCGCTCGAGGCTCCAAAGTCGAGCTCGACGCGGCTGTCGAGCGGGATGGAGCTCAGGTCTGCTGGGTCAGCAATAAGATGTGGATGTTAACCCACTGAGCTTGTCGTTCGGGACGATGCGGCCGCGCACGTCGGCGCCGAGAGCGGGGAGCGCGCTGCAGTCAGCACAAGGTTTATGATCGGTGCGTACGCTAGGAGGAGGAGTGCGCCGGGGTGCATCCTTGTTGTTGTGGTGAATTTGGTGTTGGACAAAGGGCTAACCGCGATGACATCGAAACATGGCCATGGACGGCTGACGGCGACGTCCACGATCCACGCGCCCGCTGCCGGCTTTGGCGGGCATGTGGGGTGGAGATTCAGGCACGTAATCCGATTACAAGCCCTCATTAGGAGATTTGATCCCGTGCAAAGGTCATTAGAAATGACATCAACGGTTGTGTGCCTCCCTCCGTCCTGCAAGACATTTGTCCACTGTCTGCGCTCCTGTTGTTGCGTTCTCCACATCTCGAATCTCAAAGCGCGATCCAGCAACATCCACAGCACAGCGACGCACGATGGCGGAGAACATCCTGGGCCTGCTGCTCGTGACCACGACCTCGCGGGACCGCTACGTGTTCCCGTACCCGCCGGACCCAACGTCGCCGGAGGCGCGCCTCCAGCAGCCCGTGTACTCGCGGGCAACGTACACGGCCAAGGACTCGACGGTGGACCACAAGTCGCACCGGCTGTTCCCGCGGCACCGGAGCGACGGGTCGCGCGGGAGCGGGTCGCGCGGTCTGAATACCACGACGCACTTTTGGTCCTCGAAGGCGAGCAGCCACAAGGCCGTCGCGAGCCGGACGGGGCGGGACGACGGGTCGGCGACGAGCTCGATGGCTGCGCCAGCGAGCACGGGGTCGTTTCATTCGCATCTCACCGAGGTCGGGAGCGATCGGAGCGATAGTTCAAGCTCATCGGACGACTCGGATTTCGACCGCCTGTTTGATTCGGGGTACGCAAGAAACAATGCGCCGAGGCGGTACAGTTCCGACACGGACGCGTCGACGCCGGTATCGGTGCGCCCGAATGCGCCAAGACCGTTCACGGAGATTGTGACGGAGGGCCGGAGGGGGAGTGTGGTTGAGAGCGAGTCGACCGCCCGGGCAGGAGGGAGTAAGCGTGGCGGCACCACGGGCAAGAATGCGTTCGTCGAGGCACAGTACAACTATGCGCTCGGGTACAGCCTCGATTTCCTCGGCGATTTGCTGTCGCCGCCGCGCGCGGCGTGTAATCGAAAATTCGAGGTGTGTGTCGATGAGCTCGTGTTTATCGGGCACCCGGTCTGCAACACGCCGGACGGCAAGTGGTCGTACCGCTCCAGCGACAGCGATGACGAGGATGACGCGCGGTTATCCCGCGGGCGGAGGATGAACGACACGCCAGCGACGAGAGATGCGTCCTTGCGTCCGGTTGCAGAACACCCAGAGAGCCCCCGCACCCGCTTCGAGCGCCTGCAGGACAGCTCGCTCTCGCTCACGTCGCTCCACCGCGACGCGCTCAACACCTCCACCGCCAGCCTCGCCGCCAGCCTGTCCACCGTTGACCTTGCGGGCGCGAACGCACGCAGTAATGGGAAGAAGGACAAGGACAAGGAGGACGATACCCCCTCGCTCAACATGTTCCACCTCGTGCTCATCATCGATAAACCCGACCCGCGGCCAGACGGCGAGGCGCACCTCGCAGAAGTCTTCGACCACCTCTATCGCGAAATCGCATTCAAGTGGACCGCAGCGGCGTTCGCGCTCCAGCAGAGCAGCAACTGGGTCGCGACGGAAATCCAGGAGCTCGTGTCGATCAGGGAGAAGGCGATTGCAGAGGGTGAGCCTACTCCTGCGCGGCGAAAAGCTGACAGCAGGCGTACCCGTCGTCGACTGTCTGCGCAAGTGTGTCGAAAAGTCGGAGCTCGCCCAGAGCCTGCACGAGCTCTTCTCGGCCCTGCACAAGATCAAGGGCAAGCCGCTCAACACTCACTTTACAGCCATGCCGACAACATTGGCGATCAACGTTGGCAGCATGCCTATCTCCATCGCTGTGCCGCCGCGGCAACTCACTGCCGAGGGCACAGTGATGCTCGACAACTCGGACAGCAGCGACGACAGCAGCGACGACGAGTGGGCGCTAGTCACTGGCCCCGACGGCATCCGGTTCGGCAAACAGCCGCATTTGAGCGTCGAGCCATGGCAGACGCTCCTCATGCTGCAGGAGGACGAAGACGCCGTCGCGTCCATGGTCGCTGTGCGCGAGAGTGGGCGGCGTAATTCGAAATCACAGCAGGAGGAGGACGAGCTGCAGGCGAACCTGATCCGTGCGTGCGACATCACCAAACCTTTACACGAAATCGCGCATATGCTGCGGTACGACCTCGACGGCATCGTGATCCCCCTTGCGCGCGAGCTGGTGCAGTCGCGGCGCGCGATACTTGTCGACGTCGTGAATATCCGCCTGCGGACCATCCTGCTGCCGACGAGCATATCGGACCACCTACGCAGTCTGACACAGCACTGTGTGCGGTGGAACGTGCTGTTCCCGAAGCTGCCGCCACTCGTGCCTCTCATCGCACAGATATCCATGAAGCCCGTGCCCTTCCGCGACCTGCTACCGCACGAGGCGCAAGTCGACGCGACCAAGCGCGACGTGTACATCCGCGCCGTGGCCTGGCTGCTGCGCAACGACCTCGTGCAGCAGGCGCGTGTCCGAGCGCGCGTCGTCGCCTCCCCAGCCGTCAAGGAAGCAGCGTGGAAGCGCATGTGGCACCGCCGGCGGAAAAAGTGGCTCCGCGAGCGCGCGGCGTCCATGACATCCAAGGGGTCGACCGGATCCCGTGGGTCGCGCCCCAGTTTCGGCGCGGCAGGCATGTCTCTCTCGAGCTCGCACATGGTACCGCCCTCAACCTCGTCCTCCAACACCATCATCTCCCCCAAGTCCGACAGCCTCATCACCCCGCGACCAACCGAGACGAACCCGATGGACGTGGCGTTCGCGTCCCGCGTCCCGCGCCTCAACAACGTGCCGCCAACACCAATGGGCACGGCCGAGTTCCCGCGCACGGCCACCAACGACTCGTACCTCGACTACGACTCGGATCTGGAGATGGACTCGGATCTCGAGGGCGAGGGCGACTGCGCGATCGGCGAAGAGCAGGACCGAGAGCGCGAGAAGATTGCCATGTTCGGCGAGTTTACTGTCGAGCAGGACGAGCCGAGCCCGTCCGTCGTGCCTACCTTCCACGGCAGCTTTATCTTCAACCCCGGCCAGGCGCAGAAGGACGAGGCGAGGTGGCTGCGCGTTATCCGCGAACACCACTCGGATCCTGTCCTCCAGAGCCGCTTCGATCTGTGAGTTGCTGTTGCTGTGGTGAGTTGCTGACAAGCAGGTGTGTGCAGTATTTCAATGGCGTGACGACCTTCGAGGAGATCATGTACCGCACCTCGCTGTCCAGGAGGGAGCTGGACCGCATTGCGCACGAGTACCGCGACGATGTGAGTTGGACTATGAAAAACGAGAAAACTGACAGCCAGCTCATGCTTACCGTCCAACCGTAATGTGGCTAATTGCGATCTTGTGGATAGAATCGTGGCTAGTGTGTTGTACTCTTCATGTCTTTGTCTCTTCAAATGCGTGCCATTGGCAGCACATGTTATTTACTCCCCGGCTGCACCAGCTCCTCAATACGTTTATCATTACATTATACAGGTCTACATGGCCGGCGGGGCCGAGCCCGGCCGCGACCCGGGCGTCGACGGTGGCGGGGGAATGTCCGTCTTGAGGACACGAGTCGCCTTTTTCTTTGGGTTCGGAGCTGCAGTGTCAGCTGAAACTAAGGCGACGGCAGCTGAGATGGATTCACGTATTGGCGCATCATCTCAACGCCCTATACCGCTCATGACACTCACCATTTTGGTTTTCGCTCATGTAAAACCTGCGCAGGAGCATGATGGCCCCTTCGCGGAGGTATCCGCCCACGCTCTCGAACGCGGGGTTGGTATCGAGCATGGGGCTGGGGTCAGTTGGATTTGGATGCTGGACTCTGGAAGCAAGCTGGCAGATACAGCGTAGCGCAGCTTCACCGGCCTCGACGGACCCCGTGCCTGTAGTACATGTACTCACCTCGTACTGACGTCCAGCACGCTCCCGCACCCCCCGAACCGGTCGTTCCCGGCACCATAAACCACGCGCCCGATGCCGACCTGCCGCAGGGCGCTCGCGCACATGACGCACGGCTCGACAGTGACGTACAGCGTTATCTGGGACAGGGGCGGGGGGTGGTGCGGGAGGAAGTGGTCGATGGCTTCGAGCTCGGCGTGCAGCGTTGCCTGGAGTGGAGTCAGAGGCGGCGAGCAAGGTGAGCAATGGGACGGGTAAGGGTGTGGAACGAACTACAAGACAGCCTCTCGAGCACGAGCACGAGCATCTCGCGGACTCACGTTACGCCACTCATTTGTCCGGTTGCGCGCGCGCGCAATCGCCTGCCCGTCCTTTACGAACACGCAGCCAACGGGGACTTCGTCGTTGTCGAGGGCTTCCTGGGCCTATGGGCACGGAAGAGGGGCACGGGTGGGGCGTGAGAGGTAAGAGTTGAGAGATGGGGGTGGTGAGAGTTGGTGATTAGGCGGTGGCAAGCGGTCATGGTCAATAGTTTTAGTTTCGGGCATGAGGGCACGAAATAGCAGCGGCGATCCAGCGTCAGCTGCGCCAGAGGTATAAGAGATAGAGAGCACTCACCATCGCCAGCGCCTCGGCCATCCATTTCTTGTCTTCCTCGCTTTGTTCCTCGACGGGGATGTATACCTGTCGTCAGCACTAGAATCAACGAATCGTCAGGTAGCTGTTGGGCATGGTTTTGCCAAGTCTAAGAGACAAGGACGCACCGCTTGGTTCATTTTTATGGATGATGGACAGATGGACGAAAGCAAACGGCAGCAACAGGGAAAAAGTGGAGGTTCGCGAGGTGGAACGTAAAAACCCTCAGAGCAAAGTGGAGGTCGTTCACACCCGATGCCAACGAGTGGCGCCCCGGATACAACTAAGCAGACGAGGAGATCATTGCAACGACAACCAGTACAGCACCACAGTAGGTACAATCCAATGCATAACAGGCAGATAATTTGATGTTCGAAGGGTAACATTTACTCGATCAAGGTGAGCTCGCGGGTACGGTTCTGGGCGTAGAGGTCCTTGTACTTCTCCCAGATACGGACGAGCTCGTCAATGTACTGCTTCTGGATCTCCTTCACGTATTCGGGGGATGGGTCGTTGTTCTGCTCGACGGGGATCGGGCGACCAATGACAGAGACAATGGGGTGGCGGAAAGGCTTCCGGTCAGTACAAAATCCTATGACTTGAGTGCGGTACTTACCATCAAGCCGTAGTTGTAGTTGAAAATGCCACGACCGTGGAAGAGAGGGAGGGTGAATCCAAACATCGCCTGGAACTTCTTTTGGAGCTTGTAAACGGTCGTGCCCTTTTCGTTTGCGAGCTGGTCATAGATCTGGGCGCGTCAGTCTGGGTCCAGAAAGATAAGGGCGCAGCGCACGCGACCAAAAATCGCTTGCGCTCGCTACACTCACATCATTCTCGCCAAACGAAAAGACGGGAACGAGCTGGGCACCCTCGCGGATCGCAACCTTGATAAAGCCAAGGCGCTTCTTGAGGGTGAGATCATTGGTGCCCGGGTGGGCGTAGAGCGACTCGGCAGCGCCACCGACGACAATCGTAATGGCGCTACCGGGGCCCTGCGCAAGAATGTTGATGCACGACTTGCGTGACACCGAACATATACCGTGCCACATCAAAATTTCACGGTAGATGGGAATCTTGAAGTTGGAGTCTGCAGTCAGTACGAGCTACAAAGCAGGAGTGACTCACCAAGAGTAAGAAGATGGGGTTTGATACCGGGGAAGTTCTCGCTGAAGCCGGTGGCCTCTGTGCCGAATGTCGCGATGGCACCCCTGCACAGTTAGCTCAATCCCCAAGTACTCCTAGCTACCCACATTCCAATGATGCCGTGCGGGTGGTATCCGAACACATAGCGGCCCTCGGGCGGGAGTTCGGCCTCCTTGACGAGACTGTCCGGGTCAGCACGCTATCCGAAAACACCGGGCAGTTGATAGGGATGACGAGGGGTCGAGTGAGCTTGGTCCTCTCTGCTCCGCCCTGGCACCCCCTTCGTCGCCGCCAGCGCTCGGCTCACCTGCACGGGTAATACTCTGCCGGACGTCAGTAATGTGCGCATGCTGGGTGGCCAAGGTATCCATGACGACTCACGGGCGAAGTACTTCCAACCGACGAAATAGCGGGCCCACTTCTTGGGGCGGCCGCCGTGCTCGTGCGCCTTGTCAATGTAGAGCGCCCAGATGGTATACGGAATAGTGATAGGCCAAAGGAACGGCAGAGAACTGCGAGGAATGTCAGTTGGAAGTACAGAGCTCGGCAACTCACAGGAGGAAGAAGAAGACGATGAAACAAATGGGAATCAACAGGCCCCAGGTAGCGACGGCGGCTGTCTGGAGGCGACGGTGGGGTGGGATGTGAAGGGGGGCAAACCTGTGGAAAGTGGTCAGCTGAGCTCGATGTACCTGGGCGTGCCATCGCCGCCGTAGTCGTCAGGAGGAAGAGCCGACGCGGGCCTTGTTAGCATCAAATGGGTGATCCGGATCTTCTCCGAACCGTAGCCCAGAAAAAGCGTGCAGCGATCCACACTCCATTTCGTTGGGACGCTGGGCCTGTCCATCGGCAGCTGTTCGCACCGCTCCGGTAACTGATCTGCCGCGATACACGGAGCGGGCAAACGGGCCTATCGTCGCCGAACTCTCCGCTCTCCCGAAGACACGTTCTTGCGTGCTACCCGTACTCGGCAAAAAATGGTATACGCACTTGATCTGGACCGGACGCGGGATGGAGATCTCGCTGAGAGGCGGCAGCTTGAGCGCGTCGAGCAGGGGGCTCTTGAGACGCTTCTTCGACTCCTTGGTCTTTGTCTTTGTCTTTGCCTTGTCCGACTTGCCCTTGCTCTTCGACTTGTCGTTGGCAACGTTATTGGCGGCAGCGTCGTCGTCGGCCGCCTGGCTCAACGGGAGAAGCGAGGGCGCGCGCGAAATAGCATCGGGCGTCTCGGGGGGGCTGAGCACGCTAGTTGCGTCGTCGTCGCTGTTGAAGTTTGGTGCCGAGAGGCGGAGACGCAGTCCCGAGGCGGCGGCGGCACCTTCCTGGATTCCGCTGTCGTGGTCCAGTTCCGCGTGCTGCGACGCGGTCGGAGACGTGGATGCGGAATTGCTCAGAGATGTTGTGGAGGTGTGAGGGCTGCTAGAGGCCGACATTGACATTGTCGAGGTTGTCATTGCTTATAAACGACGCGTTTGTGTGTTTCAAGCAAGCAAGGCAAGAAAGCAGGCAGTCAAGTTGGGGTTGGGTTGGGGGTGGTGGTGGGGGGCGATAAGAGATAACAGGGTACGGGGACGAACGCCGAGTATGAAAATGTGGACGTGGGTTCGGATGGAGGGAGGGAGTGACGGCGGTGGGAGAGGAGAGGCAAGTGGTAGGATAGATGGGGGCGAGATAGAGATAGAGATAGAGAGAGAATGCTGTGGGTAGAGTGGAGAGAGTAATGTAAGAAAGCGGGAGGTGTGAGAAACGAATAAAAAGCGAGCGTGTAGGAGATCGAGATCGAGAGAGAGTACTGTACGAGAGAGAGAGAGTTCGGTCTGTTGTCTCACTCTGCCTTTAGCCGCAGTGTTTCTCGATTTTAGCCTGGGAACTTTGGTCGGCGGCCAGTGTACAGTGTACAGTGTTTGCCTTTGGGATCCTTGATCCTTGACGACCTTGACAACCAAACGGCGTACGCGCGGGGTCAGGCGGGGAACACCAGGGTACGAGGACCCAGGGGGGAGGGGTGGAGGGAGGACGGGTGAGTTGGTGGAGGTTGTCGAGGTACGAGCGAGAGAAAAAAAGGTCTGGAGCGTGCACGTTTAGAAACACGCGCGCGGATGGCAAGAGGACGTGCGCAAGGTTGGGTTGGGTGTACGAGATTTCGAGGTGGAAAAATGGGAAATGACGCGCTCGCACACGTAGGTCCGGTCTTGTATCGGACAACAGTGCAGTGCAAGCTTATTTGCGCGTTGTTGAGGATCAAGTGATCGTTCGTCGACGGCGAGGGCGAAGTCGAGGTGAGGTGAGGACGTGGTGTGCTGGATGTGCTTGATCTGGAACCAGAGACCAGAGTCTGGAATCTTTGTCAGTCGAAGGAATCGAGTCAGGAAAGCGGGGACGCAGTGAATACATCATGGCGTGCAGCAACATTTTATCAGCGGCCAGGACTAGTCAATTGTCAAACTTGTCCCAATGCATCTTTGTGCCATTCATTTTTTTCACGGGACGTCACGACGGGCGGGCAACACAGTCATGGTGTCAGGCTTGGACCGCGGATGGATCGCCGGCTCTTTTGCTCACGAGGCCGGTACGGTACAGCACCGGCGTGCAAGTGTCCGGGGCGGGCGGGGCATGCAGGGTGGGTGGAAATGCGGGGCGGGTCTCCATGTCTCTCCGTCCGTCATCCGTCATGGCACGCATTCCTGTCACCTTGTCCGGTTTGTCGTTTGTCCCACTGATGGCATGTGGCCGTTCCCTGGCCACCTGGTCGGCATGGTCGGCGTGGACTTCGGCGCCCATTGACACGAGTCCTGAACGTCAAGCAATAGACCTGTTGTCGCTCCGCTCTACGATCGATCGGATTGACATTTACCGTGCTTGACCATTTTCCATGCCAGTTCAGACGCAATGTCTTGGATCCGGCTCGAATCCATGCATCCATAAACGACACGGGGGACAGTAACCGATACATGCGATATATGCGATACCCGTCCTGCCGTCCTGCCGTCCTGCCGTCCTGCCGGATGAGATCGGAACTGTCGGAAACCCAAACCCATCCGCCAAAAAAGTGTTGCCGTTTGCCTGTAGCAAGCAGGGTGAAGATCAGTTTAGCAATTAGCGTGCAGATGCGGATCGTGGATCATGCAAAATGTAGGGAGGCACGGCCTCGTGGATGCAGGGCCGGTGTCATGCTGTTGCTGTGGCGCCCACGTTCCTCGTCTACCCTGCCCAACTCTCACGCTAGACGATTACGATTTCTGGTCATGGTCGGCTAACGGTAGGCCAGGATGCGGGACTTGAGATGATGGCCATTTAGTCTGACCAAGCTTGGATGAGTTTGTCCAGTCCACTTGTTGGTGCATCCAGTGGGACATGGACGGGCTAGACCTGGCCTGGCTTCATGACACATTCCATTCATACCGTGGCCGATCATGTTTGACGCTGTTCGGTTCGAGATCCGGAAATCACCTCCCAACGCACTGGTCTACTTCATACTCGACCGCTCCGGCCATACTCGCCGAGGTAATTTAGTACGGGCACGACGAGCCCAAAGCCAAAGCCACAAACGCCTTGAATGCAATGACATGTCGCCACCGTGGCGCGTTCGTTGCTCATCAGGGCCGCGAAGCAGTCGCCAAGAGGAGAGAGCAAGTAAGGGTGGAGGTGCGGAGACGGGGCGCGGGGCGGGAGTGGTGTGGCGGGGCAGCGATGAATGGCAGCCAGGCTCTGGGCTCCATGCATTGCTTGGCAGCCAGCAATGACGCGATGGAGGCCCGTGCGTGCGACCACAAGCACAACCACGAATGGTGCGGTGCTAGATAGGACCGTGACTCGTGGGCTGTACGATATCCTGCACTATCGCTCCGCTGCCGCCGGAGTCGGCTCAAACCACATGCCCTTGTCGCCCTCCACTGGCTCACCCACTCCGAGACCACCCGCAACTTGCGTCCTGACGATAAAAGAAAACACCCACGGTCGACCAATCGCGCAAGGTTCAGATACCGGTAATACAGTATGGTCGAGACATGAGTAGACACTATGCATTACATTTTGTAACCTCGTTGCGGCGGCCCTGCATATGGCACGGGAGACATGATCTCCATTCCACACTCCACGTCCAATCCAAGTGTTGACATCACAAGCGCGAGTTTAGCCAGCGCGCTAGC
>Ga0160505_101406_pt1 | contig 11398 bp, 8 predicted proteins | sample DIDeMG_FD_108225 | JGI IMG/M metagenome (GOLD analysis project Ga0160505, IMG submission 108225) | Enriched chicken feces microbial communities from UW Madison campus, WI, USA - DID2874_E49_Stillage MG | ecosystem: Host-associated > Birds > Digestive system > Large intestine > Fecal ...
GAAATTTCATGTCTTCTTTGTATATCGTTTTGTTTTGTAAATTTTATGTAACTATTTGATGTAAGGACAATAAACTGATTATCTATCTATCTATCAATAAACTGATTATCTATCTATCTATCTGTAAGGACAATAAACTGATTATCTATCTATCTGAGATAGATGATGCTTGGTTGGACATAATTTTATCTCAATCTTTTGGATACTGATAACTATAAAAACTGTCTTTTGCTAGCATCTTCCAAATCCCTACCCACTTTATCAAAATCAAGTCTTAACTTTGCAGCCTGGTGAGGCTCAGTTATGGCTTTCACTTTTTGGTCTAATTGGTACATTATTGAGGCAATATCAGTGCTAATGCCGTTAGCCCGGATTGCTGTCACGGTATCGTCAGAAATGAGGGTAAAGGGGATGGCAAGGAAATCGTGTGCCACAGCGGCCATGCAGGGATAAGTGTCCTTATGGTCGTGCCACCATTTAGTTACAGACACAAACGAAGCGTCGCGCTCAGATCGCTCCTGAAAGTAAGTGTCAATGTCAGTCTTGGCTGGAGTAGAGCTTGTCTTGTTAAAGTTATTGTCGTTGTTGTTGTCGTCAAAGTCGTCGTCGTCATCAGAGAGGTCAGAGAGGTCAATGACAGTTTTTGGTTGGGTGGTCGATTGGGTAGTCTGGCTTTTGGTGTAGAAAGTCTTGATAAAAATCTTGACTCTGTCGATAATCTTAGAAGCTTCATGGGACCCATACGCCTTGGTGATGAACTGAGTTTTGTATCGTGGGTCTAAAACTGACGCCACAATTACAGGCAGAGTACTATCTAGATCTTTGAAATGCTTTTCCAGTATGCGACGGCCTTCCTTGATAGCAAGGTTGAACTTGCGAGATACAAACGATTCTTCCAATTTTTGAAGCAATCGATCGGTCTTTTGATATAACCTTAGACCCTTGGGAATAGTTGGCTGTTCATTTGAAGACAGGTTCTCACAAGAAGTGTAAAGCAAATCAACAATGTCACAAAACTTGGTTGCCAGTTCGTATTCCTTATCAGTGAACTGAAGGATTTTATACGCATCATAGTGACTGAAAAACCGATAAAGATTGTACTGGTGTTGGATGACATGACGAATCATTTGATAATAAACATTGACATTTGATCTCTTATCAAGGTAGGGAAGCTCAGAACAATGAATTTTCCACCCAGTACGAAAATTCTCAGAGTGAGCAAGAAAGTGAAAGATTACTCTGACTTTGGTGTAAAGTTCAGGACCATCAGGCTCAGTAAAGAGGCCACCCAATCCTTCAACTTGGTTGATCGTCTGGATAATTTCAGTTGCACTTTGGCTGTTCAGTTCATGGAAAATACCATTTATGGTGGAATCGGCAACACTGGAGAAGGAAAGCACAGTAGTCTCATTACCCTTAAACAAATACCGTGAGGTGTCCTTTCGCAATCCTGAAAGCCCATTATGAATTGTATCTATAATCTCCATCTTATTTAAATGGTCAGGAAACGTGATACTGAAAACATGACTTCCAATATTTAGTCGATCAACGATATTGATTACTTTTTTGCAAAGCTGTTCATACTTGTCGTCATATTTGCACATAAAAGTGGATATTGGAGAGCTGTGAACTTTATATTCATCGATCCAAAATCCATTGAGCTGGACTATCAGAGAGTTCTCTAGTACTTTTATCGCATCAACAGAGAGGGATATAGAGGTTGCATAGTTGGCTATGATATCAGTCAACGACAACATGTAATGAGACGCTCTAGTCTCGATCTCCTCACTAATAGCAGCAGATGTGTAGGTATCGGGTTTGGTATCTGGTAAAAGCTTTTTGAAATCAGGATCCTCTAACAGGGAATAGGGAAGATTGTTTCGTAAAATCAGCGACACAAGAGTGCTTTGCACATCAAAGTTGGGCTTTTTGTGGACCCGATTATTACCAACAAACTTATAGTTGTTGGCGGGCTGGTTGAATGAGTAGGGATCGTTCTCTTGAGGCTTTTGAGAAGGCTTTTGCGTGTCGTCGCGGGAATCTTTTATAGTGGGAGATGCAGGAAGGGTGTTTAGGTTACCAGTGGGAATGCTAGTAGGGTAGACCTCTACAGGAGCAGGATTTACAGAGTTCTGAAGCCCGTGGGAAGGATGGGAAATAGGATCAAGCCTTGAGTGGTAGTTGACTTGATCATCACTTTTTTGTTGCGTAGCAAGGAAAGTAGTTGTGTTTGTCTTGGGATTCCGCTCAATGATGCCATGCTTCTTACAGTGCTCAAGCAATAACGATGTGGAGCCATTCAAAATGCTGGCGTAGCACTGATAATTGCAATCGCTAACCTTGCAATCATATCTATAATTTTTGCGCTGCTTGCATGCACGCTTATCAAAATATTCCGACTGAAGATCAACAGTATCAAAATATTCCCATACCCGCGAACGCTTTTTCCGCGGCGAGTAGAAAGACTCCTTGGTAAGTTGGATGGTCACAAACCTGCCAGCAGGGGTGGTTATAGGTACATTTGATGGCATGTTTACTGGAACGGCCAAAGAACGACGAGGCGAAGCATCCATTGGGATGGCTTCCGCAGAGGAACCGGAATTGAATCCATTGAGTTGCTGATGTTGGAGATCCCTGGATGGGTAAAGACCGGGATTCCCACCCGAGGAGGAAGTGACGGAAGGATACTGCTTGTTAAATGCAGGGTTGGCGCCATTGGGATTGGTTTGCGGAACCTGTGCTACCTCTGCAAACCTAGTGTATTCCTCTGCATTTTCGCGGTGTTCCTGAGAATGTTGCGGTTGTTGTAGTGGGGGCTGCTGCGAAGTTGCCTGGTTCGGTGCGGAAAGGGAGCCAGTTACTTGGTCCCCGTTATCATGGTCTGAGTCGGAGAGGCTCGAATAGTGATCACCCGAAGTTTGGGCGGAAGAACCAAATCTCATACTTGTTTGTGGAGTAATGTGTGGGCGGTGATGTTGTGTACCTATATTCGCGGGGGGAGGAGTGATGATCAGAATGGTCTTTACGAACAAGCCCTTCGGACAAACGAGAATACGAAAAAAGAAATAATCTTAAGAGGGAAAACGGCGGCGCGCGCATGTGGAGAATCTCCTTCCCCGGGGAAAGCGTAAGTATGGGCAGGGGTTGCGTTTTTAGCGGTCGCGGAAACGACGTGAATACGAACATTGAATTGGGAATTCGCGGTTTAAAAAAGATTTAATACTTGAGTATTACGTCAAGTTTCAAAACTAAAGCATAGGTTATAGTGTAAGCATTAACTATGTTTGTTCGATGGGTAATGATACACAGACAAAACGCCAACCCTTCTAGTAAGAAATTTTGATAAACCGATTTCAAACCGAAAAGGAAACCTGAATTACATCACTTGCAGTCCTCTATAATTGTAAGTGCTTAGGCAACGAAAGTCTGGCCATCGATTGCTGCGCAGTTCTACTGTTCTCCTGAGAAGTGCGAAAAAGTTTTATTAAATGGCCAATTATTCAAAGTGTTCAAACATCTGTCAATTAAACAATCTCTGTAATTATATATAATCATAAGTATTAATAAGCTTAAGAACGATTTAATTGAATATTTCAAAAAAAAAATTAAATAAATAAATAAGTAAAAAAAATCAACCCTTGGATGGAGAGAATTCTTGTGTGTTTCTGTTTGGGTTCTTGAGAAAGTTAATTCCCATGCTCATAGCCCCCAAACCATGCATTAATACCATAGAAAAACAGCAAAGAAAAACAATACCAACCAATTCACGCAATGATCGCACGACTAGTTCGAAAATAAATACATTATACACAGTTTATTATATTATACTTGTTTCGTTGTAAAATAAAAAATAAAACAAACCGCGAAAAAATTGGGTGGAAGGAGGATAAAAGGGATATCAAACGTAGGTGCTATATAGATATATATGTGGATGGAGGGCGATGTCGCAAATATTGAAAAGGAAATGTGTGATTATGTTTTTCTTTTTTAAAAGAAATAACTTAGGCGGACTCAGAGGGTGCGGCAGCAGCAGGGGCAGCAGCAGCGGCCTCCTTCTCCTCATTTCTGTCGTTTCTTCTCTTCTTGTTGTTGTTGTTGAAGTTCTTGCGGCCATTGCCATCGAATCGTCGCTTCTTGTTGTTGTTGTTGTTGTTACCACCCTTCTTATCCTTGAAGGCATTGAAGGATCTTCTACCACTGCTGCCATTGGCATCGGTGGTGAAGCCATGCTCAGCCGCCTTCATGTCAACGTAACCCTTCTTAGACATGATGAGCAGCTCGGTCTCACCGTACTTAGGCTTGGGGTCGAGAGCAAGGAAAGCCTCGGCATCAGAAAGGTTCTCAAACTCAACAAAGACAGAGCCCTTAAACTTCTTGTCATCAGAGCGACGAAGACGCACCTGCTTGACGGGTCCAAATCCAGCAAAGAACTTTTCGATATCAAATTGAGTGGTTTCGGTCTCATCACCAAAACCCTTGGCGTAAACACTACGGTTGAAGGCATTGGCACGCTGCTCGGGCTTGGGCTCAACCAACGGCGTCTTACGGCGCACAAGCTCACCGTCCTCAGAAACTTCCAGGAGCTCGGGCGACTCCTTCAGCGCAGCAACAACCTCTTCAAAGGGCTGGAAACGGCGCATGCGGGAGAAGCATGCAATAGTAGAGATGGGCACCCAACCGTCGTTAGACTGGGTCAGCTTGTAAAGGAACTTGTCGGTAGGGAGGTTCTGGTCAGAGAAGTAGAACTCAACCTGCTTGAGGATCTCGGCGTGATCGCTGGTAACGGGAAGCTTAGAGGCGTCGCTGACAACGTTGGTCTTGGGAGCCTCAGTAGCGGCAGGAGCCTCAGTGGCGGCAGGGGCCTCAGTAGCGGCAGGGACCTCAACAGCGGCAGAGGTTTCGACAGCAGCAGCGACCTGCTCAATGACTTGCTCGGGCTTAGATTCTTCAGACATGTTTAGGGATTACTTTGTTGCTCTTGTGGGGATGTGATTTGGACGAAAAGACAAAGATTCTGATTAAAAAAATTTTTTTTACTGAAAATTTCAAACCTCCCAACGGCGACAACATCAAAGATTAACCCTAACTATACCCTAACCTCATACACATGAAATATATAGTTTAATCTATAGTTCTATATATACAAGAGACCCTGATTCAGCTACTGTCATGCGCCAATTTCGGGAAACACAGCTGATGCTGCTCTACAACTTGCTCTTGTCAGAGTTTTCTTGCTCTTCGCGTATGCGGACTACACCATCCTGCATAAACGAGCACACTAGATTGTGGTTCTCGTCGTAAATGTGGCCCTGGTAGAGGCCGCGGCCATCCGATGCCTTTGATGAAAAAGTCTCCATAGTGTTCCATGCGTTAGAGAGACGTGCACCCATATCATGAAAGACAAATGAGTGGTCTATTGATGCCACTTTGTTGATCATCGAGCTTTTTTCTTGTAGGTTAAGAATAGTGAAGAGTGAGTTGCGGTCAGATACGTACAAGAACGCAGCACTTTGGACAACACTGTTAGTAGGAAATTCCGAGAATATAGTACACAAGAGCTAAAGGGTAGTACTTACACATGAACGTTTTGGTCGTTTGAAATTGGTTCATTTGCTTTGAAATAATGGATCTGCGAGCGCTCAGAGACTCTTTTGTCGTCATTTACATTGCCCATGTTACGCTTGCGCACTTCGATAGGATGATACTCTTCGTTATAAGTGATCTTACCAGCTTTTAAGAGCGCCTGCCAATGGGGTAAGTCGACATCGGGTGCAATTTCGTGGTCTTCAAGACTGTCAAATGCGTTGGCAAGTTTGAAATCATCCGGCAAGTGCCGCTGGTGGTTAAGCGAGCCTCGTGGCGTGGGCTTTTTAAGTGAAACTATGGCAATAAAACAAATGCTTTTGGCGGAAAAGAGCCGGGAGGTATCACTGTTTTGAAAAACCTTGACTTGGCGCACAAGGAAGTTGGAGCCATTACGGATCTCTTCAACCTGGTAGTAAAAGGGAATATCACGCTGACCGGGAAGCAAAAAGTAACCGTGAATATTGTGACATATAAACTCTTTAGGAGCAGTGCGGGCAGCAGCAAGACTCGACTGGGCCAGGACGTGGCCGCCAAAAACGCCAGGAGCTACCTGTGGCTTGTAGGGCTTGACAAGAGAGCGGAAAAGACGGACATTAACAGTTGCCAGAGAGGTGAAGTCTGCAGGCTTGAGCTCCTCGAGGGACATGAGCTGGTCAAAAGTTTTGTGCGATAATTCAACGAGACTCATAGTGGTGGAATCAGTAATGGAAAATGGAAGATGGAACTGAAAATTTCAAAAAAAAAAGATAAAAAAGACAGGTGTATCGAGGGGGTATATATAGAAGATCCATGATGAGGAGAGATGGGGGGTAAGACAAATAAGGGCCAAAGGCACCAGTCAGCGGCTTAACCGTTGAATCTCGGTTTAATTTTATAATTTATTTTATATTAAACTTTAGTAAGCTATATTAAGTTTCATTTGTCACTAAATTATCATTATTTATTATTATCGTTACCCCACAACATATGGTTGGGTTGTCTGACTTAGGCTGTTGTTTCTTAATCTGTTGTGCGGGATTCCGTTTAAAGGAAACCAAACACTCAACGTCTTAACCCTTAAGATTAGACTCACAGATAAGTAATCAAAGGATTAGACCCATAAGTGTTTCAATAGCACACTCCTAGCCACATTAAAATCTACACCAGATTCTTGGATAAACTACGTGCTCTTCATTGCAAATAATATCTTTTGTGTGTTCTCTCTAATGCCATAAAGGCTGTTTGTGACCCAACTACAGTCTAATCTTGTTGAATTTCCCTGTCGGTTCCTTGATTTTCCTGGCTTCCTTTGAGTACTCATCTTCTTTTTCTGTTCCGACCTCCTACAGTTTCAGATGTGACATGAACTTCAAATAAAGATGTGCCAGTGCAATCTTCTGCTTCATATCTGGCTGATATAACTTGGGGTTGAGTTTGTAACAGCTCCTGCTTAATAAGATATCATAACTTGGAGTGGAGCAACAGGGTCTCATGAGCCTAGAAGGGTCTGTATTTCTTTTTGTATAATTTATTTTATTTCTATAACGCATGAATCATCAATTCTACATTTTTTACTTCCCCGAGTTACTTTTCACTTTACCCATTTACAGTATCTGGTTTATTCACCTCCAACCAGCACGACCATCTCAAGGTCCATTATTTCTGGTAAAAAAAACAATGACGGCAGACAAAAGGGATTCAGAGAGTCCCTGAATGACATATTGTTCATTAAGGTTGGCTTCATAGTGAAGCACGATCCTGCAAGCAGCCTTTCTGCAGATGGACTCCAAGAATTGAAAACCAAATCTACACAATCTGTCCTTGTACGAGACCGTAATTTCTTTGATTACTCTATAATATACTCTATTCAAACGGAATACAGAACTTTTTTGAAAGTGTGTCCATTTCTGGTGCTTTTGATTATTTTTATTTCCGGGTACAATCTATCAAGGAGTTTAACTTGCCTTCTTTTTCGTGACCCGGGGACATTTAATCATGACAGATTTTTTCTTTTCTGGCATTATCACTGGAGTAGTCTCCAAATCCGCTGCCTCTACAGAACAATTGTTTCCATGGTGGAGGTCTGATCGAATTCTTCTATTGTCGCACCAACCATGCAGTGAACCAGTAAATAATTCATCAATTTGTTTAATTTTGGAACAAGTAGTATACTCTGTAGTTATTTTTAAATTCAAAAGGATAAAACGAAAAGAACCAGAATTTAGGTTGTTTCCCGAAAGCGATCCTTCAGATAATTTTTGAATAACATGGAATACGCATAATGTATACTGTTTGTCTAATGTTTTATTAAGAGTTTTTGAAATGGAAAGATTACACCCAACGGTACCTCGGCGACTTTTTCATTTCAATTTCTCCGCAGTTCCTGAAAAACCCAAAATAAAAGCCATAAAAGTCACGTGCAAAGATCGTCTTGAACAAAAAAGAAAGAAAAAAAAATGCGTCCCCGGAGCGTATACCCGGCTGATCTGACCGAAGCAGACTAGCGACCAACACAACGTACACAAGCACACACAGAAATGCTGAGGACAAAATCCATAACAGTATCACGCTCCATGCGGTGCTTGATACGGCCGACTCCAGTTAGTTATCGACTGCTATCATCGCTTCACAATGAATCTACGCCAGCGCCTGCCGAAGGGAGCGCAACAACCCTGAACCAGGACCCGGCTGCCTCCGGCAAACATCACACTACAAGCCCCAAGCCTATCCCCCTGGCGGCGCTCAAAGCCGCCCCGCCTGCCTTGCATACACTTCATGCCCGTCTGCGGCTTGCTGACTGCGGCCTCCCGCCCGCAACCCTGGCACGCTCCCTTATCTGCGCATCGGCGCGCTCACAGTACGTTGATAATGCCGCCCTTGCCCGCTTTGGTACCGGGGTGTTGCAGTTTGTAGCATTTGATTACTTTGTGGAAAAGTACCCGCGGCTGCCGCCAAACGTGGCAGAAGCTGCCGCCGAAGCGGTGCTGGGCGAACGTGGCCTTGCTCTGCTTGCTGAGCGTGAGTGGGGGGTTGAAGAGGATAGCCGCTCGGCACTGGCACGCTACCTTGAAGAGGACGAAGAGGGGCTGCTGTTGGGAAAGCTCCGGTATGGAGTAGTGCGGCCATCGCCGCCCCCAGCTGGCGACGCCGGAACCCCAAGCAGCCAGGAGATCCACGACAGCCGGCAAGCGGCGCTTGCCACATTCGTGCGGGCTCTCGTCGCTGGTATTTACGCGCACGGGGGCCTGTCCACGGCCCAAGAATTTGTCCACACGTACGTTGTTCTCCCGCGCGCCAGCCAAGTTGACGTTGCGGCACTCGTGAGCGCGGCCGCGGGCCCGCACCCCGTACGCGCGCTTGCCAACCTCTGTGCGCGCGAGGGCTGGCCCAACCCCGTCTCACAGCTGCTGACCGAGCAGCCCCAGGCTTCTGCGGCTGTTGCTGCTGGTGAGCTCCCCCACCACAAACCAGGCTGGCCAGAAACAAGCAATATTTATAGTCCCTCGGCCAGCTTCATTGTGGGCATTTTCAGCGGCAAGCAGCAGCTGGGCCAGGCCCAAGCAGCAACAGTGGCAGAGGCAAAACGCCTCGCGGCGCTCGATGCTCTCACGCAATGGTACCTGGCACCTCTTGACAACGATCATTCTAGCAGTAGCAGCAGTGCTCACAGTAACAACATGCCCAACGAAAGCGAGATCATTTTTGAGCAGTAACTGCAAGCCACACGAGCAGATGCCACAACGGGCTCAGCTGACTGGCTCGAATTTTTTTTTTTTCTGCGCTTGTTTTCTTCAGCGGCTTTTACCAAACTAATCATTATAATGAAACGACATTTGCCTGTAAATAATAACGAATATAAATATAGTATATAAATGTACATGTGGAGTTTTTTTTTTTTAAAATCTTTTCTTTTTAATCTTTAATTTTTTTTTTTGGTTCTTTCCGTTATCTTAATGTGAGTATTATTATGATTATTATTATTATTATTATTATGAGTTTTTTCTTTTATTTTTTTATGTTAGACTGTTTTTAGCTTTTTTTTCAATGGCTCTGTTTTATCGGGCTGCAGGATCATCATCACCGATGATGGCTCCGGCTTGCGTTCCGATGGTGGTGGCGCTACGTACGTTCTATGATGCGCTTCATCCAGCCGCAGATCACTTCTACCCTTTTGTTCATAATTGTTTTTATTAGCACCATCGCCCTCCTCCTCGTCATCGTCATCGTCAAAGTGATCAAAGCTCCTGCCACTGCGCTTGCCGTAGCGCTCAAGCCGGCGCTCGAGCTTACTCATTTGCACTCGCAACATCATTTCCGACTTGCGCACAATTGACTCCGATTCGCGCGCGGCAGCCTCAGATTCCTCAAGCTGGCCGATTCGGGATTTGAGCAGATCATTGACAAGCTCTAGCTCAGACACTCGCGTCTGCAGCTCCTCCTCGGTCTTACTCAAACCCAAGCCCGAGGTGGTACTGGTACTAGCACTATCAGATGTAGTGGTACTGCCGTTGCTAATGGTGATTGCTTGGCTGATTGACGGCAGCTTATCGTTTGGCCTGCTGTTAGCGTCCGTTGCCATTAGATATGGTGACGAGGTGGCTGCGCTCGATAGCTGATCCAAAGCTGAGCCACTTGAAAGGAGCGGCTTTAATTTGTCAAGTGGCGGTGGCTTTGCTTGTAAGTGTTTAGCAGTTGACGCCAACAATAACGGGCTCGTCACTGCCTGCAAAAATGGTGTTGTATGGGTAGAGTTCGGCGTGTTTTCTGATAGAATCGACTTTATCGGGTTAACGGGCGGCCGTAGAGGCGAAAAAGGAATGGATTCAATGTCCTTGAGTGGCGCCAATGGGTTCGGTGAGTTGAGTGATGGCAGATGTGACTTGAGAGGGTTAAATGATGGCGAGGGGGCCCAGGAAACGTATGGTGTGGCGGCGCCAGGCTCAAGTGTTGAGAGTAGCGAAGGTAAATGTTCGGTAGTAGATAAGGAGACAGTACTGCCGTTGGTATTACTGGTACTATTACTGGTATTATTATTGGGTTTACTATTCACACCGTTTAGAGTTACCGGCGTTGACCTTTCTATCAAAGTGGATGATACTGGTTTTGTTGTTACTGTTGCTCTTGCTGTTGCTAAACTCAGGGCAGCACTTGCGGCCAATCCCACTGTGCTTTCAGTGCTACCGCCAACTGGTGCCATAAGAGGCGTGGAGGCTGCACTATCAAGATCTGCTGCTCCAGAGATAGCACCAGCCACAGCTGCAGACTTTTGTGTATTTTTCACCTTTTTCTTCCTTGGTTTTGGCACCTTTGGTGTCTGCACGGGTGAGTCCGACGGGTCTGTTGTCCCGGCCTCCTTTTTATTTCTATTTCGTGATTTTATTGTATCAGTTTTCAGCGAGATTGGCCGCGACCGGCCGTGAAGTTTGAGAAAGAGTCCACACGCGTTGCATAGTATCTGGCCGTTTTCATCGCGCCTCCATAGCGGCGTGGTACTTGTGTGGCAGTTTTGGCACCACGGGGAGAGAGTTGAGCCCGTGCTAGAGCTAGTGGAAGACCCGTTGGTGGGGGTAGTTATGGCGGGCTTTGTAGAGTTGGCTTGTGAGGTCGTAGTGGCCTGTATTTTGGGCGAGTTGACCGGCGATTTAGCGGACTTGGGGACGATAGCTTTGTTAATAGATTTAAACGAAGAATGCGCTTTTTCGTCTCGGGCATGATCAGAAATAGCGTCGGACATTTTTTTTTTTTTTTAAAAAAAGAAAAAAAAAAAGAAAGGGGGGGGTTTTAAAAAAAAAAAAAAAAAAAATTCAATGAAAAGAAAAAAAAAAGGAAGATA
>Ga0160505_101407_pt1 | contig 11392 bp, 9 predicted proteins | sample DIDeMG_FD_108225 | JGI IMG/M metagenome (GOLD analysis project Ga0160505, IMG submission 108225) | Enriched chicken feces microbial communities from UW Madison campus, WI, USA - DID2874_E49_Stillage MG | ecosystem: Host-associated > Birds > Digestive system > Large intestine > Fecal ...
CACCATTCATCCAACAGAAATCTCTCGTCGTCGTCGTCCTCTACCACCATCCTTTGGCATGTATATATAAAGAGCTCCAACAACAACATGCAGAAAATATAGCCCCCCAACATAGCAACCATCTCCACTGCGCTCCACTCTCGACTAATTTCATCCTTCTCTCACAGTCGACAGTAACAAAGAGACCACATCGGTCCAGACCAACATCAACAACAGCTTCATCACCACCACCCCCTCCTCCACTGTCGCCATGTTCACCTCCCCTCTCACCGCTCACCACCGCCAGGCGATGCAGCAGCAGAACCAGCACCAGCACCAGTACCAGAGCAGCAGCTACCAGAACAACTACCAGAGCAGCTATGGTGTAGCTACCGCTTCACCGCAGTCCATCTTTGGCGGCAGCGCTCCGTCACCGGCCTCGTCGACCTCGTCGTCCCCGACCAACTTTACTATGCCTGTCAACCTCCCCGTCATGGAGGGCTGGCCCCCCGGAGCCTTCCACCGCTTCCGCTGGTGCTATGTCAACGAGGGCAGTGAGTATCACACCGGTGCTGCCACAAGCTCCTCTCCGAGCCCTTGAGCATTCTCCGAGCCCTTGAGCATTACTGACTCTGGCCCCTAGACTTCTGCAAGGCCGACCCCACCCAGGCAACCATGACCACGGACGGACCAGCAGTCAAGTCGTGCGCATGGTGCCGCATCCCTATGCCTTGAGCCGGGGTTTGGAGCTCGCGTCGCCAGCTGCCTCATGGTCCGCGATTACCCCACGCGTCGTTGATCCTTGATCCTGCCTCCGTCATCATCCCTGGCGGTTACCGGCGGTCACCTCGACTGACTGTCGGCGCCCGTGCTTGTGATTCGTAGGCCCGGCCGTCAGCGTCTTCTCGTTCTCGTCGCAGAGCCAAGCCGCAGCTCGCAACTGTGCCCCATCATCACGCCATCAACAATCCGTAACCCGCTCGAATACCCTTGAGCCGGCACTTGCTCGGAGCGCCGCAACACCAAAAATCCCACACCCCCTCCTATCTTTCTCATTATCTTCGGTTTCGTCCGCCGTCAACGACCGGCCGACCGACCGGCCGGCGATGCCGACAGCATAGCTAGCTAGACAGTACATGCCGAGTGCCGACCTCATCATCTATCAATCGCAACGCGCACCGCGCTTCTCCGGGGTTTATCCCCATTCACATCATATTTCACTTCATCACTACCACCCCCCACATCCTCCCAACCCTTATCCCTAAAACCGAACCCCGAAGTACATGCCCCACACCATCCATTTTACAAACCGTTACCCTTCACCATAACCCATACCATGACCGCCGAGGAGGTAGTAAAAACATCCCATTTTGTTGTAGCAAGCACGTAGCAGTAGCAGTAGCAGTAGTACCAGTATGAACTCCATCGTAACCTCACTTTTTTTTGTTGCTTGCCACGGAAAAAAATGATGCAAGACAAACGTGTCCTTAGCGCTCGTTAGTCCCTTGTCAAAGTTGCTATCATTACGACTACCAGATCGGATCATCGGATCGGATGCTGACGAGCAGTGGACGAGCTTTGGGACCCGCGGTCCAAAGTGAGTCCAGAGTGTGTCTGTCGTCGTGGATTACAGTTCTGGACCTAAATTAGGTGGCGCACCGGGAGGCACAGCGACTCTGTGGTCATTCGTGTCATTGTTGCGCTCCGTCTTCCGTGCAGCAGTGGGTCATCTGACCTCGGCGACGTGTGGGATCGGACACCACTCAACGACAGCGCGATAGGTTCATGTCGGTGCCATTTCCGATGCAACTGTAGCTCTGTTGTTGTTCCTCGAGCCCGGATCCCCCTGCTGTCCCTTGGAGAAGTTCCGTCTGCCTCTCGGCATGCATCGAGCTTGCTGTCGCTCTGCATGCTGCCTGATGTCACTTTTCCCGTAACCCTGGGTACGGTCTGTTCGTCGGCGGAGTTGACCACCTGCTACTTCGAACAAAAACATGCAATCAGGGTTACATGCCCACTATCGCCGCTCTTGGCCCGCACACAGTTTCGCAAGATCTGGCTCAACCAGTTTTGGCTGGCATCCCCTCGCTGTCCCTGGCGGGATGTAAATTAACGTGGCGCCGGGCCTGGCAGGATGTAGCGAGCCAATACTTCTCCGCAGTTGTTCCGGACAACTGCAACAATCACCGATCCCATCGGCCACCACGCGGCAGTCACTCACTTTTTGGTGTTGCCGTTGTTGCTCCCCGATCCCTTGTCCCCAGTGTCATCTCCGGAACATCCACCGGCAACGCTACTGGCATTGGCTGGCCGGATCCCAAGTCGCCGGGCGCACCATCATGTGGACGCCCTCGTGACCGCCGCCATTATCTTGTCCCCAATTTCGCACTCGTGCAAGGCTGCGGGACGGCACATGAATTCACATGCATGCTCCTTGCACTCCTCCGAAGCGAGCACCTCGCAACTGGTGTGTTTGTCGTTCTAGACCCCATACCCCGCATTCCGCCCCCGTCCCCTCCGCCCCCGCCCCCTCCGCCCTCTTCGCCTCCGCAGCCCCCGCCCCCCGCCTCCGTCTCACTTCCGCTTCCGCACGCGTCGGCACGCCACGAGACGCCGACAGCAGGATCCGATCGGAACTTGTGTCATTTTTGCAAGGTTTGGCTTGGCATTGGGGTTGTAGTGACAGAGAGGCCAAGAAAACTCAGGGGCGAATGCACAATGCACGGCAGAGCACGGCATCGGCATCGAAAGGTATGGAATTGTCGTCCACCTTACTGAGCCGTGGAGAATCACCGATGTGCCTCGTGATACGTTTGTCTCGAGACTCATGCACGTTTACACTCTGCATTCGCTGCTGTGCTTGGGCTGCTCAATACTTGTGAAGAATGGGAATGCCACTACCTTGGCGCCGAGTGGGATCGGACGCAGTGGGGTATACTGTGTACAGTGAAGCTTGGGCGCGTCGATGTTTCTGAGGCATGAAAGCAGAGGCAAACACACGACGCCACCCCAACCTTTACTGAACATACGTTATCTAGTCCACCTCACTGACCCGACGACGAGAAGCACAGATGGGTTCCTCGTGATATGGCGCTCCCTCCAGCAGACTGTGCAGCTGCCCACTCCTCTGGACATAGCGACTTGGCGCTTCCCTCTGCCCACAGCGCGGCAGCGAGACAGGCCGGTAGACTCTGTGATCAGCCCCACTGGCGGGGCCATAAGAACCACTGATCTGCGTCTCGTGACGTGCGTTCCGGTGGCTTCACGTATCCTCGCGCATTGTTTCTTTTCTTCTTGAACACCGTGTCGGGTGCTGTGCTTCCTGTCCCTTGGCATCACAATGGGTACGGTGCCTCAGCCGACCGAGTCGCGTACACCGCTGATAACAGTCCACAGACCAACAATAACTACTGCTTTGGTACTCACGTCACTGTCTCAACTGACGGGCCGACTGTTCGGAATGAAAGTCACGAGTGAGAGGCGCAAAGGGGAGATGAGGCCGCTGGGCCAATATGCGACCGTGCGCGTCATTCCTTCTGGTGGCTTCATGCCGTGCACACCGATGCCGCTCGCAATCTGGCCTGCTAGATAACCTGGCTGAGACCTAAACCTCCTAATCTCCACCGTCTCCCCCGTCTTTATCGCTTTCATCGCCTCCACGCCGCCAGGACCCCAACGGGGACCCCGGCCATTCCTCACACCCACTCTTATCCTGAGTCTTGGCAAGCCTCTGACTCGGCACACTCGGCGCGCCGTATCCCCGCTATGTGCCCGCTGATACACCGACGCCCGAAGCAGGTTTGCTCGTGGCTCAAAGGTCCTGGACCGTGTATTGTGGAGTGTGGATTGTGGATCGTGCCATGGAGGGGACGTGTAACGTCAGCCGTGCCATGTGTTGAGCAATCCACCGTCGATCAACGATAGGGGTGTGGGTGTGGCGCCAGGGCCAGTGGGTCAAATAAACTTATTGCTTGTTGGTCTCGGACATGAGCATGAGACTGGGCACGGCCTCACCATCTTAAATTTATGACTGACATTGCTCGTTGTTAGTCCTTACGGCCGTTGCAAAGTAGGGTACTTGAAACAACTCAAGTGGTATAGGTCGATCCCCTCAAAGGCTTGGAACAATGGAACAACCAGGTTATCGTTGCTGTCATTCTCTATTCCGAAATCGAGATGCGTGTCGCTCATGGATGTGACCCTTCTGCATGCCTGCGCCCGGCTGGTGTTCTGTCTGTGCGGTCGCCGGGCTGGTCTAGAGCGTGAGATGTGGCGAGGAGCAGTGTGGCAGCGTGTACCGTTTGTTCCAACTAGCTCGTCGAGCTACCCACCATCTCTGACTTCTTGACCAACCACCCAAAGCCTTCCTCTGCAACCGAGTGATGGATGTTATCGCACATGTTCTCAAGGCTGCCACTTGAAGAGATGGTCGAAACACCGCTGAAAATGGAAAGTGCCACTGCTGTAGAGTCGATCTGGTGTGTTTGATGCGGTGCTGATGAAACCCAATGCGATGATGATCGACATGAAACGCGGGAGAAAACTCGCGAAACTCGGGTCCGATACACAAGTCGATCTCTCTTTCTACAGTTCGACCCTTGTTTGTGAAATACAATGTCCAGTAACGACGTAGCGATCTTAAAAGCTCTCCATCTTTCTCTTATCCTGTAATCATTGCTCACTCTACGCCATGCTAGCCTACTCATGGGAATGTCTCGACCGAGCAGGCGTACCATACGTGGCCTGGGGCGTGGTCGTCTCAGCATACTACTCCCACCCCGAAGTGTGCGAAGCAATGCCCTTTCTCGCCATGGTGTCTGACCTCGACGCCGCTGTCCAAGCGTGGATAAGCCATGGATACTCTCTCGACACGGAACTCACACGATACGGAAACCGCCAACTGAGGGCTCTGAACCCGCCACGCGAATACGTCGAGGAAGCAAGGCGGGAACGGCGGCCGAGTCCGAAATCGATCTCGGTGATACTTGATCGCGAGTGGAACTACGACGTCAAGCGTCACTTTGAGCTGTATCCAGATACATTCTGGCCACCCCTCGCCGCCTTCCTCAACGCGACGATCACGCTCACCCTAGATCGAGACGTCAGCCACTTGCCTCGGTACCAGTGGGACGACGACTGCTACCACCTCGCAGACATGATCGCGTATCTATACGAACCGCTGGCCCCGGGTGTGCGAGACCTCACCGATGAGCTAAGCCTGCCTAATCGGCAGTATCACATCGACCGCTGCTATGGTACCTGGTCATCCTCGATGATGGACGACATCCAGGGCCACATTTGCGAGGTGCACCGCCAAATCCGGGACGGCAAACGAAGCGTCCGCGACCCCGTGGCAGAATACGAGGCATGCGCAATGGAGCACGGTTTGGCGCTCGAGAACGAAGAGTATCGACCTCTGGCGCCTGAGCAGCGGCAGACCAAGTACTATGGCATTCTCAACCGCAGCCGTAGATACCACATCAGTAACTCTCCTCCCGACAACATCGTCGAGGTCATGCGCGCCGTCCGCGAGAAGCTGCATAGCAAAGTACCTGCCCGCGAGTCGGGAGCGTATGCCGACTGGGCCAAGTCAGCGGGTCTCCGCTCGAGCGTCGAGAAAGAGGACGAGTACTGGTGGCGCGATCCAGGTATCTTTAACCGTGCCCGCCGGATCCGTCAGCAAATCGTCCCCACGACCCATTGCGCCTGGAGAGTCGGTGCCGACTTGGCGATATGATGACCCGCCAATGCATCTTGCCATACAGAAGCGGAAGATTCACACATGTCCGCGTCAGAATACTCACTCGGTGGATCACGAGCCGTCGGTCGGTTTCACCAGCAACCTGCCATCAGGCTCAGGCGCTACGTCGTAATGCGCATGCCCATCCCCTTCGCTCATAGACAGCCATGGAATTGCACAAGGGGTACCCACCCCCTGTTCCACCGATGTATCGATGTATGTACTGATATCATAAAGTACGAGTTCATTTGCTGGGCACGAACGTTCGTTCTCTGTAAACAGAACATCATTACGTCGGTCGTGTCTCATGCTGTTATCAGCATGTTAGCTGCCACTATCGCTGCCTGAGACTGACATTGCTAGCTGCGCGCAGTTCTTGTACAATCAAGTCGAGCCCACTCGCAACCATGACACTTTGCGTCATGGTACGGACACAAAGCTAAACATGCAAGCAACACTCTTACAGTGGACTCCTACAAGGGCGGCCGTCTGCCTCCCAAGTGACAATTCTACACATACGCCGCGCATGAGCGGTTCCTTCTCGGATCCCACATATGAATGGTTTCCACTTCATCCTCCTCAAACTCGCGCGTGAACAGGTCCCAGTCATCCTCGCCCACGCTCTCCCTGAACTGGCGTGGCGACATTGTCGTCACTTCCCAGCATGCAGTCTCAGATCCAGTCTGATCGGCGCCAGCACGGAGCGATTCAAGTGTAAATTGGGGATCGTAGGGCGCGGCAAACTCCTCAAATCCAACCAGTAGGACGGGGACGCCCAGTGTGGCGATCGCTGCCCCAAGGTCAGCCGGTGCACCGTTCGGCGCTGGGGCCACAGTGGCAGATACAGATGTCGAGCCACCGATTTTAGCGACAGTCTCGGCGAGCTTAGCGACAGCTTCGGACTTTGTGAAGATTATTGTAGCGGAACGCAATGTCGGCGGTGGCGAGGGCCATTCGTTAGTCGTAGAGCGCGAGGGTAACCACTGCTCGGCGGGATGGTACGCGAGGTTGATGACGAGTTCCTGCAGGCCATCCGGGACCAGACGGAGGAGACCGCGTGTGGGATGGAGGGTTCGGGGTGTGGCGAAGTGGACAAGTCGGCGGGCACTGCAGGGGATATGCCGGGGGGGTTCGTTGGTAAGGGAGAAGGTGGACGTGAAGACCGGGTCGCTGGGTGCCTCCGGATCCGTCCTATCCGGCCTTGACCAGCGCGTCCAGATACGCAGCACCTCGAGCGGCGGGAGGGGCAAGTTGGCAAGCATGACGAGGCGTACACTCCCGCGAATATCGAGCATGCGGGTGTGGCTGAGGTCGGCGGTACCAGTGTACGTGAACGGATGGTCTTCATCCGTCTCGTAGCCCCGGTACACCGCTCTGTCGATTGCCAGAAAGCCGACCCGGTCATGGAGTACGGTGTCGGCGTAGATGCGCGGGAAACCAAAACTGACCGTACCCCCGACCACCAAGCGCGAGAGGAGGAGCCGGTCGACCTCGTCGTGGCATCGGCGAGAGAGGTTGCGGAGCTTCCGGAGTAGAGGGAGGGGTGAGACTTGTAGGATCGTACTGAGAATCTGGGGGTAGACGGTCGAGTCAATCCAGACTTCGGTGGTGCTGTTGGTGTCGTTGTCGGTGCGCATGGGGGCGATTGACGATCAGGATGAATGCATTCGGATACAGAGTATATAGCGACTAGACGGAGCAAGCACGGTACCAACTTGGAACCCGGATCCGACGATGGGTATCTGACAATCTGACGAGTGGTCGTGAGAACGACGGTGTTGACGTACGTGTGGTTTCGGTCGGAGCATGATGAAACAAGGTTGCGTCGGGTCCGCAAACACGCTGTAGAGCACCTCGAGCCGTTCCGTGGGATCCGCGAAAGCGGTGCTGAAGCTATGTAGACGAGCTTTCGTACATAAGCGCAGCAACAGGTGCAGAGTTCACGTCGGAAGGCATTCTGAACCTCGCCGCTGCTCTGGAAAAGCACCACTGAGCAAAGTGCCGCATTGGCATAGACATACTACAGCCACATTTACAACCTTTGACCCCAGCCTCGAACGTGCTTATGGAGATGCATGCGGCCCCCGACAGCACGGTCTGGATCGACTCCAGAGGGTACCCCCACATACTGTACAGAATCCTCCAGTATGCGTCAACAAGCGTCCTCCGCTCCTTCCGGCAGACGAGCACCGAATGGCGGGAGCGCACCGACCGTCTCCTCAATGATCACCTGCACATCGAGTCACAGAAGGCAAGCGACCGGATCAGCTACAGCACCATGACGGTTCGGCACACCATGACGGTTCTGCACGACGGCATGCGCATCCGGTTCAAGAAGACTTACGTCAAGGATATCATGACTCGATCCAATGGTCCCCCAGACCAGTGCTTCCCGCCGTGGCCCTCCACCCTCGTTCGGGATCTCTCTACGCTTCGAACGCTGGATATCCGCGGCAGGGTGTGGATTTCCTTGCTCTCTAACCTCCCCTTTCCGCGCCTGAACACTCTCCGGATGATGGACAGAGCCTGGGGATCCGAGAACCTTCCCGCGGACTGGTGGTCGTCGCGGGATGTCGCACGTCCACGCATGGGCTACGGGGATATACTCTTCACCCCCCACGGACTCTTGCCCCTCTACGCCAGTCGCGTCGTTGTTTTTGACCTCAGTATGGGGATGTGGGAACTCGATTCTTTCCCCCAAGCCTGCCCACCGTGGCTCAAGCTGGTGCCGTGTTACCCCGCCGGAGTAGAGCACCTCGTCATTAATCTCACCAACCAGCTCTCTCGCCCCTGGCCCACCATGATGCACTTGCGGATGCACATGGACCGTATCCCCTTTTATCCCCCACCGGGTCGAGGATCCCTGCGGGATGTGACGATCATCATGGCTGAACCCCCGCCCGAAGCTCCTCCACAATATGTGCAAGCTCCTCTCCCCGCGGACGTATATACCCAGCTCGGTGAAGCGATTGAGGCTCTCGGAGTAAATGCGCTCATTGTGGGACTAGACACCTACGCTGCACGCAAGGGAGATGCCTTCGAGTCCGCACGCGCAGCTCTGGTGGCTTCCACGAGCATGAGGCTCAGCTTCGCCTCGGCGGAGGTGTACAAGGACTCGATAGGTTTCGACGACTGGGAGCTCTTCACTCGTACTGGTCCGTACACCGTCAGCAACGCCGTGTACAAAGGCTATGGGCCCGAGTTACCGCTTGACCAGCCGTTTAAAGTCTATATCGTTGATGAGGACGCTGATGGCTAACTGTTGGACCGTGCCGGGTTCTCTCTTAGTCGTTCGATAGGATTATGCACAGCTACAAACAGGAACTCGCTCGAGGACCTGACCGCAGCAGCCTATCCTCGAAGCCAAACTACTCCGGGTCGCAGAGAAGCTCACTGACACCCCCAAGTCAGCACCACCGCCCGATGTCTCACTATCGCCCACAAGTAGACTTCCAAAGCTTTACTATCGCCCCAGCACTCTAGCTCATCGGTTTCGAGCGTCCATAGCAGCGTGTTCATCAAGATAAGATCTGCGGAACGGTCGGTACAACCAGCTGCGGTGCAGCCATTGGGTGGGGAGTGGGGCACTCTTTTTGCTTCTCGCCACCACTAATTCTCGCTTTTCCTGTTGTGTGCACGCATGTCAGGAACCGCTGATCAGGGGCACCTGCGGAGTGCGGGGGCCCGGATATGGCTTGGACCCTGGGTACCGGGGTTCGAATCTGCCCTGCAGCTATCAGGGGCGTCGGCCGTGTGTACTCTGTTCCAAGAGCTGACACTGCAGCATTCCGTGTAGCAGGCTCTTCTTCTGTGTGCTGTCTCCTGCTGTCGGAGAGCACCGGATATTGGCGCACAAGGCGGGGTTGCTGAGGTCCAACTCTCGGGAGTGGTGGAAGTGGTCTAACAGACGCATTAGGAACAACGAGACCACCTCAAGGGCCTTCCTACTGCACGTTTGTCAGGAAGGTGCTGCAATGTACTCTGTGCCCGAGGACGTGGGACGGAGTAGAACAAACAAGAGGAAGGCCCGAGTGACCGGTTTTGTCAGCCGCAGGACATGTCGCCGCTGTCCATCGCCACGGAGATCTGCAATGTGGCACTCGAAATGTTACCCAGAATCCATGTCCACAACTCGTATTCCAACACTCGAGCAGGGATCTGCGCCGATGGTGGAGTCACGTGACCTTGCCCAAACAAAGTGGCGATCTGGGATCTGCGTGTACTGTATGTCCCTGGTCGGTGTGTCGGTGTCAGAGACACTCGTGTACATGGCCAGACTGCTTGTTCTGCTAGTTGTGGCTCTCGGGTGTTCAGACTTCTGCTCGGGCATTCCTCTAATGTACCGCCCCTTCCAGGATCTCAATCCCGGCGTCGAGGATGGCGACCAACGCATCTACAACCTCAACTTGGCTCTCCCTTTCTCGCTGTCCCAAGCGAGAAAAAGCTGTGCCCAGAAGTTAGAACACTCCTGGACGCTGCGCAGCCTCGTATGGGGCTCGAACCCATGACATTTTGATCATCTGTAGTAAGAGTCAAACTATCTACCGACTGATATAACGAGGCGCGGACGAAAGTTGTTCCGCCCGCCGCGGGCCGTGCAGAAGGGCGGAGTAGCTCTGAGAGGACCAGGGCGTGGTCGTTCAAAGTCCGGAGGTGTCTGGCCTAGACTTGCGGAGGCCTCGGCGGTATGGGGCCAACATTTTTCTTCTCCGCACCGACGCCCCCCCGGGGTTGGGCAAAGCGTTGGGCGTACCCACGTTGGTTCGGAGCATGACACCTCGAACGCCCTTGCAATGGGCGAAACCTCTGTGTGGTCGGATCGGAATATCATTCGCCGCGGCACTCGGGTCCCCGATCTCTGAGCGTCAGAGGCAAGTCTGGCTTGCACTGTGATTTTGGGGCTGAGCGTTGACAGGCTTTATGACCGCACCGTCCCCCTCAATACTTCTGAAAGTCGGGATGGGATGTTCGTAGCTGCTCAGTCTTCAGATCCGGTGCAAGTAGGACGAGGCGAGAATTTAGCGCCACAATAATCGTGAGCGCAATCAGTGGGGACGGCCGCCTGAGAGAGCTGAGGCAAACGCAGCTCTCTCAGGCTGCAACGTGTGTGCCTAGCCCTTGGCCACCTTTAAGAGTGCAAGCGTGGATGCACCCAGCCTGCAAACACGGCAAACCCGGCAAACCCAGTGTAGCGAGTGTCAGTGTTACGCGTTTCCGTTTCTGGTGCCAAGCCTCTGCATTTCATTGTTGTCATGTCACCACGCGGTGTGCGGAATGTGGCGCTCGCCACCGCTCGGTCGCCACGGCCACGCCACGAGCTCGTCAAGGGCGGTTGGGCTCCCCAGCACCTCCACTAGCACGGTCGCACTCATATCCACCCACTATCGTGTTGCCTGGGGAGTGCGAAGGCCACTCGCCCGACGTGTTCGCGCTCTCGGGGTCGCCTTCCAGTGTACACGTGTTACGCCACAGACGCCATTCTGACGCCGCCCTGCCCCTATGGGGTGTCCCTCGCACGCCGATCCACTCGGACGCGGTGGCTCCGGGATAGGACGAAGAGCGGGGGAGCATGCTCAGTCCTGACCGTGTCGCTTGCATTGTTCCAGACCGAGCGGCTGAATCGAATCTAGTCCGGTGAGCCGGTGACAGCCGAAACTGTGTCCACCGCGCCGA
>Ga0160505_101408_pt1 | contig 11392 bp, 8 predicted proteins | sample DIDeMG_FD_108225 | JGI IMG/M metagenome (GOLD analysis project Ga0160505, IMG submission 108225) | Enriched chicken feces microbial communities from UW Madison campus, WI, USA - DID2874_E49_Stillage MG | ecosystem: Host-associated > Birds > Digestive system > Large intestine > Fecal ...
CACCCTTGAAGAAAGCAATGATGCAGGTGAAGACGAGGCAGAACCAAGCGTAGTAGGGCTGGAGGGGGGCCTTGTACGGGAGGTCGTCACGCGAAAGACCCTGGGCCTTCATGCCGCGCATCATGGCAATGTGCGACGAGAGAATCGAAATCCACGAGAGGGCACCGCAGATGGTGACAGCGGACGCGAAGTACTTGAAGACCTGGTAGGCGTTGTCGGACGCGACGAGGAACGCAAGGCACATGAAGCAGCCGGTGAAGATGAAGGCGACCCAGGGGACACCGCGGCGTGTGCACTTGGTGAAGATGCGAGGGGCGTTGCCATCCTTGGCCATACCGTAGAGGGTACGCGAAGCAATGTACTGGTCCGAGTTGGCAGCCGAGAAGCAGAAGATGAGGATACAGGCGTTGATGAACGAGGGGAGAACCTTGATCTTGGCCTCGATGATGGCTAGGACGAAAGGCGAGGCAGCGGCACCACCGCCGGTACCCTTCTTGTTGGCGGCAGTGAGGGCAGGACCTGTAGAGTCGACGATCATGGAGACAATCAAGATGCCGAGGATGTAGAAGAACAGAATACGGTAGAAGGTCTTCTTGATGGCCGAGGGGACAGTCTTACGGGGGTTCTTGGCCTCGCCAACAGTGACACCGATCAGCTCAGTGCCCATGTAAGCAAAAAGGGCAAGAACAAGAGCATTGACGAAGCCAAGGAACTTGCCAAGAGCCTGGTTGCTCTTGACCTTGTACGCCTTGAAGGCCTTGCCATTCTTCCAGAAGTGGAAACCAATGCGGGGCTGGCCGGGAACACCTCCGAGGTCAATGACGAGACCGAGGATGATCAGACCGGTGAGAGTGAGAATCTTGATGAAGGAGAGCCAGAATCTGAGCCGTCAGCTGTGTCCGTTCAACACGTGCAGGGGGTCGCATTTGTGCTCAAGAACAGGGCCAAGCAGCATCCCCGGTTCGGAGTGTATTCGCTGTGTTCACGAGCACCTCCATTTCGTTCACCGATTACCACCTCATACACGCTGCAGAGAAACAGTCCGTGAAGATGACCCGGATTTGCCGTTGTGTGCATAGCCCGGATTTGCCGCTCTATTGCCGTAGCCACCACATGGGCGAGCCTTGGCATTGAGGCTGGGCGTGATTGTGGCGGCGAAGAGTCCTGTTTTCACGGCCCAGGGCCATTGCTGCCACCTGGGATCCTGTGAGGCCCGTGACCGTGTGGCTTGCAAGAGCCGACGGTATCGGTGCACTGCCAAGTCGCTTGAACACGGACACGGGGGTATTGGTGGACCCTCGATGCGGGGTAGTCGTGCCAAGGACACACGATCTTCTTCAAATCTCCGACCGGATCATGTCAAGCACTGGCCAAGACAAGGAGCTCGGACGACATGGTAGAAGTACTCACTCAATTTCTCCGAACCACTTGATACCGAGACAGTTGACAGCAATGACAAAGGCCATGATAATTACGACCCAGGCAGCACTGTTGATCTCGGCGTTCCAGTAACGAATAACGAGAGCTCCGGCGACGATCTGGTTGGGGGACAGAATAAGGTACTTGCAGAGATAGACGAGGGCCGTGGCAAAACCGAAAGCGGGGTCAACGCAGCGAGTGGCGTGGCCAGCGAAACCCTTCTTGGTGGGGAATTTTGTCGACATCTCTCCGAGAGACACGAGAACACCGAAACAGCTGTGGCCGTTAGCATTCTGTAGACCTAGGCTGTAGCAAACTTACACAATGCCCATGACTACATAGGCGAGGAAGACGGAGGCAGGACCAGAGTTCGCGAGCGAAGCGCCGGAGCCGATAACGAGACCTGTACCCTGTTGTTGTCAGCATCCATCCATTCAAACATGGCCTCCGACGCGGTCTCGGGCATCGATCTGTTCCAACCCAGACGGCGAATACTTACAATAGCTCCACCGATGGCAATCATACTAATCTGGCGGGGCTTGAGGCTGCGGTGCGTCTCCTCCTCCTTGGGCTGCATGACCTCGACGGTGTCACCGCCATAGTGGTCGACGTGTTTTTCATTGCTGTGGCGGTAGTTGTAAGGGTCGGACTTTGGGTCGTAGCCGTGTTCGGCTGTGGAATAGTCGTTGTGGGGGTTGAAAGACATGTTGTGCGGGTTGGACGTGGGGCCTAGAGTAACAGGCGCATATGAGAAAAGAAGAAAGGGCGGGGATAAGAGCACGTTGGTGGTATATATGTGTTCCTCCCAGGAGGTGCGCGGAGCCGCGGTAGACTAGGTTCTGCCATCAGTGCCCGACTTGGAAGCAAGCTCTGGTCGCCTGACTGATCTTCTGGCGCCGGTCCGGGCGGGACGCCAGAGGGCAGGTGCACGTTAGCTCACACCTCGCCCGATCCACCGGGAATACCAGGAAAGTATTGCTGGTCACTGGTGCTGACGGTTTGCATACCGAATGCGTTGGGACTGGTGCCTAGCGTTAGCCGCTGTGAAAGAGCTGGAGTTCCTTCTAGCGAGCATGCACATTGTGGGCGGCAGGGTGGACGACCTGCTCGCGCTTTGGACGCCACGCTGTCAGAGGCCTGAGACACGAAATCATTAGCCGCTACCATGCCCTGACTCTACTGGCTCAGTTTGCTCGTCGAGTTACCGTGCTCAAGGCTATCTAGGGCACCCTTTGGAGTATCATGACTCTGCCAAGAGAACGCTTAACTAGGTCCAAGGCAAAACGCCAGAGGAATTGCTTGCTCGGCACGTGCCTTTCGTTTGCTTTTAATGCCCTGGCTACGTACGGTTGCGGGTCTTCTTTCTTTGGCTGGATCCGGCGAGTTCCGCTGGATCGCTTGCCCGTGTTGTCTTTGAAAGACAAGACCCCTGCCCGCAATGTCCCTCGACGTGGAGCCGAATGAGCCCCATTGTGTTTTGCTTGTGGGTCGCTTATGGCCCCATGGCGGGACGCAAATGTAAAGTTGGCGTTTCCCTTGGTCTCGACGCGTTCCATTGTCCCCGACCTCTGGTGCACCGCATGGTCGGCCGAGTGGGGCCACCAAGAATGCGGGGTAGACATGTGACCTCGCCGAGCCACTCCCGTTTTGTCTTGGATATTTTGTGTATTCCAAAATCGTTCTCTTCGACGTCGATCATGTCTGAATCTTCTTGCTTGTGTATACTGGGCATGTGTGCAGACGTCTTATCGATAGTTATCATGCGTGCTATCTCGAGGAACGCGATAAGACTTTTGGTATCTATCTCGTTTTCGCAGATGTCGCTGGCCCCACTTCGCGTTCCCCTGGTGGCGGCCCGCAGCGAACCAACACCCACTCTTGGCCACCCCTCCAGTGCCCACTCCGGATTCCTCCGTCGCTGTCGCTGCGAGTACATGATGCCAAGGGCTACTCATTACCAGATGCCAAGGAGCTACTCTTCTCCATGTCCCCCATATTTATCGCCTACCCCCACGGCTCTCGTTTACATTTCTGCGAGATGTCTTGACTGCCACGCTCAACTCTTCGCCACGGACCTCCGATACCTGTCTGCCCTCACTTTAATCCGAAGCATCCGCGGCCAAGCATCTCCTGCCACCGCCACTGCCATAATAGCAGAGAGGCGTGCATCCACCCCTTCGATTAATTTATTTCGAACGCCTCCGACCTCGCTTGGAAAATGCAAAACAACAAAAAGTTCGAAATGCCTGCGAGCCAAGTGGCCCATGCCGCGGGCAGCCCTATCACATGATACCACCTGATCACTCGCCAAGACCAAGATCCGGACGCAGATTGAAGGTTGGAAGATCGCCAGAAGACCCAAGCCTTGTACGTACGTGTCTCAGCAGCGCGCATGCAGCCATCCCTAGTCTTATTCTGCCCGTCCGCCGTCAGCATTGTTGGAGCCACCCATGAACCCGTGAAATCCGGCAACCAAAGGCAATTCGGCATTTTCACACACGGCTAAATTCATAAACTCCACTTGAGGTAGGCGCCTCAGCACGTGGCCCAGAGTACAAAAATGAGGAGTGTAGGCCTAAGTTGATAGGCCTAACTTTTCGGAAGCACGGAGCTATAAACTGATTCCGTCTCCACGTTTTGTGGCACATTTCCACGCGTGCGGCACGCTATTCCCACATGTTGAACTTGACTCATCTTGGCACGGGAATGCCGCGGCAGAAGTGGCTCGTAACGATCAACAATCAACGTCTGCCCCTCGCGTGACCTCATATACCGAGCTCCGGCCGACGTGCGGTGTGTAAGATGTGCATGTTACGGGCACTGGGAGTGTGCGAGCAACGCAGACCGGGTGGCGACCTGTGCAACTGTTGCATGATGTGGAAGAGCATCGAAACGATGCAGTTCAAACCACCGTTGGAATGCAGATTATCAACCGCCCTTACTCAGGCATCGGAGCAGAGGCCCCGCTCTAGGGTATGACTAGGCCCCCCACCAAAAATCTATGGCTGTGGCTCACGCCATCGCAATCCATACAAAGTGGGAATTTCAGCCTGGGATCGCCCCCTCAAAACCAACCTTGATTGTCGCGATTTACTTTGTCATTACTCCCCAGACCATTTTCCACTGTCGAGCACTTGCTTCCAACCACCCTTTTCCCCTTCGACAACCCGCTCAATTAACATGTCTGGCGCCCGCGACACCCGGGGCCACGACGCGCGCACGCGCGATCAGGCCACCACGATGCAGTCCAACGGCATCGACCACCACGCTGACTCGTTTACGGCACTTCCTCCTGGCCACTTCTTGGCCCTGCCCCCGACGTTCTCCAACGACCCCCGCACGTCGCTGACCACCAACTCGCACGCCGCGCCCGGCCTTGCGCCTAACACCGCCTCGCTTGCTGCTGCCGACTTTGACGTCGACGTGCGTACCGGATTCCTGCCTCCCGGTGAGAACATTTCTCGCCTCCCGGCTCCGTACGATATCTGGGAAGACGCATTCGAGGCTGCCCGTGGCGAGGGTCCCGGCGACGGACTCCGTCTCGGCGGTGGACCCCGTGAGGACGCTTGGCGTGCGGCTGTTGCCTCGCTTCCCACGCTCGGCATTGAGGCGCTCGACAACCTCCCCCTCCTCCGCCGCGCCCACCTTGTGCTGGCATTCCTGCTCCACTTTTACGTGCACTCGTCGCCTGCCAGCACGACCTCGGCCCACGAAATCCCCGCCTCGGTCTCTGTGCCCCTGCTCAAGATCTCGCCCCTCGTCGGCCTGCCCCCGATCCTGACCTATGCCGACACCGTGCTGTGGAATGTCAACCCGGCCGACCCGACTCGTCCGACCAACATGGCGCACAACCCCCCGTCGACGACCCTGGCCTCTTTTACAAACACAAAGTCCGAGGCGGGCTTCTACCTCGTGTCTGCCGAATGCGAGTCTGCGGGCGCTGCAGCGCTCGCGCTCATGCGTCAGTGTCTCGACGAGTTGTTCCTCGCCGACGAGCTCGCCCTCCGCCGTCTCACGGTCTACCTCCGCCAGCTGGCCGTGCAGATTGACCGCGTTGGCGACATCACCCTCCGCATGAACACCGAGGTCGACCCCGAGGAGTTTTTCCACCTCATCCGCCCCTGGTTCCGCGGCGGCGACGCCGACGGCCCCGCCTCGCCAGGCTGGATTTTCCTGGGTGCCGAAAACGTAGAGGCCTTAGCGCAGGCTGAAAATACTCTGGCGCCAAACACCTCGGCTGCCGGTGGCCGCAAGTTTTCGGGCCCCTCGGCAGGCCAGTCGTCGCTGATCCATGCATTCGACATTTTCCTCACTGTCGATCACGCGCCGCGTGCCGACGAGGAGCAAACCATGACCACGGGAACCGCCACTGCCACCGCCAATGGAACTGCTCCCGCCCCGGGAACTTCCGGCTCCTCCGAGCCCGGTTCGGCGAGTAACCGTGACCTCTCGGGTCCGATTATGCTCAACGCGACTCCGATTACCAAGCAAGAGACCGAGCCCCAGGCTCAGCGCCCCGGTCCGCCTATGCACGGTCCTGCGCCCGGCGGTGTGGTCGAGGCGACATTCCTCAACCGTATGCTGCAGTACATGCCCCTCCCGCACCGTACCTTCCTCCTGCACCTGAGCTCGCACCCGACGCCTCTCCGCGAGCTCGTCATTGCCAGGAAGGACACGCACCCGGCCCTCGCGGCAGCGTACGACGAGGCCCTCGCTGCCCTCCGCCGCTTCCGCGACAAGCACATGCGCGTCGTCTCCCGCTTCATCGTCATGCAGGCGCGTCGCCAGCCTTCCGAGAAGGTCGCCCGCCTCCTCCCGGAGGTTGACCCCGCCCAAGCCGCCCAGGTTTCCGAGGACGCCCTCCGCGGTACCGGCGGCACCCCCCTCATCCGTTTCCTCAAGCGTTGCCGCGACAACACGTCCCGCGCAATGGTGCAGGAGTAGTAGACACCAGAGTTGTATAAATTGATAGGATTAGGATTGGAATAGATCTTTGTGGAGTGAGCCAAATAGGAATAAAGACTTGCTCCTTGTTCTTCGTTGATTTGTGATGAACTTTCCGTGTAAATGCCCGCGAATGATGTCCTTGCGCGCTCGGTGTCTTGTACATCGGATGTCGATCCTCGCTTGTCGTCGCTTGATAGCGCGCTGATAATGGTTGACCCTGGTCGTGATTGGACAAGAACCATCAGATCCGCATTCTCACTGTACCAGATCCGATCGGGTCGGATCAGAAGCGTATCGAACAGTGGGTTCAACGGCCAATTCCGAGCCATCGGAACGCTGAACGCCGCACAGGGAGATTCAGCGCGGCCACGGTGGTGGTAATCTCGTGTTCGGCTTCTTTGGGGTGTCTTGCATCGATTACCAATCGGAATAGTCGTTCGAACTGCATTGCGCGTAAGCTGAGGGTGAAATGTAAAATCTTGGCGTGGTCAATGAGGACGGTAGTAACCAGTTCTTGCAGGTCAGAGACCGGTTGCTGGATCAGAGTACCCGTGGGAAATGATTGTGTAGAATGCCCAACCTGTTATATTCCTCACGCGTTCACAACGCAAGAGGGTCGGTTAAGCACGCAGCAGACGGGCTATTGATCACACATTGGCATGCCCTCATATACTTCTGCTCTTATATCGCCTGCTGTCACGGTCTGCTCTCCTCATCTAAACAAAGCGCTGGACCACGACAGCGTTTTGGAGCTTGGCTTCCTCGACAGTCTCGCTGTCGGGCAGCTCGCGGCTGGGGAAGGTGGTCTGAAGAACAAACTGGCGGTGGTCGGGGCGCGACCTGATGTCAGTTTCTCAGTCGTTGAGTTGGTAAACTCACGCTGTGACAAAGCCGCGAATGTCAGCGACGGTGTGGTCGAGGTTAACGCGGGCCACGAGCCTGAGTTGTTAATAAAAGAGCCAATAGATGGAGCTTCACCTGGTTCCGTCGCCAAGGCGGACCTGGATGCTGGTCGTGGGCTTGGAGGGGTCGACGTTGAGTTCGGCGGGCTTGGACGCAGGAGGAGCGGGCGGAGCAGCAGCAGCAGCAGCAGCAGATGACGAGCCAGCTCCAGCATCGTCATCGGCCGATCCGAGACGGTTGCCACCACCAGAGAAGGCCTTCATTGGGGCCTTGGGAGGAGGCGTGTAGTTCTCGTTGGTGCGCTGCTCGACAACGACCTGGACGGGCTGGTTGAACGCGACGTTCCAGAGCGACGCGGGCGCGCGGCCAGCCTTGATCATGTTGAGGAGCATCTGGTTCTGAGGGTCGTCGTAGCGGTAAAGCTCGCCGTCCTCGATGCTGAAACCGTCGGCCCAGAAGATCAAACGGCGCTCAACCGCCTCTTCCTCCTCCTCGTCATCCTCATCGTCGTCTCCGGTGGCACCAAAGGCACCAGGCATGCCCCTGGCACCCGAGCGACCAACAGGGACAGAGGGAGTGTCTTCCGACCCAAGTGTGTGTCCACCACCCCAGCGATGAGCACTGGGGGCAGCGGGCTCGTCCTCGAGAGGTCCGGCGCTGGGGTATGAGTTCGAAGCCGCCTGACGGGCACAAGTGAACTCACTCGCGGGCTTGCTGGAGAATATCATTGACCAGGCCAGCATGACCGGGACGACGGCCCTGGTCTGGGTTCTGGACCGCAAGACCACTACGCTCGCCGCCGGTGTACAGCTCATTGCCGCGGCGCACGTCCTCGTCGTCATCGTCAGCAGCGTTCTGCTGTTAGTATTTCCAGTTCAGTAGTAGGCCGGAAGGTGAAGGCAGGATACGGAAGGCGTTACAACGGAAGCAGAGGCCTGAGGAAAGGAATGTACAAAGCAGAGAGGGAAGACGAGAGAGAAGACATGAGAGGGGTTCTTTGGTACTCACCATGGCACCGATGGTAGTAATCCTTCCTCCGCGGTTGGCCCACTCGGGAGGCAGCTCGCCAGCGGGCGCGCCAGAGAGGGTGCGCGCGCCGCCGGTGGGAGCGGCCTCGGCAGCTGACGCAGCGAGCGCGGCATCAAGGTCGTCCTCGTCGGCCATATCGGCGTCCTGGGTCCCGCCGGCGGTCTGTGCGGCGAAGTAGTCCTCGATAGCGCCCTGGGGTGAGTAACAGTTTACAGAAGAGAACGTGTGCCGCCACATGGACGACGCCGCGCCAGCTCCTGGTCCGGACTAGATGTAGCTGAGGCGACGTCCACGTGAATTGACGCGCTCTGGACATCGTGCCAGGATACTCACCTCGAGAGTTACGCCGTCACTGAGGAAGCGCTCAGCCTCGGCGGGCGTCGCCTGTGTGATGGCGACAAACTGGTCAATGTCTGTGGGAGACGAAATCATGATTACAGTTCCAGTGATATATGAGGAAGAAGACAAAGATGAATGGAGAAGAGGAGGAAGTGGATGAGAATGGAGATTATGGGAATGAATGCGTGTGAGCGTCGAGGGAAGGTGGCGACAAGGAAGGTCGTGACGGGAGGAGGAAGGAACGGTCGTGTGTGTGTTTCGATCAACATTCGCGTAAACGTGCGACGAGAAGCACTGCGTCAGCATATATCTCCACGACCAACATCCAAGTCCTCGCCATCGCTATCGTACTCACCCTCCTGCTTGGGGTTCAGTCCGGGCATTGTGTGAATGTTGAGAAGAATGGACGAGTTGACAAGTGTAAACAACCAAGTGTGGACGTGGTGGCCGTTAATGACAATGACAAAAGACGTGACAGTTGGGCGTCGACACACGTGGTATTACATCACGATTCAGCAGTGGCACTCGGCTTTTTCATGCCTCAAAATGTTTTTCGCACGACTCTTACTGCACACTGCACCAGAACTCAAGCGTTGTTCTACCTGCATCAAGTCTAACACAAATACAACCCTAGCCCCACGTATGCGGATGGGACCTAGGCAATCGACGGCACTCTACAGAGATATGGATGTACCTTTTTGGTTCAGTTTTGGGTTTTAAGCCTCAGCCTTGAGACGCTGGACGGCGTCGGGGGTGGCGGAGCGGGAAGGGCGCTTGGCGAGAATCTCGCGACGCTTGAGCGAGGCGGCATTGAGGACGTCGAGAGTGGAAACAGTCGACTCCCAGTCAATGCAGGCGTCGGTGATGGAGACACCGTACTCGAGGCCCTCACGGCCGTTGTTGCTGCTCTGCTTGCCCTCACGGAGGTTGGACTCGATCATGATACCGGTGATGCCGAGCTCGCCCTCGGCGATCTGGTCAGCGACGACCTGGGCGACCTTGGGCTGGTTGCGGTGGTCCTTGTTCGAGTTGCCGTGCGAGCAGTCGACCATGACGGAAGCGTGGGCGTCGGGGTTCTTCTTGCGCATAGCCTCAAGAGCCTTCTGGACCGACTCCTTGTCAAAGTTGGGGCCAGTGTTGCCGCCACGGAGAATGACGTGAACGTCGCGGTTACCCGAGGTCTTGACGATAGCGGCGTTGCCCTGCGAGTTGATACCCATGAAGCAGTGGGGGTGGTTGGCCGACTGCATGGCGTCAATGGCGACACCGACCGAGCCGTCGGTGCCGTTCTTGAAACCGATGGGGAACGAGACACCCGAGGCAAGCTCACGGTGGAGCTGCGACTCGGTGGTACGGGCACCGATCGCACCCCAGGTGATGAGGTCGGCAATGAACTGGGGCGAAATGGTGTCGAGAAGCTCGCATCCGACGGGCATGCCCATGGCGTTGATATCGCAGAGGAGCTGACGAGCGATGCGGAGACCCTTGTTGATCTGGAACGAACCGTCGATCTCGGGGTCGTTGATCAGACCCTTCCAGCCAACAGTGGTTCGGGGCTTCTCGCTGCGAGGTTAGTCATACATCTCACCAGCACAGGGAAGTGGAAGGATGGGGAACGCGGGTGAGATCTATCTCGCGCTCGAGCCGTTCATGACGATTCGAAATATTTCTCGAGCTGTCCGATACGGAATTGCGGACAAGCTTGTCGGCATGACCTCGGAGGAGATTACGCCGAGTCCGCCGAGCACCGCTGAGGCTCCCCTGCCCGCTGTTCCCGCATCACAACCACCATTACTCACAAGTAGACACGCATGACAACCTCAAGACCGGGCCACCTTCCCTCCTGGACACCAGCGCGGAGCTTCTGGGCGTACTCCTTGGCCTGCTCAGTGTCGTGGATGGAGCAGGGGCCAACGACAACGAGGAGGCGGTCAAGGGGGTCGGTACCGCGGACGATCGACGAGGCATTCCTACGGGCGGCAGCGATAGTCTTGGAAGCAGTAGGGGGGACTGGGAGGTCGTGGCGGAGGAGGGCCGGGGGGATGAGCGGGTCGTACTGTTTGTCAGCGGGTGCGATAGGACATTAAGGTGCGTGGCGTTTTACTGCGGAGCGGGGTAGACGTGTGGAGTGCACACCGATGGAACGAGATGCGATGGGCGATACAGAGCCACTGATGGAAGCACAGCGGTATCGAAAAACAATAACGACACAAAGGCCGTGGTCGCGGTCTCATGGCATCTGCTCGCTCCCCTCGCCTCAACATCGGCATTCATCTTCGGCTCGCTCATTTTTCGACACTCACGCCAGTGACCTTGTCGTCGTCAAGGGGGCGGTTGCGGTCGGGGGACTGAGTCGAGACAGGCATCGTGTAGAGAGATCCGAAGTGAGTGTATCCGGCAAGTTTTAGTGCGATGAAGAGTGTTGTGTAGACAACAAGACAATTGTGTTTTCAAGCAATCTCCAAGCTCCAAGCGAGGTCGTTGTCTAACTAGATTGATTGAATCTCACTCCATCTCGACTCGACTCAAAGTTGATCCATCCAGTTGGATTTTTCCATTTTCCATCCTTAATTCCCCTCCTGGCCTCCTGGCTGCTGGCTGACAGTCCTCCAGGGCGGCCACCGCAAAAGAGGCAAACCCGGCGGAACTGAACGGAATCAGCCTGCACCGCCAATTACAATCTGTTAATACCCCACGGGGAATCTCATTACGACTGATTACCCACAATTGTGATCAAGTGATTAGAAATTTAGAG
>Ga0160505_101409_pt1 | contig 11390 bp, 8 predicted proteins | sample DIDeMG_FD_108225 | JGI IMG/M metagenome (GOLD analysis project Ga0160505, IMG submission 108225) | Enriched chicken feces microbial communities from UW Madison campus, WI, USA - DID2874_E49_Stillage MG | ecosystem: Host-associated > Birds > Digestive system > Large intestine > Fecal ...
AATAAACGAAATTTCGTCCTTGGTGGAAACTAGAGCAGTTTCAGGCCACAGTTGCTCAGAGGCAGTGGCAACAAAGGAATAATGTTCCTCATAATCCGGAGACAAGTCAATAACATTGATATCCTTGTAGTATTCCTCCTCAGAGAGGTAAAAATCATCATCCTCAGATGATTTGCGCTTAGGAGCAGCAGTAATTGTCTTTGGAATAGACTTAAGAATAGACTTGGAATGCGAAATTATGGCAGCTGGAGCAGAAATTGAATTCTGTTTGTTAGGAATGTTGGAAGAAACAATTCCTGTGCTGTCCGAAGCCTCAATAGAGTGAATTTGGGCAGAGAGCGCAATTTCCTTGTTTGAAGAATATTCAGAAGCAGAATTGTCACCAGAATTAGAATTAGCAGAAGCGAAATTCGCTTTAGCCCGCTTATTATTCCTCTTCTTTTGCTTGTCTGGGTGCATCTAGCAGTCCTTAGACCAGTGAGAATCCTTCATATCGTGAAATTCACAATAAGAACCAATAATTCTTTGGTGCTTCTTGTTATTGCCCCTCTGAGAATTGTTCTGAGGGTGGGAAATTCGTCCAGAAAGCGCAGATAGAGCAGAATGCGAATTTCCAGAAGTCCCATTGCGGTATACCCAGTCATTCCTTACAGAAGAAATAACCTGCTCGCTTCTTAAAGGCGATTGAACCAGTAAAGTTTGCATGGTAGCTTGGAAGCTACCGGGGAGCGCAAGCAACATTGCGTGTGCTAGAATTTCATGACCAAGACGCAATCCACACTGTGCAAGAGTAATTTGAGCAGATCTAATCGCTCCAAGGAGGAATAGGATCCTCCCCCTCTGAAATCGAGGCTCCAATGAGTTGGGCAATTAAATGAGCCTTATTCGCGCCAGAAACAGCGGAATAGGACATTTTGAGCTCAGTAAACAGCTTAAACGCGCTAGGATTGTTAAAATCCTCAACCTCCTCGCTTAAGGAATTCATTACAGGCTCAGAAAGCGACTGAATAATGAGAGACCAAGCATGCTGCATTTTCGAAGTATCCTTCTCATCAGAAGGCTCCTTAGTGGTCCAAATATGGATACCACCACTGAACATTAAGAAAGACATAATGCCCAGCTGCCAATTATGGAAATTCTCCGCTCCTTGAAGCTTAGAACCTCTGTAAGGCGAAGTAGACTCATTCATGATGATGTAGAGCCACTCTTAAACAATTAGCACAATTGTAGAGAACGGAGTGTGCGGAATGAAAGTAATTTTAAAAATCAGGCATGTAGTGTAGAGACACGAAATTGAGGCACAGCGTAGGCGAGATTCTGTATTTACGCACGTGCAAAGACAGAGTAATGTGCCGTCAAATATGAGGGAGCACAGAATTGCACAATTCTCCAAATTACAATCTGGGCTGAAAGCTCAAATCCGATGAGAACGACTTGAATGGCAATTGCGCTGCAAATAATGCGTTTGGATGGATAGACAGTTGTGTGGGGATGTGCGCACGTGTTATATGCTTGCACAAATTGGCAGGACACACAGCGCTTCAAATTGAATGAAATATGACAATTCGAATCTGAGGTCTCAAATTGTGACCCGTATGTAATTTGGGAGTGAATCACTCAAATTGTAATAGAGGAGCAATTATGCCTGAGGATGCTTGATTAATTGTGTGGGGTTGCACCCGGATGGTATGCACACAAGACATTGCACAGGCACACAGGGATCAAAACTGAAAGAGAAATTCGAGATTCGGTATGCACAATTATGGTAAAGGACCAAATTGAAATCTCGAAAATTTCACTTCAAATAATGATGGGATGATGCAAATACACATGTAAAACGATGCAGAAGCAATGGATGCATGCACGAGTTGAAGCAGAGCACGTGGCAAGCGAAAATAACGGAGTTATGGAACAATTTCCGTAATTTGGTGGAGTGGCACAATTAAGATTTGGGGAGTGAATTTTTTTTTTTTGTTTTCACAGAGTGGGTACAAGGGTGTGGAGTGGAGTTTCCAGCCTGTAGATAGCGTACAGAGCAAGGCAAACGCGTTCTAGAGCCTCTGGATAGCGCAGACGACCGCTCTAGAGGGATGGGATGGATGGATCGGAGGGGCACACAGGTCCACAAGAAAAAGGGATTTGCTCACCGGAATTGAAGTCCTTCTACACCCTCTAAAAATGCTCTAGAGAGCCCGAAAACGCGCGCAAGTACCACGGGAGGTCTGCGGATCCACGGGAGGCAAAAAATGAGTGCAAAAACGAAGGTGAACTGAAGGAAAGAGCAGGATAAAGGGTGGTGGGTGGGAAACAGATCGCGCTTGCGGACCCAAAAACGCGAAGTGCGTTGCAGTGTCTAATTATCGATTTCTGTGCACTACAATTAATTGTAGCTTGCGCATTTACTCTACAATTGCATTGTTGAAATTTGACAATTTCGACTTTGAGTCAAAATTACACATCATTACTTCTGATGATTTTGCCTCTGCTTGTCCTTGTAGAGTTTCGCTCTCCATAGAGCCACATAGCTCTGCTTCGTCTCTATCTAGTTTATGCATCGCTTTTATCATCATTCAACAGCTTCTATACCAGAAAGACAAATTCGCATTTTCTAATGCTCTCTGTGCATGTTGATGATCAATGAATTGCACGCTCAGATCGCTCAATTATGGACAATTTCAAGTCTCAGTTGAATTCTGAATTCGAATGTTCCGATTCTGGTCCTGCAGGTTACTTTCTTGGCTTCAATATTCGTCGCCATCGCTCAAAAGGCCTTCTACAGATGTCACAGCATCATTATATTGAATCAATGCTTGACAGATTCAATATGAGCGATTGTAATCCTGTCAAAACACCTTTCCCACAAGGATTTGAAGCGCTCTCTGCTACTGATGAGGAAGCGCAAATTTCAAAGGAATTTCCTTATAGAGAAATTGTTGAATCACTGCTTTACCTGTCCACAATTACTCAACCTGATATTTCTCATGCAATTGGCACTCTATGTCGCTTTATGAGTAAATGGAATTCAAAGCATATTGCAGCTGCAAAGCACATTCTGCAGTATCTGAAAGGCACAAAGACTCTGGCCTTAACTTTCAAGTGCAATGTAAATTCAGATCCCATTGGCTTTGCTGATGCAGACTGGGCTGGTGACAAGTCCAATAGTCATTCTACAAATGGCTATTTATTCTCGTGTTTTGGAGGCCTTATTTGCTGGAAATCTCGCTTACAGCCTACTGTTGCAATGTCTACCACTGAGGCTGAGTATATGGCTTCATCAGATGCGACCAGGCAGGCAATTTAGTTGCGCAATCTATTGCAGGATATTGGTTTTGGCCAAAATTCGCCTCTGGTAATTTACAACGACAACCAAGGCTGTATTGCTTTGTCAAAGAACCCAGTCAACCAAGAGAAAACATTTATATCTGCATTAGATATCACTTCCTGCATGAAAATGTAGTTGAGTTCAAAACAATCTCTCTGGTGCATATTGGCTCAGAGAACAATTTGGCTGATCTATTGACCAAATATATCTCCAGGGATAGGCTCATTCAACTTCGTGATGGTCTGCAACTGCAGGAATTGATCAGACACAATTAGTGGGTTGTCCCCTCATTTTCAAAATTTCAAATCTCACATTCTCAAATTGCTGCAAGTGTCCAACTCCATTACTGTCATTACACAATTGCTATTCTCCACCTGAACTGCACATAATTTGAGTGGCAGTGTCAGATTACCCTCTACAGTGCATTGCAGATCATTAATTTCTATGCCCTACAATTCATTGTAGCCTGCACATTTCACTCTACAATTTCAGAGTGTGTGAGCTCCGACGCCGAACGGACAAGATCTGGCTAGGAGGGCGGCGTACGGTGGTCTAATATGCTCGGCTAGGTCGAGGGATAGACTACGAAGGCGAACTAGTACGAATGAGAGCACAACTAATGCAGATATCGAGATCGATGACATATCGTCTCAAGTTCTATCTATCGACTATAGACTGCTCCAACTGGGTCCGAACGGTCTCGTACGGCGTCGGGGACCTTCGGACTATGGGGAGTTGGCGACTATAACTCCGATCGTTCCGTATTGGGGATGTGCCTGGTCCGACAGGCCTATCCTCGTTCAGTCAGGCGGGCTAGGTGCCTAGCGGGCCTGATGGTCGTCTAATCGGTTCTTTCGGTTACAGAACGTGACAGAGTGGAAATTTGATGACTTCAGATCACTCCTTTTTACCTGCATTGGTTTTTTCCCAATTACCTGCAAGAGGTGCCAATTAGCCTTCTCGTATTCGTGGAAGCAATTTTATCACAACTGCGCCCCTAATGACTCATTACAAACCTCCACATTCTGCAACACTTGATGTTACCTGTACCCTCCTGTAACAATGTGATCTTGCAGATTGCGCACTGAGCAGTTTCTCATCCCACAAGCAAGATATTGTCACGAAAACCGCTTGAGAGCAATCCCAGTCCTTCCTCTACCTCATGCCAGAACACCTTGTGCATTCTATCAAGCTTTTGTGAGATAACAATGTCAACTTCTTCTTGGTCCACCATCTGCACGTCACAACTCCCTTGACAGAGAATTGGACAATCATGGCAATTGTGGCCTTTCTGTTGGCATTCTGAGCATGTGGGAGGTGCGTGGTGTTAGACAGTGTCCCCTTGCCACTTCACAACCTCAAACTGACTGGGGATACAACCAGTTGGGTGACACACCTGCTCCTGCTCAACAAGCTCAAGGTTACAGTGAAAAGCACATGTTTGCTGCCTTGCACGGTTGAGAATCACTGGCCTAGGAACCTTCCCTCACTCAATTGCCTTCTCAGCTGCTTTGCCCTGTTTAATCAAGCTATCCATGTCTTCCTGAGTGGGGTTCAACCACTGTTGAGGAAGAACAAGTGTGGCAAGCAATCCCTCACTCTTAGGACATCCAGCATGACATGGGCACAAGGGAGATGCCAAACACACTTCTGGTAGTGCATACAGGGAGATGGCCCTCAAAGATGTCCTGCTCAGGGTCATAAAACAGAATTGCACCTTGGTGGTGGAGTGTCATGGCCCAGACCACAACCTCCACTTCCGACCTAAGGGACTTCAACCGATATCCACACCACGTGGTATCCACGCAGCCCTCGCATGGCTGCCATGTGCACTGATGGACGGCTTCAAACAGGATGCCGCTTGGAGGCTTGGCCAACACCTCGCACGACCCGTCGAGTGATGACCTGTCCGAGAGGTCACCCGATGACTCGCCCGACAGATCACTTGCTGACTCACCTGACGCACCGGTCAGCAATTCGCCTGAGGTGTCGCTTGAGGCCTTCACCCGATCTCCGCGTGTGACGACTCGGGCGACGCACCACCCTATAAATTCCCATAGTACAATCCATAGCCCAATGTCGATGTTATTATCTTGGTTTCTTCTCTGTCCTGCTTCTACTCACTTTCCATGCAGTCCTCCTGGTTTTGAGCTCCACCTCTTCCAGGTTAGGCTCTCACATGGGGTCGTTCAAGGCTGTGGATATGCTTGGCATGCACCTTGATGTGATCCTTGACTTTCTTCACCTCTGATCACAGCTTTTCATGTGCAAATTGAGTCATTCGAGGCTCAATACCCTGCAAACACTTGTGCAGGTTGGCTACATGCTTGCTGGCATCAATCTTGGCTGCCTTCATGAACTGGCAGTACTCATTTGTGATGCCCCATACACACAACCGTCATACTCGAGGCACCACACCCACCACCACATGGTTACCATGTGGCCTCCAGCCTGTTCCACCTATCCGTGTCGTATAGATGCTTGTCTGTCCACCCAGGAAGACAGCAAGGATCTAGTTTTACTTGTCGTTTTCCTCATAGTTCATAGTATCTAGCACTCTGCAGAGTCGTCCTTCCTGTGTACTCGACGCATACGGGCGCGATACGATCATACCACCATCGTATCGCAGCACTTGCGCTCGCCTAGTCGCGGAGATAGATGCGGGTCCTTCGACTACCCGTCTTCGATCCACACCCATGCCCGTCTTTTTGCTCACCACCCTCGCAGGGCATGACAGAAAACTAGATCCTTCTTGTCTATCTCTAAGCCCAAGAACCACAGCTACAGCCCCAGCCCTAGCCTGCTCCAATGTCGGATTCGGAATCAACATCGGGGGCGATTATGCCCAGAGCCGTTGAAGCCACGGGAGTCTCTGACACCCCGGAGGCTTCATCTTCCACTGCCCAAGTCAAGAAAGCCGCTCCCAAGTTGACACAGGGAGCGTGCATTGAACAACTCGAAGCCCAGCTCCAAGGACTCCTGGACTCCCACACACAGATTCGCGCGCAGTTACAACAGGCCTGTGAACAATCCAACCATCTGCAACAGCGACTTCTTCAAGGAGGGGATCGCTCACGCGCAACCACGGTTGATCCTGAGACCCGTCAAGTCATCAAGTCTTTCTCTCTCAAGCTTCCTGCCTTTGACGGCACCACCAAGAATGTTGAGGTGTTCTGTACTGAATGCGAAGACCATTTCGAGACCACCAATCGCCCGCTGGATGACCACGAGAAGATCATTCAGATCGGCTTCGCCCTCCGCAACGCTCCTCGAGATTGGTATCGTTTGTACCACTCTCTACCTGAGGCCGAACACCCTGCCTTCCTCAAGTCCTACTCACTATTCAAGAAGGAATTCCAGACTACCTGGGGAGACCCCGACGCTCAGGCCGTATACGAACGAGAGTTCGATAACCTACGTCAAGTGACCTCGGTTACAGACTATGCCAAAAATTTCCATCGCCTTATAGCATTGCTCCACTACAGCAAGCATGCCAACCCTCTCCTAGTCCACCACTTTTACTCAGGCCTTCATGACAACATCAAAGACAAGGTCACACAAGAAGGCAAGGCTTCTACCCTCGATGCTCTGGTAGAACAAGCCACTCGCTGGGACATACGCCTCCAAGCATGCAAAGAGGAAAAGTCAAATGAACCGTCCTCTGCTGCAACTGCTATCACCAAGACAACTATGTTCAAATGCTCCACCCGTCCCGCCTCGGCCACCTCGACTAGCGTCCCTGTGACCGACACCAAGACCACTACAGTCTCCAGCACCTGTACTACAGCCTGACACAACGCTAACTGTACTCACTTTAGATCTCCGGGGTCCTGGTCGCTAACGTCTACCGCAGTCGTATGGCGAATACTTGACGAGTCTACTACAAGTCTTCGAATGTGGCACTTGTGTAGTATCATAGTTAGAAGTGGTTTTAGAACAAGGTCGAGCAAATACTTAATCTTGTCGGCGATCTGAAGTAACTCTAGAAGTACAAGTAGCGTAGTCGTTGCGTACTGTATGAAGGGTATCGCAATGTCATACGATAAGGAGAACCTATCGATTCGTCCTCATTCTACTGGTCCTTATATACTTGTTCTCCTGCTACCTGCTTGAACTACCCATACTTCCTTGAACTGCCACTCGATCCTTCTCGTGTCTTCCTATCCTCCCTCGTTCGTCGAGCGGCGGTCGCCGCAGCGGTTCTTGTCCGCCTTCATTGCATATTGAGCGAGAGATATCTCAAACGGGATCAAGGTATCTCAAACGAGATTGAGATATCTCGAAGCCAAGACTATCTTTACTCGAGTGCGTGAGAAAGGTGTCGGATCTACCCTCCGGGCCGGCCGTCGTGTCTGATTGTATCAGGAAGTAACCATGCTGGTAGTCGGTGTTCGCAAGGAGAACAATAGATCACTAGGGCGTGTGACTTCCTCTAGTCGGGCTGTTGCTGCGTTTATCAATAGCGGTCTTCGAGGTCGCTTGAAGACTTGTGCAATACTTGTCGAGTATTCGCAATAGGACGTTCCTGGACTTATCAGTCACGTGTGGTAATGATGTGTCGTTTAATATTCTTATCACGGTAACTATCATGTGTCCTTGTGTGTTGGTTACGAGTATTTGATGTGTCTTTACCAGGTTTCCTGTAATTCCACGTGGTGTTTTGATTCCGTTATCCTGAGTTCGGTGGAGGTCCTTGTTATGATTATGACAGCCGTCCCTTCCTTACAAAAGGACGTCCTCGTCCTTTCTTGACGCGTCTTGCTCACCATATCCACACAACTCCTCATCATTGTGTGTGTCTTCCTCGTCATCAATTGCACAGCTCTTTGCGCCCACTGCGCCCGCCACTTCCGGCGTTTTCGCTATTCCCGAGTCCGAGTCGTTCGAGTGATGCGTTTCCCACTGGTTGGGGTGTGCGAGAGTGCTGATACCCACTCGTCTTTGTTCTCTTCTTCTCTTCTTCTCATCATCACTCTTCTTTTCTGTTTTTATTGTCGATATTGTTCATTTCGTTGTTTATCGTCGATCCCCTTTCAATGTCCATCTCCACCCCTCTCTTTGCTGGGTTTGAGAGCGTTGAAGAGGCCTTTTCCGTTATCAAGGGTGCTCCCGCTAAATTTCTCGGTACGTATACTTGTCGTGTTTGCTGATGTTACTAATGATCGTGTTACTGACTGTTTCAGTTCTTGTTCGTGGTAAGAACGAGAAGTTCTTCCCCAAGTCGCACGTCGTCAAGTACCCGAACAAGTTTGATCCCGAACTTGTCTCCGCAGTCAAGGCTGGTCTCGTCGTTCCTTCGGCATTCCTCGTTCCCATGCCTGATCGTGCGTCTACCCCTGTGCCTTCCTCCGGCGCTTCGCCCGCGCCTGTCTCTCCTTCTTTGCTGCTGAAGCCCACTTGGGTAACAGCCCCTGCTGCTCATCGTGCGTCTGTGCACCACGAGGAGAGCGAGGAGGAGACTATTCCTCCTGAGACGTCTTCCTCCACTACTCCGTCCGGTCCCGCGGTTGTAGCTGCCAAGGTTTCCTCGACTGGCGAAGACTTGTCGAATACTCGCAAGTCTTCCTTGGCCCAGGAGCCCCTTGTTGTCCCTTTGCAGGGTCAGCAGGAGACTGCCGCTCCCGCCTCGCCGTCGTCGCCCGATGAGTCTGAGGACTACAGCATGAGTCCTGAGACCGTTGAAGAGGGCGAGACCATTTCGGCTCGGCTGTCGCCTCGCGGCGGCCTCAAGGAACTTTCGTTTGGCGTGCCGCCTCCTCTTCCTGAGGAAGCTCCCCGTCCCCCTTCCAAGACTGCGCCGCCTTCGCCGGTTCGCGTTGTCCCTTCCGCTTGCGCTTCAGCGCCTCCTTCTGCCGCCCCTCAGCCCGCTGCTGAGGTGGTCTCCAAGTTGTCTCCCGCCCCTCGCCGTACGGTTGAGGTGGTCATCAAGTCTTCGTCTGCGTCACGGTCCACTCCCGTGGTCGCTCCCATTCCTTCGCCTGGCTCCTCGGAGCCCAAGCATTCCGCGCTTGGCCTTGTGCCAGCATCTTCTTCTTCGGCCTCTGCGCCTCCTACTTCTCCTCCCACGCCTCCCGTCAAGACGATTGACGATCTTCCGTCCGTGACCATTCGCGGGCAGAAGCGTTATTCGGCTGAGGACTGTTTCCCGGAACTGGCGCACGAGCTTCCGGAGCTCCTTTATCATGAACAGGTTCTTGCCCTGCTTGATGGACTCCCGTACGACCAGTTCTGCCATTCTCGTTCTGCGTCCCCCTCGGGCTTACCTCCCCCTCCCCTCGACAAGGGTAAGACAAAGTCTGCGCCCAGGGAGTCCCGTACTCCTCCTCTGTTGGTCCAGCGCCCGTCCCGCGCTGCCAAGTCTCAGGCCAAGGCCAAGTCCAAGGCTCAGGCCAAGGACGAAGCCCAGTACAGTGAGTCCAATACTGGTTGAATACTTGTCGAATATTTGCTGATGTCCCCAGTTCCTGGTTCGGATTCCGAACAGTCCGTGGTCGAGTCCTTGCGCTCGGCCCACATTACGCCTCAGAAGCCTCTGGCTTCTTCGTCTAAGGGCAAGGCTCGTGCTCGTGATCGTTCTCCTTCACCACTCGAGCCCGACATTCTGGACATGTCCTTTTCTCCCTCTCCCCCTCCTTCTCCTTCCATGGGTCCGCTCGCAGGCGTTCCTCCTTTTGGGCCAGGCTCTTTTGGCTTGCCCCAATCGTACACTCTCACTGGTCCTTCGACTGGCCACCCTGGCCTTCCGTCTCATATTCCATCTGGTTGCTATGTTCGTCCTCCTCCATCCGGCCCGTACCCCGATCTCGGCGTTTTTCCTTCGCGCAAGTCGCCCAGTACGAGGCTGAGAAGCGTCTCCCAACTGCCGCTGAATCTGCTCTTACGATTCTTTCCGCCGGCGAGCGCAAGCGTTTCGACGCTTACCCGCTCAAGGTTCAGCTTTCGCTTCTAGGTCAGGCCGGTACTCCCTTGTTCCTCGGCAACAAGGACTATTACTTTGAGGACATGGTTGTGAGTGATTCTTGTCAAGTATTAGGCGAGTATTTGTTGACCTTTTGCAGATCATGAACAAGGTTAGGCCCGGCACTTGGGAGAGGGCTATCAACACGTGCCCGACTTGCTTCAAGAACGGCATCGAGTGTTACTATGCTCGCCCCGCTTGTCGTCGTAGGAAGTGCCTCGGGTGTGGTCGCGGCAAGAACTGCTTCCCCATTCCTGAGCGTGACGACCACTGCAAGGGTGTCAAGAAGTGTCTCGACGAGGCTGAGGCCAAGATCAAGCAGCACAAGGAGGACCGTGATGACTATGTTCACTGGATCGAATCCACTCAGGCTGTCGGTGAGCTCAACGTTGACCAGGCGACTTGTTCGCACCTCAACAAGGTCATCTCGCATGTGTCTGGTATGTGCTACAAGGACTCGTTTGTGCAGCACCAGCACGAGCGTGTTCAGCACATGCAAGGACTGCAGTACCCTATGTTCCAGCCCGCCGGTCTCACCATCGAGGCAGGCCCCTCCTCATTCGCCGGTTATCCCGGTCCTTCTTCGTTCATGGGCTCGTATGCCCCTCCTCCTGCTCCTGGTCGTCTCCTCCTCGACAACCAGTTGTACGCGACCTCGTCCCGTGGTGACTCCCACCACCAGCAGGACGAGTCGGTTCATTCCTCAACTCGTCGTCGCCGCTCTACGACCCCGCCGCCTTCGACTATTGAGGCTGAGTGTCCCGGTGACAACGACAAGCACACCTTGGGCAAGCATGCTTGTCGCAAGTAAATTCTTGCCCTATTCTTGTCGTGTATTCGAGTGAGCTCGTTATTGTCTCGCTCTCTCTCCTGTTCTGAGGTAGGGTCCTTGTACCCACCTCCATCATATCATATTGTGTCTCCATTCTCTCGTGTTGTGTTTCATAGTTCGTGTTCCGCTTTTGGGCCAGGCTACTTAGCCCGCCCTTGTCTCATATATCATTCCCTATTCCCTCATTGTAGATACTCAATCATGTGTTTATAGTCAACGATGTCAACGATGTGAGTGTTCCACACCTAAAGAAGACTTGAAGCATACTTGTTGCATAT
>Ga0160505_101410_pt1 | contig 11387 bp, 17 predicted proteins | sample DIDeMG_FD_108225 | JGI IMG/M metagenome (GOLD analysis project Ga0160505, IMG submission 108225) | Enriched chicken feces microbial communities from UW Madison campus, WI, USA - DID2874_E49_Stillage MG | ecosystem: Host-associated > Birds > Digestive system > Large intestine > Fecal ...
CGACCTCGTGGACCGCATGGCGCTGCTCGCACAGGCAGTGGCACTGTGCCCCGCCGACGAAGTCCCCACCATCCTCCCTCTCTGGCGGTCAGTCCAGGACCAGATCTCTGCATCCCCCGAGGGTCCCCTCCGTGCGCACGCAATCATGAGCACAAAGGGTACCGCGGCCACAGCAAGCTCGCCGACCGAGTCGCGCATGCTCGGCTCCCGCACCGCCGCCCGCGCAGCAAAGTGGGGTCTGGACAACTTGCGCTCCTTCACCGCCTCCCCGGCACTCGGCAGCGGGGGCGCAAGCAGGCAGATGAGCCGGCAAGTCAGCGGGGGTGGCGGCTCGCGGTTGAGCAGGCAGGATTCGCGGGGCACCGGCGCGAGCATCGCCCGCGTCGACTCACGGGGGTCGCACGGCAGCCGCGGCTCGTTCGGCTCCTCGGGCCGCAGGGACAGCTCCTCCGCCCTCGGCGCGCACGGCGCCGCGGCTCTCTTTGACGACGAGGACGGCGCCGGCGTAAGGGCTGGCGCCCGCCGCGCGCTCGTCAAGGGCGTCGGGTGGCTCCTGGGCGCCGAGGACGCCGAGATGGAGCGCACCCTCAGTAGTGATCGCTAGATGGTCATGTAGCTCATTATGCATAGGACTGTGGCGCTTGCATTGACTGACACTGTGGCGACTTGCGTGGATAAATTGGAGAAATGCCACAGAATATTAATAATAAAAACACGTCGTGGCACATGAAACGCGTTACGCTCGTCGCACTCTGTCACCTGCCTCGGACGGGACCGTCGTGACGGCGTGAGCGTGACGGTGTCACGGATCTACGTCTCCTTGCATTTAAGGTCGTGTGCATCACACAGTGACTCATGGTGGGAGGAATCCATTGTGCGTGTGGGCAAGTGGGCAAGTGGATGTGGCACACAGAGTATCAGTGTGGCGATGACGTGTGACAATAGATAAGGCCGGGAGTGGACAGACAGAACATTAATACAATGGACAAGGCAGGGAAGACAGCCACAAACTACCAACTCATCCACCCGGACCTCATTTATTCATCCTTCACCCCCGCAGCACTCGCCCCGGGCCCCATTCTCCCCTCATAAAGTCAGAATCACGCCTGCTCGCACATCCACGTCGATGATCGTTGACCTCCAACGACAACCCCACATTGAGTGGAGAGATAGATACCTCGGATCTGTGCGGAAACGGTTGGCCCGCAAAATGGGTCTGCTGTGTGCAAAATACAGATTCGAGCGAAGAGAGGCTCGAATCTGTGTGTACTCACAGTGAGTAGCGGAGTCCCAGGTCGTTGGGGGGCACAGATTCACCATCATTCAGCGCAGTTGCAGGTGTTGCAGTGTCTCCATTGACAAATAGCTTACGTAACGAAACTGACTGTGTTTTGATTTTGTGCAGCGGAAGCAAATTCGCCACCACGGTGCACGCGTCAGAAAGAACAATGTTGGATCCCTGGCCCCTGAGTACAATCAACCGCCATCCACAACTGGCACGCGTTTTTAAGGTGGAACAACAAGTCTGTTACCTTCCTCCTGTTCGTCATTGGTCTTTAGTCATCTAGTCATCGCCCATCGCATAATCTACTATATCTCCAAACGACGCGCGATGGACCTCACTCACCCGCTCCTCCAAGACAACGAGCCGGCGCCGTTCCCAGCGTCGTTTCCCCAACTCCGGAGGCTCGACCGCGCCGTGCTCTGTCCGATCTGCAAAGAGCTGTTCAAGGCGCCCGTGAGCATTGGGTGCGGGCACTCGTTCTGCTCTGCTGTGAGTTTGTGGCGCCTGGTCTGTCTGACGCTAGTGTATCCGCTCGTTCCTCGACGTGTCAAAGGAGAAGAAGTGTCCCAGTTGTCATGAACCGGCGAAAGAGGGCGCGATCCGACGGAACCGCGCGCTCGAGGAGATGACGGACGCGTGGGAGGCCGCTAGGTGAGCTCAGGAGTCTATCCATCTGGAGCTGACATTAAGGCCGTCGTTGCTCGAGATGGCGCAGCCGCAGCCTAGCCGGAAACGCGCCGTGGTCGGCGGAGAGTCGGGCGGGTCGTCGCCGTCCAAGCGGAGGAAGGTGGACGAGGAAGACGAGTTTGAGATTATTGGCGATTCCAATTCCAACGAGGAGGAGCTGAGCGAGAATGGTGAGGTTTGCCATGTGGCTTGTTCTGACCTCGCAGACGAGGCACCGTGTCCGATCTGTAATGCCACCATGCCCATCTCGGCCATCCCGAACCACATCGACCGCGGGTGCCCGCCGCCAAAGGCTAAGGCTGGCCCGTCTGGATCCGGGAACCAGAAGGCCGACTGGAAGAAGGTGTTCGCTGGCGCGAGCAGCAGCGGCGGCAAGGGCAAGGTGTGAGTTGCGTGGTCCCTAAGCCATTCTAACTCTCAGTGCCGAGATGAAGCGTATCGTCAAGCCAAACTACAGTCTCATCGGGCTGAGTGATCTCCGCGGTCTGCTCTCGGTAAGTAGCTCACCCTTCAACCTCGCAGAGCTAATGAGCAGGAACACGGACTCCCGACTTCAGGCGACCGTGCGGTCCTTGAGGCAAGGTACCAGGAATGGACGGTGCTGTACAATGCCAACCTCGACACGTCGCACCCGTCTTCGCTCCCCGCGCTGCGTGCGCAGCTGGCCAACGCCGAGGCGGCCCGGAAACGCGACAAGGAGAAGGGGAAGGATGCGGACGTCGAGGCCCTCAAGACCAAGGAGGGGATGCGGCAGCACGTCAAGGAGCAGCAGAGCGAGTTCCAGCGTCTGCGGCAGGAGATCCTCGACAGGCGGAACAAGAAGCATGGCACGGCGGTGGATACCGCCATCGAGGTGGAGTAGAGTGGCAGAGGAGGTAGAGGGCAGGCGGTAGAAGTGGAGTCATTACAGAAGAGAGTCGCATAGAGAGAACATTAGCAGTTCACATTCAGTAGAGTTGTAGCATTTATCAACCCAGTCGCATGCATTCATCGAGCGTTGTCCAAGCATATCTAAGCGTGCAGTCGTAACATATCGCTCCTTGGCACCTCATGGCGAGGCCTGAACCTGGATAGCAGGCCGGGACGCACGCACAGCGACAAACTTCCATCCAGTACGCTGCGCGAAACGCAGGACCTTGGAATACGCCCACCAGGCCGCGCCGCGCGACTCAAGGTTGTCAGCGAGAGGGACGAAGACGTGCTCGGTCCAGTCCTCAATCTTGACGTTTTCGTACCCGACCTGCTCGAGCTGCGCGGCGTACTCGTCCAGCGTAGCGGGACGCTCATTGATGTTGCGGCGGGGAACGTGGAGGAAGGGCGCGAGCCAGCCGGCCGTGAGCATCAGAGGCAGCTTGGAGAGTGCGGGCGGGGGCAGGACGTCAGTGTACGCGAGCACGCCGCTTCCGGGCCGCAGGACGGGGAGGACCGTGGCGAGGAAGTAGCCAATGGCTGGGGGGAAGTGGTACGCTGCGTCGAGGACGTAGACGAGGTCGTACGGGTTGGCCGCTTCGGTGGTGCGGAGATCGACCTGCGGCGCGTCTTCGTCATCCTCTTCCTCCTTGTCCTCCTTGTCGTCGTCGTCAAAGACAACTTGTCCCGAAGATCCCTGCCCAGCCACCTTCTCCTCGCCCATGTACCCCCTCATCGGGTTGAGCGGGTGCTCGAGGTCCTTGGTAGGCCGGTACCCTCCCGACGCAGTGAAGAAGTTGACAGACACTGCCTTGCCCGATTCGGCGGACCACGCGTCCACGAGCGCCTCGGCCTCGGCCGTCTCGGACGGAAGGGATGTGAGTGCGTCGAGGTCCTTGACGCCCGCGTTGATGTGGATCACTGCTGTCAGCCAAGGCAAGGTCGTCAAGATCGATGGGGCTACAACACTGGCAAAACTAAACTGTATCGGTAGCTGTGACTCACGCAGACTCTCGCCAGCGCCGTGGCCCATATCAAGCGTATGACCATCGACTTTCGCATCCGCAAACTGAAGCAAACGCAGCGCGAGCGCCTCGTTGGCCTGCGTGAACGTCTCGTCCTTGCTCTTAGGATTAGCGTGAGCCGTTTCCTTTCCTCTGCTTACGGTCCAGTACCCCATGTTCCGCCACTTTGGCACGCGGCCACCAGACGCCGAGGCAGTGTTCAGGCTCGCGGCGTCCCAGTACGCGTACGGCTCGACGTACTGCGCGGGCACAATTCCGCCGATGAAGCGCCATATAAGCGGGAAGGCGGCGATGAGGAGGAGCCAGTTCATCGTGGCTGGCTGTGTGAAGAAGTTGGGGATGCGGAAGTTGTAACTTGTGCGATGGGTCGTGTTGGAGGTTGCCGTGGACAACGTCGAAACGTCATGGTGTTTGCACGTTGCGATCGCCGGTCGCCGGTCTGCGGTCTAGTGGTCTCCAGGGTGGAGGCACGTGGATGCCACGACTACCAGCTGAAGCTTTGGTTCCGCGGCTGGCGCCGAAACGTCATTGAAACAAGTCCAAGACGACGGGCACGGACACGATCCCATTGCGACGAGACATTGATCGCGGTCGACACGACACGATACACGTCCCATCCTGCAACCCAGCATGGAGCAAAACCGTACACGTACACGCACACGCGCGCTCGTCGTCTTCGGCGGCGTCCTGTTGCTCTGGTTCCTCGTGACCTCGCGTGGATCCACGTCGCCCGCACCAGAATCGCCCAGTGCTCCGCATGCGTTCCGGCAGCGACTTGTGGCCGTTGGCGACCTGCACGGCGGTGAGTACCAACAAACAAAGCACAGGTTCCAGTGACTGATGGCAGACATTGACAACACGCGCAAGGTGCTCCGCATGGCGAATATCATTGACGCCAATGACGCCTGGGCGGCAGGCACGGACATCCTCGTGCAGACGGGCGACATTGTCGATCGGGGGACGTACGCGTACGACATTTACGAGCTGATGCGGCGGCTGCGTGGCGAAGCTGCTGCTGTTGGCGGGAAGCTCGTCTCGATCCTGGGCAACCACGAAGTGATGAACGCGCTCGGCGACTGGCGATACGTCTCGCAGCCGGATATCAGGCGCTTTGGCGGGGTGGAAGCGCGGCAAGCGGCGTTGAGTACGGATGGATGGCTGGGAAAAGAGTGGCTCGCGAATTACTCTTCGACGGCCAAAGTCCCGCTCTCCCCCTTCCCCAATGCCCCAAGTCTGAGCTTCACGCACGGCAGCCTCCGCCCCACATTCGCAAACCTCCTCCCGTATCCCGACGCCATCAACCGCCTGGGGCACTCGCTCCTCACGCGCGCACTCACCCCGCCACTGCCACCGCCGTACCCGCCCAACCCCTACCCCGGCTTTCCGAAGGGCACGCCCCTCGACGAGCAGGACCTCTACGCGTCCGGAGGGCCGTACTGGTGGCGCGGGCTCGCCGAGGCGCGCGACGACAAGATTGTGTGTGGGTGGGCGAAGGAGCTGCAGGATAAGCTTGGCGTGCGGAGGATCATTGGCGTGAGTGGAGTACAACGAGAGTCGATGCTGATGTGTAGGGACACACGCCAAACTTTGAGCATGTCGTCGACAGGTGCAATGCCTCGATCATAATCATCGACACGGGCATCTCGTCCGCGTACGGCGGCGTCCTATCCGCCCTCGAGGTGATTTACACCCTCACGCCCGTCGGGCACGACGACGAGCTGCTGCTGCTGCCGACCGACGCCGACGTAGGGAGCAATGCGGCGACCGTTGTTGAGAGTGAGGGGGACACCGTGGATTCGGACACCGACGTCGCCCAGCGCGTCCTTGCTGGAGTCAACGTCTTCGCGGGAGAAAAGTACATCGAACGCGAGGAGGTGTATGCCATTTACCCCTCGGGCAAGCAGCGGCTTGCGCTCGAGGTTCGCCAGGTTGTCATGTAGTTGTCGGTAGTGATAGAAATGATAGGAGCCCAGTGTGTTTTTGTTCATGTCACAGCTATAAGCTTACGTGCTTTTCAGAGAAAAGTATGAGACTCTGCAGGACCGGAACGAGGAGCCGTGATCGTCCAGCAACGAAGATGCGAAAATGCTCGCACATTGCAGTGAGATGGGTACGCTGCGCCCTGCCTCCATGTCTCCCGAGTTGTATGAGCTATGGCCCTTTGATTGTCCTCAAACGTGGCATCCTTCCCATTCACATCGCCTGTTCGCAATCGAGTGCAGCCTCTGTGACATCGAGCTCGCACGTCACGAACATCCTCTGTGCCCGTGCCATCTCTGGTATCCGTCGTCGGCCGTGCTCGCGTTCAGCTCCTTCAAGATCTAAGCGCCTCCGAGTGTTAGACTTAGAAGTCGTCGGTAGCGTTCACTCCGATACCGACGCCGACGCCCAACTCATCTCAAATCTCATGTTGTCTGCGGCCCGGTCCACCCCATACCCCCCTCTCTGCATGCAACACCATTCATTCTAGCTACCATGGAGTCCGCAGCAGCCCGAGCGGCGAAATTGGTTTGTTACATTATTAATCATCAGCTGAGAACCTGGCGACATTCGGCGTGCTCCGAATCATCAACTTCAGAGGTCCATGCCGGGTCTAGAGAATGTGATTATTGCCGTCTACTAAAGTACTCTTACACTCATCTTCCTCTCCAGCTTCCTACTAGTCTACACGTTTCCGGACACGCACAACGGCGACATCCCAGTTCCCGTCTCTCCGCTTCTTGAAGCTCCAGCCCCACCAGAGCATGAGCGGGCCGCCGAGGTTGACGAGGAGGAGGACAACAATGTAGATGAGTGTCGCGCCGGACGGGACGCGGAAGGGGAACGTGCCGACGTAGACCCAGTCCGAGGGCGGGAAGAGGGTCATGGAGAGCCAGATCATCGAGGCCGTCAGTGCTGCCGAGAACGGCTTGCCGGATTCCTGCTGGGTCAGTTTCCGATGGGATTTACGCCACCTACCCGAACGGCCTTGGCGAGCGTTGGCCAACCTGCGAAGAGTCCCGCGGCCAAGAGCACGAGACTGAAGACGTGGGCTGTAGTCGGGAGACGGGACGCGAGGACGACCGAGGCGCTCAGCGCGGACGTGAGGGACAGCGACGACGAGAGGCTGCTGGGTCAACGATTACAAGATTCTGGAACCCACCTCTTTTCCTCCACTGGCTCGTCTCTTGCGCCGACACTGCTGCTCCGCCGCCGCCGCTGCCGTCTTAGTCGAGCACGTTTCCGTGCATCGGGCCCAGTCGTAAAGTCAGCAAGGAGGAGGTGGATAAAAAACAGGCCGCCGGCGAGCGGCCAGATCGAGTCGGACGTCGTCGCCGAGGTCAGTGTCCCGAGGACAGGGGAGAGGAGCGACAGGAGGAGTGGGGGAAGCACGAGGGGCCGCACAGTAGATGCAGCGGGTAACAATGCTGCATGTCAGTTTATCGGATCGCACTTTTCAAACTCACGACCCGGAGGCGGAGGACTGCGTCCCCATCCGACGCGGTACAGCGCGTACGCAAACAGTCCAGTGGCCGCACAGCTCCACCCGACTTGTGCAGGCCCGAAATCGCCCACGAGCATGACGTAGAAGACAGCGAGGAAGAGCGCAATGACGGCCAGGTGCTGCGATACGGGGAAGGTCGCTACGATCAGAGCGAGCAGTTTCGGTCTCGGCCGCTGTGCTAGACACATTGTCAGCCAACTTCATTGCAACAAACTCACGCAGCTCCTTGAGCTCGGACAAGTACCATGGCGGCACATAATTATCAGGAAAGGGCTGTCGCCGCCATAGGACCTTCTCCCATGGTGGATCTGGAGGCTGGTCCGGTGCGCCCGGCATGGAAAGAAACGAGTGGGCGATGGAACAAGGTTGAGATGGTGGTGGTGGGTGAGACGAGCTGAAACTAAAACCACGACCACGAGCGCCAGCCTCGGTGTGTTGGAATGTTCAGGCACCGGCACATGATGAACGCCGGCGTCCAAGTCGTGCACTCTGGCGTCACCACAAGAGATCGGTTTTGATCTCGACCCTTTCGCCCCACTTTTGCCCAGTTCACAATCCACAACAAACACGTATTGACACGACTCCACGCCCCCCGACATGGCGCCCGATCACAGTGTTAGGAATGGCGCACTCGCGTGGGAAATAGAGGACGACGACGACCGCGACGGTCTCACGCCCACCGATCGCGTTGTCTGGGAAGCTACTCGGCGGTTATCATCGACATTGACATTCGATGATGATGGCGAGGAAGAAGCGCGCGAAGCTGAGGTATGTCACTTACGCTTCTATTATCTAACGCCTAGGTTTCTGCGCTCGAGAACAACCTCGATCCGCTAGACCTGCACGTCCGCACCCTCCGCCCACACACCCTTCCTCCGCTCAGCATGCCCCCTCCAAGCGACATCGAATCCAACTTTGCCACGCCCGCAACAGAGCTGTTTGAGAGCGACAACGTCGCTGAGCGGACGTACTCTTCTCTCCCGCCGTCGCCGCGTACAGAGGCAAGCGCAGAGTTTGGACTCGACCGCTCCCTCGACCTCACGGATCTGCACACACAGTTCAAGAAGAGCAGCAGTCCCCGCCGCCGACGCAGCTTCGTCCACGAGACAGAGGACGAGGGTGTGGAGGAGTTCTGGCCCGCGCTGAGTCGGCGGCAGACGCTCGATATTGGCGGCGAACGGCCAACGTTCTTGTCGGGCAGCGTCCCCCCGCCACTGCAAGTGCAGACGGAGGCGCCGGAGAGTCCAGATGTCGGTGAGGAACCCCTCTCGCCACTCTCGCAGGATCTCGAGACACCGCTCGACTCGCCTGGAATGGAGCCCTCCCGGCGCCCGACGTTCCGAGAGACGGCGGGGTTGAGTCTCTGGGAGCTCTTGAAGGATGAAGACGCGGCTGAGCATTGGGAGGGATGGATCGCGGACGGTAAATGGTACGTCCTATGGGAGGCATGGAGGAACCACGGAATCCATGACTGACTAGCAGGGAGCGTATCGCCAACTTCCTCGCTGTCCCTCTTGCTGTTGAGAAGGTGAGTTACCATCCGGGAGCCATCTAACTCTCAGGTGACAATCTTTGGCGCACTGCTCTGCCTCGACGGGTTCCTGTACAACTTCACCATCCTCCCCATCCGCGCAACGTTTGCGGCCTCGCGCATGCTCTCACGCCTCGTGAGGGGCCAGTCCATCACGCCTATTCCACCAGCGCACGTCCAGAGTCTTCTGCGCCTGGTCCTGCTCGTCATTCCCTCGATTATCCTCATGGTCGCTACCGACTCGAGCAAGATGTACCACACCGTCCGCGGCCAGGATACCATCAAGCTCTATGTCATCTTCAACGCGCTCGAGATTGGCGACCGTCTCTGCTGCGCGTTTGGCCAGGATGTGCTGGACACGCTCTTCGCTAGGGATACGCTCACGTACACCGTCAAGAAGAATGGGAGGAGGAGGAAGAGAGAACATGTCCGACCTGTCTTCTTCCTCACTCTGTCCCTCGGTTATGTCTGTGAGTACAGGGAAGACAGAGGAGGGAAGACATGTGCTGACGTTCTCCAGTGGTGCACACTCTCATCTTCTTCTACATGCTTATTTCTCTCAACGTCGCTATCAACTCGTACGACTATACACTCATTTCACTTCTTATCAGTAACCAGTTTGTGGAGATCAAAGGCTGTGAGTTGCAGACTTTGTTACGAAACTCACACAACAGCCGTGTTCAAAAAGTTTGAGAAGGAGAACCTCTTCCAGATCATGTGTGCCGGTGAGCTTCGTGGTTGTTGAACCCTAGCTGACAGCAGACATTGTCGAACGATTCCAGCTCGGTCTCATGCTCGTCGTCATTGCCGTTCGCAACATGATCGAGATGGCCGGCTCCGACCTTGCCTTCCTCCCCAAGAGCTTCACTCGCGGCAAGAGCTTAATCGAGCGAATCCTTTCAGTAGGTTCCTTCGCATAGTCAAGCTAACCTTCAGCCCGTCTTGTTCGTGCTCGCGTCCGAGATGGTCGTCGACTGGCTCAAGCACGCGTTCATCGCCAAATTCAACCACGTCCGCGCGACCGTGTACGGCCGGTTCACGGATGTGTTGGCCAAGGACGTCTTGTTGGCGGGCACCGTCGGCAGCGGCCGCAAGCGCAAGGTGGGTCAGACATTGTTCATTGCACTGACAGCAGCACCCTATCCTCTTGGACCAGTCGCCTCTCGTTGCGCGCCGCCTGGGTATCGCGTCCGTCCCCTTATCTGTCCTAGTCATTCGCATAGGTGGTCAGATCTTCGGCATGCTCGCATCTGCGACCCACCACGTCGAGGACCAGGCCATCAGCGATGACTGGATCTGGACAGCCCTCAAGTGGGCGGCAGGTATCCTCATCGGCATCTCAGCCTGGGGTTGCCTCGTCGCGGTCAAGATCCTGCTTGGTCTCGGTCTCCTGAGCTACTCTGCCCTCCGCCAGGCGGGCATGGAGGAGCGCGAGGCCGAGGACGCAGTGAACGACTTTGGCCGCCCTGGCGTTGGCGAAAGCAAGGAGGAAATGGTGGGTTCATCATTCGTGTCATCTGACCCAGCAGGAATACAATAAGGAAACGAAGCGATACCTCTCCTCGCGCGAGGACGACCTTCCAGACTATCCTTCGGCGCCGGTCACCATGACGCCGCAGGACGCGACGCCGCGCGCGACAATGCGGCCCAACCTCGCTGGGGAGGAGAAGAAGGACAAGGGGAAGAAGAAGACTTGGAAGCTGGAGGAAGTCGAGCGGTGGACAATGGTGAAGCGCATTTGGTAAACTGTAGAGGACCAGGCCACAGGAAGTGGGCTCAGCAACCACAAACAAACACAGCACTTATTCCGCTTCCTTGTTATTGTTGTACTTCTATCCGATGCAGTGCATAATATATTTACTCCGACGAGGCGGGGTCGGCCGATTTGCGGGTGGCCATGAGCGACTCGTCCTTGCGCTTGCCAGCCCAGTCGTACTTGGCCTGTGATGTCAGTGATGTCTCTTCCAAACCAAGTGCCGGGCCATTCTTCTGGGTTTCGACGGCAAGGCTCTCAAGCTCCCATCTCCCCGGGGACTCTCCTTCCTTCGGAGGCATCTCCACAGCCTCGTTCTCCAGCCCACTCGACACTCACATCGTAAGCCCACGAAGCGTACGCAATAACAGCAGGGAAGACAACAGCCCACGCGACGACCTGGCGCGTAGCCTTGGGGGTGAACTTGAAGTGCTGGTAGACGTTCTCGCGCATCGCCGCCCAACGGTCGATGGCGGCATCGTGCTGTGGGCGTTAGTGGGTTGCGCGGCACGGGGGTGTCGGTCTCGAGAGAACGAGAGCATGGGGAGGGTTGAGGAGAGGAAGTGCGGAGGTTCGCGACTCGACGACGATGTGGCTTGAATGACGGACGGCGTGGACGGGGGGCACTGGATGCGGGCAATGGCGCGCATAACGACAATGTGCAGGCGTGTTCGAAGAGGCCGAGTCCGACAGCAAGCTGGACGGAGCAATGA
>Ga0160505_101411_pt1 | contig 11382 bp, 9 predicted proteins | sample DIDeMG_FD_108225 | JGI IMG/M metagenome (GOLD analysis project Ga0160505, IMG submission 108225) | Enriched chicken feces microbial communities from UW Madison campus, WI, USA - DID2874_E49_Stillage MG | ecosystem: Host-associated > Birds > Digestive system > Large intestine > Fecal ...
ATAATAATAATAATAATAATAATAATAATAATAATAATAATAATAATAATAATAATAATAATAATAATAATAATAATAATAAATTTTTCTATTTGTATATTGATTCTCCAGATAAATATTTTTTTTAACAATCCAAATGTGTCTTAATAAGCTTGTATGATGCAATACACATGTTTCAATCCTACGTCGAGAATCTCTCACTGAGGATAATCAATTTGGTTTTGACGGGACAATTGAGAAAAGGGTTAAAAAACAAATCCTTGAGTTACACGGGTGTACACGCAGGATGAAAACCAAAAAATAATAAATAAATAAAAAAAACTAAATAAAAAAAAACTAACTGAATCCCAGGTTTTCTCATCTAGTTTTATTGTATAAATATTGTGTTTAAAGCTTAGTCTATAATCATTGGCTAAAGATTTCCCTGCGGATTATTTTATTAACCTTTTTTTGTATTTAGTGCTGTTAGTAACATTAGTACTACCCCCATTGGGATATTCACACACTAATTATATATACCCTATCTCTACTCGATTTGTAGTACACATGGATAAATTCTGGTCTTTTGTCATGTTAATAATAACAATAATTAGAGAATTTTTTTTTATCAGCATCACCAACTTTAGTACATTTGTGGCTAGGGTCTTTATTTTTGACATGTCGATGTTGATACTCCCAAGATTCTACCAGGGCTATTGGCCCACCAAAACCTAGCAATGCATGTGCATCGGTTTTACTGTTAATATTATTGTTACTCTTGCAACTCTTAGCGCTATATTTCTCTATATTACAGATGGATTTATTACCCTTTTATGACAGTAGATGACAATTCCTTAAAAAAAAAAAATTAGTTGGCTCATTTCAGTATCTTTGACTCAAGAAAATATCATATTAATAAGATCTGACATTGTCAAGATACCCGGGTCCTAGGTACATCAATCATTGATCTCGTCATATCAACCCTTGTTTTGTAACTAGATGATCAGCAAAAGAGTAAAAAAAAAAACCGAATCTTGGGAGCGTTTAAAAATGGAATTTAAAATATTTACAACGGATATAACCCAGTTTGCTTTTATTTTAATTTTTTTTCTTTTTTTAATTTTTTAATTTTTTTTTTTGGTAATGAGGAGAAACTATCTCCAAGGCGTTGCTAGCATCTATCATGTTATTTTAATTTTCTTTAAAAAGATATATTTATACGTAGATACAATTTCATTGTTAGTGGATATTATGACTATTTAATTGTTAAAAACAACTATTTCTAGACCCTAAGCCGAATTTGTGTTTTATTTTTTATTTTACATTTTTGTCGTAAATCCTAAATTTTCAACATGTGCGTGTGTACTACTATGGGATATATAGTGACGTTAGCATGGGCTTGATTGGCTGACTTTAAATACATAATCAACTATATACGTGTGTGTTTGTACATGTAAATGTGTGGCTCCTCTTATTGTACGTGAGATACGAAAGATAACGTGATAGGAAAAATATACAGGCATTGGTCAAAACCCTTTCACCACCACCAAACTTTCGGCAAATGAATAGTGAAAATCTTCAACTCATTAACAAGAAAGATGGGGTTTTATGAAGATCTTTTTTCAAGATATTTGGTATTTTTTTTGTATGTAAAGCTTGTTAAAGATCGTCCATTTACAAAATAATACTTGGAAAAAAAATTTTTTCTCAACACTTTTAATCATCAACAAACTCTTTTTCTTTTTTTTTTTTTATTATTTTTTTTATTTTTTTTTTTTTTTTTTTTTTTTTTTTGTAAAAAAATTTTTTTTTAATACTTTTAATCATCAAAAAAATTTTTTTATTTTTTTTTTTTTATCATTTTGTGTAATTTTTTTATTTTTTTTTATTTTATTTACTCCTAAAAATTTCACGCTAGCCCCTAATCGTCATTAGACATGATATATATTCCTGTAGACTGGTAAAATACCATAATGCATGGAATACGTCCTTTTAGCCCCAAAAAATGACATCTTGTGCTCATTTAGCACTACGCTTATTACACATCTCTTATTAATATTCTTTTGGGTCACTTCTGCTTTTGGTTTTTTTTACCGCGAGTAGTCAATAGAGGGGGGCTGTCAACTTTTTTTATACAAGACTGTGATAGCCTTATTTCAGCTTCAAACGTGAATGGAACTTTCCCGGTGAAATCTACATTTGATGTATGTAAGGCTACCGTTTATTTATCATTTATTCCTATGGTGTAGATTTCAAGAATTCCAATAAAAAGTAATACATAAGACCTAGGTGACTAAGGTCGTGGGCAGATGAAACTGTTTTGCTTATCAACTTGTAGAAACAAAAATACTTATTTGTTAATACCTGCACGATAATCACACACTCTTTAAACAACGTTACCAACAGCCCGGAGCTGAAATCACTATAACTATTATCATCACGTTAGTCAATCATTGATTAATTTTTCCATTGCATTTGATCTTTCCCGTAGCTTAGTACACTATTAGATTTTAACTACTAAACTACGTCGCTAGCCGTGTGGCTAAGAATGGCAGTATTCAAACCTACATTCGCTTGAAGCATTATGGTGCTACCTCGGTAGATTGAAAATTTTGAACAAAGTTAAGAAACTAAAACGTGGGAACATAAGACCAAACTTCAAATTCATGTGGTACTGTTTATACTGGCATTTGAAGCATGGAACGTCAGCAATGAGCCCTTCCATTGAAATTCAAACATAAAACACACCACTCTGAAAAAAAACTCTTTTTATTTCTTTTTTTGTGATGCTTGGAAAGTCCACAAAAAAAAAGCTTTCTCGACTATCGTCTAGATATATCATCATTTCTTGTTTGCTTTATGCCATTTTTTTTATTTCAGTTCGTTTAGGTTTTCAAATGGAACTTTTATTGCACTGTTACAAGGAGAAAAGAGAAGGCTCGCTAAAAACACCAAAAATGTGCACTTAGGCGTTTCAATCTATCCTTAATGTAGCGTGTTATACCTGCAAGTGAAACTGAAATTGTAAAATTGATACGATAGTGGCGTATTCAACGGAGGAATATAGAAGTGTCTGCCCATTATACATATATTTATGACTTATTGTTTGTACAAGGGCTATTTATTAAGATTATAGCTTGTAGATATCAGGAGGGAAAAAAATTTAGACTTATTATTTTTCTGTAGTTAGTTGTAACACATTATTTTACTGCTTCATGGACTTTGTACTTGTTTAATTAAAAGCTTGGCAGTAAGCCTATTATGAAAAGCATCAAGTTTCTTTGAAGATATATTGGCCAGGCATAGTACTAACAAGCTGCAATAGTAGTTCGGATGTTGATAAGAAATATGATATCCGTGCGTTATCACCATAAACAAGTTTAAAGTTACTGTAGTTTTTCTTTTCAAATACAACGTATTGAGTTGATATTTGTGTTTTCAAGATATCTATGTTTTTATTATTATTATTATTATTGTTGTTGTTGTATCTTTCCATTGGCTCCTCCTCTCAACTTTAATTTTTCCCTCTTAACAATGTCTAGACCCAACTCTTATCGATAACAAAAATCTCTAACAAAATCCTTTATCTTATCAGCTTTCTTGGTGTTAACTTACAACTATTATTATTATCTGCCAAACATAAATATTATGCCATAAAATGAAAGGAAGAAAAAAAAAGTAACAGTAATAATAAAAATAATACATATTTAAATTAGATAATAAAAACTTTTTGTGATATCGTCTAAACCCGATAAATTAAAACGAATCTCTTAACAAATCAAACTCTATACCAGTTTTGTTTTTTCTCTTACAATCTACTGGCATGTGCACAAAGTGGTCCAACTTTAGGAACTTGTTAATAGTCAGTTTGATAACTTGTTTTATTGTCATGATATATTGTGTTTATCTTGCCTATCCGAAAAGCATATCAAGTCTCCTACTGAATTCCGCCTCTCATGGGTGTATATTTTCATTTTTCTATTCCAAACTGGAGACAATGGATACAAACAGCCGACTTTTTACTAACAGTTTATATACTAGCCTGTCAAAAAGAAGGGATGAAAAAAATGACAATAATGATAATATAATGCGATCGAAATTACGTCCAAATATCTCTTAAATTCGCAGTAAAGCTTGAATTATTCAGTATAATTCAGTTCGTCTGTAGTAGTATCTCCAGGGAGAGTATCTATAATCTATGGTTCACTGTGTATTAAACCTTTTGTTTTATCTTCATATTTTTCGTTCTACAGAATGAGGGGGGAGGAGTCATGTTTTTTAATCATTTAATCGTTGTGATCATATTAATCTATTGGAACTTCATTATAAAATTTAATTATAAAATTTCATCGCGCCCTCGTTTGAGGTCTTTTGTCATCTAAGAATCGAGCTTTTCAGGCTGGCCGCTGAGCAGGGTGAAAACGTCAGCGTTGAGCTTGTCACGGCCTCTGAGGAAGTCAAGCTCAAGGATAAAAAGGTACTCAACAATGTCACCACCAAGCTTGGCAACAAGGTCACCAGCAGCCTTAGCACTACCACCAGTGGCAATGATGTCATCAACAATAACAACCTTTTGGCCAGGCTTGATCGAATCGGCCTGCATCTCAAAGGTGTCCTGGCCGTATTCCTTCTCGTAAACGGCGCTGACGGTCTCACCGGGGACCTTACCCTGCTTGCGGACGGGAACGAAAGCAGCACCAAGCTGCAAAGCAAGGGTGGGGCCAAAGAGGAAGCCTCTGGCATCAAGACCAACGATGACGTCGACCTTGCGCTCGCCAATGCGGAGCTTAAGACCATCGATCAGCAGCTGGAAGGCCTTGGGGTCTTGGAAGATGGGGAGGATATCCTCAAACAAAATTCCCTTGGAAGGGAAATCGGGGTACTGGCGGAGCTTGCCACGGAGAACGGTCTTGATTTCTTGAAGGTTGGACATTATAGTGTTTTTTTTTTTGTTGGGATGTATAGTAATAGGTGATGGTTAGGAGTAAAGAAGTGATAATCGCGGTTTATATGAGAAATGAAAAATTTTCCCCCTGTCAAAAAAAAATCCCACCAAAATGGCAAAAGCCGTGTGTGGAAAGCCGAACAAACGGATTAGCACGTGATATAAATCATTGGTCTTTGAATGTTTAACCAAGTCAGATATACGATGTTTTATCTTTTAATCTCACTTCTTTTTCCCTCTGCGCCATCAAGTTTCAATACAAGGCGCCATGGTCCGAGTTAATATTCTCGACACAGAAATTACCAATTTCTTTGAGACTAAGCTCTTCGACGAGGGCATTAGCGCTATTGAGTACTACCTCCTACTCGATTCACCTGATGAGATCAAAATTCCTGGCCCCGAACACCTCAGGCTGCTCCTCTCGCTGGCAGTACTGCCCGAGGCGCATCTGACCTCCACGGCAGATAACGCCAAAAGCCAACAGACGTCCATTGCCACACGTGCTATTACCGTACTCAACCTGATCAAAGAGCTGGCCAAAGACAATGACCACGTGCAGGAGGTGATTTTTGAGTCCATCAAGCTGCCCGTGTCGGGCGACCGCAGCGGGCGTCACCGGTCGCGCCGCGCCGACCCGGAGTTTACTAGCTACATTCCGTCAAGCTATCTCGTAGACCATGAAGAGGGCTTGGAGAGTGGCAGCAGTCGCAAACGGAAGCAGGGAAAAAGGGAAGAGACTCACAGTAATAAAAAGATATCGCTGCGAAAACGAAAGAGTATGAATGAGCTTGACGCCCTGATCTTTTCAGACGAAGAAGAAAATGATGACGACAAGGACAGTGAGTATATGGATCGGGAACTGAGCATTGATCCCGATCAAGTATTGTTCACATGGTATAGCCACACCAAGTCGTGGGACCTGATTGAATGGATGCTGATCTATTCAACAGTGTCGACAGATTTCCACCGCACCCGGTTTCGCCAGTTGCGGCCAGTCCTACTCTTCTTGCTAGACCTGCTCATAAATTTTGACCGAGGCCAAAAGATGCTCACAGAGATGCTTTTACAAACTCCCGCAGTTTTGAGCGTAATATTTTGTCACTGGACTGACAACAGATTTGAGCACTTATGCGGCGTGTTTAAAAAGTACCTCAGCAACTTTGAACGCCACAGCTCACCATCAGAGCTAATACCAGGCATCGATACGCCAGCCGATACCACATCAGCTAACGCTAAGCATGCGACAGATGGATACAACGAGTTGAACCTGCTGCACTCGATTGACATCCGGCTGGCGCTGTTTACACAAGTACAAAAATGCCTGCAAGCAAATCCGACGCGTTCAGCCTTGAGGAACTTTCAGAATGAGGGCCTGCCGTACCTGCAGCGGTTATCATTTTCGTGCAAAAGTGCAATGGATCCAGATCCTCTGCTTTTTTCCATGTGGACGAGCCGGTACCGGCTACCATTTGATGCCAAGCGGCCCGACGACTTGGCAAATGATCTTATCTTAATTCTTTCATCAGCGCCCAAAGTTGGCAAACGCGCACCTAGCAAGCACTTCCTTCAAGAGTACTGTCTCGCAGTACAGTACTTTCTCTCTTACCATATTCAGTTTCTTGCCAGCGTAGGCGCAGAATTTTCAGGGATTTTCATTGACGCTCACAAGCGAGGCAATATAGCGCGAGCCAAGCTTGCTGAGGAGCACACATTAAGTGCCGTTGAGACCGAGGAGTGTGTGCGCATGGAAAAGACAATTCACGCTACTCTAGCAAGCTTTGCTGTTGTATAGTATCTCTCCGTAGAACAGGTCTTATTGCCACTGCTATTATATTTCATTTGTTATATGAAGGTACATACACGTTGCCTCTATTAGGGGGTTATTGTTTCATGCAAGCCGGTGTTGGTTGAGCGCAAAACCGTTTTATTTGATAGTGACCCTTGTTATGAGAGTTGCGTATCTTTAAAGCTAAATCTGATGTCCGACTCCCTTTCAGTTCTTTCTTTTTTATTAATTTTTTTATTATATATTTAATCTATGTTTCTTTATCCGTTCTATTTCTGATCAATCTTTTTTGCTACTTCCTTTATCTATAGCTTATCATAGTACTAAAGTTTGCATGTCATCTAAATACCTGCCTAAACACATGCCGCCACCTTCGCTGCCTCCGCTGGCGCAGTCACCCAAAGTGGCGGGACCTGTTGTTGAGCTCACGCCCGAGATGGCCATTGCGGCGAGTCGCCGTCCAGTCAAAGATATGGAGTCTAAAGCATCATTGCGGCGAGTTTCAGCTAGCTTTATGGAATCGCAGCCGTCGTCGTCGTCGTCGCTGTTTCATATGGAAATGGATCAGCCTTCTGCATCGTCCAAATCGCCAGTTCCTTTCTTCGAGGCAAATACGAGAGAACCTCCCAGCCAAGAAAACGGCATAATGGGAGCGTCTGTAGATTCAACGTCGGACCCTGCACCAGTAAAAGATACTTCAACTGAATCTGCAGTGGGCCCTGTTGCTACTACCGGCACTCATCAAAATGATGAAAACGAACTGGAACAAAAACCAGATCAAAGTAAGGCCAACTCTTGGTGGTTTTGGTCCTCGCCAATGGAAATCGCGCCCGTGAACACGACGATAACGACGACGAGCGTGACAACAACAACCACTATGACCACGACTGTAACTCACACTACCATGACTTCGACCCCTATACGCGCGGCCAACAAATCCTTGCAGAGCATTGAGGCCGGCGCAATGGCCGACAAGCTGGAAGAAGAACACGCGGTAGAGAACACTCAGGGGCCTAACAACCCCATCAGCGCCCTCCCTGATGGTTCAAACACTACATCAAACACATTCAGATCCTGGGGTTTGGGTTGGTTCTACAGCAGTTCACAATCGTCATCAACTTCCCCAGAAAAACAGTTATCCTCGAAGCCTTGCGAGAAACCATCTGCTCACCCAGCAATAGAGGAACTCCCTCAAGACGACGACCAGCACCAGCCTAAGCAAGCTTCTTCATCTTCCAGCATATCTTTGAACCACCATCCCCGCAAACAGAGTGTGACAGCAGCAGAAATGGACATCAAACCAAAGGCCAGCGCTGACAAGCACGAACTGCACCAGCAGCACCAACAACAAGATATACTTTCTTCCTCGGTCTCATCGAAAAATTCAGCGCGCAAAAGATCCATTTGGAGCGGCCTTTTTTTACAAAGTAACCAGTCTTCAGAACAGCTACCCTCAACGCCATCTTCAACTACACTCAACGGCGCTGAATCCAGTGCGGCATCAACGCATTCAACGGACCAAACTCCAGACCATTCTGACACGGATTCAAAAAAGCCGACAAATGCTCCGTCGTCTCCATCAATTCCAAGCGCCGGCAGCACCAACGGATCCGTTTCTGGCGCCAATGGGACCAAGAAACGCAAGAGTTCGATGGAGCCATTGCGCCCCAATCTTGTCCTACCCGCATTAGAAGACAACTTTCCTATATATTCAACGACGCGGACTTTTAAAACCTCGCTAAAGAAATTCACCAGCTCGTGGTTTGCCGGTAGTAAGACCGATACCACCGGCAGCAACACTAGTGGAGACACCAACCTTTCCAATACGTGGGCCAATCCAGGCAACGCAACCGGCAATCATCTTTACCGCAACTCAAGCCCGAAGCGAGTATCACGGGTGGTTGTGGTTGGTGTTCACGGATTTTTCCCCATGAAGATGCTGCGATCGCTTATCGGTGAACCAACTGGTACGTCACTCAAGTTTGCGACCGAAGGTGCCCGCGCGTTTGAGGAATACGGACGTAAGAATGGAATGACCATCACTGTTGATAAGATTGCACTAGAGGGTGAGGGAAAAGTATGGTCGCGCGTTGACAGTTTGTACAAACGATTGCTTGAGTACATTGAACTCATTGAAGGTGCTGATTGCGTATTCTTTGCTGCCCACTCACAAGGCACCCCGGTCGCAGCGCACCTACTTGCACGCCTGGTCGAGGACGGCCATGTTGATGGCAAAACCATTGGCATGGTTGGAATGGCAGGGATTTCGTTGGGCCCTTTCTCGGGGTTGGACCAGACCTTTATGGTGCGCGCATATTCGTCAATTGAAAGTTCTTCTCTTGGTGAACTCTTTCAATTCCAGGACCCGACCAGTGTCCACTCGCGAAAGTATGTCGAGGCTCTACGGACCATTATTGCGCATAATGCAAAAATTCTCTTTGTTGGCTCTATTAATGACCAAGTGGTGCCGCTCTACTCGGCCACTTGTATGCACGTTACACATCCAAATATTTTGCGTGCGGTTTACGTTGATGGTAGCAACGAAGTCTCGCCAGAATTTATCTCGAATCTTGTGGGTCTGGCCCTGCGACTTAAGAACGTGGGATGTTCAGAGCACGGACTCATCAAGGAGATTAGTGCATCACTGGCGGGCACGCTGCGCGGCGGCGGCCACTCGCGCATCTACGATGAACAATCAGTGTATGAATTAGCTATACGCCACCTACTCGAAACTACAGATCCCGACCCCGCACTTCCCGTAGCTGTTGATACCGATTTTCAGGTGCCGCCGCGCACAAACCATAACCCGTACCTGCTGCCCTGGAGCTTGCACGGCATGTTCACGGAAGCCGCTGCCCGCACCCGCCTGCGTCCGGCACTGCATGAACTCATCCGCGAGTTCCGTGCCTGGGCTCCAGAGTCAAAGTCGCTTAAAGACATCAAATACCGCCTCAGTGCAGTCCAGGCTAAACTTTGAAGCTGAGGCCCCGGTTGCGCGCTTTTAGCGGGCTGATCTGGCGGCCGCCAGCAACAGTATTAGTTTTCCCTGGCGCAGCCAAGATTGGTCCATTCAGCTTCTCGTTGTTGCGAGTTGTATCGTTGTTATTCTCATAATCATCATTTCCATTTTCTTCTTCATCATTATCGTCAGCATCCTCGTCGTCTTGGAAAAGCCGGACCTTGGCAGAAGGGTTAAGCTTGCGCCGCCTTTTGCGTGGGGCCGCTGCCTCGGGCTTTTTAGGTGATGTCAGTTTGGATGCCAACGTACGTTTTGTTGCACGTTTCGTAGACTTTGTGGTAGGCACAGTAGTGGCACTAGCCGAGGACGAATTTTGGGACAGATCAACCGAGGTGTCGTCATCAAAAAGTGAGACCATTAGAGATGATTTTTTACTTGCTTCGACGGCAGCAGGGCGTGAAGATGCAGAGGGAGAGCCGGAATTGTCGGTTTCGGCAGCAGTAGTAGCTTTGGTTTTGCGGGAGAGAAAGGGCGTAGTTGAGAATGACTGCACTGGTGCCGCCTTGGTATTCTTATCTGCCACCTCTGCTGTTGCTGTGGATGCAGCTGCCTTTGTCGCTGGGGCTTGGAACCGGGTCGGGGGCGGCGGCGTTTCTAGTAATGTAGTCAGGGCAGCGGCGCGTCTCCGGCGCTTTGAGGGGGCCTTCACCTCCTCTGTGGCGGGATTAGTCGCTGCAATGGTCTTTTTCTGTGCCCGGGCCCGTTTGGTGGGCTCGGTGGTTGCTTCATTTTCCTTGGCGACTGCGACGGCGGCCACCTTTGCCTTGAGTTTCTTGATTTCAGCCGTTAGTTTGCGTAGCTCGGCGGCCTGTTCATACGCCGTCGCGTCGCGGGCCGCGACATCTTGTTTGGCTTTGTCGAGGTCTTGGCGTAGCTGTGCAATGGTTTCGGCATCCTTGTTATCACTGGTACCGGCTGATTTTGTCGTTGGCTCTGTGGTCGCGGCTGACATGAAGTGAGCTTTTTCCTGGGCAAGTTCGCATTCATGTGCATGTAGTTGTGCCTTTGTGTGCTCTGTCGTTAGGTGACGCGCCTCCAGCGCAAGCTGCGTGGAGCGGGCAAGCAGTCCGTTGATCTTAGCGTCAGCTTGCCGCAGCTGCCCGTACAACGCAGCAGAATTCCGGGTTACGGAAGCCATTGAGTTGGTCTTCCGAGGCAATGCTGCCCCTGATTCTAAGCCCGAAACTGGTTTAGATTTACTCCTGGCCTTACTTGCAATAGTCGACGTCTTGGTATTGGCCTTTTTTGTAGTTGCTTTCTTTGTCCCTGATTTTCCATCGAGTCTCACATTGTGGTGCGTGTTAAGCTTGTCTTTCAGCACGGTGGGGCCAAATATATCGTCGTCCCCTTCGCTGGGATCCTGCTCGCGATAGTCGGTTGTGGCGGCCAGAGGCTGTTCACCACACCAAACGTCTGTTAGTAAAAGAGAAACGCGTACTCAAGGTGTCCATAAAGATTAAAACAGTATACTTACGCGTCTCCTAGACATGGTATTGATGTGAGATGTCTTATTTATTTAATTATTCGTCAAACGAGCTGTCTTGCTCGGGAGAAAAAAAATTTAAAAAAAAAAAAAAAAAACAAAATTGGCGAGACAAAAAAAAAAAAAAAAAAAAAAAAAAAAAAAAAAAAAAAAAAAAAAATAAAAAAAAA
>Ga0160505_101412_pt1 | contig 11375 bp, 8 predicted proteins | sample DIDeMG_FD_108225 | JGI IMG/M metagenome (GOLD analysis project Ga0160505, IMG submission 108225) | Enriched chicken feces microbial communities from UW Madison campus, WI, USA - DID2874_E49_Stillage MG | ecosystem: Host-associated > Birds > Digestive system > Large intestine > Fecal ...
CGTGGCGGAGGATTTGCGCGCAATCTTGCTATGTTGACTCGGAGGGGTCGGTCGTTTCAGGGTCCGACAGATGGCGAGGAGAGGGACTTGGCTCACGACGGCCCAGTTAGTCATGGTCAGCACCTCCAGCTCATTCGTGTCATCTTTTTCCGAGCTGGCTCTGCCGTCCAACACCTCGCAAGGGGGGTTTGAAGCAGGCCAGACAGCTTAAGACGGCAGTCTTCCCATCTCTATGCATTCTGCGTCGTAGACGTGCTTGCCTTGAGGTGTCTTCGATGGTTGCCCAGGCAGCCAGCCAACCGCGCGATAAAAAAAAAGAAAAAAGAGGATATTGCTTTTAAATGACGTCGTGGTGGATGGATGGAGTTATTCAGGGCCGCTCGGATCCTTGGCCTTCAGGGACCCGGGTGTCGTCGGCCGTCCGACGCCGACACGTGCTCCGCTCCCCCCTCGGGCAGTTTGGGGGGCACGGCAACGGCGTAGAGCTGCGTAGAGGGTGGAGACCATGGCATGCGACCACTTGCTAGAACCGCAGAAACGAGATGGGCGAGACGGGTGGACTGGAAGGGTCGGATACTGGACCCGATCCTTGGCCCTGCATGATTGCCGAGCGGGAGATATGCCTGAGGTTGTCAGCAAGCTGTACCCCGCACTCGCTTATCCGGGACTCACCTTGATAGAATCAGATAGTTTAGAGACATAAATTTACGAGTCGATACTGGGCGGGATGCTCGGTGGAGTCGTGTTCTGTGGTGGTGCAGCCTGGACAGGCCACTCCGCCAGCGGCTGGTAAAACAGCACGCCCTCGTCCGTGCGCTCCGAGCTAAACAGCGTCAACTTGTCGACATGCCATTGAAACTTGGGACAGCGGGGCAAGCCGTGCCGCCCCTCTGGCACGTCGCGCGCAATGGTGAGGTGGGGCGAGTAACGTCTCCGCTCAGTCCAGAGCCCGAGCGCGCCCAGACCATCATTCAGCGCCTGCTGCAACTCCATCAAGGGCGCGGGAGCCCGGCTCGGCGCGAGGTGCAGGATCCCGTTCCTCCACAGCCGGATACGGTCGAGCGTGAGGTCAAACGCGGTGAACGGCGTCGACGCAGCCACATCGCAGATCGAGTCGATGCGGTCCACGGCCACCTGGCCCAGAAACACGAGTGTAATGTGCATGTTTGGCGCGAGCTCAGCACGTCCCGGAAGATGACGCCGTTGTCGCCATTGGTCGATGTTAGCGCGGAGCGCCGGTGGGAGGTCGATGGCGAGGAATAACCGCAGCGAAGGGGCCGAGGCCATCAGAGAGGAGTTGCGAGCGAGGTCATGATGTGGAAACAAGGTGTGGTCGATGGGTGCAATGGTGACGAGTGGTCAACGCCCGAGTCATAGGACGAAAAAGGTCCCGCGGCTCCCGTAATGAATGCCGGCGGGGTGGGCCCTAGCGGATCACGTTGACAAAGTGCGACTCTTTGAGCCATTTTTTTTTTCTCAACAATCGGGTTATTAGAGATGGGGATACATGCGTACAGTAAAAAGCGTCGGCCTACAACACTCTTGAAGAAAGACCGCCAAAATGTCGGCGGAGGTGGGGTGGTGATACAATGTGAAATCTATCGCAGTGTAGGTTTCTAGTGGAGATGGCGAGTGGAGGCGGGGTCCAGGGTGGGCGGGCGCAGGGCGTCGATAGACGGTGGCGCCGCCCGTGGGGTCGGTCGTTCACTCGTCCATATTTAAACCATATCACAAAGCGTCATGGCGCAGCGCGGGATCCTGGCCGCCAGAGATCCGTCGCCGGGACTCGTCGCGGGGCGGCGGGGGCGTGCCCCCAGAGCGGATGTTGGCCTTTGCGAGCGATTCGTCGTGGTACCAGTCCTCCCACTCGTAGGTTGCGCGCTTGTCGTCCGCGAGGTCGTACTCTTCCTGCACGCGCTCGTACATGCTAAGCTTGGGCGTATCGCGTCTACCGCCTGATCGCGCGTTCACGCCAACGCTTTTCGATGCGGCGGCGGCGACGCGCTCGTATACTGCCCGGGAGGGATCGCGCGCGTGTACTGCCGGGGAGGCGTCGCGGTGGTGTAGGGCTGGGGCGGCAGAGACAGTGCTGCTGAGCGCTGCGAGGGCGACAACGAGACATCCGGAGCGTAATGAGACCATCGTGGATGCGATAAAGAGTGTAATGGACTCGAGGTGTGGTGTAATGTACAATATCTGCTGGGGGCACGCGGCGAGCAACCGCTGTCAAGATATATATCCATGGAGCTGGGTACTGGGTATGCTGGAACGATTACGATACAGATGCAGGAAGACGCCCCCTGGCGGGTGACCACCGGGCCTCACGGCGTCGTGCCGACGATCTGACATGTCTCTCCTCTGCTCGGTCTCGGATACATTGCTACATGCTACAGGAGATTGGCATCACCCTGGCCCTGTGTACCTCCCCGAGGCACCAGTGGAGCATTCTCTCATCTGTTGATGAGCTGCAGACCACTGAATCATGAATCGGAAACTGGCGGGACAAGGTTACGCCCGCGGATGGATGACGGCACTCCTGTGGCTACATGAAACGGCGGGACCTGGTCCAGGCTCATCACGCCCAATCAACCTGGGACGTCCCGCCGGAGCGAGCGCACACGAGCATGGTGAGCCATATGCTTGTGCGACGTGCATGCATATCGGCGCGTCGTTGCACGTTTGAGTCCGCTCGAGCTTGTTCACTGGACACCAATGTCCGTTTGTGAATATTTGCCGAATGGTGGAAAGCCTCCTACAGTAATTGTACAGTAATGTGCTCGTTAGCGGTAGCGCATCGCCGACCTCTGACGGTTAGCGTTAAGGGGAAGGTACAGCATGCACCGCAGGCGAAGTGCACGTGAGGACCCCAATCTGCACCACAATGGCACATCGATGTTGTAAACACTTGTCACTGTCTTGTGGAAACAAGGTTTGAAAACTGACTCTGGTCGCCATGGCCAAGTGGTATAAATGGGGCAATAATGCCTCATAAGCACCACACTGCGGTCATTGACAATCGCTTCAGTGCTCGATTGTTGTGTTGTGTAGGCCCAGCGATCATCTTTCATTCTAGCTCGCTTCAAAGGGTACATTTGCGCGCCATGTGGGACCTAGCCATGTGCAGGTGGACCTCGCCATGTGACCGTGGACAAACCTCAGTGAATGGCGCGACTCGTGTGGCTGGCTCACACTGTGGCATGACTCGCGTACAGGCGACTCTACTCTAGATTGTCATACAAGGTCCTCTCAAACTCATTATACGTCTCAAAGTAGGGATCCGGATTCGGGCACCGGAGCTGGGTGAAGCAGATCCCCTTTCACGTCAGCCACAAACTTGCTCCCAACTTACCGCAAGATCGGACCTGGGATCGATCCAGAAGAGCGTCTGCCCCGCGCCGCCCCACGCGCCGCTGCCAGCCCTGCGGCCATGCGGCGAGTCGACCGTGGTCATGGGGAACCCGACCGAGTGCTCCATGCGCCCGAGGTCGACGTTCGCGGGGTCATTGGACACCTGCTCCCCGGCAGCAATGTAGATATCTTCCGTGCACGTATTCCCATTCTCTCCGGGAGCAGGAAGGCAGTTCTCGAACAGCTTCTCATAGCTAGCTTTACTGAGCACGCCGGAGCCGTCGCCGCGCGCGCTGGCGAGCACACCGCGCAGGAAACGGAGGTACGCCGCCGTGGTGCCGTACAGCCCTCCGCCGCCTGAGAGCTGGCCAATCTCCTCTGGCGTGCGGTGCGGGCTCACGATGGGCGGGGAATGCACGATCTCGCCCGCGTCGTTCCGCTTGCATACCGTCTGAATCCGCGGCACGGTGTTGGGGTTAGGGTAGAAACTGAGCTCTGTGCTCGAAATTCCGAGCGGGCGGAAAATGTCCTTCTGGAAGATATCCTCGAGGGAGCGTTTTGTCACGCGCTCAAGCACGATGCCTGCCCAGTCGACGCCGAGGCCGTACTGCCACCGCGTGCCCGGCTCGAACAGTGTGGGCTTGTTGAACGCGTCGATCGTGCCGGTCCAGAAGATCGGGTGGCCAGTCACGTCCTGCCATTTGCCGAGCACGGGGTTGAGTCGCGGGTAACTCATGCCCGACGTGTGCGCGAGGAGGTTCTTGAGCGTGAACTTTCCTTTACGCGGGACCATGATCGGCTGGTCCTGCGCGTCAAAACCGGCCAGGATGCCGTGCTTGTTTAGCTCGGGACAGGCGCGGTGCACGACCTCCTTGTCGTCTAGATCCACCTCCCCGCGCTCCACGGCCTGCAGGACCGCGACGGACGTGACGAGCTTGGTCGCAGAGTAGAACTGGAACGCTGCCGTCAGTCGCGGGGCAGAACAATGTCTTGGTTCTCACTCGTGTCTCGGTCCACCTGGCCCTTTTCCGGCTCCCCGAACACCCGGTCCCCCGCACAGTTGAGGTACAGTGTCCCCGCGCTCGTTGTCGCGCCAAAGTGGAGGGCGGGGAGCGTGCGGGACGCGACGCGCTGGTGGAGGAGGGCATCGAGCGCGCGGCGGCCCGCGGAGCTGAGCTTGGGCGGGAGCGGGAGCTTGGGCGGCATCAAAGAGTATGGATCAGAAGAATCAGGCATAGCGCGAGACATGGGTAGAGATAAAAGAGTGCACTGGCCCCTATCGTCGGTCGGTTTGATATTGCGTCGTTGCCGAGTGGGCCGACGGAGACAACCGAAGGGTTTTGCCGAGGATATTCCTCGATGCCGGATATGGCCGTCAGCAGGGTGTCAATTCCAGAGCCGTCCATGCCGAGAAACGCCTTGTCTCGGTCGTCCCTAGATGATCACAGCAAACTGTCTCAGCCACGAGGGACGCTGGAACAGCCTTGCCAGAAGCGAGCGGGCGTGACGAGTCAGTGGCAGAGGCAGCAGCCACAGGAGCCACAACAGAGTCATGTTCAGAAGACCTTGAACTGTGGACGCACCGTCCATGAGCAAGGAGAGCTGTGGACTCTTGCCGTTGGCGGCTCCACCCAGTCCAAGGGAGTGGCGCGAGCTGCTCTCGTTGGACACTGAGTGTGAGGACTGACGACTAAAGGTTTGTTTGTGTCTGTGTCTGTGGGCGGGGGCTAACTTCGGGGATAATCGTGAAAGGTTCTGCCTCTGAGAGTCGACACAACCGAGCGACATGAATGTATGGTGGCATTCCAAAGCGAGGTCGCAATGCTGCCGATTACATCACATCGCATCTCTCGCTTCACGTCCATGACTCAGGTGACAGGAACTCAGCCTCAAGTCATGGCTCCCACAGCATTGCGCGTTCGTTTGTTGCAGATGTGTACCCAGTTGTGTAGTAAGCCGCAGCATGTTCGCCTGCCCGCACGGTAACGCAAGTCAGCTCGCGGTATCGCCGCTCCCGACAGCAAAGCCGCACGTGCCCCACCCAGCTGGTGTACTCTATGGCGTGCTAGTTGAAACGCCTATTATGTTGAGCTCTGATCCGATACGCGTCAAACCGAGTGTCAACTTTATCTCGGAATTCGGTGAACTCAAGCTGTGGTGGTCATGTGAGGCCACTGCCGCTGCGGTAAGTACTTCGGTCGGTCATTTCGGGCTGGTCGGTGAGGTCATGTGCCTCCACAGTTGCCCTCCAGTTACTTGTTGAGGCTACGAGTTCCCAAACAGTTGACCAATGTTGCTAAGTGTTGCTCACATATAATGGGGACGTCTGCGATGAGCGGGCACACTTCCGCCCTCTACAACTGTCCCGTTCAGTCATCAACACACACTCCATACACACACTCCACTCGCCACTCAACATCAGATCGCACGAGATGACAGGCCCGCACGCGCACTACGACGCGCTCGTAATCGGCGCGGGTTTCGGGGGGATGTACGCGCTGCACAAGCTGCGCGACGAGGTCAAGCTGTCTGTGCACTTGGTCGAGCGCGGGTCCGGATTGGGCGGCACGTGGTTCTGGAACCGGTACCCTGGCGCGATGAGCGACACCGAGTCCCCGTTCTACCGGTACAGCTTTGACAACAAGCTTCTCGAAAAGGACGCGTGGAGGAGGAAGTATATCGACCAGCCGGATATCCTGGCGTATCTCGAGCGCGTGGCGGATGACCTGGACTTGAGGCGCGATATGGAGTTTGGTGTCGAGGTGAAGGGTATGAGCTGGGACGAGGAGCGGGAGCTCTGGACTGTTCGGGCTAGCACTGAGGGTGGGGAGAGGATCTACACGGCCAGGTTTGTCGTTACGGCGCTCGGGCTCCTCGCTGCCATCAACGTCCCCGATATCCCGGGCATCGAGACGTTCAAGGGCAAGCTCGTGCACACTGCCGAGTGGCCGGCGGACTTTGACGTCAAGGGCCGCAATGTCGGGGTCATCGGGACCGGGTCGACGGGCACGCAGTTTATCGTTGCAGCTGCGCGCACCGCTCAGCATCTCACCGTGTTCCAGCGTTCGCCGCAGTACTCTGTGCCGAGCGGGAACGGGGACGTGGGGCCCGGAGAGGTGGAGGGGTGGAAACGCAAGTGGACCGACGTGTTCAAGCAGGTCCGGTCCAGTACCGTCGGGTTCGGGTTCACCGAGTCGACCGTCTCCGCGTTGTCTGTTAGCGAGCAGGAGCGCGAGCGGATCTACGAGGACGCATGGAACCGTGGGAACGGGTTCTACTTCATGTTCGGGACGTTCAACGACATTGCGACGAATCCCGAGGCGAACGAGACGGCTGCAGCGTTCATACGGAAGAAGATTGCGCAGATTGTCAAGGACCCAACGACGGCACAGCGCCTCACCCCGCACGAGCTGTATGCCAAGCGGCCGCTGTGTAACCACAACTACTTTGAAGTGTACAATCAGCCAAACGTCAAGCTCGTCTCGCTCAAGGAGACGCCGATCGAGCGTATCGTCCCCGAGGGCGTCCTCACGGCTGACGGCACACTCCACAAGCTCGACACACTCGTGCTCGCGACGGGGTTCGATGCCGTAGATGGCAATTACCGCCGGATGGACCTGCGCGGCCGTGGAGGAACCACAATCGACGAGCACTGGCAGCCCCAGCCCACGAGCTACCTCGGCATCGCGACTAGGGGCTTCCCAAACATGTTCATGGTCATGGGCCCCAACGGACCGTTCACAAACCTCGTGCCTGCCATCGAGGTCCAGGTCGAGTTTATCACCAAGCTCGTCGCGCACGCCGTCGAGACCAATGGCCCGCCCCTCGACGTTACCGCCGAAGCAGAGGACAGCTGGACCGAGACGTGCAAGTCTATCGCGGACATGACGCTCTTCCCCAAGATTGACTCGTGGATCTTTGGTGCCAATATCCCCGGCAAACAACACAGCGTCCTGTTCTACCTGGGCGGTCTGTCGAATTATCTCGGTATCCTCTCCACGGTCGAGGAGCAGGGATTCAAGGCGTTCGCGGGCGACGCAGTAGCCGAAAAGACGGCTCCCGGGACGGTGACGCACACCGCAGAGGTCGAGATCCAGTGAGGTTGTAGAACAAGAATAAGTAAATGGAGTTAGTGGCTGATTGGCTGAGAGGTGTGAGCAATGTAACGATCAGTACCCTTGCTACGGATCAGAATAAGCATAGTCGCTGCGGGAACCGCGGACGATTGCAGGCACTGCGGGGGTCACCACGTCTGCGGAGATGGATCGACGACGACAGACTCCTGAGAAATCAGAAGGGACACCGACTCTAGCATGTGCCGCAGCCGTTCTTACCTTGGTGAATGGATGTTATCGGGTCGGTCACGTGACACACCGCCTAACGTCATACCTACTCGCGGCTTATTTCCTTCCTTGCAAGCTTGTTCGGGGTGGACGTTATACATAACACTGTGTGCATTTATCGTCGACTCGTTACTAAACATCACTACTGCTCGTGGGTCTCGTTACGCTCCAAGCATATCCTGCTTAGAAGTTTCCGTTCTCGTCGGGGTACTGCCTGGTTAGCGATTTCCATCGGGCAACCTGGTAGAGAAGCACTCACGTCACCGTTGGCGTTGGGGTAGTAGCCGTTGTCGTCAGGGTAGCGGCCGTTGTTGTCGGGGTAGCGACCGTTGTCGTCGCAGTAGTTGCCACGGGCGTCAGGGTAGCGACCTAGGAATGTTAGCGACGATCAAACAAGGACACGCGGGAAGCTTACCGTTGTCATCGGGGTAGCGACCGTTGCGGTCGGGGTAGTTTCCGTTGTCGTCGGGGTAGCGGCCGGCGTCGTCGGGAGGTCCGTCCTTCTGGGCCGAGCGGCTAGGGCCGGGAATGTCGGGCTTGAAGTCACGCGAGGCCTTGTTGCCCGAACCAGAGTTGTTGTTGTTGTCGTTCTGCTGCTGGTTGAACTGCTGGGCCTGAGCCTGCTGGTTGTTGTTGTCGTTCGACTTCTCCTGGTTGTTGTTGTTGTTGTTGTTCTCCTCGTTCTCATTCTCGTTGTGCTTCTTGACGCCGTAAGCGATACCACCGGCGGTGGCACCAGCGGCGGCGAGACCGGCAGCGCCGGCAGCGAGCTTCTGGCCAGTCGACCAGCCCTCTGATGAATGTCAGTATGTTGTGGACAAAGAAGGTGGAACAACGTACCCTTCTTCTCCTCCTCCTGGTTCTGATTGTTGTTGCCGTACTGGTTCTGGACGGCCTCCTCAGCCTTGTGCTCGTTGTGCTTCTTGACACCGTAAGCGACGCCACCGGCGACGGCGGCAGTAGCGGCGGCGGCACCGACACCGACGGCGATCTTCTTGCCGGTCGACCAGCCCTCCTTCTCCTCGCCGTCGTTCGACTGCTCCTGCTGCTTCTGCTGCTGCTGGTTCTCTGTGTGGGTCAGTATGATGACGACAACTAGTAGGGAAGGAAGGGTGAGGAGGACTGTGGGGGAGGGAAGGCGGTGCAAAGGGTCTCGTGCACGCCCACGTGGTGGAGGGAAGGTCGCTCTGGCATCTGGGACGGTGTGCACAGAGATGGCGAGCAGTGCGTCCAGATTGGAGAGTGCGATACGAGGGATAGTGACTAGCAAGAGTACTCACCGCCGTTGTCCTCCTGGTTCTCCTGGTGCTTCTTGTAAGCGTAAGCACCACCGCCGATGGCAGCGGCGCCGACGGCGGCGGCACCAAGACCGGCGGCGACCTTGGCGCCAGTCGACCAGCCCTGCTTCTGCTCGCCCTCGTCGTTGACGTTGAGGCGCTGGGTGTTCTCAACGAGAGTGTTCTCGTCCTCCTTCTTGTCGTGCGAGAAGAAGCCCATTGTGAATAGAGTTGTTGTTGGTAGGAGGTGGAGTGAAGAGTAGAGAAGAGAAGAGAAAGAGGTTGTTGGGGGAAAGAAGAAAGCGAGGGAGAAGGTCAAGTGTATATATACTTCTTCAGAGGATTGGGTGGGGGAGCCAGAGCGTACAGTCAGGTGTGTGCAGGAGTGCAGGACTGGCCGGACTGGAGGGAGTGACGTGGAGGGAAGCTGAACAGAGTGCACAGAGAATGGCACTAAGAGATCAGAGAACACGGGGAGAGGGAAGGCAGCACAGCGAGAAGAAGGGGGACATGGCAGGGATGGGATGGACAGAGTGTGACACTCGACAGCCCAGAAGCACAAGATTCCCTGCACTCACGTCTCACTTCACACAACGACGGTGACAGCGCGACAGAATGGTGAGAAGCGCACACTGCCAGAGGCCAGAGGCTAGAGGGTTGGTCCCAGGTTGCTGTTCGGGGGTTTGGGACGAGATTGAGCGTCAGAGGCGTGTCCAAACGATCCGAGCGCACTAGGCTAATTCCTGTTAATCGACACAACGTCCCATCCATTCGGGTCCCAAAAGGTCGTTGAATCGCGTTCAACCTTTCATTCGCTTTAGCCTTTCTGGCAGCAGCCAGCAGCCCTGCCTTGGTCACCCCCTCTGGCCCCTCTCTTGGTCAGGTCCGCCAACGACGCCACCGGCACTTTGGCGTTTTGGTTTTTGGGCGTTTCACTCGCGCGCCCTCGCAGCAGGCAGCGCAGCAGGTCGGACGGGGAATGGGGGATGGGCAGGCAATCAGACAACGGTCGGTTGGTCGGGAGTCGTCCCACCACCCCTTGCTGCATCCCTATCCTCCGCTGTTCCCACACCTTTCATCTGTCCTCATCCCTTGTTAATATGGGATGCTCATGGCCAATGTGGAACTAATATGGCACCGAGAAATGTGCTCAACTGAGAAACGATTGCAGACCTGTTCGGACCTTACGGACGCGTCAGGCGTGTCAGGTGTCAGGTCTCCGGATACTCGGCAATTACTGCATATCCTGGGACCTGAACCATTTTGGGTTCGACGTGCCGCCCACCGCCGTGTTCGCTTGCTGGCATCTCCTGCAACTGTTGCAGAATGCAAAACGCGGATGCTTGCAAGCTGGCATGTTATTGCAAGATGCACCCATCGGGAACAGGTAGATCTTGGACACAAAACGATTTCCCCGGTCCACGACAGAAGGTTAACGGCCCGAGGGGAGGTCTCGGTTGGGAATGAATCGCGACGGGGCGCCGGGCAGTCGCTGGCATGCCTTGTCTCCCGCACTGTACCGTGTTGCACACTCCCATCGCATCCTTGGACACGTCAATCTCTCGTCTCGAGCTTGGGCCGCCGAGCCTGCTCGTGCGCGCAAATATGGGCGGCGGCGCTTCCCTGGAACAAAATAAGAGTGGCTTACCCGTTCCTCGGCCCGTCCATTGAGGCGAGATCAAGCCTCGCCCAGTTTCGGAGTGGTGACCGCCGACAGAGTACTGCAGAGGACAGCACAGGCGTGCAGACATGCAGGATCTCCGTTCTAAATGCGTCGAATGCACCAGGAAAATGCGCCCAATGCACGTCCAGACAGCTGAACCGTCAGTGGGCTAGGGACGTTGACGTTCAGTGCGATGGAATGAATGCGACTCGCTAGCTCGTTCTCGTTCTCGTTCCACGAGCGAAGCAGAGAAGAAAGAAATCACGCTCCCCGATTGGCACGTATGCATGATACACGCGATTGTCCCTATCCAACTTGCCTCTTCTGCGCGCGATCGACACGGAGCCTAATCGCATAGAAAACGTCCGTGCCTGCCAAGCGGGGAACCTTGCTGGACGGATTCGTCCGGAACAAAGTTGCAATGGCATGCAGCGCTTCGCAGTTCTGCCTGTCTGCGATGCGGCACGGTAAACCTGAAGCACTCAACCTGACAAACTGGCAGCGGCAGCTTCCCGTGATCAAGCGACCGACGCCTTTCGAAGGGCGGATTCAGCAGCCGCGAGGACGAGGACTGGTGGGTTCCCCCCTTGCTGAGAGCCGAGACAGGTCGGCAGGGACAAAGGGACAAAGGGTAGACTGCAGGAACAGAAGGAACCCAGACCAAAACAGGTCAATCCCATTGTCACGCTCTCTCTTCAGTGCCATCCATTCGGGGCCGAGAAAACGTGACCGCCAGAGGAGGCA
>Ga0160505_101413_pt1 | contig 11375 bp, 9 predicted proteins | sample DIDeMG_FD_108225 | JGI IMG/M metagenome (GOLD analysis project Ga0160505, IMG submission 108225) | Enriched chicken feces microbial communities from UW Madison campus, WI, USA - DID2874_E49_Stillage MG | ecosystem: Host-associated > Birds > Digestive system > Large intestine > Fecal ...
GATCGAGCAGGGCAAGATCCTCTCGATCCGTTTGCTGTCGGTCAGACCCCTCGACACGTTTGGGCCTCCACTTGCGCCTTGCGCCCCCCTCGCAGATAGGGATACGAGCACCACAGACATATAAGTGTGTGCTTTAGATACACCCGCACTCGAGCGTGTGTGCCAAGACTCAATTGTGAGTACGAGTGGTCTTTCTCCGTTCCAAGGATCCTGTCACTCATCAATCTCCCCGCCGCCCTTCATCGCCGCCGCTCTCCACTGGCCTCTAGCGATCTCTATCGCAACAGACCACCATGCATCGTCCTGGGTCCCCCCGCGGGGGCCGCACTATCGCCGCTCACAATCTTGGAGGGATAGCTCAGCTGGGAGAGCGAGCGACTGAAGTTCAGTTTCAATAATATCGCTAGGTCGGGTGTTCGATCCACCCTCACTCCAACGGTGTACGCGAGAGCGCGCACCTTCTTTTTAGAAAAGAGAAGAAACGAAACAGCGTAGACGAGAAAGACGAACAAGACGACTGAAAGAAGACGTATAGTTGGCGCCACTGGGATCGCCCGATCGTGGATCGGCGGTCTGTGTTTGCAGCCACATTCCGTTCACGTCAGCCTCACACTCGCCATCTATCTCTACTCTCCCACACTCCAAAAAGCAAACTACTCTGAAAGCTCATCTTGCTTCCAGAGCACTACATCGTAAGGGAGTCGAACCCCTGCCGCGTCGATGGCAACGACGCATGATACCGTTTCACCAACGATGTTTTCTGATATTGTCTTTCGGCGCCACATTGGCGGACGGCGAGCCACCTCTTTCACGCGAACCGTGAGCAGAACGAGTTCAAACAGCCACATTCATGAAGGGGGGATCCGAATGGGATAAAATAGTGTCCGCATGGAAAATGCACAAGCCAGGATGGGCGGTTCCTGTCGGGAACGCAACGGAGGCAGTCACTTGATTCAACATCGAACGGCTTCGAGATCGTTCTAGCCGCCCCAGAGCTGTGCCAGTGTGATGCGGAGTCGCAGTCTGTCTGGTAAGGACGAGCGCCGCATGGGAGGGAGACGTTGCGTGGTGTAATCTAACAGTACTCATGGAGCACAACTTTCTGGTGGTGCCACATGGTAGTCTCCCCTCCACTTCGATCAACCTCCACATCGCCGTCGGCCGCACCAAGGATATATGTGTCGGGCATATCCGGCCAACTTCCTCTCCTCCGACAATGCATGCTGAGAGTCAATGCGTGTACAAGCAGTCATGCGTGCTATTTGAGGCCTAGAGGCCACCATTTCGGTCGTTTTCGCCGTCGGTTGATGGGTGGAGGTTGGGCGGAGTATGCTTATGGTGGAGGCACCCGTCGGCCACAGTGGCGGTGGAGGTTCGGACCTTACAAGGGAAAGGTGGAGGCACGGAGTGTGACTACCAAGGTGGAGGGGAGCCGGAAGTGTCTTCCTATGACGAATGTCTCGTAACTGATAGTGTTTATGCTCCACATGACCGTCGGCGCAAGCTGTTGCTACACCTGGCAAACAGCCACACCTGAAATGCGACGCAAAAAGTCAGACAGAACAGAACTTTCTCACGCATCAAAAATGATATAAAAAGACCAACATGCGAGGGTCCAGACTCCCCATCCCAACTTCGACCTCATCAGAACTCCTCCAGTAACTCTCCAGCACTCCTACTGCACCCAACTACACGATGACCACCATTAAGCACGTCAGGTACCCCAACCTCGGCTGGGAGTCGGCTGCCGACCTCTACCTCCCTCCAGGCTTCGACGAGAAGAAGAAGTACGCCGCGGTCATTTCAGCCCACCCGATTGGCAGCTGCAAGGAGCAGACCTCGGGCAACGTCTACGGCCAGGCTTTGGCCGACGCCGGTTTTGTCGTTCTGGCGTTCGATGCGAGCTTCCAGGGCGAGTCTGGCGGCGAGCCTCGCTTCATTGAGGACCCCGGACTGCGCGTCGGCGACTTCCGCTTCGCGGTCGACTACCTCGTCACCTTGCCCTATGTCGATGAGGAGCGTATTGGCGCGCTCGGCATCTGCGGTGGTGGTGGATACGTCGTGCATGCCACCATGACCGACCACCGCATCAAGGCCGTCGTGTCCGTCACTGGCGTCAACTTTGGTCGCATGATGCGCGAGGCGTTCAGCCAGTTCAACCCCGTCGCTGCAATGGAGCAGCTCGGCAAGCAGCGCACTGCCGAGGTCCGTGGCGCCCAGCGCAACGTTATCAACTACCTCCCGGAATCCGTCGAGGCGGGCAAGAAGGCGGGCATCAACGACATCGATATCCTCGAAGCGACAGAGTACTACAAGACGGACCGTGGCAAGAAGCCGAACGGTGCTACCTCGGGCCTCGCGTCGTTCAACCCCGCTGCCACCGCCTGGGACGCATACAACCACTGCGAAATTCTCCTCACCCAGCCCGCCCTTATCGTCATGGGTGACAAGCCGGGAGGTTTCGGTGCCTACCGCGATGGCCTTGAGCTCTACGGCCGTACTGCGTCCCATGGAAACAAGGAGCTCCTTTGCCTCGAGGGTGTCTCCCACTACGATCTTTACGACAAGCCCGAGCCTACCGGCAAGGCTCTCGACCGCATCAAGCCCTTCTTCGAGAAGCACCTCGCTGGAAAGTAGACCGTCCCTTGGACCGATATGTAGTTAAAGTTTATGGATTTAAGTCAACTCTTTGTGACATGCTCGATGCTCCTGCTCAACCATAAAGCCCTATTCATCTCTTTTTGTTATGTACTCCAACATACCCTCCCCCCACACACCCCTCTATTCTATTCCTCTACGGATTACTTGAGGCCGAAGCAGTTGGCGTAAAAGGTAGTGGTAGCAGACCAGTCGGAGAAGAGCTTCCTGACACCGACCTTCTGGGCGAGGACGTCGACAATGGTGAACAGATCGCCGTCACGGGTGACGACGTCGGCAACCGAGGAGATGTACGAGTCCTTGCTCTTGGCGGCACGGGCAATGGGGCCGGAGCGCTCAAGAGACCAGGAGATGATACCGAGACCCTGCTTCTTGGCCTCGACGGCGTAGTCGGAAGGAACGATCTCACCATTCTTGGTGGTGAGGAGGTAGTTGATAGGGGGCGAAATGTAGTTGACGCCGTCCTTCTTGTAGCCACCAAGCTTGGCCGTAGCATTGGCCATGAGCTGGGGCGTAGTGCCGCCGTTGTTGTCGAGGTACATGGCGTTCTTGCCAAACTCGGGGTCGGCCTTGAGCCAGTAGAGAATGTCCGCGTAGAGGAACGACTGGGGCCAGACCTTCTTGAGGCTGATGCCCATCTCGCGGTACTCGTCGACGAGCTGCTGGGCGTACTTCTCCTGCGTGTAGTCGCCGTCGAAGGGCATCTTGACCTCGGGGGTCTTGAGCTCGGGAGTGAACTCGAGGCCGAGGCGCTGAGTGAACTCGATGTGCTCCTTGTGCGAAAGAAGAGTACCGCACTGGTTGTAGAGGTTTGTGCGCCAGTCGAGGGTTCCGCCAAGGTAGTCCTGGGGAGTCGTGGCGGAAGCGTTGAACGCGTCCATCTTGCCGCAGAGCGACTTGAACTCGGCGAGGGTGAAATCCGAGGTGCAGCACTTGGCCGTCGCCTTGGTTGTGCCGTTGGCGGGCTTGAAAGGAACGGTACACTTGGCGTTGAGCTCGGGGATGGTCACGACGTTGGTGGTGGTGTGCAGGTCGCACTGCGAGTGACGGCAGACGAGCTGGCGGTCCTTGGTGAACGCAACATCGCACTCGAGGACACCAGCGCCCATGCGCGCTCCGGCGAGGTTGGACTCGAGCGTGTGCTCGGGGAACTGGAGGGTTCCACCGCCGCGGTGGGCGAAGGAGAAGGTGGTCGATTTCTGCTTCTTGTCGAGGCACTTGGTGAGCTTCTTCTTGAGTGCCGAGTCCTTCATGTTGTCGACGAGGTAGTACGGGCGGGGACCGAGCGAGATCTCCTTGATGGGTCCGTACTGCGAGAGGTCGAGCTTGTTGCGCATCGACGTGGGGTCGGTTGAGGCAACGGCCTGGGTGTTGTCGCGCTCAGCGTGGACATTTCCAGCGGGAAGGGCGGAGACGCCGCCGACGGCGGCGAGAACAGTGACGAGCGCGGTAGCGGAGACCATTGTCTGATGTCAGTCGGGCTCTCCAAGAACTCTTACTTTTGTGACCAAGCGAGCGGCCAAGATCTAGAGAGTGTGAGTAAGATGTGTTTTTTGCTGGGGAGAACATCAATCCCATGCTTCCTAGTCCTTTTATCAACGATCAGTGTGGGCTAGAATGCATTCACTGATCACAGGACCTCAATGGGCGCCGCGCAGTACGCCGCGATGCGCGAACGTGATGACGGCAAGCGCGATCCGGCCTTCTCCTCAGGCACCTCATATCCGTCACGTTCTTCGCCAGTTACCATACCTTCTGTCCACACGTGCGCGTCCACTTCCCAGGGAAGGCTAGTGCCAAAAGGTGGGTCGGTTGCAACCGCCCACTATTCCTCAAGCCTGTGGCTGTTGTTGACACGTTCCGAGACACCCGCCAGCAGCATCGGTTAGCTCAAACTTTGTGGTGCACCTTGACGACGACTATTGACATGGCGATCTCAGGGCGGGTACTGACCTCGCCTTGGCATCTCCGACGTACAGGGTTTGAAATTCGCCAGTATGCACGCACGTTGGAGGGATGCAGCGTTTTGAGTGATTCAAGTGCTGACAGAACGGCGTCGTTGGGCCGCTGTCGGTCTCGGCCGGTCGGCTTCTCGGACCGATGGCGGCCGGTGTCACTGAATTTAAGAGGAAATATCCGAAATGGGCTCTGGCTCGCATGGCTCGCTTCAGGAGCCCATCACCTGACTGCTTCTGCTCACATCGGACAAGTCATACAGGTCCGCAGAAGTTCTCGCCTGACTCTCCCCCCGTTCGGTCAGTTTGACCTCTTGCCATGTTCCTTGAAGTGTCGTTGAAACGCCAACACCGGCGTGTGCACCGAATGAGAGGTTTGTGCTCGTCCTCTTCAGGGTATGGTGTGGTGGACAGGCATATTGTGAAGGAGAAAAGGCGGCCCATTCTGACTTGAACCACGGACAATTGGGAACACGTGTTTGGGAACGCCTGCGAGTGCAACCTTGCAAACGTAAATTCAGATGTCAGTGGGTATGAGTCTGTTGTTCGGACAGGTGGGATCGAGCAACGGCTGAGCGGGTTGCCCAAACACGACGTTTCTGCCGAGTTCATCCAAGGGTTTCCATAACAACAGCATTCTACAGTACATACTGCAAGGTTTGTTTCCGACACGCCCCAAGCCGAAGGACAGTAGGGTGGACGTGATGAGGTATGAACGAGTGATCGAGGTGCGGCCATCGGCATGGACGAGACTTCCCAGCGATATTGAGATAGAATTGCTGTCACGCCTCCCATCGTTTGCCTGGTCCGTCAGCCCGGTCTGCGAGTATGTGGGGCAGGGCTTGGACTCACCGCATAAAGTGCAAGGGGAAGGGTCAAAGTCGAGCTGCCAAAACGTGTCGGCCCCAGGCAGGAAGTTGATATCTTCACCTTCCCAGAGGACTTCCTCCTTGGTGCGCAAGTCGCCCTGGTACTTTTCGTGCTCATCCAAGCAAATCTCGATGCGCTGACCGAGACCGCGATCTGCCCTTTCAAGTTTCGGCTGCAGCCTCTCCAAACTGAAGTGGGCTGGCCCTGTGTCAAAGATGCGAAGGAGCTGATACGTTTCCCAGCTGTTACAGTCAATATTGTGACTCTCATGATGGAGCTGCGCCGACTTACCCGCTACGGAGATCACCGAAGAGTGTCACGGCGGCCTCACGGTGCACCGTCAGATTACGCACGCTCCGCACTGGAAGTGACGGAAGGCGCCAACAGCCGTAGGTGCCGCGCACGCAGACATCGACATTATCGCCAAAGATCAGGACGTTGCCGGCTAGTAATGCTGAATAGTCGGGCCAGATATATGATTCATCGTCCTCGATGAGATTTAGGCAGGTGTCGTCGACGCTGGAACGTGTGGACCAAGTGTCGTCACCGGTGTCGTACGAACTCTTCTTTTGGGCTCGTCGGGCGCGATTGAGCTGTCGAAGACGCTCGGCCCATCCGGGGGGGTCATCTAGGTGGAGTATGCGTACGTTGGGAAACAGAGGCACATTTGGCACTGTCGCATTCCAGAGTTTGTACACCTCCGGGGGTGAGGGAGGTGGGACCAGGCGAAGCGTTTTAATCCAAGCAAATGTGCGCTGTGCGCGTGGGCGCAGCTTGGAGGTTGTCGAGGTGGACGACGACAGCACATTGCCCTCCAGCAGAGCGTCAAGCTGGTCACGACCGAGGGTCACATTGCTGTAGAGAATTGGGGCGGAGATCTCCCAAAGATCGCTTGATACGGACAGCAGGGTGCGAAGTGTAGAACGGTCACTTATGGGATCAAGCCAAGAGACCACCTCGATCAGGACGTCGGTTGGAAGGGGTGACTGTGCGCTTGATTCTGGCGGAAGATGTGTGCGTGGAGACATCGTGAATAGTGAAGAATGAAAAGAAACAGCGGTGCGTCGTTTCACTAGTCTATATACCCATCGGCCCCTTCCGCAAAGTCTCCGCGGCACATCTTGTTGCCGACGAACCGGGATCCCGGGACCAAGGCTGTGCAGCGTGTTCGAAACATGAAGCTCGGAGTTGAGGGTGGTTACAAACCTTAACAGCTTGTCGGCATTCTGGTAGTTCACCCGCGCCTTGAGGTGCTTGAAGTCGCGGCGCTTAACATATCACCGAGCCGCTTCGTCTGCCTCAGTCCCTTAGCGAGCGGGGCGTAGGGATAATCGGAGCCGTTGCCCGGCGTTGTGAGCTGCGACGTCGAGAGCGCGATGTCCAAGTAGAAAAGCCTGAACGCTCTGGGAGTTCCATTCTGACCCGCCTGTATGTAAGCTCTATTCTGACCGACTGCAGCTCTTTGACATGGTCGTAGAGCGCCAGCGTCTCCATGAGTATGATGACACGAGCTACCTTTCATTGCGAGCGTTCAGTAAAATGTAGGGCCTGCACACGTATGGTTCGCCTTGATGAAGCAAACCCCAGTATGTTCCAGCATCGCTTTCATCCAGGCTTCAAGCCTCAGCACGCAACGCCATCAAGGCTTGCTCATCGACCAGTAATGGCACGGCACGCCACGAATCTTGTCCGTCAACGTCTCGCGAACACGGAAACCGTATCGTTCGTAGTATTTGACCTGGAGTCAGTTGAGTCAGACGTGGGGCGGGATGGCTCAGTGAGGACAACTCAGCGCATGACCCTTGCCTGATCTCCTCTGCCCATCCCAAACAAATGGACGGTGGATGGCGCGACCCACATTTTCCGGTGTATGCGTAATCAGTCCAATCTCCGTACCCTCCTTTGCGACCTTCTCCATGAGCGGCGTGAGCAACTTGTGCCCGACGCCCTTTCCTCTCGCGGCGGGGGAAGTGCAGAGGAAGTGGAGAAAGTAAATGTCTTTCAGGCCCTTGTCGCCCCATGTAAGCTTTTCGAGCCGGTCCTCGATTGTTGTCAACTACGAACGTCAGCGCGACTTGAGTATATGTCAAACGCACCTCCTTGACGCCTGCAAGGACTTCAGGGGCGGCAATGATGTCCGCTGCGCGCTTGTGTTCCGTAGTAGCGTTCGGTCTGGAGTTAGTATGGTCTCCGCAGCGCACGTCTACGTACGTAGAGTGGATGTCAATACCCGGGTTCTTGACCAGCATGAGACCATACACCTCGTGGCCACGCGACGTGCCCTCCGTATCCCCCGGTACATCGTCCTCGATCGCGACCCATGCCTCGAGGTCGAGCACCGCATGCGTCACGGTGTGCCGGTACCTCCTGGCCGCGATCTCGTCGCCGTTCGTCGCGTCCCCGATGATCGCTTGGAAGAGGTACTCTTTCGAAAACGTCTCGGCGAGCACGTCCGAGGCGGTCTCTAGATACGGCGAGTCGGCTGTGAGTGGTTCGATGCGCATGGTGATGGTGATGTTTGGTGAGAGGATGTCAAAGTGAACTGCACTGAGGTGAATCGGAGCTTGGCGTCATTACAAGTGGGCGTTCACTCTCACGACCACTGCTCATCATATGAGTGTTTGCCCGTCACCTGACGTCACAGTGGCGCCTCGATTGCAGTGTGGCTACTGCGGTACTGCGGTGGGCCAAATCCTCACGTTTCAGCCACGCGGGGTACCATGATTTGGTACTCTTTATTTGTGGACCCCCATTGGGGTGTGGCACTGACAACGACTGGAGTGTGGCGAAATCAATCTCGTCAATGTCTTCTACGAAACTGCGTGCATAAACTAACGGAACGAGACACTTCGGACGGCACTCTAGTTTAGAATACCGCAACTTTAGTACGAACGGAAAACAAACCCCCAACCGCGTCAGTCCAGACCTCTTCGAGTTGCGTGCAGCCGAACAAAAAGCACGCGAACGTTGGCCTGGCATGACATGTGTGTGGTCTATAAACAGGGTATCAACATGAATAAAATGTTACCCCGGATCTATAGACAATGGTGGGGTGAATGAATGAGCGAAATCTATATAATGTGGCGTAGAGCCAAGTGAAGGTCAGAAGCAACGAATGTAGTGGCAGGCCAACAGGGTCGCGCCAACTGGGGAATAGAGGAGAAGAGGGTACCAACCGCACCCGCGCTAGTCTTTGCGTCCTTGGACGCTTTACCAACGCGAACCGCCGTTTCCGCCCCAGCCGTTTCCGGAGGAACCGTACGAGTTTGCTCCGCTCCTGAAGCCGCCACGACCACCACCACGGCCACCGTAGCGTCCGCCACCACGGCCACCACCACCACCGTAGCGGGTCATCTCCTCGAGCTCGGGAGGAATCTCCGCCTTGGCCTCGCGAAGAATGCCGACGAGCTCACGGGCCTGCTTCGAGTTGTCGGTAGTGAAGTAGGTGTACGAGGTACCCTTGCGGCCAGCACGACCGGTACGGCCAATGCGGTGGATGTAGTCCTCGCAGTTGTTAGGGAAGTCGTAGTTGATGACGTAGCTGAAATTGTCAGCGAAGCTCAAGACGATTTCGAGATCAAGTGTGACTCACCTGATGTCCTTGACATCTGTTAGTTGAAAAGGTCACGATGAAGTGAGCATATTCAAACAAATGAAAGAAATTGAATCGAGTTGACGGAAGCACAATGTCAATAAAAACTCTTACGGGTTGGGTGGTCTGCACGCGACCGACTCGAAGAAGCATTAGAAAGCCTTGGAGAACTGCTGAGCAACATTTTGAGTCAGAGGGCCAGAGGCCAACTTGGAAGACTCGCTACCCTGTGCAGGAAACACAGGGCGACGCGAGTCAGAGGGCCGGAAAGCCACATGGAAGACTCGCGCTGCACACCCTGCGCAGGAAACGCAGGGCGACGCGCAGGTCCGATCCCGGAGGAGTGATCTCGAGCTGTCGACGGCCCAATGTTGCAAACAACAAGTGGTGACTCGAAACGCCAAGGGCAATTATCACCCGAGCGCAGCAAGTCAGATGAGGCCGTCAGAGGTCACGCCAAACAAGGGGACGGTTGCGCGCTAAAGTTACTATTCTCGGAGGTGATCCTTTTGCGCTCCTTCAAGAGCCGACGCCTGTGCAAAGGATGAGTGTAAAGAACGGGGACCTACCAAGACCACGCGAAGCGACATCGGTGGCAAGCATAATGGGGCTGCGGCCCGACTTGAACTCGGCGAGGACCCAGTCACGCTCGGCCTGCTGCTTGTCGCCGTGAATGGCAAGAGCGGGCCAACCGTCCTGGCGCATAAACTTGGTGAGGTCATCAGCGACACGCTTGGTGCCGACGAAGATGAGGACCTTGGCGTTCTCGCGCGAGATCTGGTCGAGGTGCTTGAGGAGAAGGGCGCGCTTGTCGTGCTCGGTACAGACGGTAACGTGCTGGGCGACGTTGTGGTTGGCAGTGAGGTCCATGGAACCAATGTTAACCTGCATGTAGTCGTGGAGGAAGTCTTGGGCGAGACGCTGAACGTCCTTGGGCCAGGTGGCCGAGAAGAGGAGGGTCTGACGGTCGGGGCGAATCTGGTTGACGATCTTGCGGATCTGGGGCTCGAAACCCATGTCAAGCATGCGGTCGGCCTCGTCCATGACGAGATAGGTAACACGCCTAAGGTTGGTCTTGCCGGACTCGAGCATGTCGATCAGACGACCAGGAGTAGCGACGACAATCTCGCAACCACGCTGGAGGTCACGGATCTGAGCACCCTTGGGGGCACCACCGTAGATGGCAGTGTTGCGGATGCGCGAAGACTTGCCGAACTTGGTGCACTCGGCCTGGATCTGGACAGCGAGCTCACGAGTAGGGGCGAGAACGAGAACGATAGGGCCGTCACCGGGGGCGAGGAGGGGCTGAGCGTTGATGTGAACCATAGCGGGGAGGGCGAAAGAGATGGTCTTTCCGGAACCAGTCTCGGCAATGGCGACAACGTCACGACCCGAGAGGGCCATGGGCCAGGCCTGGCACTGGATGGGCGAGGGCTCCTTGAAGCCCATGGCGCGGATCTCGGACATGACATACTCGGGGAAGCCGGCCTCCTCGAAGGTCGTGATGGGGCGAGGGATGTTGGTGCCCTGGAGGCGCATGTCCTTCGCCTTGCGGAACTCGGCGATCTCGGCATCCGAACGGGCGGTAACGTCCTTGTGCTCGATGTAGAAGTTCTTCTCGAACTTGGGAAGCTGAACAGTGTTCCAGTCGATGTTCTGGAGACCCGCACCGAGGTTGCTCATGCGGTCACCACCTGACCAGTTAGTAAGAGTGCGAGCACTCTGGCGCTTACCCCCAAAGCCGCCACCACCGTAACCACCACCGTAGCCACCGCCGTACCCACCACCGTATCCACCGCCGCCACCGTAGCCACCGCGACCGCCGCCTGGTTGAGTCAGCAAAGATGTCTTTCTTTATATATATATTTGCTTACCGTAACCGCCGCCGCCGTAGCCGCCACCACCACCACCGCCGTAGCCGCCGCCACCACCGTAACCACCGTAGCCACCGGACTGGAAGAGTGTTAGCACTTGTTGGGAGGGAAGACGCGCGGGTGGCAACGCCATCACGCGCGCTCCACCGCCTGGATATTTACCATTTTGTTTTGTTGTTTGGGGTTGTTCTGAAAAGAAAGTAGGGAGGTCGTCGTGTTAACGTCGGCCTGTATCTATGAAAGAGAATGAGAAGGAGAGGGTTGTAGAGAGGTTGAGGAGGGTAAGAAGGATGGTCGGAAGGAGGATTTGATGAGAGGAGAAGAGAGACAAGGGAAGAATGGGTGACAAAGGGGAAGGGCTCCAGCTCCATTAATGCGCCTGCGTTATTATGCTCATTTTTTCTTTCCCACTGTATTAGGCCGGGC
>Ga0160505_101414_pt1 | contig 11375 bp, 10 predicted proteins | sample DIDeMG_FD_108225 | JGI IMG/M metagenome (GOLD analysis project Ga0160505, IMG submission 108225) | Enriched chicken feces microbial communities from UW Madison campus, WI, USA - DID2874_E49_Stillage MG | ecosystem: Host-associated > Birds > Digestive system > Large intestine > Fecal ...
ATGATGCTCCTCATGGGAGACCGATATACTAAGACCCAAGCAAATCAACCACATGCAATCGCCAGCGCGGAATATCCCACCCAACGAGCCCGACCTCCGCAGAGTCGTGTTGGCCGATGCACCCTATCGCTCGGACACGTTCAAGTCCAATTTCCAGCGCGTCGTGACCGTCGTGGCCCCTACGTCCATGATGGGTATCCGCGAGCTCATGCGTCTGTCCGACTGGGACAATGAGTTTGTCCGCACGGCGAGCTACTGTGCCTCGTACTTTACCGCCTGGTGGTACGGGCACACGCTTATTGTGTGCGCTCTGTTTGGCGCAGTCTTGATTTGCTTCCCAAACACGAGGCGATACCTTTTCCCAGTGAGTGAAGAACAACTAACCATTGCCTCCGGTATGCACTTGCTGACGCATAGCCCCCTCCTCCTCCTGAGGAAGCGCCTCCGGAATTGGAGGACCTCCCGCTCAACGGCCATGACAAGAACCACGGAAAGGGAAAGATCCATCATAGGACCAAGGTCGAATGGGCCGAGCACCAGGCCCTTGAGGCGGGTGCGATCCTGACGGGATTTACCCAAACCCTCTTCCTTGGCGGTGACCGGGCGTGGCGTTTTAGAAAGAACTCGAGTGTAGGAGAATCCAAGAACCAGTTGCCTGCGCTCCAGGAACTCGATGAGGACCCAATCATCCGCGACGAGAAGGGTAACGAGATTGGGCGCCGATTCGACATGGACGAACTTGAAGCGAACGACGTGGCTGCCGACGCCCTCATCGGCGGCCAGGGGCTTATCGTGCATGACGACGACGAGGTTAAAACGGCCCAGAAGCAAGAGGCCAAGCGCCAGCGGGACAAGCGGGATATTGTCGTTGCCAAGTTGGCCAAAGCCGCCGAGACGACACTTGGAACCCTTGCGGACATCTTTGAGATGCTCCAAAAGTAGGTACAGATTTCGCACGCAGTGCTGACGGCAGTGCGTTCTCCCCTCCAGCCGCGTACCCCGACCACCAAGCGCGGTTCAAGATCGCTGCTGCTGTCTTCATCATTCCAGCGCTCGTCCTCCACATTATACCAGCGCGTGTGTTTGGCCGTTTCATCACTTTCTTTATCGGTGTGGCAATCTGGTGGACTCGCTCCTTCATTCGATGGCTCAAGCAAATCGAAATCCCAGACTGGCTGTTGGTGGCCCTCGATCCTCGAAAGTAAGTCTAGACTCGAAGAATATGGACTGACAGTAGCAACCTCCTTTCTGGAACCCCTACACAGGCCCAACTGGTTCTTTACCTCCTTCGTGAGGCCGAGCGCGAGGATGATCCTCTGCCTCCGCCTCCAACGATGCCGCCGGACAGTGCTGCCAAGGTGGCTGTGCAGGATTCAACCGTCACGGAGGAGATGTCTGCCCAGGACGAGCAGTACATTGAATCAGCCACATCCGCCCCCGAGGGAGCTGTCAAGAAGGCCGCCGTCAAGGGCAAGCGCAAGCTCGCGCGTGTTTTGCAGAAGGTGTCGCGCAAGGCGGCGGGAGTGCACGGTGACGTTGCGGTAGATGGAAAGACCAAGAAGGTGAGCGCACGGTGAAGTTTGTCGCTGACATTTCAGATATCGTGGCTGCACGAAAGCCAGCTGAGCCGCAGGTTTGGCGGCGATTCGCCTGATGCGTACGCCTGCAAGCTGAAGAACACCTCGGGACACATCATCGTCGATGGCTCTGAATGTCGCGTGGCCTTTATCGGTGTCAAGTCCGCAACGCCCGAGTATATCTGGGACGTTGACGATATCGTCGAGCTCAAGAAGGACTCGGTCAGCCTGCCACGCATGGTGGCGGGATGGATTGGCGGAGCCCATATTGGGAGCCTCGGCCTGACTGTCCGCTTCGTAAACCGAGCGGATCACGGCATTGACTGGCACGACAAGGTTGCGGATGAGCAAGATGGAGATTTGTACCACTTCGAAAAGGTAGATCGGCGCGATGCGCTGTTTAATCGCCTCGTTGCGCTCGGGTCGCAGAGGTGGGAGATGATGTAGATGCAGTAAAACAACCATAATACATGTATCTAGCTTTCATGAACCCCAGACCGATCTGCTTCGGAGTGCTACAGTTCCAGGCTCCCATGGTCCGCGCTTCCACAGGCCCGCCTGCAGATTCCGTCCCCTTTTGACGTCGCTTCTTGTCCTTCAGTAGGGACACACTTCGACGGTGATCCTACCATCAGCACAGTGGTTCATGGACACCACTCACGACTCGTTGTTGACAATCTTGCGCAGAAGGGCAACCACTTCCTCCTCGAACTTTCCGCGACAGTAGCGAGAGGCGTAGATGTAAACAGTAGTGAATACCTCGAGGCCGTAGCGTGTGACGCCAGTGCTGAGCACCTTTTCGAATTGTTCAAAGTAGACTGGCGGTGTTAGTGTTCGTGAATAGGGTGGCGGCGGCGCAGGAACCACGGGCCATACGCACGGCCCTTCTCGGTAAACAGCTCGGTGGCCCAGCGCTTGACGAGCTCGAAGCCCTGTTGGTTGAGCTCTCCGCGGAACGTGAAAGTTGTGAGCTAGAGTGTGAGCAATCTGCTGAAGCGGTGGCGGTAACCTACTTGGTTGAGATAGAAGTTCATGGTGGACGATGTTGGGAATGAGTAACAACACTACCAGCAGTTCCAATAACAAATTGTGGATCGGTCGGGGCATCCATCGCCGTGTGTATGGTCTGGAGTGGCCATGGTAGACGATCACTGATCATTCCGTATGCTGCACCCATCGCTCGCACTGTATCCACACCATGCACACTGGGACATGATTCGAATACCCTTCGCACCTTTGCAACGTCGGACTTCAGTTTCGCCACGCCACGCCCAGTACCAGCGTACGAGTCAAACACCTACGGTTCGCGTTGCTTCTTGAAACAAAGTATGCCAAGGTGACGATGCGTGAACTGCGTTGAGGAGAACAATGAACGAAAAGCACGCGTGGTGCAATACAGGTACACATCTGTGGCGCTGACCACCACGCACCGTCGGCGAGCCAGGCGAACACGGGGACGTCCGATACCGTGTGAGATACTACATAAACAACTCTTCTCAGTTCAACATTTCGCATTTCTCTCTTCATCCTCCTCTCACTTTCACTGACAACGATGACCGGGGACCCCTACCGCCGTGCCCCAATCTCGGCCGAGTATGCGAAGGGCCTCCCACCCTCGGTTCTCCCTCCTCCGATGAGCACCGCCGAGCGCGATTCCCACACCCACGAGCTCCTCGACAAGCTTGACGCAGCTCTGGAGCGCGAGGCCCTCTACAGCCCTCCGCCTCGCCCCAAGTTTATCGTGGGTCGCCCTATTTGTGAATGATTTAACAATAGTACACGGTCTTCATCCTGTCCGTCGCTATGCACCCTACCGCCTGGCCCATGGTCGAGGTCGGTATTCGTCACAAGATGAACTTGCTTGGAAGTATGTCTGAACTTTTGTGTCTCCTAACATTGATTCCAGTCCCGATTCAAGAGCTCTGGCCCAACATTCTTTTCAACGCACTTCACATCAACCTAATGATCCGTCGCGAGGACAACGGTTTCTTCGAGAACCCGGTTTGCGACACACTCATCCAGCTGTTTGCCCATTGTACCCCGTGAGTTTGCAAGGGAGGTGCGCTGGCTGATGGCAGTCTTGATATTTCATGGCAGTCGCGCGAGCTCTGAGTGGTCCGTGAACAAGTCCACTGGGCGGAGCCTCGCGTAAGGGCCATGCTACATCTTTCGCCAACCGATACCCACCCGTCGCATTCGTGAAGGGCCTCTTAATGGTCGTAACGTGGTCGCAACCTCCATCTCACTTTATTGCTGGCCAGCCCCTGCGGGTCTGCCAAATAGCTTGTTGTACATTACCTGTTGCTGTGAATAAAGTTGTGGTAGTTCTGCAGTCCATGGGACGCCGTGGGGTTTCAATGGCATAAGAACATGGGTCATAATCAAACACAGGATGCCACATTGGATCGGTACCGGACCCGAGACCTCACCCCAGGGTCACTCTGACGCCGCAAGAGGGAGACTCAGTCGGTGCGCTCTACTCGCACAAGCCACAGAGAATGATGCGCCCAAGGCAAAGATCAATGGATTGGAGCGGGAAAATGTAGTCAGCGGACACATGTCAGATACCACGTTGTCGAAACATCAACGCGTGGAAGCATAGCGAAATAACCGAGATAACGTCGGATCCGGCTCTGATGCCCGTGCATTCCTCATGCCTCTCCAAAATGAACTGCCACATCCGAGGAGAGCCCTAATGTCATGGCAACGGGTTGAACGAGTTCGGCGGCCGGAAGGGTACATGTCGCTCACCCTCCGACATGGTGGTCCGAGCAGACCTCCCCGAGAGCGAGTCGTGTAGGCTTGGCGATGGCCGGTTCCGAATGGAACACCCTCTGACACCAAGTGCAGCGTTCTTCAGTGACGCTGTGAGCACGGATAATGAGGAGAAGTATCATCTTGTCTACTGCGTCTCGACTCTGTCAGTTACAAGCTCAGCAGCATATAAGTGTTCACGCCCACCGACTGCTTCTCCCCATCCAACTTTTCGGCTTTCAAGGATGGCTTTCGACATCGGGGTACTTCTGACCGTAAACACTGAGGCTGAGAAAGCTTACGAAAAGACGGATCCTGTGAAAGAATGGTTACACAGGTGCTTCTGGGTGTGAGGCGGTATGCATTGGGGTTTTCCTCTTTAATTTCCAGTATTTTCACGGAAGTTGTGGAAGGAGTGACCGCTGAGCTCATGTAGGTTCGAGTTCCCAGTACCAATGGATTCTGTTCACAAGCTTGCTATGATCCGGTTCAAGGAGCTATTGAGAAGAAACGCAGATGGCCCAAGAGCAGAAAGCGTTGTCTCCCACCTCAAAGTCTCGAAATCTTCTGACTGTGCCACATGGTCCAGAGCTGTTGAAACCTGCCCAGAAAGTTGTTTCGTCTGCCGGTCCGCCACCCAGCTAATCCTCATATGCCCACCGGTTCTCTCGAGGCTCTAATGAAGAGGATATTCATGAGCGTGTTTGATGAAGAGAGCCAGGGCGGGCTTCGTTTCAACAGGACTTACGTTCGGAGCCGAGATGTTGCCAAGTGCCACATGGCGCCTCAGACTTTGAATATTTGACAGCTGGACAGAGCGGACGAAACAATCCATGGCCTTCCAGTTGATGTCAGTAACCAGTCCCCGAACAACCTTCCTCATCTCCTATGTCGTGACATTCACGAAACCAGCACCGGACCCAATCGAAAGACGTGGGTGATTCAGCGACTGTCAACAAACCCTGCCAAAAGCGCAGAAAATCAAACTTGAGTACAAGCTTCATTCACTACTCTGCTACAAATCATCTGGATCTAAAGCACCAAACGCTACAGTTTACGACAACCAGGAAAGAATGGACTTCTGACCATTCTCATGGCCATTCGCTTGGCCGTTCTCGTGGCCATTCTCTTCACCATTCTCTTCACCATCCTCCCGCGGAGGATTGTGGTGGTACGCATCGAAGGGGAGGACGCCGGCCGAGATGATGAGCCTTCCAATCGACGTGTTCTGAATTTTGTTGATGAGCCAGCCACGGGTGAAGTTCGGTCCCGGAATGCTGTAGTGGCGCCCGTCCCTCATGGCTGTGATGGCTGTGCAAACAGCACGGGCGTCGTATGTCGAGTTGAACACCTCCGGAATAGGGCGTTCGATGTTGAGGTGTCCGTACACGGCCTAGAGTGTCAGTTGCGACTCCTGCAGTTGTGCCATCATAAGCTTACCTCCATAGCAGTTCGGACAGAATACTCTGTCGTAAAGACGCAGTCCCTCTCCTTGGACTGCGCAAACTGGCCCATAAAGGCGAAGTTGACGGCGCCTTCGGGGATGACATCTGGCCGGTCGCCCTTTTTGCGAGGCATGAAAAGCGCCGTGACGTAGGGCATCATGGTGGGAACGGCGGTGCAGGACTCGGTGGACAACTGCTCAATCATGGCCACGAGGACCCCCATGTGGTAGAGCCACTCCTGGACGATCTCCTTTCCGGTACACTCCTGCATCGTCTTCTTGACGTAGTTGCCGGGTACGTCAACGTAGAGACCATACACCCAGGCGACGATCTGGTTGGGGGTCTGCGCCTTGAAGTGCGGCTGGCGGTTGACGGTCCAGCTCATCAGCCAGTTGGAGTCACGGACGGTCACGATTCCACCAGTGACGATCTTTCCCGAGTACGGGTCGCGCTTGCAGACCTTTTCGATGTAGTGCGGAATGCGGCGGTCATTGCAGGTGACAGTGCACGACATCCACTTGGTTTGCGGGATTAGTTCGCGGGCGCCGAAAACGTCCGGGTTACCGAACTTGCCGGACGGAGACTGGATGGCGATGCTGCGCCACAGATCCCAGGCAGCCGAGTCACCCGTGTTGAGCTTGGCGGCCGTGTGGTGGTCGCCATTGTCAGAGTTGTCAACGAGCGAACCGTTGGTAATGAACAAGAGGTCGTTGGGTCCAAGAGACTGGGAGCCGGGTGTTACGTTTCCGTTCGTGTCGCGAACCTCATAGTCGAACCTTGTTGCGAGCGTCTCGCCCTTGAAATTGACGTGGGTCACCGTCTTCCCATACTCGAAGTTAACTCCCTTGTCTTGCAGCCAATTGACAAGCGGCATGACGAAAGATTCGTACTGGTTGTACTTGGTGAACATGATGGTGGAGAGATTCGGAAGGCCTACGTGGCGTCAGCTATCGTGCATTGGGCACCGTTGAGACTGGTAATACCTCACCTTTGACGTGGTGGATGAAGCGGTGAAGGTAGAGCTTCATCTCGAGCGCCGAATGCCACTTTTCGTATCCAAACATGGTTTGCCAGTAGAGCCAGAAGTTGGACTCCAAAAACTCCTCGCCAAGCTCGCCCTCGATGGTCTTCCCCTCTAGGTCCTCGGAATTGGCCATAAACAGATCCCGAAGCTTGTTCATGGCCTCGTCGGTCAAGTCGAACCTGTTGCCCGCCTTCGCAGGCTCGCCACGGTTGTGCGTAACGCGGCATCGGGAGTAGTTGGGGTCGTCCTTGTTGAGGTAGAACACTTCATCGAGAACGCTGGCACCGGGGACCTCGAGGGAGGGAATGGAGCGGAACAGGTCCCACAGGCACTCGTAGTGGTTCTCGAGCTCGCGGCCACCACGAATCACAAAGCCGCGGTTCTGCTCTTTCATACCGTCAAGGGCACCGCCGGGGATTGGGTCCATCTCCATGATAGTAATCTTTTTGCCGTCCATCTGCCCATCGCGAATGAGGAAAACGGCGCCAGCGAGTGACGCCAGGCCAGACCCGATGAAGTAAGCCTTCTTCTCGTCGACGCCGTCCGGCTTGCGAGGCTTAACAAAGGCAGAAAAGTTACCAGACGAGAAAGGCAATGTATAGTGAGTTGATGTAGGCGACACCATAGTGAAATGAGTACAGGATTGTTCAGAGGTGGGTTAAACGTTTCTCGTCTTGGTACTGGCCTTCTTTATATGCTGTCCTGGTGGCTGGCCCCTCGCGATCGCGTTCGTTCCGTGGTGTACGTCGGCTGAAATCACGATAGGACTCGCCTATCGGAGATGGCGTGGAGGGGACCGCAACGGCTCCTCTCCACGGCTGTGCACCTTGATAACCTAATGTTTACCTAAGTAAATGAGGGTATGCTTCATTTTTTGTTGGCGCCTCTCGCGCGAGAATTCCGGAGTTAAGGACACACGTACGGCAGGCCAATGAAATGTTCAGCTGAGTTTAGAACAGCAATGAGGCGATGAAGCTCAAAGCAGAACGGCCGGCAAGGAGGCCAACGTACGGGTCGCGGCTCCAGCTCCAAGGAAGCAAGGCTGAACATCCTTGGAACTGTGCATGTGTTGTGTTTCCGCGATTTGCGAAGCGTAATGTATTTTATTATTCCAGCTCTGGTCACGAGTTCACTTATGAGATTCCAAGCCGCGGTTATATTACACGGGGGCCTTACGTTGTTCCGCGAGACAGAGTCCCCTATCAATCCGGTCCACAGGCACCGCAAACGCTTAAACGGCCGGGTTTGGTGGAGTCTGCTGTGCCTCGCCACGTATTGCCAGAAAGTTCAATTCCGACAGCCGTGTTCCTCGGGCCCAGAGCTTAGGGGTGCTTACAGTCCACTGAAACTTCGAGGTGGTTATGGATTCGTCTCTCCTGGCGTTCTGAAAGGTCCCGGATTCTGCGGAGGAAATCCCGGGAAGGCTTCTGGGAGAGCGTGAGGCGCCACTGGCCCACCACTCACGCCAAGGTCCGCCAAGCTCTCAGTCCGACAACATGACACACGATGCAGTGTACATTACCAGCCACCCCCCTGTCGTTTGGCTTCTCACATCACTGGCCTCTCGTGGCTTCTGTTCTTCTTCAAGCAAGCCAAGCAACTGCGGGACGCCAATGACAAACGGGCGGCAACGTGTGAAGTCAGCAAGGCACTGAAACAACCAGGAGTAAGCTTGGAATCACCTAACCTCCCTCACGATCATCAATGGAAACGCTGGACCGCCGGGGAATTGAGACCACAATGCTGGAATGCAGGCACAAACCGAGCGCCGTAGTCTGTTCCGGACTGTGCGGTGTCAACGAAGTCGGGGGCACAGCAACACGTAAAGCCATGAACGGCGGGACAGTAAATAGACTTCCGGGCGCCTGTGAGGTGGGCACTGGAGCCAGTCTAGACCTGTTTTATGTGGTGCCGAGACCGAATAGACGGGGAAGGGGTGGTGGCTGTGGTGATGGACAAGTGGAGAAGCACACCTCGTGGCGACGTGGCGCTGCAATCCCTACAATGTCATCGCGTAGGCTTTGTTAGTTCCAGTTCCTGGTTTTACGCTTGCCATAGTTACTCTCGGCGGTATTTCCTCTGGCGTCATCCGTTCCGTCCGCCGTTTCCGGAGTCAACACAGATAAATACGGAACATACAATACAGTACAGTACGTGTCTGAGATGATTTGCTTCCAGCCATCGTCGCTGAGCATAACCTTGACCGAGACTCGGTCTGTCTATCCCGTTCATGCGGACAGAGGGGAGGATGCTGGTCCACCAAGATTCAGAGCGACGTGGCGTGAATGGTAGAGATGTCTAGCACTTGTAAAAGAAGCTCCTTGGTTGCTGAAAGCGAATAGCTATGCTCGACCATAAAACCGGCAAGCGCATTGCAAACAGTGCTGTTTGTGACCAGAAAGGCTGAGTTCAAGGCTCTGGTAGAGCGTACAACGTCGGTCAAGCTCGACGCTTCGATTCGCAAGTCGCTTGGCTCTATCGGAAGGCATCGCTCATATCATCCCTATCAGCACCTGCTCGGAAGGCAAGGAGTTCAGTTAAGACGGCAAATCCTCAAGCTGCCGTTCAATGACCTCGCCTTGTCGGCGTTGGCGCTTCGCGGTCGCGGTCACAGAGTACTTCGAGACCGAGGTGGCGACTCCTTCCCCGTCAAACTGGTGAGCGGCGAGGACATGGGAGTACCGTTTCTGATGTCAGTTGCGCTTGAGTGTTACCTGCAATTACCTGCCACTTCCCTTGGACTCCTTGATGCTTGTCAGCCATGGTTTCATACGAGCACTTGCTCACTTAGTATTAGTAGATGAGACCAGCCCAAGTATCTCCGAAACATGTTGACAAACATGCCGAGCATACCGCAGGAATGCGTTGGCGCGCGGCGCGGTGGTTATCAAGCACGTGAAAAACACGTTTGGGGCACGTGGAGATGTCACGTGACTTTTCACTCCGAGTTCCTTTGCAAAGTCCGAGGGCAGCGGCTCAACCCGTCTCTACTGGCTGGCCACCAATTGCTTGCTCGAACTCTCCTTGTCGCCATCACCGACTCTTTTTCAGTCAACCACACTTTTTTCGTCGTCGCCACCATGCTTCTGCGGCGGCTGTACTCCTCGCTTCCGCAGCGTGCGGCCAGCGCGCCGTCAACGACCGTCGCTCACGGCGCCAAGGCTGCGGGTTCGCGCGGCCGCACGCGCCCTGTGCGTATCAAGGTCGCGCGCGTCAAGCCCGCTGCTCCCGAGAGCTCGGTGGCCACTTCGCAGACCCACGGCCGCCGTCTCCGCCGCGCGCTCGTCGGTCGCCCCGTCGAGGACTTTTACTCGTCCGAGATCCCCAAGGCCGCCGTCGCCGCTACTGGATTCCAGCCCATTACGCTCTACCCCTTCCATGCCGGTCTCCACCTGAGCTTCACGCCGCCCCACATGCCGCTTCCCCTCAACCTCGGCCACAGGGGATACTTCTCGAAGGAGGAGGAGCACCAGAGCCCCCTCTTCCAGCGCTCGAGTGCCCCCTCGCCGCTCGCGGGCCTTGACCTCGCCAAGACGCCTTCGTCCTTCTCCGAGCACATGAAGCTCACCGAGGCCCTCTCCCACCCCTCGCTCACGCACCACCTCGGCTCCGGACGCCCGACCTCGTTCCTGCGCACCATTAACGTCGACGCCGACAACCGCCTCGAGGCCATCCTCGAATCGGCTGCTACTGCCCACGCAGACGCCGCCGAGGACGCCTGGAACGCCGCCCTCCAGCGCCTCGGTGCCAAGCCTTCCCAGGCCGAGACTGCCATCTCTGCTGCTGAGCAGGCCAGCATCGATGACGCGATCGCCGGTCTTAACGGCCTTCTTGCCCGCCTTGAGGCTACCGAGGTCGAGGACGAGTTTGTCAACATGGACTCGGTCAAGCGCAAGAGGAAAAAGAAGATGAACAAGCACAAGTACAAGAAGAGGAGAAAGGTGAGTTTTAGGATGTCTTGGGTGGCGATTGAGGAGCAAGCGTGGCATGCGCAGTAGCTGCCATGGACAGCAGCCATGCTACCCACTCTCGCTTCTCATCGCAACCACCCTCGCATTGAGCGATTGAGTTCCCTGTGACCTGTACTAACATCCTCAGGCCAACCGCGCCGAGCGCAGGCGTCTCGGCAAGTAGACGCATCCCACTCTCACAACTCATACATGCATTTCATGCTATAGAACGGAGGGGGAAATTGTACGCCGGCGAACTGACAAGTTGACGAGCTGACAAGTTAACGAGTTGGCCCACTAACACAATTAGAGGAGACGACGAACCTGCAGAACCGTGAATCACCTGACGATCTGCAAGGTGCAAGGTCGTACAGTCTGGCTAGTCACTGGGCCCATATCGCGACTTGCTCCTCCACAGAAGTTATCATTTCGTTCGCTCTTCCATTATTGGAATCTCGCAGATACCTCCAAGAATCAAGGTGCATTGACCTAAAAGTCGCACCCAGGTCATCCTGGACGCGTCCGTCCCTAGCCCGCTAGGATTATAGGTAGTCACTGCACAAGAACTGAGAGTTGCATGTCAGGCAGCGGTTCAGCAGTCAGGTCTTGGCCGAAGTGTGAGATG
>Ga0160505_101415_pt1 | contig 11363 bp, 6 predicted proteins | sample DIDeMG_FD_108225 | JGI IMG/M metagenome (GOLD analysis project Ga0160505, IMG submission 108225) | Enriched chicken feces microbial communities from UW Madison campus, WI, USA - DID2874_E49_Stillage MG | ecosystem: Host-associated > Birds > Digestive system > Large intestine > Fecal ...
AAAAAAAAAAGATAAAAAAAAAAAAAAAAAAAAAAAAAAAAAAAAAAAAAAAAAAAAAAAAAAAAAAAAAAAAAAAAAAATTAAAAAAAAAAAATTAAAATAAAAAATTAGAAAAGGTGAAAAGTTTTGTATGGTGGATGGGGGTGAAGGGAGGGCTTAAGGCGACAACGTTGGCGGGAACCTCACAAACCAGAAAATGCCAAATGCAAAAAAAAAATAGGAAAAGAGCGCGCGTTGATTGGTCAGAAGCATTACCCTAGCCCACAACAAAGTTACATCTTGAACAATGGGAAATAAAAAGAAATAAAAATAAAATGGTTATGTTTTATGCACCATGTCGCAAGTGCGAATAAATTAGTGTATGGAAAATGCCCTTTACAGTCCCGGCCGGTGCTTTCTAGAGTTTCATCACAACATCCTCATCTGCATCTATCTCGTCCTCTTTAGTTGTCTCTGATGCCGCACTGTCCTGCGCCTGGCGCTCCTTGGCCTTTGCTGTGCTCGTCTTGCTAAACTCGCCCATTGTACGCTGGCCCTTTGACAGCTCGTGCTTCTTCACAATTCCCTTTGCCATCAGCGCCGACAATTTCTCGGTCTTTGGCACCAGTGCTAAAGTAAATTAAAAAAATAGACTGTTAGTATTTGCCTGTGTTGTTGTTGCATTTAGCTATTCTTTCCACGCGTCAGCGCCGGTACTTACTGCTCAAAAACTGGAGCTCGTTCACGCTCGAGACAGCTTCTGCAAAGTCATTGTAAGACATCTTTTTGCGTTTTTCAAACTTGGTCCGCAGCAGCGCCTGCTCGGTAAAATATTTGATAAAGAGCTCAGTCGCACTTGCAATCGCATACACTGCGCTGGTTGAGCACGCTGTGATCTCATCGTCCTGCTTGATGATGCGCTTCACACGCGCAATCGGCAGCGAAAGCGAGTTGCCTGGTGATGGGTCTGGCTTTTCTGTAGCTTCATCCACGCCAGCGTCTTCTGCCGTGTTCGCCTGTTCCTCGTTGCTGGTAGTAGTTTCATTGGTGTTGTCGGCCGCACCGTCAGTCTCCACGGTGGAGGGTCTTTCAACGTCAGACATTTCGTGGTCGTCCCCCTCGTATATGTTTTTTTGTTCTTCTGCCATCTTCCTAAAAAAATTATTTGTTTTTGCTGAGATCTTTCTCTATGGATGTGCAAGAGAAACGAAGAAAGAACTGGTCAAAGATTCTCAAAGTTCGGTTAAAGTAAAAGAAAGGAGGACCTGACTGGAAGTTGGGAAAGTTGTACGCGTTTTTTTTTCCCATTTCCAGAGTCCCAACTTGTACTTTCTGTGCATTTTCTTCCTCTTGAACACCTCATCACACAAAACCCGCTCGTTCATGTCAGCACAATAATGTCTTATCGGCCACCAGGAGACGACAATTCCAGGTGAGAATGGTTGCAAAAAAGGCTGGGGTTATTGTCCTATATTTACTAACTTTGTTCTTTTGGTCTATAGTGTAAGTGGGCTGTCGCTCACCTCGATAGACGAGCACGACCCACGCAGAAATGGCCCCCGGCGAATGTCCAGGCCAACCGACGACATTGACCTCAAGGACATTGACGAAATTAGACGTTACGAAGACTTTACTACAATTGGTGTGTGTTATGCAGATTTATCTCTACACCCCCTCCTCTTTTTCTTCTGCAGCTCTTACTGACTCTCATATCTTTTGTTTAGACTGGGTCGAGGATACGGCGCGAGAAAACCTCAAGCGCCGACTCAAGATCAAGAAGCTACGCCAACGCCACGGTTTTTCATGGCCATCACGGCGGCGTGATAGCTGGCTACGACTGGTATCAAAGGAATCTTTTTCAGCGGCCCAGGCGTGGATTGTGTTGACCATCATCGGGCTTGTGCTAGGTTCGATCGCAGGCTCGATCAATATCATCACTGAGTGGCTCGCCGACATCAAGACTGGCCACTGCACCGTGGGGTTCTACCTTAATCGTGAGTTTTGCTGTGCAGGACAAATGGAGCATCACTGCGCAGAATGGCAGCCCTGGGGTAGCTGGGGAATCTTTAACTTCCTTGTCTACATGTTTTTTTCAATATTTTTTGCTTTTACAGCCGCCTACCTTGTCAAGTTCTATGCGCCCTATGCGGCCGGCTCCGGTATTTCTGAGATCAAGTGTATCATCGCAGGCTTCGTCATGAAGGACTTTCTTGGCTTTCGCACTCTCGCAATTAAAAGTCTAATGCTGCCTGTCACTATTGCGTCCGGGCTCAGTGTCGGCAAGGAGGGTCCTAGTGTTCACTACGCCGTATGTGTAGGTAACACAATTGGCAAAATGTTCTCCAAGTATCGATCAAACAATTCAAAGATGCGTGAAATCCTGTGTGCTTGCACTGCAGCAGGCGTGGCTGTTGCATTCGGTAGTCCTATGGGCGGCGTCCTGTTCTCAATCGAAGAAGTCTCCTCAACCTTCCAGCTCAAGACCATGTGGCGCAGTTACTTTTGTGCACTTGTCTCGACTGCCGTGCTTGCATCCATCAATCCATTCCGGTCCGGCCAGATTGTTCTCTTTTCTGTCAACTACGACTATGACTGGCACTTTTTTGAATTCATCTTTTTTATCATTCTCGGTCTCTTTGGTGGTGCATTTGGCATATTTCTCATCAAATGGAACCTACGCGCCCAGGGCTTCCGCAAAAAGTATTTGGGCAACTTTGCGGTTCAGGAGGCGGTGACACTTGCAACTCTGACGGCCATGATTTGCTACTTTAATATCTTTTTAAGACTTGACATGACCGAGTCAATGCAAACACTTTTCAAAGAATGTGACGGCCATTGGGGACATGTTGTGTGTGATAGCTCACGCCGACCGTTTGTGGTCTTTTCACTAATTGTTGCTATTATCATCCGCACTTTTCTTGTCATCATTTCGTATGGCTGCAAGGTCCCAGCTGGTATCTTTGTGCCCTCCATGGCCATTGGTGCTATTTTTGGCCGGATCGTGGGCATTCTTGTCCAGGCTTTGCAGGAAGCATACCCACACTCGCGCTTCTTCTCGTCTTGCCCGCCCGATGGCACGTGTATCACACCAGGAACGTATGCGTTCCTGGGCTCTGCTGCTGCGCTTAGCGGCGTTCTTCACATTACCGTCACGGTTGTTGTCATCATGTATGAATTGACCGGTGCCCTAAACTACATTATCCCAACCATGATTGTCGTTGGCGTCACCAAGGCTGTTGGCGACCGCTGGGGCAAAGGTGGTATTACGGACCAGGCCATCTGGTTCAACGGTTTCCCATTCATCGATACCAAAGAAGAACACAACTTTAATGCCCCTGTACGCAAGGCTATGGCCAAAAACCTCGTTACTCTCAAGGCCCAGGGGATGGAGTTGCACGAGATTGAGGAGATATTAAGCAGAACCGACCACCAAAGCTACCCCATTGTCAATAACTTTAAAGATAAGCTTTTATTAGGCTATATAGGTAGATCTGAGCTCAAATACGCCATTCAGAGCAAGCGGGATAGGCGCAATACGCCACTCTTGCCTACAGTCAAGTGTTATTTTGCTGGCATTTCTACAACCCCGTTTGCACAGCGCCGGCATACCCACTCGGCGTCGACAGTATCATCAACAGCGGCAATTAGTAACCATGATGATGAGGACTCCGAACTAACATCAATTGATTTTGAAAAATTCGTCAACAAATCTCCCATTACCGTGCGCCCCATGATGCCACTCGAAACCGTCATGGATGTTTTTTCACAGCTAGGTCCTAAAGTTGTGTTGGTTGATTATAAGGGCAAATTGTGTGGATTGATGACCCGCAAGGATATTTTGCGCTATCAATTCAAAGTTGAGCATATTGCCTCCTTCCCAAGTTACAAAACTGCCGCCGAGGAGATGGATAAAAAGATTTGGGAGCTCATGCAAAATGTCGTTTCCTATGCCATCGGCCTACTAAGCCGGCTCACTCGTAGGCGTTAGACTCCGACATGTATATTAATATATCAGAAAAAAAAAGAAAGAAAAAAAAAACTAAAGCCACCGCCATCTAAAAAAGAAAAGTAAGTTAGTTCACAAAAACAACAAAAAAGTAATAAAACACACAGCTAGGATCGAAGAATTCAAAGCTCTAAAGAGTTGAGCATCCGAAAAAGAAAGAAAAAAATAAAGAAAAAAAAAAAAAACTAGAAAAAAACATTTGAAAGGGGTCCGAAAGTTGCTGGGTTATTATTAGTATTATTTTTTTACGCTCGACTGATGAAGGAGAAAAAAGTGCTGAATTACGCCTGGTGGTTGATTACGCTCAAGAAGTAACTAAGTAATTGAAAAATTTTATAGATTAAATCGACAAGTCGAAGTATAAAAAAAGGAGACAAAAATACTGGCGAGTCAATACAAATATAATTTTTTTTTATTTTTTCAAAAAAAAAAATTAAGCGATTTTCGGTGCAGAAAAACAAAAGCGAAGTAACGGGTGATTCTCGCGTCGCTTAGGGACGGTAGTCTTCTCTTTCACGGTAGCCGTCAGAAGGAGGGAGAGGGGCGGGATAACGGTCGCGGTCATCTCTGTATCTCTCGTCGCGGTGGTCACGGATAGGAAGTCTCTCTTCGCGGGAGTATCGTCTGTCATAGGGTTCACGGTATTCGCGACCGTATCGTTCTCTGTCTTCATATCTGGGACCACTGTAGCGTTCACCACGGTCGATTCTTTCGCGGCCGCGATCGCGGTAGTAGCGGTCACGGTATTCGTCGCGTTCTTCAAAGCGAGGACGACGGTAGGGGTCATCGTATCTGGGACGGTCATCATAACGACGACCGCCGCCGTAATATCTCCGGTCACGGTATCTGTCATCGAAACGGGGACGGCCACGGCGAGCCTTAGAAGGTCCAAAGTACTTACCAGGCGTGGGAGTGCGAGGTCTCTTGCGCTTGGCTTTTTCAATGGAGAGGGTTCTTCCCGCAAGAAGGAATCCGTTAAGAGAAGAAATGGCACCATCAGCGCCAGCAACGTCCAGCATGTTGACAAAGCCAAAGCCTCTAGATTCCTTGGTATGGGGATCAACCATGATTTGGCACTTGTCAACAACACCGTATTTAGAGAAAACCTCGGCCAGTTCAGGCTCGGTGACAGCCTTGGAGAGGCCAGTAACAAAGAGGTTGGTACCCTCATTCTTTGCGTCCTCCTCAGTCTCCATGCTAGAAAAAGAAAAAGTTAGAAAATGTAACCTAAACAAGGGCAAAATTAATCAAGAAAAAAAAATGCGGCACTTACGGCTCGAGGTCATCTCTGGAATCGAGGGGCTTATCGGAGTCGCGTCTAGGAGACAGGGACTGGCGATCGTAAGAACGGTCTCTTCTGTCAGGACTCAGAGAGCGTTCGCGTTCACGTTCACGTTCGCGTTCGCGTTCCACTATAGCATGGTTGTTAGTTGAGAGGGCTTTATTTTTATTTTGTTTTCCTTGCCAAACACAGCGGGGGCTTGGCTACGTAAAACAACAATCCTAAAAACATATACTGATTTTGAAGTCGAGTCCAAGAACTGAAAGACAAGTGCCGACGCGAGACGGTAGAAGGGGACGGAGCGGAAAGAAGGAAAAACTTTGGGGAATGGCGGGTGTTCGGAGTCGAAACACGGAGATTCTTTCGTTCGTGGTTGTTCTGGCACGCGGTGACAACGAAATCACGTATGTGTTCATGGCTGAGCTGTTAAAATAAATGTGTTGGTTGGTTACTGACCCTCGCGGTATTCATCGACACGGTCGTTTTCTTCGTAGTCTGTCATTTTTTTCTTTTTTGACGGAGCAATAAATAAATAAGGTGTAAGAGAAAGGTTGCAGGAGGAAAAGAAAGAGGAGAAAGAAGGGAGAAAGGCTTAAAATTGGGAAGTTTTGACCCTTTTTTTTTTTTTTTTGGGTGCATTTTGAAGGTTTTTTTTTTTCAATTTTTCACATTATTTTTGCTGATGGTGGTGGTTGCTAGCTGAATTTTTGCCACAGACTGGAGGCCGGGTAACTTTTTGGGCCACCACGCCAAATGCCCCATGTTCCGTCTCAGGCACGTCAGCAGAAACAAAGGCATCGAACGAGTTGGCGAAATCTACGAAACCGGGCTTTTCAAAGCATACACGCGCACACTCCGTTGATTACACACACGCATAGTTATCACAATAACAGCAATGGCATCGAAACCTAGAAATAATATGCCTGAGATTCCAGACATCACCCACCTGGTCGACCAGCGGTGCTTCCACACGCTCCCTGTCTACAACCCACCGCAGCCGTTCTCAATGAGTCCGCCAGAAGAGATTGCAGGTGATCTTGAAGCGCTTTACCGAGAAAGATTTTACAAACATGCTGCAGATCTAGCCCGGCGGCAGATTATTGAAACCCCCGTGGAGCAATTGCGTACCGGCGATCTTGGGTTAATTAGGCGCGTGTTTGACCTCTGGACGGTGCGACAGTCAGCACTTATCATGATGCGCTTGGCATCACTGGCAAAGGAGGAGGCCAAGTACCTGGACGATTTACTAAGTGCGCGGTATCGTATTGCCAGCACGGGCCAGAGTGTGGTGCCGTGGAAGCTCAAGTTGTTGGCAGTGCGGGTACAGGCTGGCGGCGACTCACAGGCGGGAATTGCACGATACTACTCGCTTGCGCGGGATGCACGGTCTGAGCTTAGTGCCATCCGGCGGCAGCTTCGAACGGAAGACCTCAACGAGACAAGCAGGGAAACGCTTGAGGCAGAGGCCCATTTATGGTCTGACCGACTGCGCAATCTGGGACTTTACACAAGCACCATGCTGGTGGGCACGAAAGATATCAAGTCGGCTCTGGAGTTGCTCGAGTCAATGTACGATGACTGTAGTAATCTGGGCTCTGTGGATCCGGAGAATGTGCCATTTATGGGGAAAGTTGCATTTGCGCTTGGGCTACTATATTTACAGATTGGGGACACCATTTCAGCCCGGCAATGGTTTAAGAACGTGGAACAGGATGAAGTGCTCCGTGATCTTGGTATCAGTGTCTGTTCGATTGCGGACTTGGACTGGGATACAGCCGAGTCGACTCTTAACAAGATTGACGTTTCAGATACAGCGTCGAGCATTCCGATAGCCGTCAAAAACAACCTTGCCGTCACCGAGATTTACAAGGGCCGGCTGAACAACGTGAGTTCTTTTTTTCCTTTTTTTTTATCATCTAAGCCCGTGCTAACATTCATTAAAACCATTTTTCAGGCCCTCAAGATTCTCGAAGAGCTGACTGAGGCTGGCGCAATTACGCCCACCTTGTTACGCAACCTTTCCATCTTATATGACCTGCGCCAGGATATTGGCAAAAAGGCTAAAACCAAGCTTCTTTACGCGCTAAAAGAACAGGGCATTAAGGCCCTGGAGACTTACGACTTTCTATAACCTTAGCATAAACACAATTAATAGATTTCAAAAGCTCGAATTAAATATACAATGATGATATGGCGAAGAAAATAACAACAAAAAACAAATAAACACAAAAAATAAAATTAAAAAAATGGAAAAAGAAAATAAAGCAAATCAGATGCCAATGGTCTTGAGGAAGTTGCTGGGAGCAAGACCAATAGCACCATCCCTGAGTACTTCTGACTCCCACCAGCCGTCTTCCAGCATTTTGACTACCAGCAGCACATCGCCAGCTCTGAAACCCACCTCTTCGGAGATTGATGGGCGATAGTCAAAAAGGGCTTTGCAGTACTTGACCACAGAGCGGCCATCGCGTGTGTGAGCCGGAAAGTTGTTTCGCAGGCTATTTAGCGTCTGCACTGGCCTTGACTCGTAGCTGCCATTATCTCCGTGGTAGTAGTTGCCGCGCGCTGACCCCACGCGGGCACTGTATAACGAGCTGTTGCTAGTGTTGGTGCTATTAAAGTCAACAGTCGCACGGTATCTGTGTTGTCTAGAAGAGCTAGGACGCTGGTAATACATATTAGGGGAAGGTGGGCAGTCTCTCAGTTCCCTGCTGGGCATGCGATGCAAAGGGGCTTCGTCTGAATCGCTGCTACCAAGGTTTGACCTTGATGGCACGCCTCGCAGCGTTGGGCTGGGCGCGTTGAAATCGATATCGTTAAGACTGGTTTTGTATGCATGGTTACCTCTTCTGGGGAAGGTCCGCACGTCGTAGTTAAACGTGCGCGATCGCTGTTGCGAGGGGCTGTTTTGATAAGGGTCGCCACTGCCAACTTCTCGGCGATAGCTGCCCATGCTGGTAGAAGGCCGGCCAAAATCGTTGTCGGGGGCTATGCTGTATCTGCCGCGGGAAGAATGGCGATCTAAAGCACTGGTTCCTCTTTGGCGATCATCATCAATAATCATGCTGCTAACGGGTCTCATCGATGAATGTGGGTCGGCCATGCTACTTCTAGGTCTGTATTCACCATTGGCGTTACGCGAGCCACTTCTGTTGATATCATATGGGTTTTCATTTCTAGATCGGTACTGGCTAGCCATGCTGCCTCTAGAGTCGACCCGCTCGACATTACCTCTGAGTGGGGGGTAATCGCCAAAAGTGCTATTAGATCGGGGGCGCACTGGCTCGCCGTATGTGTTGGCACGAGATCGTGCTGGCTCAGTCATTGTACCTCTTTCAAGCTCAAAGGGGCCAGTACGAGATCTTGGGGTGTCATAAATGCTGCTTCTAGACTTGGCACGCTCAGGCTCTGGTTCGGTGAAACTGGCCTTGGAGCGAACACGTCCCAACTCTGTTGAGCTTTTTCTGGGGTGTCCATATTCTGATTCACGAACACTGTTTCTGGAGCGAGCACGCTCACGTTCACCCATACTTTCCTTAGACCCTCTGCTGTGGTTAGATTCATTGCTGGTCCGCTGCTTAGATGAAGTGGTGGTTACGCTGCTTCTGGTGCGGTTTCTCTCGAGCTCTGCAGGAGAAACCGTCTTGTATTGATACTCTTTAATGTCAAGGTCAAAAAGCTCTTTACTCTGAGTACTATGTTTGCGGCTGTTGGTCGAATCTCTAAGAGTTGCCGAAGTATAGGATGACTGAGAAGATCTTAAAGAAGAAGGGGTGGAGTCAGAGAACTGGCTAGACCTTTGAAGACTGGGGCTACCAACAGTGGTGATTTCCAGGCCGGGAACCACCTTGGTAGGGGTTTGGACCTCCTCATGCTCGCTTCCAGACTTGACAGGGCTAACCTTGAGCTTTTCCATAGCTGACATAACAGGGTCATCCTTTCCAAAGGCCTTCAACGAATTCCTGGGTCTGTCATTGTTGGAGTCATCGTTGCTGGTCGACACGCCGAGATCAAACATAGCTTCGCAATTGCTCGAAGCAATTGCATTAGCAATCTTGGAGTCTCGCGACTGGCTGAAAGGTGATTTGTAGGAAGTGGGAGATTTTTCAAGACTATCACGGTTATTAGTTGCAAATGGTGACTTGAGCACGGGAGGCTTGAAAAAACCATTGTTCATGAATGAGTCCCTATTGGGGCTGGTGACAATTTTGCTATCCTTCTTAGATTTACCGCGTCGGAATGGCGAGGTCCAAGAGCGCTTCTCCTTAGATGGCACAACCTTCTTGTCAAACTTGGGAATATTGGGGTTTGGCGGGGATGAGAAAAGCGACTTTTGGTTGTTGGTACTTTGGTTGAGATCAGACGCAGAGGACATGGAGCTCTTAGAGCTGAGAGAGGCTTCGCGGGACATAACCTGCTGGGGATCAGGAGAAGTTTCAGGTGTGGTACTCTGGAGCTCTTGTGGATACGTGAGACTAGGAATGCCCGCAGGTACCTTGATGTCGGCACTACGCGTTGAGCAGATGCTAAGGTTGAGAGGGTCCACAGACACATGATTGTTTGTGGAGACAAATTGGTGCATGGCGGGCTCAAGTCCAGACTCGGCACCGCTGGGGTCCTCCATAATCGTAGCTACTTGACCAGAAGCAGCTGCGAGAGCCCTGGAAGCCGAGGGAGATTTACGCACCAAAGATTGATTTAATGAATATTGGCTCTGAGACTTAGTGAGATTGATGGCGTGTTCACTTGACGAGACGCGAACAAAGTGGGCAACAGAGAATTCCGCAGGGGGTTCTACAACTTCATCGGCAAGATAGTTGATAAAAATCGGTGCGTTCATAATTTCTGGGCCGGTGCCGTTCTCTGTGACAAACTTTTCCATATCCTTCTCAGAATCGCACTGTTCTAAAGCAACACGGATAGCTTCACAGCCTTCGTCATCGGAAAAGCAGGCGGTAGATACAACATTGGTGTAGCCCCAGAGGCTCGACTTGAGATAGTTTATGCGCTCTTCCTCGATATCCTGTAGTTCGTCGCAACTCTCCTTCCACTGGTTAGTCCAGCGTTCCTTAGCCTCAGCAAGAACCCTGATGGCGTCCTGGTAGGCACGCTTGGAGTTATCAACAGCGATGTATGAGCGCTCAAGATGCATGTTATTCTCCTCGAGCTCCTTGCCTTCCAGGAAATCTTGCTGGTCGTAATATGTTTTTAGCTGATGGCAGTCGTATTCAAAGCGTGCACGGGCATTATCAACGGCAGCCTCATGGATTTTCTTGGCCTTAGTTAAACGGGCCATGTTTGTTTCAACAGCGTTACGCCGCGCACGGATATCATCGCCAAAGGCCGCCAGCGGATCCTCAAGCTCTGTTTTATACTGGCTAGCAGCGGTGGTGTGAGATTTAGCGAGGGTTTCGGTCCGAACCTTTATTGTGTCCAGGGCGGATTTAAGGGTGCCGAGTTCTGCAGAAGAATGAAGGGTTCGGCGGGAGAGGGCAGTGAGCTTGCGAGCGTATTCCTCCTCGATAGCAGCGCGCTCTCTGTAGAAAGACTTTACGTTGTTGATGGTCTGGGCAGTGTTGTTGACACGGTCGATGAGGACGTCTACGCCGGACTCGGCCTTGCCCCAGAAATTGTTTGCGAAGGCAAACGGGTCGGGATGGGTGGAGGGATCCATGGCAGTCGGGCGTGGAGGGCGGTGTGGTTGTGGTGATGATGATACGATGAGGAAGAAAGAGAGAGGGAAAAGAAGAGATTTAATAAACAGTGGAATAAAAACAAAAAAAAAAAAGTGAAAGCAATTTTGTTGTGTTTGTTGTTTTTTGTTTTATTTACATTTGAAGGTTCTGTAGCCCATGAAGCTCAAAGGAGGTCACTTTTTTTAGAAAGCGGGAGAAGAAAGGTTTGTTGTTGTTTTTTTGTCAATTTTTTGGGGTTAACTTATGGTTTGATATGGTTTTTTATGGTTTTTTATGGTTTTCTTTGGTTTTCAAGGTTTAGTTTTGTTTACATTTTGCTCTTTTGGGACAGAGTGTTAGTTCTTCATTCGCGTTTTGTGCAACAAACAAACAAAAAAAAAAAAAAAAATTTAAAATAAAA
>Ga0160505_101416_pt1 | contig 11362 bp, 3 predicted proteins | sample DIDeMG_FD_108225 | JGI IMG/M metagenome (GOLD analysis project Ga0160505, IMG submission 108225) | Enriched chicken feces microbial communities from UW Madison campus, WI, USA - DID2874_E49_Stillage MG | ecosystem: Host-associated > Birds > Digestive system > Large intestine > Fecal ...
CGCCACGGCCCTGGTGCAGTGTACAGCATCAATTGCCAAGACAAAATCCAGTGTGCCAAAGCTGCAATCTCGAGATAGGCCTATTAGGGCCAAGGTTCAGGCACTACAAGTCCCCGAGCGGTTCCAAACACTGTGACATGCACTGGATGGAGGATCTTGGGTCGTTGATTAACACAGCAAGAATTGCAGCAGTACAGCAGATGCGTCGCTCTACGCCCAATGACGCTCATGGCTTATGCGTATGCCGGCAGGAAAGCAGGACATGCTGTCCCATTATGCGGTACGCTTGCGATTGGGTTTCGTGTGCTTGGCATTCCCTGGCAACCACTACCGGCCGGCCCGTCAGATGTGTCACGGCGTGCCCGCTGAAACAAGGTTTCTTAAACTCGCAACCGCCGGCCCGTCAAAGTTACGTTCCACGTCCATGCCGTCCACAAATCGTAACCACAACTCTGCAACATTTGTGACATTCAAACCTGCACTAGGATCTCTACTACCGTCACTTCCTTTCCCGTGATGCGTCTCCTGTGAATGCGGCCCACACTGGAAAGGCACAGTTGGCAACGGTGGGAAACATGGTGTGGCGGCAAGAAAGGGGATGTGTCTTGTCTTCCCCTGCGTCGCGCACAACTCGAGCTGTTAACCACTCAGTTGCAAGAGCCTCTGTTGAAAACCTCTTTCAGGTGGGGTAGCTGTATCGGGCAGATGGATCTGTTACCAGATTCGCATTCCGCACAAGCAACTGCTACGACTCCAGTGAAGACGGGAACCTTACAGCGTTTCCGGACCTGTAGGCGGTGTTGCGACCTCGCGACGGCGGAGCTCTATCTGACGCGTCCTGAACGCCCTTTTGCGCGCCTCCGCCACCACTTTACCTGGCATTCCAATGTTGGTTCCAACGTTCCAGTGTCGATAGAGATCCAGAGATCTTCACCAGCGGACACAGTGCCATCCGCGCCACTCGCCAGGATTCGGAGATTCGCTCGTTGACATACCGGAGATCCTTGTCTGCGCTCCGCGAATCTCTCTCTCCGACTTCCAGTCATCCCGGAAGTTGCAGGCTGCATTGTTCCTCTGATCCTCTGACATCCAGTTTGGTCTAAGCACGTCTCCCACGTATGCGTTTCATCCCACTCCTGGATTCACGGACTCCCAAGGGAGCTGACGATTCCCGCTCGAAAGAATCCCGTCAACGATTCCAGCTGCTTCCCGCCATCGGCCGCGGTGCTGGGGTGCACAGCACCCAGCGAGCAATCGAACCAACAGCACGCTGTTCCAAGCCAACCTCGGCACGATCGGCACACCGCACCCGCACGCGATAAGATTTCTCTGCGATTCCAGGAATGCTGTGAAAGTGACGGCACACAGCACATTCACATTCGCTCTGTCTATTCCCTCCCACTGTGCCTCACGTCTGTCCATTCTTGGCACACTCCAGTCTTGGCACACACACACACACACCGGCGACTGGGATGAGGTACGGTGCGCATTGTTGTGTGCGACGCGGGAGGATTCCGTGTGGCTGGGAGGCGTTCCGATCGCAGCGTTTGTCAGAGTGGCGGCGGGTGATTGTCGACACCGGAGGAGGATGCGATGGCACTTGGTGAGCGGACGCGGCGACGTTGGGGAGTATGCGAAACGCTTTCAAGAACAGAGCGACAAGCTCAAGGGAGCACGGACCTGCAGATCATTCATTACGAACGATGAGGCGATCACACTGCGCCCTCAGTCCTTGATTCTCGGACGATCGGACCAGAGCCACACTACATCTTCCGGTCTGCAAACCCCTCCAGTGCTCGTAGTTCTCTACAATGCTCTCCCGGGCCCATTTCCATCCAAAAAGGCGCTTTCCCGGGTTTGAACCGAGGACCTTTCCCAAGATCTGGATGCACAAGGCAACCAACCCAAAGGGAAAATGATACCTTACATTCCCACCGGCCTCGGCGCCGTCAGCGCCCTCCGAGAAGACTCGGCGACCGGCTTTGCACAGTTGCGCAATGCTATATAGCTATGAATGTGGATAGGCAGTTACCCGACCGCGCTCATCCGTGGTCTTCAGTGTAGCCTAACCTACTCGCCGTGCTTGAGTCAATTATGCTGTTGGGGGCGGTTCTGGAGGAGGTCTGGGTTTCTTGCTGGTCTCGTGTCTTTCCTCAGCCTTTCTTTTCCGACTTTTTAAAGTGTCTAATACTCTGTCAGCCGTCTGCTGTAGTTGTGGTGGAAGTCCGTCTCCGATTAGGCTCTGTAAGGCGTCGATGTTGATTGTATCCGCCGGTGCTGGTCTGTCGTCATCAAGTGTTTGTGCTATTTCATCAGCTCTTTTCTGCATGTCTTCCGGTAGATCTGTAAGGAGACGTGATAGACTCGTTGCCGAGATTCTGTTGCGAGGTGCGGGTCCCATCGTGGGGTATGTGACTGGTGTGGGCGCCACCGTCTTTGTCTCCTTTGGCGTCTTTGATGGGACTCGTGCCCGCTTCAGTGGGGGGCGTCGGGGTGGTGGTGGTGGTGGTGGTGATGGTGGTGGTGGTCTTGGTAATGCTAAATGAGGTGATGCCAGTGCTGGTGTTGCCGCGTGATCAATTGGCGGAGAGTGAGTTCGTTTTCTTTTAGTCCGTGGGGGTGTCATCTGAGGGTCTGGTAGGGTCCGGTCTTCGTGTGATCGTTGAGGCGTTGCCAGTTTTTGCTGATTGTCATCCGATACCTCCTCTGGCGCTATCAGCTGAGTTTTGTCTCGTTGATGAGTGGGAGTCGGCTTCGGGCGCGGCGGGCATGTGTAGCCAGGTGCATGACGGGCTGAGGGTCTCGGCCCAGTCATTTTCCGTGTCCTGGTTGTCCGAGACCAATCTCTACGTTTTATCGGTTGATCAGTCCTATTCCCGTCTTCACTCGTACTGTCTTTGGTTCTGCGAGTCCATTGTGCCCATAGGTTTGTCGTCATGCGTAGTACTGCAGCATATAATACTTTCTCATGCACTTGCGTGAGCGGTGGCGGAGGTGGGGAAATATTGCCCGACCAGAAGGAGGTGAGTGGCGATCTGTGTTGTCCTACGTTGTTATTAATGTACTGTGTCCATGCTGTCTTGATCCGTTCTTGGTGCTCCTCACTTTGGGATGCCTGTCCGTTGGCATTATCGGTTTGAATCTGTCTTTTGTCCAACGCGCTTACAGCTGCGTCACGTATGGGCTGGAGCACTGGGCAGTCCGCGAAAATATGTTCAGCGGTGCACCACGGGTGATTACACAGCACACAACAAGCACTGGTGCTGATCGTCTTATTGTATTTGATAGATGGAGTCATCAATTGGTTTGTTCGTATGAGATACTGTAGTTTAATCGGCCAGACCGTTGGTGATTTAGTGTAGTAGTATGTCGACACTTGCTTGTCACGAGTTATGTCCATGCCTTTCAGCCTCATATACATTCGCGGTGGGAGTCTCAATAGTGCTTGCCTTGCTGTCGCCTCAGTCATATGTTTACCCCAGGTGTCTGTTGCATAGCCGATACTCGGGATATATGGAGCATATGTTTTCATGAGGGCAGTTGGTGGCGCTACTGTCGTGACCTGGTATGAAGCCGCTGGATCATGGGCCTTCTTCGCAAGGCGGTCCGCCTCCCGATTCGCATTGTGCTGCGGTGACTGTACGTCTGTGTGTGCTTTGACATGCAAAACGGTAGGTAAGGGCCGGATATCATTAACCGTCGTGTGTAACAGGGACCATACTTCAGACATCTTGTTTCGATGTGTGTGACTGTTTGGCGACGTTTGCGACCACCTGGTCACCTGTGATACTGCCGGCCTATAGTCTGTATAGATGGTCGTTTTGTTGTGTCCGGCAGCTGACATCAGCGCTGCCGCTAGGGTGATCACTTCGGCATGTCCTGCGTTAGAGTCCATTCCTTCTAGTTTAAACAATTTCTCAACACCTGGCCCAACAATTGCTCCAGTCGTGGATGTGATGCCACCTGCCAGCCTCTTATGGCTTCCGTCTGTCGCCCATACAAGATCATCCGTTTCCTGGTCCTGTCCGTAACATTTAAGCGACTGTGTCAGCCACATTAGTCGTGTAGCCCTGGGGGTCGCCGCTGAGGCATCCCACGGCGCGATCATCTGTGGCCAGACGTAGCTGCACACGAGTTGACGCAACGACGCATCTCCGTAGCCTTGGCCTCGGACTAATTCGCTGATATAGGGTAAGTCTTTATCTAGCACGTCCGGATGCCACGGTCTGACGGCGTCCCATCCCGCCCTTTGCGCTATTGTGAACAAGTGTCGTGCTGACGCTGCGCCGTAACACAGTCTACTCTGGTCAGTTGGTATCAGCTTTAGGTCGGTCGTCCCACTCCCTTTCTGTGCCTGAATCCAGGTCTGCGGCGTGGTGCGCGTAAACCGTGGCCGCGCGCGTGAGATTGTGTCACTGAACGGGCATACGCAGTTATTTGAGCACGTCCAGTTTGCAAGTACTATCTGGGCCGCTTGCCTAAGGGGGGGTAAGTGATGGTTGAGTGCTCTATATACCGCTGCAAAGGCTACTTCATTATTGATAGCCGTTATTGCCGGAAATCCAAATCCTCCGTGTTGTATGGGAATCGTCCACAAATTGGCCGCGGCCGTGGGCAGCTTCAGTGCCCTGCAAATCTTATCAGCAATGTACTTATCCACTTGTATCGCCATGTTGAGGCTTATCGGCTGGAGAGCCAGCAATGGACGGATCCGAGGGATAAGGATCGTGTTGATGGCCTTGCGTATGAAATTAGGTGAAAGGTTTAGTGCAGGCGGCAGTGGGAAGTCTGAGACTACGTTGACGATCCTGTCCATCATTTGTTGAGGGTCATTAATGGGGCACTTGAGGAATGATGGGTTCAACGTAAGTGGAATCGTATGACGTATACCATCCACCGTCATAAATATGTCATTTGGGGCCTGGCGTAGTGGGCGTCCTAGTGTAAAGGCTACCGTCTTATCTGGGCTGTTCCAAGCCGTCTGAATGCCATATGCACGTTGGAAGGTCTCCGACGCCTGTGCCATAGCCTCCAAATCTGTCCAGCTGCTCGCCAACAATATGGAATCGTCCATTGCTTCCACCATCAGTAGTGGGAGAGCAATCCCGTCCAGTGTTGTATGTGGGTGTGCCGCGTTCACCGTTCGAAGCACCGGCACTTTATCCACAAAAGTATCCTGTAGCCAGTGTACCATCATGGACATAGTGAGGGTATACTTGATCGGGCTGGCTGCATCGCCTTGTTTTGTTTGGCCATTTGTGAAGAACGGCGTCCCCAGACCGTCCTGTGTCTTGAGCTGCATCTTTACGTTCTCCGCTCTAGCACGCTCGAATTGAATTATGCTTTGCGGCAGCCCATATGCCTGCACTACATCCTCAAAGCCAGTGGGAGACAGGAAATCGAAACCTTTGGTATGGTCTCTTTTCAGCGCGTATATTGTCTTTGAAGTGGCTTTCGCTGCGCATTGGATATTAGCCAGGAAGAGGGTCAGATCACCGATCTGGACGCGGCGCTGGGTAGCTATTTGCGTCTGCGATAGTATGTTGAGGTCCCATGCTAGTGTCTGTAGGTATTGGGCGAACCAGCTGGCAATTATGGATTGTATGCAGTTGGCAAAGACAATGCCTCGGTAGTTGGAAGGCATCATGGGATCGCCTTTTTTGTATATCATTGCCATATAGTTATCCTTCATTGCGTCCGGGAAGGTCGCCGTCTGTATGGAGTAGTTACATGCTTGTAGTACCAGCAACAGCAAACCCTCAGGTGCTCGTCGCATCATCCACTTCTCGACCCCATCCGGACCTGGGGAGGGCCGCTGATTTCCTTTAGCCAGCGTATCTTTTAAGTCAAACAGTGTCATCAGCTTTGGCCAAGCATATTTTTGGGGGTCCATCTGGATTTGTCTACGTACCCTCATTGCATGGGTCGATGTTAACCAGGGTCGGTTAGCCGGTAAGTCAACCGGTGGCCTATGCAATAGGTTATCATAGTACTCCGTCAAGGTCTTTAGTTTCCCGACACCATCGGTCACCATTTTACCGTTGGCATCTATGACCGCCGGGGTACGTGTCACGGTTGTTGGCACCAAGATGTGTTTGAGCGACCCCCCTTTGAGTGCCTGTCGCGTAGCAAAACGCATATCATCCGGTGACTTCACGAAATTGGGCGAGTATGCCAGTGAGCGCCGCCGGTTGACAAGCTTATTCTTGTATTTCTTCAGGCTAGAGGACACGTCCGAGTCTGTAAACATTGTCGTCGCGGCCAGGACTTCAGCTTTGACTTGCGGGACTTTCGCAATCAGTGTCTGCAACTTGTGCGTTCTCGCTGCGGTTATCGCCCTTCTAATCAGCTTGAGTTTGGCCTCGATTTCTTTATCTTGTCGAGTCTGGGGCCCCAGGATGTATGTATTGGTCCGGGCTTTGGGGCCTCTTGTAAACGTGTTACTTGCCGCCTTGTTAAAGCACATTGCAATATCAGTGACTAAGGTATCATGAGAGCCACTATTAAGACGCTCCGGTGCAACCGGGAGATTGTCCATCATGGCATTCTGCATTTCATCATACTTTTGCGCTTGGAGTGGCCAGTGCGGTCGCCGATACCGGGGGGTGCAAGCTGACGCCGCTTGTCGTCTTATGAGCCGCAAGTCGCGCAACCGCAGGTCAGCTATTACAGGCCTATGATTCGTGCTTGGGATGACAGTATGGGATGTCCGGATTGATTTTGTATCAAACAGGGGGCTGTGACAGACCCGGTCTATTATCGTTCGTCGGTACGTGGGTTCCGCCTTTGCGTCGTTACTACGAATATTTGTCAGGCATGTATAATCTCGATTGCCGTCAGTTGTAGGGTTGGCATTCCATGAGTCAACACCTCGTGTTTCTGCCAAGAACGTCCTGTAAGCCGACTGTGATCGTTTAACCCATGGCGTTCGTTGATCTGCATTAGTCTCAATAGGTCGGAGATATATATTCAGATCACCGGCTAGTACCCATGTCGGTCTTGTGGCCAGTAAGCCCGTGAGACCGTCCCAGAAAACATCGCACTCCCGTTTGCTCGTACCCGCCGTCGGTGCATACACAGCTAGGACAGTGACTTTGGTAGACCTGCCGGACACCGACAGAGCTATGTCTGCACACGCTATGCGCCCTTCATTACATTCGTGGTATTGCGGAGGTGGTGAGGGTATCAGCGGGATGTCTGTCCGGGTCAGAACTGCAGCTGTTGGGCCCCACGATCTGTCTGTCTGGGCGGGCGTTACATTATAGCGGCTGTGCGTCCATGGCAATGTGTCGCCGAGCCGCCCACCATATTCTGACAGACATATCACATGTGGGAGGATGGCATCGACCAATCTTGTCAGCGCATCAGCTTTATCCGTGTTTGTGAATGATAGCCTTGTACAGTTCAACGTCATTACTGTCAGCGTATCTGTTACCTGATCCGTTGCGGCTACCATGACCAACTGACCTAGGAGTATGGCCATTGCCGTCCATGCTGGCCCCCACGCGTTGTAAGTCACAATCAGTATTAGCAAGACTAGGGCCCGACGCGTAAGCATGTCGACAGATACATTCATGTTACTGCAGTCCTGCATCGTATCACTCCTCAGGGCGCCGCTAGAGGTCGTGTGGGTGATGATATGTATAGTATAAATGGTATTATAAATGTTATTCTTGTGCAAGCCCCCTCGCTGTTGCCCTCGCCTGCTTAATAGTGTGGAGCTTAGCGGCGGGGCATGGGAGGCGTTGCATACTTGGATACCTACTGCGTCGTGGTCAGTTACATCCCACCTTGTCTGGCGCGCACTCACATCCACTTCCATCGGCGACTTGGTCGCGGGATCGGCATGGCGGTACTCTTCCGGCACATCCTCGAGGACCTCATCGTCATCCGGTTCCTTCTCGGCTGCGCCGGTGGTCACTACGGTTGCCGACGTGCCTGGCTCCGGGAAGGCTGGCGCTGGGCTGGCCTCGATCGTGGGGCTTGCGGGGGTGCGGGAACCTTCTTGCACTAGCGTGCGCAGGTCGGGCAAGGGCGTGATGGCGGTGGACACGGACGCGGCGTCAGCCAGTGCAGCGGTGTTGAGGGTCTTCAGGGGGGCCAGGATGATCTGGCGCTTGGAGGCGTGTAACGAGTCCGTCAGCTGCAGCAGCTTGTCAATACGCTCCTCGCGCTTGGTGATAGCTCGGCGCTTCGCGTCAGCACAACGGGGGTCATCGCGCAGGCTGAGTTCATCCTGGGTGTTGTCCTTGTTGAGCTTGTTGATTTCCGTCTGGTACGAGGCTATCTCCGTGTCAAGGTTGGCAATCGACATCTGCCGTTCGTGGCTAGTAGTCATGGACTGTGCCAATGACATCTGGCCTTGCGCGAGCGCCGCCTGCCCTCTTGCTAGAAGCTGGAACTGTTCCGTGGTGCGAGTACCGACCGCCATGAATGCCGACGCTATCTGCCTCTGGTTGGCCTCCATCCGTTCAATCGCCTGGTTCTGCCGAGCAATGGCCGCGTTGGTTGAGCGCTGGTTGTCAGTGGTGTTGCGCTGGAAGCGAGCGAGCCTATCGTCCGACTGAGCGATCCTGTTGATAACGAGAGTCTGGTCGTTGGCAATCAGGAGGGGCACGATGAAGGGAATTCCGTATGGGAGAACTTGATCAAGCTTTGTGGCAATCCAATCCGCGGCGACGTGAGACGAAAGTGTGACAGCGAACCAATTGTTGTTGTGTGCCGAACGATAGCGAGAAAGGACGCTGGCGGTGGCGACATGCTTGGCGGCGATGTCCGTGCGGTGCGCCTGGTTGAACGCGGCGACGAGCTTCCTGGCAAGGGTGAAGAGGTCGTCGTCCGCAACGTCAAGAACATTGGGCATTGCTACCGTAGCGGGTCCTCTGGCCTCGACAATACCCATGTACGGCGAGAACGACAAGCGCCAGCGGCCGTTGAGCCCGAAGTCATGTTCATGCGTCTCGGACTTGGTGCCGTCTAACACGAGTTTGGCGTAGGAGGGCGAGGCTAGCACTAGGTGAAAGGAGGGGTTGGAGATGGAGCCTCCTGCGTTGGGCGTGGGGTCCCCGAAAGCAGCTGCTGTCGGGCATCCTAACGACTTGGCAATGGTCACGGCCGTCTTGTGAAGCTCGGTCTTGGGAGGGATGTCCGGCGCGTCATCCGTGTCCGCCGCAGAGACGGTGCATACGACCCAGGTGAGGCGCTCAGTGTTCTTGCCGCTCGACCAGTGGGCCTCCCAGCATTTGTTTGCTAGAGCGATACGTAGTGCGCTGAGCTTGCGGATCGGCGGTGCACCGTCTACCCATCCTTCCTTCCGGACCTTGATCTTGACGTGGTTGTCGACGAACGAGTTGCCTTTGGGCTTGCGGGCCGGCGCTATGTGGAGCGCATCGATGGTAAGGGGAGCGTAGTGGTCCGCGGCTGCCGAAATGATGCCGACAGTCTCCTTGTGGATAGTCTCAACTGCCTGGGTAGTTGTAGTAGCAGGGACGTTGAAGATGTAGATCTCGACGTCGGCGTATAGAGCCATGGGATCCTGCGACAGATCGGCTAGGGTGAGGTCGTCCTCCTCGGCGTCGGTGCCGGGTGTCGCGCGCGTCTCTACTGCACCATAGTCGATACCCGCATCGATGACGGCCTGCGAGAACTGGGCCGAGTCCGTTGTGCGTGCGCGAGGCATGTCGAATTGTGGATGGGTGAGGTGTGGTGTCAGTCGATATGTCAACTGGTTAATGATACGGGATGTCGTTCGACTGTGCAGATCAGTTTCGTTCTTTATATTGGCGCGTCGTTGTGCCGGCCCGCTGTGCCATGGGTGCGAGCTGGGCAGGTCTCGTGTGGATAGCTGACAGAGATCCTTGACGTCTATTGTGATGGATGTGTAGGTGTTAGTAAGCGAGTGACCATGTCCTACGCCCACCTGTGTGCATTGCGTGAGAAAGTGCGATTGAGGGGGCATCGATAACTGTCCTACGCCCACCTGTGTATAATGCGTGAGAATGTAAGTGTGCGATTGAGGGGACATCGATAACAAAAAATTCGGGGTATGCCATGCCTCTTTATTCGCGAGGACCAGTGGGGTATTCCTAGTCCGAATGCCCGGATTGCGGTTTTCCCTCTTCTTGTTCAAGGACATGCAACGAGCGTCCCATCGTCCAGTGTTATTGCTCGGGTGGAGGGTAGGTGAGTGACAGTTACGGAGGTTACATCCAAATTCGTACCGGGCGCATCTAGTTGAATCTAGTCGCGTCATGACCTCTGTTGTGTTACCTTCGTGCGGTGGGCACGCGAGGCATGTGCGGAGCAAGTACCGACCGGTTCGGGTAGGTGCCCTCTCTATACCTGTGGCGACGTCGAACCGTGTATGCCATGCTCGCGTGACCCCTCTAGCGAGCGCCCAGCTGTCATCGTCTATTGTTTGCGAGACCGACAGGCATCGACAATTATTGCGTGCTGACACAGGACTGCAGATAGCCCGCCATGGCTGACCGTCACGTACTGTGGGGCCATTGCAGCCGTCGGTAGGCCGGATCTGTAAAGCCGCACAGGGCGCCCGTTTCCACGAAATCATGGGAACATAGCCGGCCGTTACCGTCGTTGGGGCGAGGTAGCCGGTAAGAGGTTCGCTAGACTTTAGTCCGCCGGTATCTACCTGTAAGACACAGGGGATGAACGACCATCCACACCCTAGAACATCAAGGTGTCGGCAGGTCCCTTTCAGGTCCTTATGCGCCGTCAATGATACGAACACGCTACAGTCGGGGGCCCCTAGTTTGTCAGGGTTGAGCCAGGCATCCCCCAGACGTTTAGATGTACGGCTCGGACTCGTGGTATCACTGGACAGGGGACTATATGACAGGCCGAGTCCGTGTGCGTGTTGGATGTATGCTACAAGTTGGGCCCTCTGTGGCTGCTGACATGAGTGCTCAATGCGTTCGACGCCTTTAGCTTCCCTTGGAGGCAGTAGCCTACAGCCTTGCCGCCGCACGCTATCGTTCATAGGTCTCCTTCCATTTCTGACTGCCACGTATGCCACGTTCGCATTCTGGACTTCCTCCCGTACACCATCGATGATGTGTGTGCTCTCGGGTGTAATATAGCTACAGGGTCTATAAGGCGCGTCGAGGGACCTCAGGTACATTCGTGGGTGGACGGGCAGGGTGGACGTAGCATTTATGGTTTGGTATAGTAGGAGTGAATGATCTGATAGGGTTGGCACGGTCCTTAACGGGGTCCGTACGACCACTATCTCACGACTGCCTAGTAGCCGGCCCGAGGCGCGGCTGCTACGTGCGATCGTGGGGTCTGGCACGCTAGGCGCTTCCGAGGTTAATGGGCGGCGCCTAAGTGCCTCACAGAAGTC